>Ga0209536_100001466_pt1 | contig 39043 bp, 24 predicted proteins | sample DeeMarSeWOR28_12_FD_187461 | JGI IMG/M metagenome (GOLD analysis project Ga0209536, IMG submission 187461) | Marine sediment microbial communities from White Oak River estuary, North Carolina - WOR-2-8_12 (SPAdes) (version 2) | ecosystem: Environmental > Aquatic > Marine > Intertidal zone >... | reverse complement strand
GAGATGGATTTGCGGGATTACTATAATATCCGGGATCGTATCGGTTTCGGCGGCGCATTTGAATACCGTCCCAGCTCGGATTCCCGTTTCTATGTGGAAGGTATGTGGAATAAATTGAATGATGATCAGGAGCGTGCACGCAAACGATTCCGCTATGATAGCGGCGATTTTGAAAGCTATGTTCCTGGTCAGGAAGCACTGATCAGCGGTGCCCGGATCGTGGTGCAGTCCGAAGTCCGGGTGGAGGAACTGCTCCAGACACAATTATCTGCAGGCGGCGAGCATCAGTTCGATAATTTCTCTGTGGATTATAAACTGGCCTACAGTTATGGACAGGAGAAGCACCCGGATCAGGTGGAATCAGAATACACGCAGCGCAGGATTGATTTCAGACTTGGCCTGGCCGATCCTAAATTTCCAACCATGGAAGTTACGAATAATGCGCCTATCTATGATCCGAATGCCTTTCGTCTGGATGGAATCGATTACCGCACGACATCTGCCGGTGATAAAAACATGGTAGCTGCCGCGAATTTCAAACTGCCGTTTACCCTTGGCGGACTGGCGTCAGAATTCAAATTCGGCGGAAAGTACCGCGACAAGTATAAGGATCGCAATGATACACGCTATGGCTACAGCTGGGAAGGACCGGATACGACGCTGGCACCGGTAGTCTCCGATCGTGAAACAAATGATTTTCTCGACGGCAATTACCGATATGGACCACAGCCCGACCGGGATAAAGTCGACCAGTTTTTCCGGGCCAATCGTGACCAGCAGGATAAATTGGAAGGAGAATTGGACCGGTGGGATTCCCAGGGACAGAGTTACCGGGCCAAAGAAAAAATTTACGCCGCCTATGCCATGGCCACAGTTAACTGGAATGAACTGATGATCCTGGGCGGCGCCCGCTTTGAAGGAACATCGAATGACTATGAGGGAACTGTTTTACTATACGATGACGAAGGCAATTTTGCCAGTGCTGCAGATACTTCTGGTGACCGTTCCACGAGTGATTTCCTGCCGATGATCCACTTTAAATATCAGATTGACCGGATGACCAATGCCCGCCTGGCTTATACGCGAACCATTGCCAGGCCGAATTATTTTGATCTGGTACCCTATGTGGAAGAAGATCCTGACGGACGCGACCTGCGCCGGGGTAATCCGGAATTGGAAACCACGACATCCGATAACCTGGATCTGATGGCGGAACATTATTTTCCGGGTGTCGGTGTACTCTCCGGCGGCTTTTTCTACAAGTGGATGGATAATATCATCTTCGAACTCCGGGCCAGGATTAGGGATGAGCAATCCAGGTATTATAACTGGGACTTCCGCGGACCGGTCAATGGCGGCAAAGCAGAGTTGTATGGATTTGAATTGAACTGGCAGCAGCAATTGAACTTCCTGCCCGGGATGCTGGGCGGATTTGGCATCTATGCCAACTATACCAAGATCTGGGCGACATCCGACCTGACGCCGAAGACTGAATGGGCCACGACCGAACAAGATATTAAAGAAGGGAGAACGAATATCCGCGCGGATGTCGATGCCCTGCCCGGCCAGGCGAGCGATGTGGGTAATTTTGCCTTGTCTTATGAGTGGGGACCGTTCTCGGGCCGCGTCAGCCTCATGTATCAGGATAAATATATGATCGAAGTTGGTGCCGATACAACCGGTGCGGCCGATCAATGGCGGGACAAGCATCTGCAGCTGGATGTTTCCGCCAGTTACAAAATTATCCCGCAGCTGGATCTTTTCGCCGAATTCATCAACCTGACTAATGCACCGCGGATCGAATATATCGGGATCTCCGATCAACCGATCCAGCAGGAATACTACTCCTGGTGGATGCGCGGTGGTCTGCGGTTCTCCCTATAAAAGGCTTGATGAATCGTTTTGGGTATGGAGCATATTGATTCTCAGAGGACAGCGTAGCGCGATTCTGCGCTGTCTTCTTTTTTTCCCTTTTGACCAGGATGTGATTTTGAAACATTTGATTTTTTTACCGGTTAAACAAACATGAATCAGGTCCAGGTAAAAAATCAGGAGTAAGTAAATGAATAATTTTGTTCGGAACCTCTGTTGGGTATTATTTTCTATACTCTTGTCACTGGGAAATTCCGGCTGTTCTGAGTCGACGGAAGGCAATGGTTCATCAACCGGCAAACCGAAAGTATTATTATCACCGTCGGAAGTATATTTTGGTCATATCCCCGGTGGGCAGAGTGCGGAGCGAACCTTCCGCATCTATAATTCGAGCGATCAGATACTCAGGATCTCTGATATAAGCATCGGCGGTGCCAATGCCGGTTTATTCTCATTCAGCAGTTCTGAGTTGCCGGATACTATTACGGCATATACCGGTGTAAATCTGAATGTGTTGTTTAAACCGCTGACTACCGGTGATTTTTCCGGAACTGTTTCTGTCGTGAGTAATGCCGAAACCAGTCCGGATATTTTGGATTTTTCCGGGAAGGGTTCCTCTTCCGCCAGCGGGGCCATATATTTTGAACGGATTTTCAGAGGGAATGCCGAATCCGTAGGACTCACAGTTAACAATGGCTACATTTTAGCAGGCAGCACGACCGACACGCTGACCGAAGACCGTGTCGGCGCCCTGAGCAGGATGGATGAATACGGAAACGAAATTTGGATCAGGGGATATCCTGGTATTAAAACGGCGGCATTAAACGACCTGGCGCCAACCGATGACGGCGGATACATTGCCGTCGGTACAACCGGATCATCTTTGACCAGCAAGCAATATATTTATATTGTAAAAACATCACAGGACGGAGATACAGAGTGGGAAATAAAAGATTTTACCCTTGGATCCAGCGATGAGATAGCCGAGGCAGTAGTGCAAACCACCGATGGTGGCTTTATTGTTGCCGGTTCAACCCAGAATACAGGCGCCACAGGGGGATTGAGGGATGCCCTGCTGGTAAAAATAGATGCAGGCGGCAATGTATCCTGGTCGCAACGCTACGGCAGTTCAGAAGGAGAGTATGCCACGTCGGTTGTTGAAACCGATGATCAGGGATTCGTATTTACCGGTTACCAGACTGTCGGTCAGTCATTCGATCTGTACATGGTGCGGACCGGTCCGGATGGTACGTTGAAATGGGAAAAACGATTCGGTGGCGCCGACCGCGACAGGGGAAACTCGGTTATCCGAGCTGAGCAGGGTGATTTTATCGCTGCCGGCTATACGCTCAGTGCAGGAGCAGGCGGACAGGATATTTATGTGGTTAAGACAGATTCAGCAGGCAACCTGAAGTGGTCGCAGACTTATGGCAGCGGCTTCAATGATGAAGGATTTTCAATTATCCGCACAAATGACCAGGGATATCTGATCGCCGGGGTTACCGAAGGTTTCGGACAATTGCAGGATGTTTATCTGGTCAAAACCGATAACACCGGAAACTTCTCCTGGGAGAAAACCTGGGGCGGCTCCGGGGAGGACGGGGCGAATTGTGTCCGAATGGTGCGCAATGAGGGATATGTGGTTGCCGGTTATACGGGGAGTTTCATAACCGGTACAGAGGCTTATTTTCTAAAGGTCGATAACAGCGGCAATATACAATAAGGTTGGTACCAAACAGGGGAATCAGCAGAGCGACAGTCCGGTTTAAAGGATAAAAGAAGTTTTTAGTATTCAAAATCTGATAATTTTTAATCGAGAATTTTTCAGATAATTAGCCGGAGGAAATTCAGTATAAAAATCTTTCTTTACATGAATTGTTCACCACCACGTCTGCGGCTAGCAAACGGAATGGCATGGAAAAAGCAGTATATTGAAAATAAAGTACATAACCCATGCTTAAAGAACAACATAAAATATCATGATATAGTAATTTCATCATCAATTAATTAAACAAAAGTATGTTTTATCTGCGTATATCTGTGGTTTATCAATAGGTCAGGTTAATTAATTATGAGTATTTTTTCCGGATGATATCAGGATTCCTGCATTTTAATTTTATACAAATAATCTATCATTAAACAATCTGATGGCGAATACAGGTGATACCATTGGCTTTTAATTCATCTTACGTACCTTTACTATCAGCGCTATCTGAATAATACGACTGATACACAGTATATCCGAAGTGAATATCCTGGTGGATTCCAGACCGTGCTGACCTTGAAAATTTAATCTTTCCTTTGCATTTGATGACCATAAGATACATAATCCGGGGAAACTGGAGTTGAAAAAGACTAAACTGTCCGGAGGTGTTGTCATTCCAATGGTGACACCCCTAGATGAAGCGGGAAGGATCGACAAGCAATCATTAAAAAAGATGCTGGATCTGTATATCGATGCCCGCACGATCCCGTTTATACTTGGGACAACGGGGGAAGCGGCCTCATTATCAGCCGACCAGCGTCAATCGATGGCAGAGGCAGCGATGGGTATAACAGCCGGTAGATCTCTGGTTTATACCGGGATCTTTGATACCTGTTTTGAAAATATCCTTAAACAGGCTGAAACATACGCCGGTTACGGCATAAACATATTTGTGGCACACCTCCCTGCGTATTATCCGCTGACGCCGCTACAGATTGAAAAGTATTTCGAGCATCTGGCCGATCGCCTGCCCGGAGCGCTGATCATATACAATATCCCGGCTACAACCAAAATTTCCATCCCGCTGGAAATCATAAATGACCTGAGTAATCATGACAATATTGTCGGTCTGAAAGATTCAGAGCGTTCGATCGCCAGGATTGAACAGCTCACAAAAATGTTTTCAGGGCGGCATGATTTTGCCCTTTTCAGCGGATGGACCAATAAATCAGCCTTTGCACTGAAGAGCGGTTTTGACGGAATTGTTCCCAGCACCGCAAATCTCATTCCCCACCGCTTTTATGAGCTGTATGAGGCTGCAGGCGGAGGGGACAAGGCCCTGGCCGAAAAAATTCAGACAGAAGTGGATCCCGTTGCCGATTTTCATCAGAAGGACCGGGTTCTGAGTGACAGCATCGTCCTGCTGAAGCTGATGATGCATATAATAGGATTGTGCGGACCCACGGTAATGCCACCGCTGAGACGATTTACGCCGGAAGAAGAGCATACCATTCGGCTCTCGGTGCAGGCACTTGGCATCCATACCGGACGTAAAAAATGAACATGTTCTGTCCGAAAAGCACAGGATGGGCAAAATGACCTGAATAAGTGCTGAAAGGGAGCACTTTGGCATCTTCACATAGATCACACAGAGATGCATATCGGGATTCCAGCATAGATTACTCTGTGGACTCTGTGATTACTATTTAAAGCCGGTTTTATTAATCAAAGGAGTAATTCACATGCAGTGGTTTTATAATTTATGCACGCTCCTGATCTTGTCAGTATCGCTATTTAACTGCGACGGGAGGCAAATGCAATCAATAAGGCTTACCAGCGGCCCCCAATTGTTCATCGATGATTATCTGATCGCTGAGGAAACTTTCTTAACCCGCACGGTCAATAATCCGGAGAAGTTAGCCGAACCGGTGATCACCGGTGAAGGCGGTGATGACAATTTTCAACCCTACTTTACCGTAATCAGGGATCCGGAATCGGGGCGCTACCGCATGTGGTACAATACATTCGAGCACAAATCGCAGTCTCATATCGGATATATCGAATCAGAAGACGCGATGCAGTGGATCCGGCCGCACCGCGTGCTGGAAGATCCTCATTTTGTGAAGTTCGGTGTCAGTGTGGTTGACCGTGGTCCGGATTATCCGGATCCGACACACCGTTATGTGCTCGGCGCCTATGAGCAGGATGGAACGGTGATCTCGACCTCTCCGGATGGCCTGGCATGGAAGCGGATGCGTCCGGAGGCCGTACTGAAACACAATCACGACATCACTTCGATTCATTGGGATCCCATCCGCCAGCGGTTTCTGGCCATTGTTTCCGTCTGGGAAAGGAACGAAGCCTGGAATGACAATAAACGTACACCGCATCAGAGCGTCAGTGAAGATCTGGTTGACTGGAAGCCCCTCTGGCCGATAATCAATGCCAAAGATGGTGTTCCGCTGGAAAAGGGGGAGACCCAGTTTTATGCCATGGGCGGGATCATCAACAGGGGCGATCTTCTTATCGGACTCGTTAAAGTTCTCCGGGATGATCTCAATGCGACGTATGGCAAAAATGGCAGGGAAATGGGGGATATGGACCGGAAGGCCGCCGGTATAGGATACACGGTCCTTGCCTGGTCCCGTGACGGAGAAACCTGGCAGCGTGATTATGAACCCTTTATCCCGCGCAATCCGGTTCCCGGTACGTTTGATCATGCAATGGCCTGGGCGGATGAACAGATCATAGTAAATGACCAGACCTATATATACTATGCCGGTTATGCCCGCGGGCATAAAGTTGAACGCTTTAAGGAGCGCCAAATCGGCATGGCAATTATGCCGCGGGATCGCTATGTATCAAGGGATGCGGATCTGTTTCCCGGAAGGCTGGTTACCAAACCGGTTGCGCTGAATGCCTCTTCCATGACAATAAATGCAAATATAACCGGTGCCATGCAGATTCGTATCACAGATGTCGATGGCAATCCTGTTAACGGTTTTGATTGGATTACCCTGAAAGGGGATGCCGTCGGCCATCCGGTCAACTTTCAAAATTCACTGCAAAGCCTGGCCGGAAAGCCCGTAAGGATCGAATTTGAACTGCGCAAAGCGCAGCTGTTCGGATTTGACCTGCTTGCACAATAGTTTCAAAGTATTTAATTGTACTGATGAGCCGCCGGTATGACATTATTCTGTCATGAATTAACCTGCGGATGATTCCTGATGAGCTTTAAGCATACTGAAGTGCCAGAAAGGGTATCATGAAGTCCTTTAATCTTTCATCTTTCATCTTTCATCTTGTGAAATCGTGGATGATTTCATCCCGATTTGTTATCAGAAAGATAACGCTTTTGTCGGGATTCCTTTTACTTTTTACCTTTTTCCTTTCTGCTGCAGCATTCGCCCAGCAAAAGATACAAAAATTCCAGAACTTTAACTCCGATCCCGGCTGGGAAGGCTATAATAACAGGGTAGCCTGCAATGATTGTCCGGAGATCAGCCAGGATTTCGGCTGGCGGATGACAAACAAGACCGGGAAAGGACCGGGAGAGATCGGCGGTGTGATATGGCGGTCGACAACCCCTGCGTACTATGCCATACCGGTAGGTCCATTCTCATTTGAAGATAGGTTCTCAGCATCGGGCAAACTGGCGGTTTATGCACCCGATAGCGAAGCAGTTGGCTTTTATATCGGTTTTTTCAATGCTGAGCGGCAGGGCTGGCGTGTCTGGTCCTCCTGTGGTTTCCGCTTAAGTGAAGTAAAACAAAACCATGCCCGTTTTCACCTGGATTATAAAACCGGCCGGAACAAAGGGGCGATCCTGAATCCCGATATTATAATACCCTGTGACGGTTCGGTGCACACCTGGGAACTTATCTACGAACCCGGTGCCACTGTTGAGGGCAGCTGGCCCCATCCAAAACTCCCCGAATACATCGGTAAAGATACCAACACCCATGAGGACGATATCTACGCGAGGGCAAAAGCGGATAATCCCGAAATGACGCGAGAAGAATTACATAATCTGCTCCTTCGGGCACGGGATGCCGGACTGGTCGATCACTGGTACCGTAAAGGAACGTATCATTTATGGGAGATTGAAAGAAATGCCGATAAAATGAAGGGGAGAATCACATTCAAATTTGACGATTTTGCGCCGGTGAGTTATTTCCTGCTTCCCGGTCACCAGGAGGAACCCAGTAAGATCAACCGTTTTGGCGTCTATAATATGCAGATCTATACCGGAAGCATGGAATTTTATATTTCTGATCTGATTGTCAACGGACAGGAAATCGAACTGGCGCAGGATCCGCACTGGGAGGGTTTGAATAATCAGGTTACCTTCCGACAAACCGATTTTCATGCCCGGCAGAACTTTGGCTATACTCAAAACAACTGGGCGGGGAACGCCGCCGGCGAGATAGGGGGGCGGTTTTATGGTACGGAAGTAAAGGATCCGTTACACGGCTATTATGCTGATGATATCGGAAACCTTACACTGGATGATACGATTTCCTTCTCCGGTACGATAAATTTTGTAGAAGGTGCCGTAGACGGCCGAATGCTTATCGGTTATTTTAACCGGGCAGCCCGTCTTGCGGATATCTCAGGAGAATATAAGGGTAATCCGCCGCATCAGTTTATGGGCATTGAAATAATGGATCAGACACAACTGGGATACAGTTTTACCGCGGTCTGCTCGCCGCGGCAGGATAAAAGTTTTGAAGAACGGGGTCCGATTATCATCCCGGACCGGATCAAACGTTCTTTTTCGTTTTTCTATGATCCCAATGGCGGGGAAAACGGAAGGATAACCTGCACACTTGATGGTGAGTCCTTTTCAGCTGATCTGAGCGCTGAACAACGTCAAATTGGGGCAAATTTTGACCGCTTTGGGCTCCTTAATCCCCGCAAAGGGGGGAAATACGTGGATCTGTATTTCGATGACCTGACCTATGATGCACGGTATCCGGAAGGGTATACACCAGTTTTTCATAAGCAGGCAACGGTTTATGTCCCTTATCCGCCGGATGGCAGGCTGTATAAATAAAGTTATTTTGATGAACAACCGGATAGCTGTTTTTTGCATCGCTGAGGTATTGAATTATTAATCCGGCTTTATAATGCAGAGAATTGGCATGCTATGTCCATGGTAAAATAGAAGGTCATTTTTGTTTTAAAGCGAAGATGACCTCGCCATTGTTTAATTATATATTTGTAGAAACCGGATTCCAAAAAATACATTTATTTTTCCTGGAGGAAATGTGAGAACAACCGTTTTGTTTATTCTGCTGCTATGCATCATTGTCGGTATCGGATGTGAAAAAAAACAGCAGGATACGACCGATGTGATCGGTGAATTCGCTCCGGAAGATGCCTATCTCGATGGTTCTAAGCACCCCTATTACGGCAGCGAAAATGCCTGGGACCGGCGATTCTTCTATATTCACATAAAAGATTATTACAAAAGACGCGGTCAGCGGCAGATGCTCGATCTGGTGGAGGGCAGACCCCTGGAAACAGCCGATTATTGTCTTGAATTGCTCCAGAAAGATCCGGACGATCTCGAATCATTGTTTAATCTGACCGTCGCATATGCTCATCTGAACAAACCTGCCGAAGCCATGGCGACATTAAAACATAGCGTTGAAAAAGGATTACCGTTTGAGCGCTTTATAGCCGGACCGCGGGACATACTCAAACCACTTTATGAAATACCAGAATTTAAAGTAATGCTTGAGAAGCATGGCGGCCAGCTCGTGCATGGCCCTTTGCTGGGGCGTTTATCTTCGGACGGCGCGTCTTTCTGGGTAAGAACAAAATCTGAAGTTCCGATTGAAGTTGTCGTGAGTACGGATATTTCCATGTCAGATTATATTAAATCAGATCAGGATTCATCGCATGCGGCGCTGGATTATACTGCCATTGTGAAAGTTATGGGTTTAAAACCGGTTACGAGGTATTATTATGATGTTATCCTGGACGGCAACTCATCGCTTGCTCCTGATTTTCCGAGTTTTACAACCTATCCTGCACCTGAAGTGCCTGCCAATATAAGAATCGCGTTCGGAGGTGGGGCAGGATTTGTACCACAAAATGAGCGTATATGGGATGTTATCCGAAATCATAATCCCACTGCTTGTCTGCTTCTGGGCGACAATGTCTATATCAACATGCCCGAAAAACCGAATGGGGTGATCTATTATACCTATTACCGGCGGCAATCAAGGCCTGAATTCCGGCGTCTTACCGCCTCAACTCCGATATATGCCATCTGGGATGACCATGATGCCGCCACCGATGATGTATGGCTGGGACCATATCGGGATAAACCTGTATGGAAGCCCATGCTGCTAGAGGTATTTAAGCAGAACTGGAATAATCCCGGTTACGGAACAAGAGAATGGCCAGGCTGCTGGTACAATTTTTCAATCGACGATGTCGATTTCTTTATGCTGGATGGAAGATACTACCGCACCAATCCATTTGAGGAGAATCCGACTATGCTAGGTCCGGTCCAAAAAGCCTGGTTAAAACAGCAATTGCTGGCTTCCAGAGGAGCCGTTAAAGTGATTGTATCACCGGTACCCTGGGCTTTAGCCAGTAAGGGTGAGGCGCGGGATACCTGGAACGGTTTTAAGGCGGAACGAAAGGAAATCTTTGATTTTCTTGCCGACAACCGGATCGATGGTGTGATCTTATTATCCGCCGACCGTCATCGCTCCGATGCGTGGCGTATTGACAGGGATAATGGGTATCCGTTATATGAATTCGAAAGCTCACGGCTGACCAATCAGCATTTTCATGAGTTGATGCCAAACGCACTTTTCGGGTATAATGAAAAACAGTCGTTTGGCTTTTTAACGATCAACACCAGTCTCGATGACCCGGAAATTACCTATCAGATCATCAGTATCGATGATGAGATCAAACATACCTTCACCCTGAGAAGGAGTCAGATTTCCCATGAATAAAATGAATCTATCTATCTTAACCAGTTTGTTGAAAATCGTTTTTTTACCTGCACTGATGTCTTCAGGCCCTAATTATGTCCTGGCGCAGACCGTGTGGACGGAATCAACATTTGAAGATTTTATAGACGGTAAATTCCTTGATGCTGGCAGCAATCTGTATGTCTCCCGTGCCGGCAGGATGCAAATGATTACCCGCTGGGATTTCAATAATGATGGCTTCCTGGACATTCTCCTCGCTTCCGGGCATGGTCATACTGAAAAAGAGAACACCTACATATATCTAAACCGTAACGGAAACATCGACGGACGGAATCGTATTGAATTGCCGGGAGGAGGCGCCAAGGATGGCATCATTGCGGATTTTAACCAGGATGGATATAATGACCTGGCAATTGCTAATTCCGCAGACAGTCATTTCAGCCGCGTCAATGCCTGGTTATGGTATGGGTCGAAAGAAGGATTTTCAACCGAAAGGCGGGTAGAATTACCTGCATTCCGGGGGAAAGCAATCGCGGCCGGTGATTTTAATAATGACTCCTGGCTGGATCTCGCGATTGCCTGTCAATGGCAGGCCGGAACCGTGACCGAACCTGAAGGACCGGAAATGAGTTTTGTTTATTGGAATTCACCTCATGGTTTCAGCGCGGATAATCGTTTACCGCTCATCGTTGACAATGTAAATGTAATTGATCTGGCAGCTTCAGATCTGGACGATGATGGCGTAACCGATCTGGTCGCTTTGAACGGGAATACTATATTTTTATTTAAATCAGGGGACCAGGCTTTTGAAAAAGACAAAAAACCGGTTGAAATAGCAGTACCCGGTAGAATGATAAAACTGGGAAAAATAAACGCTGATAAATATGAGGATATGGTGATTGTTTCAAAAAAATCGGTCGAAATTATCTTCGGCATTCCGGGAGGATTTGATCTGAAGAAAAGATCCATGCTGGAGATAAATAAATCCAGCGGTATCGAAACGGCGGATATCAATCAGGATGGATTGGATGATGTTCTGCTGGCAGTTAATGCGACAGACGGAGGAGCGACGTGGACCGACTCTTATGCATTTTTATCCGATGGTAATGGTCTGTCCTTTGACAACTGTATGCGTCTACCCACCCTTGGTGCAGCCGGGGTCAGCACGGCAGATTTGAATCAGGACGGTTTCCCTGAAGTTGTCTTCAGCAATCAGCGTATCACAAATCAGCTGAATGTGAACTCCTATATCTACTGGAATGAATCCGGCCGGTTCTATTTTGGCAACCACACTCAATTGCCGACACAAGGAACAGTCGGCAATATAACCGGTGATGTAAATAACGATGGGCTACCCGATATTGTTTTTTTTAATGAGGAAGGATTCTTCAGAGATGGACCGACCGAATCGCATGTGTACTGGGGTGATGGGACGCGCAATTTTACCCATGACCGGCAGACTGCATTCCATACACATCATATATTTGGTGAAGGACACGCTGATCTGGATGATGACGGATTCGTTGATCTGGTTTTAGCCCAGGAACGGTATGTGTCAGGAATTCCGCATGAGCAGAATGGCCTGATTATCTACTGGGGATTGTCCGGTGCCTTTTCAGCCCCGTCTTATCTTACTATGAATACTGCTTATGGCGGTGTCCGTATCGCAGATATTAACAAAGATGGCTATCTTGATCTTTTAGCCGGGGGAGATGCGGTAGATCTGAAAAATCCCGATACACACGGTATTCCTATTTTCTGGGGATCGGCAGACGGATTTACCCATACGAACAAGACCCTTATTCATCATGATATCGAAAAAATGCGCGCACCACTGTTGATGGATCTGAATAGAGATAACTGGCTGGACATCGCCGGTCAGGTGGAAGATGGTAAGGTCAGAATATGGTGGGGCAGCGAAGATGGATATGATGATACAAACTATCAGGAAATAGATCTTGGACGTAAAGATCATCTGATGTATATCAAAGGTGCGGATTTTAATAAAGACGGGTGGCTGGACCTGCTTTTTCCTAAACGCATACCGCATGAGGCCTACAATACCTCATTTATTTATTTTGGGTCCGCCGCAGGTTATTCAAATACCAACCGCACCGAGGTGATGGCGAATATACCCTATGAATGCAGTATCGCTGACTTCGATAAAGATGGCTGGCTGGATATATTTATGCCCAGTTACGGTACAGACCTGAGCGGCAACCGTCCCTCTGTGATCCACTGGGGCAGCGAAGATGGATTTAATTCAAGGCCGTATTCGGAGTATAAAACCTATGGTGCTTCCGGGTCAGAAGCACTGGATTACGATGGGGACGGCTGGCTGGATCTATTCGTTGCAAGTCATCGAAGAGCAGGTTCGATTGACTTTCCCGAACCTCACCGTCATACAACGGAATCGATGTTATTTTGGGGCGGACCTGCTGGATTTTCTGATGACCATCGCTGGGAAGTGGAAGCGGCCGGACCAAGCGGGCTCAATGTTCGCGATCCCGGGAACAGCTATGACCGGGGTTTATATGAAGACTATATTTCCTCTGCCTATAAAATACCGGCAGAACAAAAGCCTGTACATATCGTGTGGAATGCCGATACACCTGGAGGTACCGCTGTAAAATTCCAGATCAGATTGGCTGAGAATGAGGCAGAACTGGAACGGGCTGGCTGGGAAGGGCCCCGGGGTGCTGCAACCTGGTATGAAAAGCCGGGCAGTATAACAAATGCGGTTCATGCACAATGGCTGCAGTACCGCGCCCGGCTCGTGACACCCAACGGCGGACAGACGCCCTATCTGAATGCGGTGCGCATTGAGTTCAGGTAATCATTCTCGTTCATGAGGAATACCGGTCGATTTCAGGCTGTATAAGTTACATCAAGCGAATGGAGCGTGTATGGCCAGCGATCTAAAAAAGCGTGATGAAATTTTAAAGGCGGCTAAAAAATTATTCGCTACTAATGGATATGAAAACACCCCAGTCAGACAGATTGTGGATGCAGCCCGTACATCAATGGGAAATCTGTATTTTCATTTTCCCAGTAAACATGCTATTCTGAAGGAAATTTGCGAAGATTTTGTAAGTATCCTCCGGCAGCAAATATCAAAGATTCATAAAAAATCCTTGCGTCCGGAACTGGGATTTGCACTCGATTTCAGGATAGGATATATAACGACCCTGGAAAATCCGAAGACTTCACAGTTCTGGATAGCCGCGCGCTCTATCCCTGAAATTCATCAATTTTCCCTGGAAAATAAATGCATACGGTTGAGAACCTTTTTTGGCGATCGCATTCCGGATGAGGAGATACAGTATATGGCGATTGCGATCCAGGGTATCGCTGATGGTATCTTTGATGAAAAAAGGCGGGGTACAGTAGCGGGCAATTCTTCTGTGTTGAGTAATCATATTATCGATTACAGTTTACGACTGATCGGATATTCCCGGGAACAAATACAGCCTGTCATCAAAGAGGTTGATCTGTATGTTCAAAAACACAAAATAACCATTGACCGTTATTTTGGCCTGTGAGTTTATATGTTTCATAGATTTGTTTAAACGATGGGAAAACCGGCTTTCTTTTTCTTCTGATCCTGCCTCTGTGGAAGCGGGGACAAACAATATATAAGAATTATTTGATCGTTCCCTTATGGGGTGCTGCTTGTTTTGATAATTTAAATGAGTTTTCGGGAGTATTTTTGATACATCCACTCCAGAGAAGCCGTTAAATACAGGACTCATATTTATAAATTTTGACAATCGTTCAACAGATGGATCGGAATTTCAATATGGCGAAAAATAAACTTAAGCATGTTTGCCAGATTTGTGGCAATGCAAAAAAACAGGATCTGAATCCCGGCGTGCTGGTCCGGCCGGTTGTGGCCGATCTTATAAAAAAGGTCCATGGGAATTGGGATGAGGCTGGCTGGATCTGTCCGGAAGATCTCCTGAAATTCCGCCATTTATACGTAAAATCGTTATTGGAAATGGAAAAAGGGGAATTAACTGAACTTGAACAGGAGGTCCTGCAAAGCCTACATCAGCAGGAAATTTTATCCCGGAACCCGGAAATTGAAAGGCAATCCGGTTTGACTTTTGGCCAAAGGCTGGCGGATAGAATCGCCGAGCTGGGGGGAAGCTGGACATTCATTATCGGTTTTGCCTGTGTGCTGCTGTTCTGGATCGTGATAAATTCGGCCGTATTAATCATTAAACCATATGATCCATATCCCTATATTTTGCTGAATCTGGTCCTGTCATGTCTGGCGGCTGTTCAGGCACCCGTTATTATGATGAGCCAGGGGAGGCATGAAACACGTGACCGGTTGCAGGCTATGCATGATTACCAGGTAAATCTTAAGGCTGAACTTGAGATCAGGCATTTACATCAGAAAATAGATCATCTGCTCTCACACCAGTGGGAAAGGCTGGTTGAGATACAGGAGATTCAAATGGAACTTATAAGTGAATTACGGCAGGGCAGATAACTGCCAGATGCATAATTGCTTTAACATATATTTCGGATAATTAAATGATGCACATTCCGGATAATTTACACCATTTGTTAAGCGGCATCATTGCCGTACCGGCTACCCCGTTCAACGACCGGAACATAATTGACGAATCCTCCCTGCGCCGGTATACACGGGTGATCCTGGACTATGGAGTTTGTGGAATTCTGGTTCCAGCACTCGCAGCAGAGGTATATCAACTGTCCAATCATGAGCGTCTGCAGACGATCCATATCATTCTGGATGAGGTGCAGGGTAAAATCCCGGTGATCGGCAGTGCTACAGCGGATAATTCCGAGGATCGGCTACGTGCCGTGGAAGAATTAAATCAAACCGGATGTGATGGTATACTTGTCTTTATCCCATTTTCAGGTGAACGGCAATACAAAAAGGAAATCATAGCCATCAGTCGTCATATTGATCGTTTTCTCATGCTGCAGGATTGGGATTTTCAGGGATTTGGCGTTCCCGTACCGGTTATCGCCGAATTATTCGATATGATTCCCAGCTTCAAAAGCCTGAAAATAGAGGTTGCCTTTGCCGGCAGAAAATACACCGAGGTTCTGGAAGCATGCAACAACAAAATACATGTTGCCGGAGGATGGGCCTCGAATCAGATGATCGAAGGACTTGACCGCGGTGTACATGCTTATATGCCTTCCGTATTACATCATATCTACAAAAAGATATTTGATTTGTATAAACATGGTGACAGATCGGCGGCTGTTGAACTGTTCAACCGCATTTTGCCCGTATTGGCTTTCACAAGACAGCATCCGGATATTTCCATCCACTTCAACAAGAGATTGCTTTACCGGCAAGGTATTTTTAGTACGTACCATGTCAGAAAATCGGATATTCAATTCGATCGGTACCATGCGCGAATTACGGAAGAGCTGATCGAATTGGCACTTAACTTATCGAACAATGTGCTGAAAACGTGATGTAACTTGACTTGGATGGGGATTGACCTTTAAATTAACAGAGCACTGCTCTGTTAATGGATCAGCAGGCTGTACGCATGAATATCCGAAATTGAATTTCTGTGTATTTCTAAATCCAGGAGAGATAAATGAACAGCATATTCAGAGACCTTTTTATAGCATTAATCGCGTTACTATTGATCGCATGTACACAGAGCGAACAGAAATCCCATACAAATATTGTTTTTATTCTGGCCGATGATCTGGGCTGGAATCAGGTTGGCTACCATGGTATGGATTTCTATGAAACCACCAACATCGATAAGATTGCTGCTCAGGGGATGTACTTCACGAATGCCTATTCATCTGCTCCGGTCTGCTCACCGACCAGAGGTGCCCTGATGACCGGAAAAGCGCCGGCAAGACTGCACCTGACTGATTATATTCCCGGCAGTCCCTATCCCTATGCACCGTTGACGACGCCGCAGCAGGCCGCCTGTCTTCCGATGGAAGAGGTTACCATTGCCGAGAAATTAAAAGAAAACGGCTATATTACAGGCCACTTTGGGAAGTGGCATCTGAGCCCGGATAAGGAATATCAGGCAGGGCGTGAGTTTGATCCCGGCTCGCAGGGATTTGACGTTGTTTTTACCTCCGTAAAGCCCGAACCGGATGCAGATCCTTCCAGTGATGCGCATCATGCTGTAGAGATCACCGAACATGCCCTGAAATTTATTGAAGCAAATAAAGACAGGCCTTTCTTCTGTTATGTATCACATCATGTGGTACACCGGCCTCTTATGGAAGCACCGGATCTGGTGGCAAAATATGAGGCCAAGGAAGGTTCCGGTGAACCGGAACATAATCCGGTCATGGGCGCGATGATCGAACGTATGGATGTCGGGATTGGCCGCATATTGGAGATAATAAATGCATTGGGGTTGGAAGATAACACAATCGTGATATTTTACTCGGATAACGGCGGTCTGGAGCAGCTGCAGGATCAGACGCCTTTACGGGGCGGCAAGGCGACGATATATGACGGAGGCTTAAGGGTGCCGCTCGCGATCAAATGGCCCGGTGTCGTGAAGCCGGGGACCAGTTCCGAGGCCTTTGTTGCAACCGAGGATCTGTTTCCGACGATGCTTGATATGCTGAACATGAATTATGACCCTGGGAATCTGGATGGAATTAGTTTTGTACCCGTTTTAAGGGGTACCGGAAAGTCGGAACGCAAAGCAGTATATTTTCATTATCCGCATTATCATCATCAGGGTTATAAACCCGGCGGAGCGATACGGGATGGCGATTATAAATTGATCGAATGGTTTGAACCAGCGCTTCTCAGAAAAGAACACGCAGTTGAACTTTTTGATGTGGTCCGGGATATTGGTGAGACAGCCGACCTTGCGGGTGAAATGCCAGAAAAAGCAACTGAATTGCTGGAAAAATTACATGCCTGGCGTGAATCGGTCGGCGCGCAGGAAATGGCAGTAAATCCAAACCACGATCCGGAGAAGGCCGACTGGCGGTTCGCTGACAGCAGTAATTGACCCAGGAATATTTAGAATTTCTTATGAAATCAATCCTTCTTAAACATCCGCCTGTTATCGGTTTTGGCAGTGGGTGTGTCACTCGGTTCATCGATGATTTTATCAATACGGGACTGAAATCAGCTATGGTGATCACCGCACCGGAATTAGTACCCCTCATCGGACCTATCGTCCGAGCATTCCGCGATGAAAAGATCAAGTTGAAGATCTATGATAAGATAGACAAAGAGCCGACCAGTGATATGTATAATGATGCCCTGCAGATTTCCATGCAGCAGGATTATAAAAGTATCATCGGTATCGGTGGCGGCAGTGCCATGGACGTGGCAAAAATTGTTGCTGCGCTGCGACAAAATGATCAGACAATTCAGGAAGTCTATGGGATTAACCTGCTGGGAAAACGTACGACCCATCTGGTTTGCCTGCCGACCACATCCGGCACAGGCAGTGAAGTCTCACCAAATGCACTTCTGATCGACAGCCGCGATCATATGAAGAAGGGTATTATCAGTCCCTTCCTTATTCCCGATGCTGCCTATATCGATCCGCTTCTGACGATGACTGTTCCGCCGGCGGTTACTGCCGCCACGGGAATGGATGCGCTGACACATTGTATTGAGGCATATGTCAACAAATTTTCTCATCCGCTGGTGGATCTGTATGCGCTGGAAGGCATCAGGCTGGTGGCGAATAACCTGGTCAGGGCAGTAAGGAACGGTAAAGATGCAACGGCACGCGCAGAAATGGCCCGTGCCAGTCTATATGGCGGTCTTTGTCTGGGTCCGGTGAATACAGCCGCAGTACATGCTCTGGCTTATCCGCTCGGCACCGAATTCAATATTGCCCACGGCCTTTCAAACGCTGTCCTGTTACCTTATGTATCCGAATACAATATCTCCTCTGCACCTGATCGTTATGCACCCATAGCCCGTGCACTGGGTGTGAATGAATTAGTCGCTGATGCAACTGAACTGGCGCAGACAGGCATTGAGCGGATAAGACAAATGGCTTCCGATTGCGGAATGCCTTTAAAGTTATCGGATATCAAAATTCCGCAGGCTGCAGTGCCGGATCTGGCTCAACAGGCGCTGAAAGTTGAAAGATTGCTTAAAAATAATCCAAGGCCGCTATCGCTTCCGGATATCGAAGAGATCTATCGCCGTGCCCTTTAAATGTAAATAAGAGGATTTATAATACATGCCACTGGAGAATCTTGCCGCGGGTGTGATCGTTCCCATGATCACACCTTTCAGGGTTGACAGGACAGTTGATCTGGAAGCCGCGGATCGGTTGACCCGTCATGTTATTGCCGGTAGAGCCGCACCTTTTGTACTCGGTACCACCGGTGAATCGGCTTCAATTTCGCCAAAGGAGCGAAAACGACTGGTTGAGGCTGCGGTCAGATCGGCAAAAAAGCAGATGCCGGTCTACGCCGGTATATCGTCCACCAGCCTGTCCGAATCACAACAGTATGCCCGTGATTATTTCAGGCTGGGGGTGGATGCGGTGGTCGCCCATATGCCTGCCTACTACCCCTTAACGAAAGAATATTTATACCGCTATTTTTCCGAACTGGCCGATGATCTTTCCGGACCATTGATCCTGTATAATATTCCCACCGTAACCCATCAGTCTCTGCCAGTGGAAGTAATTGACCTCCTCAGCCATCATTCCCGGATAATTGCCGTTAAGGATTCGGAACGTGATCAAGGAAGGTTAGACCATTCCCTCAGGTTATGGAGCGGTCGCAGTGATTTTAAATTTTTGGTTGGGTGGGGTGCAATGATGGCCAAAGGATTAATGAATGGAGCCTCAGGAATCGTACCCAGCACCGGAAACATCATACCGGATCAGTATGCCGATCTTTATGAAGCGGCAGTTGCCGAAAATGGGAGCCTGGCTGAGGAAATCCAGAAACGTACATCGGAAATTTCCGAGATATATCAAAAGGGATTTAGTCTGGGCGAATCCCTGGCAGCCCTTAAAGTCATCCTGCACGCACATGATTTGTGCGAGCAATTTATGCTTCCGCCGCTTTACCGGCTTGATCCGGAACAGGAGAAGAAGATTCTGAACGAATATAAAAAATTATGACTTCGCCTGAGGCAGGGTAAATGTCCGAAAAAAAACCGATTGTTGCAATAACCATGGGAGATCCGGCAGGTATCGGGCCGGAAATCGCTGTTAAGGCTGTCATTAAGCAACATATCCGGAGTATCTGCAGGCCCCTGCTTGTCGGTGATGCTGGTGTGCTCAGACAGACGGCAAGACTTCTGGGTCTGGATATTCAGACGCGAGCAATTCATGATATACCAGATGTTTTATCAGGAAAGGACACCGTTGAGGTTTTTGACCTGGAAAATGTGGATCTGGAGCAATTGATCCCGGGAAAGATCTCAAAAATGGCCGGATCTGCCGCTTTTGAAGCGGTGCGCGAGGCTATCCGGCTGGCAATGGCGGACAAGGTAGATGCGACCGTAACCGGTCCGATAAGCAAAGAATCGATAAATCTGGCCGGTCATCGGTTTTCCGGTCATACCGAGATCTATGCGCACTTTACCGGCACAAAACGATATGCCATGCTGTTGGTGCACGAAAATTTCAGGGTTATTCATGTTTCCACGCACGTATCGCTGAGAAAAGCATGCGATCTGGTCCGTAAGGAACGAATCATTGAAGTCATTCAACTGCTGGATGAAGCCTGCCGGAATCTTGGTGTTGCACATCCGAAGATTGGTGTTGCCGGACTCAATCCCCATGCCAGCGATGGCGGCCTGTTCGGCAATGAAGAGGAAAAAGAAATAATCCCTGCAATTGGGACTGCACGTCAACAGGGATACCAGGTTGACGGACCGGTCCCGGCGGACACGCTGTTTGCGAAAGCGGCAGGCGGATTTTATGATGGTTGTGTTGCCATGTACCATGATCAGGGGCATATCCCCTTTAAAGTAAAGGGATTTATCTGGGATGAGGAGAACCGGCGTATGAAGAGCGTCAAGGGTGTGAATATAACACTCGGATTACCGATTGTGCGGACTTCGGTTGATCATGGTACTGCCTTCGAAATAGCCGGCAAGGGAGTTGCGAGTCCTGACGCTATGATCATGGCCATTGAATATGCCACAAAAATGGCAATAAATCGTTCATTATGATCTTTGTAATCGCAGATGACTTTAGTGGTGCGGCGGAAATTGCCGGTATTGGTTTACGTTATGGATTGAAATGCAGCCTGCAGACCGAACTGAATTGGGCCGGTAAGCCGGATTTGCTTATACTCGATACGGATACGCGCTCCCTGCCCGAATCAAATGCCTTAAGGAAATTAAGTAATATTATTGATCAGCTTCCAGACCGGTCATTTGACTGGTTATACAAAAAAATCGATTCTGTCCTTCGCGGGCATGTCATGGCGGAAATCCGCCTGGTGATGAATAAACTTGACATAGAAACGGCGGTGATCATTGCGCCAAATCCGTCGGCTGGCCGGACGATCAGGGGGGGGTATTATTACATCAACGGAATACCACTGGACAAAACAGGTTTTGCGTATGATCCCGAATATCCCGCAGGATCAGCCGATGTGCGCATATTACTGGATCTGCCTGGCGAAGCACCGGCGTCTTATAGTGATGAGATCAAAGATGCTCTCTTTCCGGGTATTATAGTCGGTGGCGTCCGCAGCAGGGATGATGCGCACCGCTGGGCCGAGTCAATTCCAGATGACGCGTTGCCTGCAGGGAGTTCGGAGTTTTTTGAAAATTTACTTGAAATCCGTGGCTATAAACCTGCAACCGATGATAATATAAAACGATTTGGATGGCACGGTAAACATTTGGTAGTCCTGGGCAGTGCCGGCGGTAATCTTGATGAAAATATCAAACGCTTAACTTCAATGGGTTTTGTGGTCTGTAGATGGCCCGGATCGCACGCGGATCTGGAAAAACCCGAATATCTGGAACACTGGATCGAAGCGGTAGAGCGTGCATTCAAGGAAAGAGATCATGTGGTGCTAACGACCGGATTGCCTCTGAATACCCTGGCAGGTTTACCGAAAAAAATAGCACATTTAACCGCCGTGGCGGTAAAACGGATATGTAGTCTACAGAAAATCCGTTTTTTATTCATTGCGGGTGGTGCAACGGCTGCCCATATCATAAGGGAGTTAGGCTGGAAATATATGCGTCCGGTACTGGAATTTTCGACAGGAGTGGTCGCCCTGCGTGCATCAGAAAAAGACGATTTGACGATTATTGTCAAACCCGGTAGCTATCCCTGGCCGGCATTTGATTTTCTTAATTCGCAGAAAGGAGAATAGCAATGACTTCCCAAGGACTGCATCTGATTGATTATATCATCATCATCGTATCAGTAGTGTTCTCGATCGGTTTTGGTATATCATTTGCACGGCGGCAGAAGAGTACCAGCAATTATTTTGCAGCCTCAGGATCGATTCCCTCATGGGCAGTCGGTATGTCGATACTGGCGACACTGGTCAGCAGCATTACTTTCCTTGCTTATCCGGGTGAAGGATTCTCCTCAAACTGGATCCTTCTCGTGCAGGCCATTATGGTGGTCGTTGTACTCTCTTTCCTCGTATGGGTGGTTGTTCCGCTCTACCGGAAGGTGATCGGGATCAGTGCCTATGAATATTTTGAAAAACGGTTTGGTTTTCTGGCACGCCTGTATGGCTCGCTCGCATTCTCTCTGACCCATTTTTCAAAGATGGGAACCGTATTTTTTCTTCTGGCCCTGGCACTGGCCAGTATGACCGGCTGGAACACCTATGCAATCATCTGGATCCTCGGGGCGGGCATTATCGTTTTGACCATGCTGGGTGGCATAGAGGCGGTGATCTGGCTGGACGTTATCCAGGGATTTTTACTGATCGCAGGGGGGATTCTGTGTGCCCTCGTCCTGTTGTTTATCCCGGAAGGCGGACCCGTAGCTGTCATCAACACAGCCCTCGAGTATAATAAGATCGGATTTGCCCCATATGATTTCGACCTGGTTCAGCTCACTTTTGTCGTCATGGTACTTAACGGTATCTTTTACGGCATTCAAAAATACGGAACCGACCAGACGATAGTTCAGCGTTATCTCACCGCACGTTCTGACAGAGGCGCCGAACGTGCGGCGATGATGGGTGTATGGCTGAGCCTGCCTGTTTGGACGCTTTTTATGTTTATCGGGACTCTGCTGTTCGTCTATTATCAGGTGTATGGTAATCCACTGCCGGCCGATATCAGACCCGATGCTGTTTTCCCGTATTTCATCATGCATGAACTGCCGGCGGGTGTCACCGGGCTGGTTCTGGCGGCATTGATCGCAGCGGCAATATCCAGCCTCGACTCTGATCTGAACTGCCTTTCTGCGGTTGGTGTTGACGATTATTATAAACGATTCCGTCCGGATAGCACCGATACTCAGCGTCTCTGGGTTGGGAAAATGATTGTCGTGTTCTCCGGAATAGCATCACTTATCATCGCATCGATCTATGTGAGCCTGGGTGACGAAGGGGTTCTCGGTATAGTATTCGGATTGTATGCCATCTTTTCAGGCGGAATAGCAGGTCTGTTCCTGCTCGGATTGCTCAGCAAACGTGCCAATAAAGAGGGACTCTATGTCGGCCTTGCTGCCTGTATACTTTTTACGGCCTGGGCGGTGCTCACGTCGACGAAAATGAGCATTGGCGGGGAAAAACGTATCCTGCTCGATCTGGGCAGCCTCAATTTTAAACAGCATAAATATATGATTGGCGTTTACAGCCATGTGATGGTTTATGTTGTAGGGTATCTTGCCAGTTTTCTGTTTCCCAAACGGGAGGTCAGCGATGAACTGACGATCTTCGGCTGGCTGGCGCTTCGCAAGGAACGAAAAAACAACACAGCATCAAAAAATTGAATACGGTATGGTTTTACGTACAATTATATTTTCTGCGCTGTCTCTGTATGCCAGCAATTATATAAACGCCCAGAGTATGCCGCCGCGATGGCAGGATTGCATAGATGAACCGGTTAAGTATATTGGTACCAGGCAGACAGATAAACATTTCTATGATGGTGCTGTTCCTGCCGCAGTTGGCGTTCACAATTATCAGGCCTACCGGGCAAACCGGATCAGCCCTCCTGAAGGCGGTAATACCGGCTGGACTTACAGTCATGCCCCCATGCTCTGTTACTGGAACGGTCGGTTCTTTCTGCAATACCTCAGTAATCTGAAAGAGGAGCATAATCCGCCGTCCAGAACGATGCTGATGACCTCCGAAGATGGCAGGCACTGGTCAAGCCCGGTGATTGTCTTTCCTGTGTATCCTTTGCCAGCGATCCGTAAAAACGGTCACTTGATCATACCTGAAGGGACACCGTCGGTCATGCATCAGCGGATGGGATTTTATGTGGCACCCAACAGCCGTCTCCTGACCGTCGGATTTTACAGCTATTGCGCAACACCCCGCGACAGTCCAAATCTGGGACAGGGTTTGGGACATGTTGTCCGAGAGATCTACTCGGATACTACCTTCGGGCCGGTATATTTTATCCGATATAACCGCCATGCCGGCTGGGATGAGAAAAATACACATTTTCCATTCTATCTCTCGAGTGCTGACAGCGGATTCATAAATGCCTGCCATGCCCTGCTAAAGGATAAACTCATGACCCTGCAGTGGTGGGAAATGGACCGCAGCAAAGACGGATTTTACACCCTCGATCCCGGAGAGCAGGAAATAAAGGCCCTGAGCTATTTTCACCGACCGGATGGGGTGGGCGTTGGTCTGTGGAAGTCCAATATTGCCGCCTTGAGTGCCGACGAGGGAAACTCATGGACACCGCTGGGCCGTTATCCTTCGCTCAGGACCTGTGGCGCAAAGGTATGGGGTCAGCGGATAGATGATGGACGCTATGCGCTTGTATACAATCATTCTGCTTCTTTACGCAACCGGTTCCCGCTGGTAGTAATCACCGGTGATGACGGATATGTTTTTGAAAATATGCTGCTCGTAGATGGTGAGGTTCCACCAATGCGCTATCAGGGCATTCACAAAAATGTCGGTTCACAGTATGTGAGGGGAATTTTGGAAGGTAATGGAGACCCCCCCGGTACGGAAATGTGGGTAACCTACAGTATGAACAAGGAAGACATCTGGATTGCCCGTGTTGGTGTACCGGTAAGGGGAACGGTCGATGATCATCCCGATCAGGATTTTGAACGGATAGAACAGATCACCGATCTGGGATTGTGGAATTTCCACATTCCCAATTGGGCGCAAATATCCATCACGAAAGATCCCTATCAACCCGGAAACAGTGTGATGATGATGAATGATTGGGAACCGTATGATTATGCGCTTGCCGAACGGGTTTTTCCGTTAAGGCAAAAAGTCAGCGTAAATTTTCGGGTGTGTCAGCATCGCATCGGACACGGATTGCTCGAAGTGGAGGTTCACGACGAGAATGGGAAACGGCCGATGCGTCTGAGGTTCGACAAAAATTGGCTGATGTTTGACCGGGCTAAGGGGGAACCCAGGCCGGTACCAATAACTACCGAAACGTGGTATCGGGTCAACCTGCAACTGGATTGTATCCGGCAGAGCTATGATGTCCTGTTAGATGATGTCTTGATCAAAACTGACATAGAATTTGAGGAGAATGTTGCCGGATTAAATAGACTGATTTTCCGTACCGGACCTTGGCGGGGTGATGTTCGTCAATTCATTCTCAACGGCGAACCCGGAAATCCCGGTCTATACCAGGAAGATCTTCCAGGTGCAGGTGATAAAATGCCGGAAAGTGTGTTTTTGATTGATAATGTAGGTACGGCAGACCTGTAATTGTCGATAAATATTCAGCCATGCTGAAAAGCAAAGAAATATTACCGGGTGAAATTGTCCTGGCACCTTCCTGGTGGTTCAGGCATGCCGGAATTACCCTTGACCGTGATTTTTATTCCGTCCGCCGCGGCGTGTCGAAGTTGAAAAGCATATGAGGCGGCTCCTTTATGAGCGCTGCGGCCAATCCGGTCCTGACCGGAGTGTGCTGTATCAATATGGATGACCGGGTATCCGATGACCGGATTTCACAGATTTTTGAAACAGTCGGACTTTTGCGGGACGAATTACTATAATCAGCGGTCTTCAAGCTTAACTAAGGAATTATTTATGAATATCCAAAATGCCGGCAAATTTATACATTTGGTGATTTTGACCAGCTTGATCGGATATTTCCTGTCCTGCTCAGAGAACAAGCAGGAACGCATTATATCCACCGGCCTTATCGGAACTTGGTATGGTGAATCCGATTTTACTAATATCAAAGAACCGGAACTATTAACCGGCCTGGAATGGCGATGGGATGAGGAGTCGGGCCATGGAAAAAACTGGGCGGCCCGGTGGCAGGGGATGATCATCGGTCCCGTAACCGGCGAGGTCACATTCAGACTCTGGTCATTGAAATATGCCGAGCTGCAGATCGCCGCTCATAAAATTTCTGTGTCGGCTCCGCAGGGTGAAGCCTCCATGACTGTATTAATGGAAAAGGGAGATGCCCTGCCGATTGAGGTTGCTTATGCGCATGCAGACGGGGGCGAAGGTTCTTTGCTTGTAGAGTGGCAGTGGCGTGATCAACCGTTGCACGGCATTCCGGTTGACGCATTATATTTTACCGAAAAACAGGCTCTGGCATGGAATTATGTTCCTGAGCCGGACCCGGCCACAGTGGACACGACAAAATTTCTCAGAGTACCTTCTGAACATGTTATTGTCTATTTCGAACCGGGACGCTTTGGTGGCTGGCCGGCAAATAACGGTATCTGGAAATGGGAAAACGACGAAATTCTGGTCGGTTTTACCCAAGGCTATTATAAGGCCAGTGAATGGCACCATTCCATCGATGAATCCAAACCCAGTTTTTCTGTGCTTGGACGCACTCTCGATGGCGGATACACCTGGGTATTGGAAGATCCCGAGAATTTTGTCGGAGATGGTGCACCTGAAAAGGTTCTGCATGATCCGATAGATTATAGCCATGCCGGTTTTATTCTGCGCAATTCCGGTAAAAATTTTTATTTCTCATGTAACCGCGGGAAGACCTGGAGAGGTCCTTTTCAATATCCCGATTTCGGTCGAGAAGATCTGACCTCCCGCACGGATTATATCATAGATGGTCCTGCCGATTGTATGATTTTTATGTCGGCCGAGGAAGACAGTGTGGAAGCCCGTATGCAGGACAGAGCATTCTGTGTTCGTACCATGAATGGAGGTTTGACCTTTGATTTTCTCAGCTGGATTGGTGATCCCATAACGGTGCGTTCGGTTATGCCATCCAGTGCAAGACTCTCGGAAAATCACCTGATTACTGCGTTGCGCCGCCGCCACGATGAGAAATTTCCCGATAAACCAAAGCTTCAGCGCAACTGGATTGATATATATGAATCTCTTGATAATGGAAAATCATGGCAGTTTCTGAGCAAGGTGGCCGATACTGATATGCATAAACGCAACGGCAACCCACCGAGTCTGGTCAGATTATCCGATGGCCGTATCTGCGTGACTTATGGCTATCGCGCTGTGCCTTATGGTATCCGTGCCCGGATAAGCAATGATAACGGCATGACCTGGAGCGAGGAAATCCACCTGCGTGATGACGGACGTACCTGGGATATTGGTTACACCCGGTCCGTTCAGCGCAGCGATGGAAAAATTGTAACGATCTACTATTATACCACCAAAAGTCACATTGAACAGCATATTGCTGCTACCATATGGGATGCACGGGGGATTTGACCTGCGTGCATCAGAGGGTTTATTGCAGTTGTACCGTGAAGTTTGAATCGTAAAATCCGAATGAAGTGGGTAGGGCAGAAAAAAAGCAAAAAACACGGAAATAGTGGATCGGAGGATAAATGGCATTACTCCTGTGGCTGATCATAATTGTCGTCCTGCTTGTACTTGCAACCACCCGGTTTAAGCTGCATCCGTTTCTGGGATTGCTGCTTGCAGGTGTGTGTACCGGATTTATCGCAGGCATGGATACCGAAGCCATACTGGCTGAATTAACCGGTGGCTTTGGGAATACCCTGAAGAGTATCGGGATTGTAATCGCTTTAGGTACAATAATAGGAACATTCTTGGAGAACAGCGGCGGGGCAAAAGCGCTGGCAGGGGCGATAATCAGGATAGTCGGCGAAAAAAGGGGTGCCCTGGCGATGAATTTAACCGGATTTGCTGTGTCTATCCCGGTTTTCTGTGATTCGGGCTTTGTCATCCTGGCTTCATTGAACAGGGCGTTAAGCAAAAAAACAGGGATTGGATTACCGGTTCTGGCAGTTTCCCTCGCGACCGGCCTGTATGCAACCCACGTTTTCGTTCCGCCAACCCCAGGTCCTCTGGCAGCAGCGGCCACACTGGGTGCGGATATCGGTCTGGTTATTCTGCTCGGATTGCTTGTTTCAGTTCCGGCTGCTCTTGCCGGTCTAGGCTGGGGACGTCTGTACGCTTCCCGCATCAAACATGACCCGAAACCGCAGGAAAACACCGTTAATGAGGATGAACTAATACCGTCGGTTGTGGCCTCCTTTGCACCGCTTTTAACCCCGGTTGTGCTGATTGCCCTGTTTTCAGTAGCAAAATATCCTGGTAACCCCCTTGGTACGGGATTGATTTACAATTTGCTAACATTTATCGGCCATCCTGTCACCGCCCTGTTAATTGGTGTATTCCTGTCATTTTTACTCAAACAGTCTAAAAAGGAAGCAGGTTATCTTGAATGGGTTTCAGCAGGCATCAGGAATGCCGGTTCGATTATTCTGATTACCGGCGCCGGAGGTGCTTTCGGTGCTATTCTGAGGGCCACCGATATCGGAAATATACTCGGTGACTACCTTTCAAACTGGGAGGCCGGAATTTTACTTCCATTTCTTATCGCAGCTTTTATTAAATCCGCCCAGGGATCATCGACAGTTGCCATCATCACCACGGCCGCATTGGTGTCACCCCTGTTAGATGTACTGGGTCTGGCAGGTGCGGTTGGTAAAGCATTGACAGTACTGGCCATCGGTGCCGGTTCCATGACTGTTTCTCATCTGAATGACAGTTACTTCTGGGTGGTAGCGCAATTTTCCGATATGGATACGTCAACCGCACTCAGGTGTCAGACCATGGCGACATTTGTGCAGGGCATCGTCGGAATTATTATTGTCGCGCTGCTTGCTTTGTTCCTGATATAATGGATTGTATTCAGAGTGTATTCAACCACGGAATAACACGGATATTATATAATGAGAATGTTAAAAATACTGATTTGTCACAGTTGAAGCGGTACTATTCCGTGTATTTCCGTGGTAAATTTTATTTTTTGTATTTCCTCTGACTTAAAGAATTGAAAATCTGCGCAACGTAGGCAATCATAAAAAATTGGAGTTAACCATGTACAAAACAACCACTTGCAGGTTTATCGGAATACTACTGGTATGGGCTGGTTCCGGAATTTCCCAGACTAAGATGCCCCCTTCGATCGAAGATTCAAAATCTGAACCGATTAAATATACCGGTAAGATAAATACTGATAAAAAATTCTATGACGGAAAATTGCCGCATGCGGTTGGTGTTCATCATTATCAGGCCTTTCGGGCAAACCGATCCAATCCCGCCGATCCCGGTCTAACCGGCTGGACATACAACCATCAGCCCTACCTGGCTTACTGGAATGGAAAATTCTTTCTCCAATTTCTTTCCGGGCTGATTCAGGAGCATACTCCTCCAACCCGCGTATTGATCGTGACTTCAGAAGATGGCAGAAACTGGAATGATCCGGTGGTAGCTTTTCCACCATATGCATTACCTGAAATAATCGATGATGGTGAAATAGTACCCGCTGGCACGTTTTCGGTTATGCATCAGAGAATGGGGTGGTATGTCGCACCAAACGGGAAATTGCTTACTCTCGGTTTCTACGGATATTGTGCCACCCCGCGGCGTTCTCCGAACGCAGGTAATGGCATTGGGAGGGTTGTCCGGGAGGTTAACAGGGACGGAACTTTCGGCCCTATATATTTTATCCGCTATAACCGTCACGCAGGTTGGAACGAAGAAAATACCAGCTATCCATATTATAAGGAGAGTAACGATCAGGAATTCCTCGAGGCCTGCGAAGCACTTTTGGCTGATAAATTGATTTCCCTGCAATGGTGGGAAGAAGATCGTGGAAAAGACGGATTTTATATCATGGATCCCTCTCAGGTGCCCGGGGGGGATGTTTTTACCAAAAAAAGTACAACTGCGGCAGGGGCCGGCAAGGCATTCAACTTTTATCATCGTCCTGATGGCGCCATCGTCGGCGTATGGAAAAACCAGTTTTCAGCACTCAGCGGCGATGGAGGAAAAACCTGGACCGACATCTCGAAAAACACTACCCTATGGACAACAGGTGCCAAAACCTGGGCTCAGCGTACTGAAGATAACCGCTATGCAGTAATACATAATCAATCGGCCACAAAACGCAATCGCTTTCCGATGGCCGTCCTGGTCGGAGAAGATGGTCATGAATACGATCGTTTATTTTGCCTCAGGGGAGAAATTTCCCCGCGCCGGTACTTTGGCATACATAAAAATCCAGGGGTACAGTATTTCCGTGGAATCATCGAGGGAAACGGTGATCCGCCCGGAAATGAAATGTGGAATATATACAGCAGCAATAAAGAGGATATCTGGGTATCCAGAACGCATGTCCCGATCATGGCTTCCGTAACGAAGGAAGTTTCTCAGGATTTCAATCAAATAAAGAACATCGGTGATCTTGCTTTGTGGAATATCTATATCTCAAAATGGGCGCCGATAACACTTGCGCTGGAAAAAAATGATCAATTTCTGCGGCTGATCGATGAGGAACCTTATGATTACGCCCTGGTCGAACGAATTTTTCCCAAAGGCACAAAAAAAGAAATTTCATTCCGTTTTCGGGCGCCAAATCTGCCGCAGGGTACCTCCGCGCAGATCGATGTACAGGATCAGCAGGGCAACCGCGCTCTGTGTCTGCGGATAGACAAGGAATGGCTGTCTTTCGATGTTGAAAAAGTATCACTCGATCCAATAGGCATCGATCCGAAAGAGTGGCATACTGTGATATTGAAAATCGATTGTACCAAGGGCATCTATCAACCGGTGATTGACGGAAAAGTAGTACACGATGAGATCCTGCTGGCCTCCGAAATGCAGGATGTGGAACGGATTGTTTTCAGGACCGGCCCGTACCGCGGGTATGTGCCGGCAGAAGTGGCTGAACAGGGTGTCGGAAAACAGAGTGGATTTCTTACCGAGGATCTTCCGGCAGCCGATGTGAAAGCGCCGCTGATCGAATTCCACATCGATGATTTGATAACAAAGGGGGAGTAACATGATTCACCGGTATTACCGCGAAGGACAAAAACTGGATGTATCGGGATTGAATGAAATTACCGTTCTGATTGATCGCAGCGAAACCGAGATGACCGAGATCGGCTGGAACTGCTGGAGACCGAATCTGGACGGACCACCGCATAAACACAATGATAAGGATCAGATTTTTTACATAACCGACGGAGAAGGTATCGTGAAGCTTGGTGACCCCAAATATGAGGTCAGACCAGGCAACATCGTCTATGTACCTGCCGGTCTGGTGCATCAGACGATCACCACAGGTGACGAAGCGCTGTGTTATTTGCTTTTTAATGTGTTCCGGACGACTGACAAAGAAGGACACGCGTCATTCGCGGATCATATCGAAAAAGTAAAGCAGATACGCAGGAAACAGGCCGAGACAGGTCAGGCAGAAATTGATGATATCGAGGACTCCGGTCTGCATATTCTTCCTGCCAGATTTATCGAAAATATCAGTGACGGAAAAGTGCATGATTCTGGCGCCAGCATTACGACAATTTTGCTTGAGCGAACTCAAACCAACAGGTTGGAATTCATGATGGTCGTATGGCCGCCTAACAGCCGTGGGCCCATAGTGGCTCATGATGAAAAGGAGCAAACGTTTTTTGTCATCGAGGGATCGGGTACCATCGATATCGGTGGCGAAAAAGAACAGGTGCAAACGGGTGACCTGCTGTTCGTTCCGCGAAATATGCAGCATATAACCGAAACGAAGTCCAAGAATCTAAAATATTTATGTCTTTCAAGCATAATCACAGAATTGAATGCTTAAAGTATTAACGCAACGATGAAACTGATTGAGCCGCGTTGTATCGACAGCAGGCATGCAGGCGGGATGTCGGCGGGCGAAGAAAAATGATATTTCAGCATATGAAACTCAGTCTCTTAATCACAATTTTGGTGTGTTTCGGCAATGCCGTTTCCGGAGTTTTATCGGGCTCTTATGATATCCGGGCATTTGGAGCCGCTGGTGATGGGATGCGGTATGATACGGAGGCAATTCAAAGTGCCATTGATACGGCTGCAGGAAATGGTGGTGGGGTGGTTTATTTTCCACCCGGTCGGTATCTGATCAAAACGATAATACTGAAAGATAGCATTTCTCTGCATATCGGGCGGGGTGCCACACTTCTGGGAAGCACCGAGATGCAGAAACCGGCTTTTGATCAGAATCTCTTCCGTGACAGTAGCGGACAAAAATTTGGCAATGCATTTATTATCGCCCGCGATGCCGTGCATATCGGTATAACCGGTGAAGGGATAATTGACGGACAGGGTTATGAAAAGTATTATCCAAAAAAAGAAGGTATTTCCAGACCCAGCCTGATCCGCCTGATCGGATGCCGATTTGTAAATATTGAAAATATCACTTTGCTCAATTCCGCCGCATGGGTTCAGCACTATATCGATTGTGAAGATCTCCGGATAAAAGGCATCACGGTACGGAGCTATTCAAACAAAAACAACGACGGTCTGGATATTGATGGATGTGAGCGGGTTTGGATAACAGGTTGTAATATCGATTCCGAAGATGATGCCATTGTTCTCAAGTCTCTGGGAACGCGACCATGCCGTGATGTGGTCATCAGTGACTGTATCATCAGTGGTCTTAAATCAGCGATAAAAACGGGAACAGAATCACTGGGCGGGTTTGAAAATATAACGGTCAGCAATTGTACTATTTACGGGACCCGCGGAATCAGTCTGCTAAACGTGGATGGAGGTAGTCTGAATAATATTACCATTTCGAACATTTCGATGCGGGATTCCTATGCGGTGATCGTTATGCGACTGGGTGACCGGATGCGCGGATATGCCGTACCGGAGGAAAAGCGTCCGAAGAAACCCGGAATTTTTAGAAATATATCCATTCAGAATATTCAGGCTACCGGTGTCACCGAGAGCAACGACTTTATAGCCGGTATTCCCGGTCATCGTATAACCGATGTACTGTTGAAAGATATCCGCATCGAATATGCCGGTGGGGGATCAAGGGAGGATGCGGAAAGGGAGATCCCTGAACTGAGTTCGGAATACCCGAAAGCAAAAATGTTTGGCTCTTTGCCTGCCTATGGTTTTTACATCAGACATGCACAGAGCGTAACACTAGAGAACATCAGAATCGGATTTATAGAGACAGATTTCCGATCGGCAATAATGTGCGAGGATGTTGAAGACCTGATCATCAATGATCTGTTGGGTTCTTCCGCGCCTGAGGCGGCTCCCTTTATTCAATTCCGGGACACACGATCGGCAGATATCAGGTTTGCCAGGCCTCTGACACCGGTGGATCTGTTCCTTTCGGTGACAGGTGAATCCGGTGATATAAGACTCATCCATAATGATCTGAGGCACGTAACAGAGGTATACCATTCGGATAACCAGAGTGCAATAAAGGTTGTCGAGTGATCTATGAGATCCATACTATCATTCAGCTGCATTGCATTTCTTGCGGGATTGGTTTTTTCGGGCTGCCGCATTTCACACTCACCATATCCGGAAGGACATTTCCATATAATGGTTATTTCGGATATACATATCAGCCGTGATGAATCAAAAGATCGTCGACTTCAATCGCTCATATCTGATATCAATACGGACCGATATCCTGGATTGAAAGGATTGATCGTTACCGGTGACTGTGTATCAAAGGTATATAGCGATAAAAAAGATGGTATGCACCTGGAATCCGGTAACAACCTGGCAAAATTGGTTGAACTTCTGCAACCGCTGTCGGTTCCGTATTTTCTGGTAATGGGAAATCATGATTACAAAATTGACAGCGATAAGGATTCGGATGCGCCGTTTTCCCGTCAGGAGATCGACACAATGGAAGCCATCTGGAAAAAGTACACAAATTTCGAACCATATTATAGTGTTCACCATAGCGGATGGAAATTCATCATCTTAAACAGCATGCGGGGACGCTATCTTGATCGGGCTTTCGATCCGTCGCAAATTGCTTGGTTCGAAAATGAGCTGGCAACCGGTCAACCGATTCTTATGTTTTTTCACCACCCGATTGAAACTGACCACTTCAACCTCTGGGGAAAATGGGCAGATCTGATCACCCCCGAAAAAGAGCCACGTTTTTATGAACTTTGCGTGATGCATAAGGAACAAATAAAAGGCATCTTTGTAGGACACGGACATCGTTGGATTGAGGATACTTTGTATGAGCAAGTACCGGTATTTGAAACAGAATCATTCGGGGAAAGTGATGAAACGCTTTTTTATTTGATCGGCATTGATACCGTCGAACAGAAAATCCAGGTTAGCCGATCACCAGTTCTAACCGTTCGGGAGATACCATGAAGTCCAGGATACTTTTAAAAATAATTATTCTGAGCATTCTGGGTAACACCACAACTTTTTCCGCCGGCATACAAAATAACGCAGCTTCTACCGTTTCATTATACAAAATTCTGCCCGATACAATTGACGGGGTGGCTTCAGAGAACATGATGCAGGTATACTTGCAGAGACTGGTGGACGATGCCCGGATAAAATGGCAAAATAGTTTCGAGATACGCATCAAAAACGGAAACAACGGCCAATATTACCAACAAATGAGAACGGAATTTATCCACGCCATTGGTGGACTGCCGGAACCTGCCCCTTTGAATCCGGTTGTGACGGAAGTTCTTAAACGCGAGAATTTCACAATTGAAAAAGTAATCTTTGAAAGCCGGCCCCATCACTATATTACTGCCAGTCTTTACCTGCCGGACAGCGAAAATTATCCACAACCCTGGCCTGGCGTCCTTGTCCCCTGCGGGCATTACAAGGTATCGAAGGCCCATGATGAATATCAATCGATGGGAGCATTGCTGGCGATAAACGGTATGGCGGCTCTGGTATATGATCCGATCGATCAGGGTGAGAGATTACAGATCAGAGGAAACAATAATGATTTTCCGGATTGGGGGACAAGAGCGCATACCATCAATGACATCCGGGCGATTCTGCTGGGAACCAGCGTTGCAGGTTACATGATCTGGGATGGCATGCGGGCGGTTGATTATCTGTTCTCACGACCGGAGATCGATCCGGAGCGCATCGGATGCACCGGGAACAGCGGTGGCGGAACACAGACATCGTACCTTACGGCACTGGACGAACGAATCAGGACGGCAGCTCCGAGTTGTTATATTCACCACCTGGAATCCCAGATAAAAAACAGTATGGGAGATGCCGAGCAGAATATTTTCGGACAGCTGCACTTTGGTATGGATCACCCGGATTACCTGATGATGCGCGCACCAATTCCGGTCAAAATCCTGGCCGCAACCCACGATTTCTTCAAAATAGATGCCGTCTGGGAGACTTTTCGATACGTAAAAAGATATTACACGGCTGTGGGATATTCTCAAAATGTTGATATTCTGGAGAATAATGCCGGTCACAACTATAACCGGCAGCAAAGAGAAGCCGCAGCACGCTGGTTTGCCCGGTGGCTGCAGAGTGCTGATCGCGAGATCAGGGAATCTGATTTCGAACTCTTATCGGAACAAGAACTGTACTGCACCCCGAAGGGACAAACACTTCTTATCCCTGGGGCAAAGAGCATTCAGGATCTTCAGATCGAGCAACTTGAACGCTATAAAAATTTCCGGATTGATTTCTGGAAAAACAATTCCACAGCGGATATCCGGGACACCATTCGCAGAATCAGTGGTATTCGGTCATACGACAACGTGCTGCCACCGAATGTAGAATTTGCAGAAAGAACCGATCTAGGAGCATATACGGCTGAAAAACTGATCATAAAACCTGAGGATGGGATATATCTGCCGGCAATTTATTTCCGGCCGAAAAACAGTGGAGAAAACGGTGTTGTCATCTATCTCAATCAGGCAGGCAAATCGCAGGCTTCCCTGACCGAGAATACAGTCGAAAAAATGATTCTCAATGGAAAACGGGTATTGCTGGTGGATTTGCGTGGAACGGGTGAAACGGCACAGACGAAACAGTCGAAATTTGGTCAGCGGATTGCCCTGGATTGGGCAGACTGGTATACTGCCTATCTATTGGGTAAAAATTACGTTTCAATGCGTTGTGAGGACCTGTACAGCTGCGTTAGATTCCTGGAAAAAAGTGCTTTACCGCTGACTTTGATCGCCGATGGAAAAATTGGCATTCCTGCCATGCATGCCGTGGCGCTTGAACCGGATCTGTTCTCGGAAATAAAAATAACAGGGTGCCTTAATGCCTGGGAAGATATCATCACGCGTCCTGATTTTTACGATCAGCTGGATGGAATCGTACGGGGAGCACTGCAGTACTATGATCTACCCGATCTGGTTTCTTTGATCGGAGATAAAATAAAGATTTCAAATCCGGCAGATGTACAGGGGATCACGGAAGACATGGCTAAACATGTAGCAAATCTCTCGGATGAGCCTGAACTGCCGGGCCTTGCCGGGACATGGTATGGGAGTCTCAATCTGATTGATCCCGTTGGTCCAGATCCGATTTCTACCCTTGAACTGAACTGGGATCAGACAGCGCAACGCGGAAGAACCTGGTCGGCTGAATGGTATGGGTGGATAATCGCCCCTGAAACGGGCCCGATTCGGATCGAAGCCGCCTGTCCACATGAATTACAGCTGCAGATCGGTGATCGGCTTCCTCTGATTTTAGATCAGGATAATAAAAAAGGATTTATCCACCTGGATGCCAGCAAAGACAATGCCTATCCAGTCGATATACGTTATAACCAGGATGGCGCAGATTCGGGTTCGGTGACGATCAGATGGCGGATCAAAAATGGATCGTCTGTGAAAATTCCTGCGGAAGCGCTCATCCATTCACCGGAACAGCAATACCGTATGGATCCATTCCGGAGATGACCAATGAAACAAACACCTGTCTATGTCATATTTTTTGCCCTGCTTCTGTGTCATATCAGCTGCCGGCAGGGTGAGCGCTATTCCGATGATTTGATGGTTGACTGGGGGAGGGATCAACTCACGAAATCTGTGCAGCGGATTGTTGGCGGTGCAGATGGTGAACTTGCTATCGAAATGAGCCTTTCTGAATCCGATGATGCCGATAACAGTGAAGGATTCGAAGTAAACCTCAAGAATAGCAGGATCATGATCACCGGAGATGACGCCGCCGGAATTATGTACGGGGCGTTGCAATTGGCTGAAAAGCTGGACCGACTCGGTAAAATTCCCGATAGTCTCAGGTTCAGAGACCGTCCCCGGATGTCGCTGCGCGGTACGTGTATTCTTCTGATGAAACTGGGCACCTATAACCATCCGGTTACACCAGAAGAGTTCCCGTTTTTTTATGATAAAGAACTCTGGATTGAATATATGGATTTTCTTGCCTGCAACGGATTTAACTATATTGCATTATGGAACGGGCATCCTTTTGCCTACTTTGTTAAACTCGATAGATATCCGGAAGCGCAGGCGGGCATGGATCAGGCATTAGTGCAGAAAAACCATGACATGCTGCTCTGGCTTATCCACGAAGGCAAAAAAAGAAATATACGTTTCATGTTCGAGTTCTATAATATCCATACTTCCGTATACTACCAGCAGGCTCATGACTTGCCGGCAGAGATATCTGAACCGACACCGGAACTGGAAAATTATACAGCTTACTGTATTGAGAACTTTGTGAAAGAATTCCCGGATGTCGGCCTGTATATAACACCGGGTGAAGCTTTAAAACCTTCTCACGTACCTTACTGGCTGAATGAAGTAATTTTTCCGGCAGTGATGCGTACCGGAAAATTACCGCCGGTTATGGTCCGGGCCTGGGGAATAGAAATCGAGCAGGGTAAAGCGGTAGCCGGTTACTATCCCAGGCTGTTTTTCGAACGTAAATTCAATGTGGAAATGATAGCTGACACCCGTATCGATCCGGCGAACCATGCCTGGGCGAAACTGACCGGCAATTATGTCGTCAACATCCATTGCGTTGCCAATCTTGAACCGTTCCGCTGGAATCCCCCGAAATATATACAGGACATCATGCGCAATTCTGTGAATATCGGTGCAAATGGGCTGCATTTATACCCGCGGAAAGCCTGGCGTTGGCCTGCCGGGTGCGAAATCGGCAATGAACAACGGCAATGGGAACGGGATGAGCTGTGGTTCAAAATGTGGGGCCGGTATGCCTGGAATCCTGATCGTGATCCGCAAACAGATGACGCATATTGGTTGGACGATCTGACAGACAGATATGGAAACCGCGAGACTGCCAGGCTGCTGTTCATCGCATTTCAGGCCGGTGCAGATGTATTGCCGGCCCTACAGAGACTTTTATGGGTTGGGATGGATAATCATACTGTGGTGACTGCCGGAATAAAATTATCGGATTTTAATAATGCGGCCGGGATACCTTTTTTATCGATCGATCCCGTGATGCGTATCCCGGAATATTTTAACCGGCTAAAAAATGGAGCACGACTTACCGGTACAAATCCGGAAGATTTTTTGGCCGAAAAACTCTCGCAGGCACAAATCGCACTGGAGCATATCCAGGAAGCACGGCGTCTTGCTCTGAAAAATTCAGCCGAGCTTGAACGTGTTGAAGTCGATGCCAAAGCCGTTTTGCTTACCGTCCGTTTTTATTCTGAGAAACTGCAGGCGGCTGCGATTCTGGCACGATACAGGGGACGAATGCCCGAAAATCATGCCCAGGCTGATTTTTTGGATAAACTCCGTGCATCAGTGGCCACGTTTCAGCAGCTCTCCGATTTAACCAGCGTATATTATGAGAGTATCAGCGATGTCCCGGCATGGACACCGGACCGGCTTAAAAAGGTACCGTATCACTGGCGGGACTTGCTCCCATTGTACATAAAAGAGTACACAATCTATAAAGACGAGCAATTACTGGCACAGAACAAGGATTTTTATCATCCGGTATTTTCCGGCTTAGCAGGGATCTGGTACGGAGATCCCGGTTTGAAAAATATGAAAGGACCTGATCCGATTTCCAGTCTGAATCTGGATTGGTCCGATCAACGTGAAAAACGTGAAAGTAGGTGGTCTGCCGAATGGTTTGGGACAATTTTGGCCCCGGATAGCGGATTGATTCACTTTTCGGTTGAAACAAAACAGGAGGTAATTTTAGAAAT
>Ga0209536_100001465_pt1 | contig 39093 bp, 25 predicted proteins | sample DeeMarSeWOR28_12_FD_187461 | JGI IMG/M metagenome (GOLD analysis project Ga0209536, IMG submission 187461) | Marine sediment microbial communities from White Oak River estuary, North Carolina - WOR-2-8_12 (SPAdes) (version 2) | ecosystem: Environmental > Aquatic > Marine > Intertidal zone >... | reverse complement strand
ATTTGATGATGTTGAATCTTTTAATGTAATCGGTGAGATTAAAGGTTCAGAATTTCCCAATGAATTTATCGTAGTTGGAGGACATCTTGATTCCTGGGACATGGGTGAACGGAGTAACAGTGATGTCGCCTTTGCTCACATCGGTATTCATGCGCATGAATTCGGGCATACAATTGGCATGACGGAAGATAGAAATGGGTTTTATTTTTCTGTAATGAGAGGGGGAGGAGCGACCAACGGCCCCCATAGACGGGGCGCCTGTCCGGCAATGATCAATCCCTACTACCGAATCGAAAAATATGAATGGGCAGCTTCCGTAGAAGTAGTACAAGATACCTCAGATTTTATTGTCGCTTATGATTATGATGACCCCAATTATTATAAGATCACCTCCATACTGGACTCGTCCAAATATTTTTATGTAGAAAACCGGCGTAGAACCGGCTTTGATCAATATACACCGAATAATCCGGCAGATACCACTCTGCAGGGAGGGTGGCTCTTAATATGGGATACGGATGCTTCCCGGGCAAAGCCTAAATCCCAATTGCTTGCTGCAGATGGGTTTCCAGATTCTTCCATCGCATGTAACTTTTTCCCGGCATGTACCGCTACCTATCAAGATCTGAACAATTCTACCTTCCCCTCCACCTACATTAGTGGTGAACCGACCTATATTGCTGTCAATGACGTTCGTAAATTCACTGCAGACCCACGCCAGATGATTTTGGATATTTCCAGGTATGATGACATCATAACGATTACGGATCAGGTTGCGTGGACTGAGGATCAAACTGTAACCAAGATAATCATTATTGAAAACGGCGGAACGTTAACCGTACAATCCGGGGTTAATATCATTATGGAACCGGTTACTGTTCCCTTATCTATTTTAGTAAAGAATGGAGGAACCTTGATAGCCCAGGGAACGGAGTCGTCGCCCATTACCATCCATGCCAAAATGGATACATCAAACAAAGAATGGCAAGGACTAATCTTTGAAAGCGGCAGCGACTTTAGTCTTTCATATTTCAACATCAAAAATGCTGAAACAGGAATAGACTTCAGCGCCGTGGATTCTAGCGACCTTTCAAACCGGCAGTATACCGGCTGGCGATTCCAAAATTGCTATGATGCGATGAGCCCTTGGCAAGCGAATAACGTGGTATTTGAGGAGCTCCGGTTATCAAGTGTGTCACAGGCTGTACAAATTCATGGCGAAAACTATCTATTTGAAAAAGGATTCTTCGCCAATTCGAATCTGTCCATTCAAAATAGCGATTCTCTTAGCATAGTGCGCAACTGCGTTTTCGATAGCTCTGCACAGTTGCGAACCAATTCCGCTTCACCGGAAATCGCTTATAATGATTTCTACAATAATGGGCGAATTTCATTAGGAATAGGTGAGGCTCATATCCATAATAACTTATTCGTTGGTACCAGTCAGGCAACAACAGCGATATATTTAAATGCCAACTCTTCAACAAAACCTAAAATCCTTAATAATACAATTGCATTTTATGATTTCGGTATTTATTGCAGCAACTCAGACGCAGGAGGCATTAACCCGGCTCAGCCGGATATTTTCAATAATATTCTCTTTAGAAACGATTCCACCAGTAATCAGAACGGAACTCTTCTGGGAGATGGAACGGCTGAGTTTAATTGCTTTTTCAATATTGATACCACCGGAACTCCCATCCACTATACCAACATCTATGAAGATCCTGACTTTGTGGACACCCTTGGATTTCATCTCAAATCAACTTCCCCCTGTATCGATACCGGTGATTCCACCGCGGACTACTCCAACGAGCCCCAACCCAATGGCGGCAGAATCAACATGGGCGCTTACGGCAATACACCAGAGGCGACGTTATCCTTCGATGTCATCGCCCAGCAGGATTTTAATGAGAATACTACCTGGGGCGGTTATGTAAATGTAATTAATGATATTTCTACCAATCAGTATTCTCTAACCGTGGAGCCAGGTACAAAAGTACTATTTGATGATGGAAAGACTCTTACCATCAACGGGAATTTTAGCTCGGACGGGCGACCTAATCCACAGCAGGAACCCGACAGCATTGAGTTCCGTGGCTACCGTGAAACCGATGAAATGGGGGGTGTATTTATAGAAAGTGGCGACGAGGGAAATGTCATTGCTGTTCGATATACTCAATTTAGGCAGGGAGATATTGGCTTGCATTTGGAAAATATTACCGATGAAGAAAACCTGTTCGAGCACTTGTTATTTGAAAATAACAATACCGGCTTGTATCTATCCGGCTCGGATATGGAAATTACCAACAGTACTTTTAGGAAAAATGAATCCGGTCTGATCTCCGATTATTCAAATGTTGTTGCATCAGCCTGTGATTTTGACAGCAACTCCACACAGGGTGTTTACCTGTTTCACTCCACTTTCGAAATGAACGATAACATGATCCGGAATAATGGGTTCAGAGGCGTATACTTCCAGTACAGCTCCGATGGTCTTTTCTATGACAACACGGTTCTGTCTAACGGAGGTGGTACCGGCGGAGGACCGACTGAAATTAGAGGCGGATTGGTTTTTTACCAGTCCGAACCAATCATATCAACTAATTTCATTATGCAAAATGAAGCGTCAGGAATCTTTTCCCTGAGCTCCTCCTACCCGGTCATGGTTAAGGAAGGAACTAACCGGGTATCAGATAACGGCGCCTCTCCGGAAGACTATCCGGAAATAATGGTTAAGGACATATCCTTCCCCCTGCTTGATGGCGGTCATAATGACATTACCGACAGCACCGGCGGTTATCTCATATTTGGGGAAGAGGACGAACGCGATATAGAAATTGACGTTACCTACAATTATTGGGGCACGGTGGATGCGGGAGAGATCGAAGAGAGGATTTACCGTCCCAGCGGGTTTATTTTTGAACCGTTTGATGAAGCACCCAATACGGAATTTTTGGAGTCAGTCAGCACAGGTGGGGGGATGTTTGAAACTGCCCTCGCCGCAGAAATGGACTCCAATTATGTATACGCCATTTCAGTTTATGATTCCATTGTCCAACTATATCCTGAATCTCTGCCAGCGAAGGCGGCTTTGGGCCGGATATACAATCTGAAAGTTAAAATGCAAGAAGACTTTGAAAACATCAAAGCTTATTTCGATATGCTCAGCAATCACTCCGATGAGGCATTGGCAACGGTTGCAAAACGTTTTTCCATTCGATGTCTTACCGATGATGAACAATATCAAAGCGCCATCGATGAACACACGCTGTGGAGCCAAACGACGCCTTATATGAGTGATTCGGTTTATTCGGAAGTGGATGTCTTGATGAATCAGTTTAAACTATCGGGGGGCTTCCTGGAGAAAGCGGGTACCAGTTCCATTGAAGTCAAACAGTTAGAAATTGAAGCCTTTAGAGAATACCAGCGTAAATCGGAATCACTCTTGAATTCACTATTCCGGGATCTACTCGAAAGGCAAAATCATCTGCCGCTGTCCTTTCAACTATCGCAGAACTATCCCAATCCATTTAACCCGGTTACGACGGTTAGGTACCAGCTACCCAAAGCAAGCAAAACCAAATTGGAGATTTTCAATATCCTTGGTCAAAAAATAATAACGCTTGTGGAGGCCCAACAGCCCCCAGAATATTACACTGTCCAATGGGATGGGAAAAACAGTCACGGCATACAGGTTGCCTCCGGGTTATACATCTACCGGCTGATTACAGAAGCCCTGGATGGCAGTGAAACCTTTGTCAAATCTAAAAAGATGCTGCTGATTCGATAGGGCTATTAAAACTGCAGTTGATTTCACAAGCCGCTTTCAAAAAATCGAAGGCGGCTTTTTTATTGCTTGTCTAAAACGGCTACTTATTAATCAAAACTTCATTTCCTGGACAGGTCATTCTTCTTCGGTAGGGAATAATGGCAGCATCAGTGCCTCGCGAAAAAATCGATAATAGAATTTATAACCATTCGATTTACACCTCTACAAAAACGCTTAAAAATTATCCCTTGATTTTGGAGAAGGCGCTATTTTACATTGAAGTAGTTCGGGGAATCCTGGTGATTCCTTTTTTTTCGACATTTATAATTTAGCAGGAGGTATTTATGCCAAGGCTAACATATTTAGGACACTCCGGTTTTTTGGCTGAAGGGATTTCGGCACGCATTGTTTTCGATCCATTCTTAACGGGGAATCCGCTCGCAAAAGCAAAACCATCCGAGATTAAAACAGACTACATTATTTTGACGCACGGTCACGGCGACCATTTTGGAGACTCTCTTGAAATTGCAAAATCCAATGACGCGACCATCATTGCCCCAAACGAATTAGCGCTTTATTGTGAATCCAAGGGAGCGAAGGTACATCCAATGCATATTGGCGGCGCCTACAACTTCGCGTTCGGAAGAGTGAAGCTCACCATTGCGCATCACGGCTCGGCAGTTCCGGACGGTACCTATACAGGAAATCCTGCCGGTGTTTTGCTGACCATGGATGAAAAAACGTTCTTTCATGCCGGCGACACGGGGTTATTTTACGATATGAAACTAATTGGCGAGATGAATCAGATTCATATTGCCGCTTTGCCAATTGGGGATAATTTTACCATGGGAATTGATGATGCATTAAAGGCAACGGAATTTTTGCAGCCGGAGATGGTCATCCCCATTCATTATAAAACGTTCCCGGTTATCGATGTTGATCCGGAAGAGTTTGTGAGCAAGGCGCAGTCAAAGGGATTTAAATCTCGAGTGCTTAACACGGGCGAATCTCTGGAATACTAGACTCAATCGCGCATAATTGACGCAAATGATTAAGGCTACTGATCAATCCTGATTGGTAGCCTTTGTTGTAAATTAGGCGATGCGAAAATTTTTATTTCAATGCAAACCGATTTTTCATATTTTAGACAATTTAATTTCAGGCTAACGACTTAGATATATGTTGAAAGAAGATTCTGCGCAGAAAAGCCCGGACAGAAAACCGGCGAAGTCCTCAGCAATGGACGAAGACCGGATAAGTGGAAAAATCTATGATTGGCCGCTTCTCAGCCGGCTGTTAAAATACGGCTTCCCACATTGGTATTTGATTGCCATTGCTGTTATTATGATCATAGCAGCGGCTGGTCTCGATATTATCGGCCCCTATATCACAAAGGTCGCGGTGGATCAGTATATCCTGCCCAAGGACTATAACGGCTTAATCAAAATTGTCTTCATTTACATTGGAATTTTGGTTGGAAGCTTTGCGATTAAATACTTTCAGATTCTCTTAACGCAATTCATCGGGCAACGAATTATTTTTAGTTTGCGTCAAGAAATTTTTTCCCATCTGCAAAATCTCCATCAGCAGTTTTTTGACAAAAATCCGGTAGGCAGATTGATGACCCGCGTTACATCAGATGTCGAGTCTTTAAATCAGATGTTCACGCAGGGAATTGTCATGGTTTTCGGCGATTTATTCTTAATCGTAGGAATCGTCATCATGATGGTTTCACTCAATCTGCAACTGGCGCTCTGGACATTCTCGGTCATTCCGCTTTTGTTTTTCGTATCGTTTCTGTTCCGGAAAAAAGTACGCTATTCGTACAGTCAAATTCGTTATTACCTGGCAAAGATAAACAGCTATTTGCAGGAGCATATCTCAGGTATGTCCGTTGTGCAGCTATTCAACCGGGAGAAGAAAGATTTTGAGGATTTTAAAAAAATAAATTGGGAGCATACCGGTGCATTTATCAAGACTATTTTTTATTACGCTCTGTTTTACCCCGGCGTGGAATTGATAAGCGCAATTGCATTGGCTATTATCATTTTCAGGGGCGGCTGGCTGATAGATTCGACCTTGGTTAGTTTGGGTGTTTTAATTGCATTCATTCAGTATGCGGAAATGTTCTTTCGTCCTATCAGTGATCTATCCGAAAAATATAACATTCTGCAGGGTGCACTAGCTTCTTCGGAAAGAATATTCAGACTGCTGGATACAAACCCTCTTATTGCATCTCCGACGCAGAGTCAGGGAAAACCTGTTATTAAGGGAGATATTGAATTTCGGAATGTCTGGTTTGCGTACAACTCCGAATATGTTTTGAAAGATCTTTCCTTTAACATCGAAGCAGGTAAGCGATATGCGCTTGTTGGGCATACCGGCGCAGGCAAAACTTCCATCATTCGCCTTATGGGAAGATTTTATGATATTCAGCAGGGTACGATTACTATTGACGGTATAGAGATTAAGGGATGGGATTTGCACAGTCTCCGGCAGCAGATGGCGATTGTATTGCAGGATGTGTTTCTTTTCTCCGGCACTGTTTTGGAAAACATTCGGCTGGGCCGGAAGGACATTTCAGAAACCGAGGTGATTGAAGCAGCCAAAATGGTAAATGCACATCGGTTTATTGAGAAGCTTCCCGGAGCGTACAATGCGGTGGTTCGGGAACGGGGAAGCAATTTTTCCATGGGGCAGAAACAATTGCTCAGTTTAGCAAGAGCGCTGGTAATCAACCCAAGTGTTTTGTTACTTGATGAAGCCACTTCAAATATCGACAGCGAGTCGGAAGCGCTAATTAAGCGGGCTCTGGAAATCGTTTTAGAAGGCCGAACCGCAATTGTTATTGCTCATCGACTTTCTACTATTCAAAACATGGATAAGATTCTGGTTTTGCATAAGGGCGTTCTCAGGGAACAGGGCGCTCACCAGGAATTACTGAAGCAGCGCGGTTTTTATTACAAGCTATACCAACTTCAGTTTCAGGAGCGAACCCAGATCAGTCGGGGTAAGAGAATGAAGTCAAAAGCACTGGAAACATAGTCGCAAAATAATTACTTTGGCAAAACAATGAATAAAACTTAAACCTGCAGCGGTTAATTTTTTATTGACAGCCCATAGGGCATGTGTTAAATTCTTTCGAGTTAATCAGGAGGATTGCAATTTTGTCGGAAAGGTTTCAGAGAACTTATATATCCGTAAGAGAATTCATTGACAGTTGGGATAAGGAGATTTACGAACTCACCAATTTAGATTTTTTTATCTATCTCACCATCAATCATGTCGGAAACCAAATTGAAAATCGGTATTTTATTAATGAGCGCAACAACTCTCACCTATCGCTAACCTTCGATCACGTTGGAACCCTGTGTTTTAGCTTGGGCGATAGCCTGGAATTTTTTCTCCAGGATAATTGCTTTGGAAACTGTAACCTAAATTGCCCCCTCGATTTGGAGGCTTCGGTAAGCCTGAACCGCTACGAATCAACTGAGCAGATGCAGAAACGATTAAACATTTTTAGATCAATCGCTTCTGACAAAATAGTCAAAGAGCAGTGCCTGCGGGTTCATTTAATGAATCACGTCATACTGGATACGGTCATTCATTTTTATAGCGATGAATTGGATATCCAAATCGATGAGGAAGATATCGATGTTATTGAATTAGCCGATTTCATTGAGAATATTATCGTCGATTTTATACGCCACGAAGGCCAATCGCTTTTACGACAGGCAAAAGAACCGGCGATGGATTATTTTGAAGAACTGTTGGGGTCCGAAGATGAGATCGACGCTTCCGAAGCATGGTCCACCGAGGAGGATTTCTGGGATAATGATTTCCTTGAAAATTGGCAATCCAATTTTGAACCCATTGACGATTTATTTGAAAAGTTTATTGTAGATGTTGATTCTAACTCGGTCAGTAAACGCAAAACCATTGCCTCCGACATCGATCTTTTCAAAGAGTTTTTGATTGAAAATGCTGACATAAAAAATGCCTATGAGCTGAATGAAGAACACATTCTTGAATTTTTGTCTCATTGGTTAGTTCAACAATTTGTATTGGAAGATGACTCAAAGATTCAGCATGTATTTCGAAACCTCGCTAAGTTTATTACCTGGTTCTACCACAATTATGGGATTGACTATAAGTCATCTTTTTTGTCTTACTATAAGAGCGTGAAAAAGGATGTCCCGAGGGTTATTCGGGCCTTAAACGCTTATCTGAATGAGTATGATCTGCTGGAAGCTCTGCTTCTCCAGGGCAAATCGGCAGTGGAACAAATTCATGGTTTCTATGAAGTCGAAAATCTGCATTCCAGGCTCGATAAAACTATGGATCTTGTTGATTTGCATTTCTTTGATCAGGTTAAAAATGTGCGTCTGAACTCCAGCGCTTATTTAAAGTTAGAGCCCGGCGATATACTGCAGGCCACCCTAGTGAGGGATACCGAGAATTGGAAAATACTTGAAATTCAATATATTTTTCCCAAAATAGCTAAGCCATATTTAATCTAGCATTCCCTTGATTATCCTCAGTCGATTCCGTTGTGGACTCTTCCCACAGAAAACTAGTTCAAAGGCAGTAAATATTAAAATTGCCCCTTTTTTTGATATAATTGAGAAAAAAGTAAAGTTGATCCAGAGATTTTTCCTGATCATTAAAGTCAGTGACGGCGTAACTTTATGTTTTTTTCAAACGTAGTGTTAACTGCTATTTAAATGATTATGATATGAACTTGAGTAATTGAATATCACTATGACAAGAATTCTGAAATACATTTTTCCGGCCATATTCTTTTCCTTCTCTCTTGGCCTTGTCTATTCACAGGGTGACGATGTGCTTGAAATTACTTCCATAAAAATGGGTGATTTAAAATACGGCGGATTTAAACTGGACTCAGATAAGACTATTCGCATCCAGGCAGTGGGAGCAGGTGCGGATAATATGCCGAGGAAAATAAAGAATTATCAAAATGATCCTTCGGGCATGTTTGTTTACGGATGGATTATTAATGCCCAAACCAGAGATTTTGTATGGCAGATGACTGTTGACAATACCAAGAAAATTTCCCGTAGAGGATTTAATCGAGAATTTGATGATGATATCCGTTTACCGCGTGGGGAATATGAAGTATACTTTACTGCTCAGGAACCTTATAACATAAATTTTGATGATGGCTTTTTCAGCCTCGGCAAATTGCTGGACAAACTATTGCGGGGTAAGGACTATTATGATAGCTATGAAAACGAATGGGAGTTAATCATCGAAAAAATCGATGCTGTATCACCAGTCAATCTTGTTGACAAATTCCATAAAGCGCGAAAATCACAGTCGGTCTTGAGCATAACGGATTTAAATCCTTCGGATTTTCAACAGCAGGGATTCACCTTAACTGAAAGGGGTACTTTTAACATCTATGCTATCGGGGAAGCCTTTGAGGATGAAGAGTATGATTACGGCTGGATTGTTCGAGCTGATAATTCAAGAAAGGTCTGGGAAATGGATTGGAAGGATAGCGAACATGCTGGCGGCGCTATCAAAAACCGGGTATGGAAAGCCGAAATTGTTTTAGATCCGGGTGATTATTGGGTTTATTATGTCACAGACGGATCACATTCTCCAGGAGAATGGAACGCAAATCCACCATATGATCCCGATTTTTTTGGGATAACCATTAACGGCGTTCCGGACAAGTTTAATCCCAAGAGCATAAAAGAACTTATAAAGTTGAAAGTAAATCCAATTATTGAAATTGACAAAGTTGGAAATAGCGCCTTTATTAAGGAGGGTTTTGAGATTGAGGAAGAATTGAAAGTCCGGATTCACGCGCTCGGGGAAGGACGTGATGGGGAAATGTTTGATTATGGCTGGATTGCTGATGCCAGAACAGGGAGGAAAATCTGGGAGATGGACTATTATAAAACGCGCCACGCCGGAGGCGGGAGCAAGAATCGGTTGGTGGATGAGATTATAAGCTTGCCTCCAGGTTCCTATATGGTTTATTATATGACTGACGACAGCCATTCCTATCCATCATGGAATACCACGCCACCTTACGATCCTATGGGTTGGGGAATTACAATTTATCCAGCGGACGCAAAATACAGCGAAAAGCGCATCAGAAGATTCAGTGAAATCCAGAAGGCACCCAATATAATCGTTCAAGCGGTGCGGGTAAGGAACAATGAGGATATTCGCAGGAGATTCCGCTTGAATAAGGAAACCGAGTTGCGTATTTACGCAATTGGGGAGGGAGAATGGGAGGAAATGTATGATTACGGATGGATTGAAAATGTTGATAAGGATGAAATTGTGTGGGAAATGACATACGAAAAAACACGCTGGGCTGGCGGAGCACGAAAGAATCGTAAGGTCGATACCATCATTACTTTACAGGCGGGGAATTATGAATTGCATTATATCACCGACGCCTCCCATTCCTTCAATGACTGGAGCGACAACCCACCGGAGGATCCAATCAACTGGGGTATAACCGTTTATAATGCGTCAAAAGATAAGGAGTGATCCATGAAATTATTACTGAAAAACAGACTCCAAATTAGCATACTGTTAATTTTTGTCTCAATCGCAGTAAGTCACGCCACAACATTGGAAGAAACGTTTAAGAAGAGTATACCATTACAGCCTGGTGGACGGCTCGAAGTTGAAAATGTCAACGGGAATATCACCATTGAAAGCTGGGACAAAAACGAGGTATATATTGAAGCCGAAAAGCGGGTGAGAGCCGGCGACCGAAAAGATGCAGAAAGGTTTATGGAAGCACTGAAAATCGAGATCGAGCAAAAAGATAATGAGATCACCATTATCACCAGGCATCCTCGCAAAGGGGATGGCGGATTTTGGGATTGGGTCTTCGGTGATAATGTTTCCTCTGAGGTGAGTTATAAAATCAGCGTCCCGAAAAAATGCGATGTGGAAGCCACAAGCACAAATGGTGGAATTTATATCTCCTATATTGAAGGCACTATTCGTTTGAGAACTACAAATGGAAAGATTGATGCCGCTGCGCTGAAGGGCTTAGTGAGCGCCCGGACTACCAATGGATCGGTAAAAGTTGAATTAAAAGAAGTGACGTCGGCTGAAGAAATGGAATTTTTGACGACGAACGGAAGCGTTACCTTATACATTCCCAACAATATCGATTGTGATGTCCGGGCCAAAACCACAAATGGGTCCATTAAAACTGATTTTCCGTTGGAGGTACAGGGAAAGTACGGAAGCAAGAGTGTACGGGGAAAGATAAACAGCGGCGGTCCGTTAATTTTCATTGAAACCACTAATGGAAGCATTAAGCTCCTGGAAACGTGATTGCGCAAATTGGGTCTTGTCCAAAAAGATCCAGGATCGGTCTAACTTTCGGTTTCAGTCGGTATTATTTGAACGAGGGTTTTTGGGTCGACTTTTTCATTTGATCGGACGTCCCTACTCCATGGATATACACCATTTCCCCTCCCAAAATTCCGGTTCGGAATAGAAATATCAGCGCGGTTAATCCTATCATATAATATATCCATTTAACCGGCTCCTTAAATTTCTTGAATTTGATAAACATAAATCGAAGTGTGGTTAGGATAATAAAAATCCACATGGTAATCTCGCCGGATAACTCGTGCGAATCCACCATGGCTCTTGTTTGTGGATTTAACAGGACGGAATCTTCTGCCTGATGCCCGGTCAAAACAGCGCCAACAGCGCTTAACGTGCCTAATACCAGCAGGTATGTAGAAAAATGCCAGAAGTGTTCTTTTCTAGTTATGAGATACACAAAATCTGTTATTAACGCAATCGATAGCAAGGCTATTGTGAAGTGAACGATGATCGGATGCCACAAAAACAATTGGGTTCCTCCGGTTAAATAAACATATTGCTCAAGCAATATGTTTCATTTGAAATTTTTCAACAAATTTTTGTTTAAAATATTCTTTTGCTGTTTGGTGCTGGGTGAATCGCAAATGCGGATCTTTTTCAACCAGAGCAAAAGCATCTTTACGGGCAGTTTGGACAATATTTTTGTCTGCGATTAAGTCAGCAAATTTCAAATCAGGCATTCCGTGTTGGCGAGTCCCGAAAAACTCTCCGCTGCCTCTCAGACGCAAATCTTCATCAGCGATGAAAAAGCCATCATTGGATTGTTCCAATACCTTCATTCGTTTTTGAGCAATCTCGTTAATATCCTCTGGTGTCACCAGAATGCAGAACGATTCTTTTTCCCCGCGGCCCACCCGTCCCCTTAGCTGGTGAAGCTGGCTCAAGCCGAAACGATCGGCATGTTCAATCACCATGATTGTTGCATTGGGGATATCAACGCCGACTTCAATGACTGTCGTGGAAATCAAAATATGGACTCTCCGCCGCTTGAAATCTTCCATAATTTTTGCTTTCTCTTCCATTCTCAGCCGCCCATGGAGAAGCGCCAGTTTAAATTCCGGGAACACATCTTTCTTTAAATAGTGGTAAGCGTCGGTTGCGGCCTTTAAGTCCATCTTTTCGGATTCTTCTATCAGCGGATAAATAATGTACACCTGCTGGCGATCCCTAACTTTCTGCCGAATAAACTCATGGATCAAATTCAGTTTACCTTCCTTGCGCCAGAAAGTTCTTAATTGCTGCCGTCCCGGGGGTAGTTCATCGATGATGGAGACATCCAAATCGCCATAAAGGGTGAGGGCTAATGAACGCGGGATGGGTGTGGCAGTCATTACCAGCACGTGGGGATGCAACCCCTTTTTTATTAATTCGGCCCGCTGCATGACGCCGAAACGATGCTGCTCGTCTACGATGACCAAACCTAATTTTTTGAATTGCACACTTTCCTGGATGAGCGCGTGAGTGCCAATCACCAAATCTATTTCCCCTTCCGCGATTTTCCGGTGAATTTGTTCTTTCTCATTCGGATTTAAACTGCCAATAAGGAATTCAATATTAAGGGGGACCTTCACCAGATCTGTAACATTGAAGTAATGCTGCTGGGCGAGTATCTCCGTGGGTGCCATTAACGCCGCCTGGTAGCCGCTTGATATTGCCATCAGCATGGTTACAAGCGCAACAACGGTTTTCCCCGATCCCACATCTCCCTGCAGCAGGCGGTTCATTGGGTGACCGCTTCGCAGGTCATTATAGATTTCTTTTAAGACGTCGCGTTGAGCCCTGGTTAGTTGAAACGGAAATGAATCTACAACTTTTCTGATCAGAGCATTGTCGATATTCACTTGAACTGCCTTTGCCGGGGTTTGATAGAAATGCTTGCGAAGCGCCATCAGTAATTCCAGAAAGAACAACTCTTCATATTTAAACCGGCGGAACACCTGCTTCAACTTTTCGGATGATTCCGGAAAATGCATTTGCCTGAATGCCAGCGCCCTCGGCAGCAATTTATATTTTTTGATTAGAACTGAGGGCAGGATTTCGGTGATATTACGCTGGTATTCTTTGAGGGCGTCAGAAATAATTCTCCGGAAGCTGTAACTATTCAACCCCGCTTTTCTCAGCGCTTCCGATCCGGGGTAAATTGGTATATTCTGACCGGTATGCAGCTTATCTCGGTTATCGCCAATGATGTCGAAATCAGGATGTACCATTTGCCAGGTTTTGAACCGGGTGACTTTCCCGCTGAACGCAACCGTCTGGCGCTCCTCAAAAATTTTATCAAATATCTCTACTTGATTAAACCATACACCGTCAAGTATTCCTTTACCATCATGGATACTTACAATCAATCGCCTCTTACCTCGTACAACTTTCTTCTTTTTAATGATGTCTCCCATAACCGTTGCTTCGGAATTCTCTTCCAGCTTGTTGATTGGCAAAAACATGCTTCGGTCCAAATGGCGGCGTGGGGTATATTCCAATAGATCCTGGATTGATTGGATGCCAAGCGTTGCCAGCGCCTCTGCCCGTCTGGCGCTGATACCTTTCATCTTTTGAACCGGAATTTTATCAAGCTGGATAGGTGCCATTTAATTGGAATATCATGTTTGATGATTACTGATTGCGGTGGGGCAATCAACCTGCTGCTTTGCCTTCCAGCAGATGAACCACCCTGTTGGCTTTCTCCGCTAACATTTCGTTATGGGTGACAATGACAAACGATTGATCGTATTTTTGATTCAATTCCAGAATTAACTCGAACATCAGCTGGCTGTTGCGTGGGTCCAAATCGCCGGTAGGTTCATCAGCGAGTATCATTTTGGGCTGATTCATCAAAGCGCGCGCCACCGCCACCCGCTGCTGTTCGCCTCCGGATAATTGGTTGGGACGGTGGTTTAAGCGTTGTGCAAGCCCCACGTCACTCAATAATTTGATTGCTCTCTCGTTATCTTTTTTCGAACTGTTGCCTCGAATCATTCCAGGGATGAGCACATTTTCCAAAGCAGTAAATTCCGGCAGGAGGTAATGGAATTGAAAAATAAATCCGATGTGCTGGTTTCTAAATTTGGATAATTTCTGCTCGCTGTAATTGAATACGGATTGACCATCAATAATCACTTCGCCGGTGGTGGGTTTATCCAGAGTTCCTATGATATTTAAAAGGGTGCTTTTTCCTACACCGGACGGACCCATAATCACCACGATCTCCTTTTCTTTCAGACTAAAATCCAGACCGCTCAGTACCTCTATAGTTTCCGGACCGGAATGGTAAATCTTGGTGATGTTTTTTGCTTCGAGAATTATTTTACTCATATTACTCATTCATAACGAATCGCTTCGACCGCTTCCAGCCGGGACGCTTTAAATGCCGGGTAAACGGATGCTACCAGGCATAGAATGATTGCCGCTACGGTTACCGCTGCAAAATCAAAGAACTGCATATCCACCGGAAGCTTATCAATTAAATACACGTCCGACGGCAAACTGACCAGGCCAAATTCCTGCTGCAAGTAGCAAATCAGAAAGCCAATAACGCTGCCCAATATCGTTCCCAGCAACCCAACAATGAGCCCTTCAAACATAAAAATTTTCATAATGCCACGGGAAGACGCGCCCATACTCTTGAGAATTCCGATTTCACGGGTTTTCTCCATCACAATCATGATCAACGAACCAACGATATTGAATGCTGCGACCATAATAATCAGGCTGAGAACGATGAATGCGCCCCATTTCTCAATGGTCATCCAGCTATACAGACTTCGGTTTAATTCGAACCAGGATTTGGATATATAGGGATACCCACCCAATTTTTTATCGATGAGCGGTGCTACCTTACCGGCCAAATTATAATCATCGAGCTTAACTTCAATCCACGTAACCGAGTTGGGCAAATCAAAAAGCTTTTGTGCGGCATCAATGGAAATATATGCCATCACTTTGTCGTATTCATAAAATCCGATTTCGCTGATGCCGGTCACTACAAATTGGCGCACACGCGGCGGCGTCATAATCCCGGCATGTTCCGGTATGGTAAATAATGTCACGATGTCGCCTTCGTCAAAAATGAAGAGATTCTCAGCAAGGAAACGTCCCAGCACAATGCCCGCTAATTCCCTGCCTTCCACTTCCTGCGTGCCCAGATCAAAATTTCCTTCGACAATGCTGTTAGGCACCTCACTTACTTCCGCTGCGGTTTTTGGATCCAAAGCGCGGATAAAGGCCGGCTGATTATTATCTTTTGAGCGAATTACACCGTCTTTGGTTATTACCGGTGAGGCGCCGATCACGTGTGGAACCTTGCGAATGGAATCAGTCAGGGCCTGGTAGTTTTCAATTTCTTTGGAATAATATTTTCGCACCCGGACATGAGCGTCGGCATTGATCAGGCGGGTCCGCACTTCCCCCTCAAAGCCGTTAAAGACCGACAGAACGATATCCAACGCTGCAACACCAATCAGCACGCCGATAATGGAGACATAGGTAATGATTGAAATAAACCCGGTGCGCCGCTTCGCCCGGAAGTATCGCAAGGCTATGAAAGATTCGTAATTCATTATTGTTCCGGTCGCATTTGTGGGAAGAAGATAACATCTCTGATAGAAGCCTGATCGGTCAGCAGCATCACCAGCCGGTCAATCCCGATTCCCAATCCCGCTGTAGGGGGCATGCCATATTCCAGGGCACGAAGGAAATCCTCATCCAGCATTTGGGCTTCTTCATCACCTGCTTCCCGGAGTTTCATCTGCGCCTCGAAGCGCTGGCGCTGATCGAGAGGGTCGTTCAATTCACTGAAGGCATTCCCAATTTCCTTACCGGAAATGATCGGCTCAAACCGCTCGACCAGTCGGGGATTGTCACGGTGCTTTTTAGCTAACGGAGACATCTCTAACGGATAATCGATAATAAATGTAGGCTGGATGAGCTTTGGTTCGACCAATTCACTGAAAATCTGGTCGATGATTTTGCCGCTTCCCCACCCGTTCTCAACTTCGATTTCTAATTTTGCCGCAGCTTTGCGAAGTTCTTTTTCATCGGCATTGGCAATATCCACTTTAGCATATTCCTTAATGCCTCTGTATAACGGCAACCGGCGCCAGGGCGGGGTGAGATCAATTTCATTGCCCTGGAATTTGATTTTGGAGCGTCCCATGACTTCTTTTGCCACAGCATGAATCATTTCTTCGGTAAACTGCATCATCCATTTGTAATCCTGAAACGCCACATATAATTCCATTTGTGTAAACTCCGGATTGTGAAAGCGATCCATACCCTCGTTGCGAAAGTCCTTGGCAAATTCATAAATCCCTTCAAACCCGCCTATGATCAAACGCTTGAGGTACAATTCATTGGCAATTCGCAGATAGAGCGTCATATCCAATGTATTGTGATGTGTCGTGAAAGGCCGCGCCGAAGCGCCTCCGTAAATCGGTTGCAGAATTGGCGTTTCAACTTCAAGATAGCCGCGGCTGTTCAGGAAAGCCCTCAAGGACGTGATTATTTTTGATCGTTTCAAAAAAACATCTCTAATTTCAGGATTGACAATCAGATCAACATAGCGTTGGCGATAACGCATTTCCTTATCTGAGAAAGGATCAAATACAATTTTCTTATCATCCTCGACTTTTTCTTTTACAATAGGTAAGGGTCTGAGGGATTTGCTGAGGAGTTCCAGTTTGTCGGCGACAACCGTAATTTCCCCGGTACGGGTTTTGAAGACCTTTCCAACAACCCCCACAATATCGCCAATGTCTAAGATTTTGTAAAGATCGAATGCTTTCTGCCCGACATCGTCCTTTTTGATATATATCTGAAGCCGGTCTGTCATGTCCGCAACGTGGAAAAAACCGGCCTTTCCCATTAGGCGGTTTGACATTATCCTTCCGCTCACCTGAACGGTCTTATCTTCAAGATTGGAAAACTGCTCCTTGATTTCAGCAGAAGAATGGGTTCGTCTAAAGCTGTGGGGGTAGGGGTTTATCCCCATTTCCTTTAGTTTTTGTAACTTCTCTTGGCGTTGAAGAATAAGCTGGTTGTAATCTTCCACCGTTTTTCCTTAATTTAGATTGTCAGCGTAGAAAATGAAGGTAAATATTAAAAAAAAAGGCAGTGTTATTCCAATAATTTCTTTAAAATTGGTTTAAGAATAAAAAATATGGTTCGAACATTATTTAGTTGAATAGGAACAATAATTTAATAACTTATTTTTTTGAAATAGCAAAAGAATTATTGAATGCGCAGATTTCGGCGAATATTTCTTTAATGCATCAGAATTTGGGTTCTTGATTTTTTCTTGACAAGCATATTCATAGATACTAAATTTTTAAAAAATTTAGATTTAAATAAAAAAAATAAAATGAAAACAAAGGCTCAGAGAAATTAGATATATTTCTTTGTGAAAAAAATCAGGAGTATTATGGTGAACTCAGTCTTTAGACGATCGGAACAATTAGAAGATCAAATTCACACTATTAAGTTGAAAATTCCGGAATGGAGGGTACTTTTTGCGATAGATGGAGTCATGGATCATGAAGAGATGGCTGATTTTTTAGGTATTCCGGAGAAAGATGTTTTGGCGGCATTGAAAAAATTCAAAGATATGGAGTTGATATCCAAGGCTGATGATCAGGGCGCGGAAGTTGGCAAGGAGTCTATACCCGAAACTGAGGAAATGTACCCGGAAACTCCTGAACCGGAGTTAGAAGAGGGAGATTTTGAGCAAGATGACCTTGAAAGGGAAGAGGAAACAAGCGAAGAAGAAGTCATAGAAGGTCGGATTGAATTATCTGCCGAGGAGCCCGCGGAAGAGGAAACGTCTCAAGCGATAGAAGATCAAATCAGTGAGGAATCCTCTGAAACCGAACAAAAAGGGAAGGAGGGTCTTGCCGATCAGGAATTTGATGATTTTATAGGCGGGTTATTAAATGATGAGGAAAGAAAAGAGCAACTTGGCTTCGAAGTTGAAGAAGAAACTATCCCGGAAACTGAGATGCCCCTAGAGATCGACGAAATAGAGGAAGAATCTCCTGAGGAAACTGAAATACCTCCAGAGGTCGAAGAAGGGGAGGAAGAGAAGGAAGAGTTTGATCTGGGTTTAGGGGATTTTTTCAAGGAGGATGTCGCGGAAGCGGCTGTGGAAGTCGAGGAAGAAGAAAAGGAAATAGAAGTCTTTGACGAAGAAAAACTCGAAGAAAAGGTTGAGCCTGAAGCTCCGGAGACAGAAGTATTACCCGGCAAGAAAAGAACTATCCTTGTCGTCGACGATAGTGTTGTTATCCGCAAGATGGTAGAAATTGCCTTGGAGAATGAACAGTTCCAAATCATGTCAGTGGCTAATGGAAAAGATGCACTTAAATATTTGGATGACAATAATCCCGATATAATCATCCTGGATATCATGCTCCCCGATGTTAATGGGTTGGATGTCCTGAAAGCTGTAAAGGCAAGCAAACAAATACCTGTCGTAATGTTATCCGCAAAAGATACACCCCGTGAGACATTAAGAGCAAAAGAATTGGGCGCCGACGACTTTATTCCCAAGCCATTTAAAGACGAGGAATTGGTTAGCAAAATTAAAGAACTCGTGGGAGATTGATCTGGAAATGCAGCTCCTGCACGTTTCTTTTGTTCGATGAGATAATTAAGCCATAATTTTTAAATGATTGTATTATTTTTGTTGGATTTTTAGGTATGCAAAATGACAACGGCAGAGGCGATTTAGAATTTAAACGGATGTCCACTTTTGAATTATCGGGAAAAACATTTGGGTTAGATATATCGAATTTGAGCGAAGTGATCAAACTTCCGCAATTTACGCCGCTGCCCAATAGTAATGGGATTTACCATGGCGTTTTCAATCTCCGCGGTGAAATCTACCCTCTTGTTGATATTTCTGCGGTTCTGGAACTTGCCCATAAGAAGATTCAAGATGAAGATATGGTTCTAATTATTCGTCAGCATGATATTTTTCTTGGGATCTTAGCTGATAAGATACTTAGCATCGTAACCTATCATTCCAAAAATGTAAAGAATCCACAGGGGGTGGTTTCGAGGTCATTAAGCAAGTTTGTTCAGGGAATTATAGATCATAAAGGCAAGATTATTCATATTTTGGATCTGGATAGTTTATTTAAGACACAGAATCTACTTGCTTACTTTTAACAGTTTGTGAAAATCCGGAGCGAGAATGAGGCAGTCTCAAATAGGTTTGTTGTTGAAGTATTTTTTATATCTTAGCATTATCTGGCTCATTGCGTTTAGCGTTGTTGCATTTTTAGATGCAAGAAGCGAAACAAATAGGATTATTTCCGATACTGTCAGTCGCCTGGAAGAGGCTGCCGGTGGCATGGCTGTTGCCATTAATGCTGAAGAGATAGATCAACTATTATCCTCAAACACTGAGAATAATCCAAATTTTCGCTTGTTCGCAGATAAAGTGAATGAATTACGAATTTTATACTCCAGAAACGTGCCGGTTTCTTCCATCTCAATTTTGACGACCGAAAATAAGGCTGCCAGAGTAGTATATCGTACCGGCAGACAATTTACTCCTTTTGAGAATTCACGATGGTATGATGAATTCTCGGGATTAGGATATGATAGCAAGGTTGCAACCAAATTGGATTACCCGGACAGAGGTGAAAACATTTATTCAGCTTTTGCGCTGATAGGTTTTCAGAACCAAAGTTCAAAATATATTGCCCGGATAGATGTAAGAAAAGATGATATTTCAGCCGCAACGCCCTCTTTATGGACCAAGTTTTTATGGTATCTAATCGCAGTAGTGGTTCTTTCGTTCCTGTCAAGCTTGCTTCTATCCCGAATGGTAACAAAACCGACCAACGAATTCATCGAATTTGTAAATAAAGTGTCGGAGGGGAATTACCACCTGCGTCTAAATATGACGACCCGAGATGAGATGGAAAAGATAGGGAACGCATTAAATGTAATGTTAGAAAAAATCGAGGGTCTGATAGAGTCTGAGGTGGACAGAGACCGACTTCAAAAGCAGATTACCAGTTTGCTGCAAATTGTCTCTGCCGCTGCCGACGGTGATTTTACCGTCAGCGCCGAAGTTGGTTCTGGTGCATTGGGGGCACTGGCAGATTCCTTCAATTTAATGGTGGCAGAATTATCCAAGCTAATCAGGGATGTGAAGATCGCATCGGACCAGATGTCCACTTCCACACAGGGAATTTTGATCGATACCGAAGTGATGGCGAAAGGATCTGAAACACAAGCCAAAGAAATCGGCTCTACTTACAAAGCATCCAGCGAGGTCGCTGAAATTATTAAATATGCCAATGAGCGCACGCAATTGGCGGCAGAATCGGCGCGCAGGGCATCCCAGGTGGCATTAACCGGAACAGAAGTGGTAAAGAAATCCATTGAAGGTATGCATCGGATCCGGGAAACCGTGACGGAAACCACCCGGCGCGTGAGGACTTTGGGGGAGAGTTCAATTCAAATCGGAGAAATCATAGAAGTTATCAGCGACATTGCAGACCGCACGAATTTATTGGCTCTAAACGCGACAATTGAAGCCGCCAGAGCCGGGGAAGCGGGGAGAGGATTTGCCGTAGTCGCCGACGAAGTACGAATGCTTGCGGAAAGGTCGAGTCAGGCGGCAAAGGATATAGCCGTTATTATTGAGAGTATTCAAGTGGATACCAAAGAGGCCGTTTCAGCGATGGAAGGTGGAAGCGCAGAAGTGGAAAGCGGAACAAAATTTGTTGACGAGGCGGGTTCGGGCTTAAAAGAAATTATGGAGATGGTGCAAAACTCCGCTCAGCTGATAACAGAAATTTCCGATGCTTTCCAACAGCAAACCAATGCAAGTTCCGATATTGCCAAAACTATGGAGCGAATTGCGACGATTGCCCAGGAAACGGCTGATGGGGCGCGAAAATCGCGTAAACTTGCCGAACAAATGGAAAAATCATCAAGATTATTAAACTCGGCGGTTGCCAAATTTAGATTAGCTGAAGCATAATCAAAGTAAACGGATTTGATGATGAGAAATGATTTAGCGGTAAATTTTGAGACTTATTATTACTTTCAACTGCTGGATAGGATTCGTGAGATAGGGAAGGACACTTATGCTCAGCCACAAACAGGCCATCTCGAGCATTTCTTAGACTACTTGATAGATTCTGAAGATGCAGTCGCAAGCATTGAGAAACTTATCAATTTTAGGAGCACAAGCGACTTATCCATCTTTTTTTCTGACATATTGGAACATATACACGGCCTGAAACCGGATATAGCTTTACAGAGAATAGATTCCTACGCAAATGATTTTCTGGAAATGTTTGATATTCTAAATGATGATGAGGAATGGAAATCTTATCTGGAAAAGGTTACGTCGTCCGAGGTTCCTCCCGAGCTTGCTTCAACGGAGGATATGACAGAAGAAGTTACATTTGCCGACTATTGCGATCATGTCATTCACTCCAAAATCAAATCCATGGCCGGAGAACTCTCTTCTGATCATAATATCATTTACAATGAGTTTCTACTATCAGTCGCGAGAACGCCTTCCTTTGCAGATAAACTACCGGAAAGTATCCCGAATCAAAAGGTAAGTGAGTTCATTGATATTACTCATGAACTATTTAATGATCGAGATGAACGAAGCAACGTCAACGCTTACATTCGGGATTTTGAAGACACAGTTGCGGAATGGTTGACACTCTTCAGAGATATTTTGCTGGAAAATGAGGATCAAATAAAGCACATCCTTCATCCGCAGGATGTCGAAGAAATTGGCAGCACGGAGTATCCGTTTGAAAGAGTTGAAAAGGTACCTAGCGAACCGGATGAAGAAGTCAAATCGTATGCACAAGATGATATTAATGTCCTCGTCGATAGAATGGGGGAGCTGGCTAAGAAACCTCAAGAGGAAGGATTTTCAGAAGAAGATAAAAGACGCCGCACTTTACTGCAGGATTATATCATTGGGGAGATCAATTCATACAAAGCAGAATTGCATTCACTATTGCAGAACCTGTCCGAAGAAAAAGATGACATTCCATCCGAAAATTCGCTGTTGGAAAGTTTGAAGTTCTTTAAAGATTTAGGGCAGATACATTCCTATATGGGCATTGAATTAGTTGGTAAGGGGTTACTCAAACTTTTTGAAAGCGCATTCAGAAACGACCAGCCGATCTCTCAAGAAATGATAGAAAATGTGGACGGTATTATCAATATGCTTCCCGACTACGTTCGCTCGAGTGTTTCCTCAGAAGACATGAAATATATCTCAGAACTTGAGAAGCAGCTTTCGGACTTGGGTTCACTGATGGGTGCTGAAGAGCAGCTGAGCCTCGAGCATTCGGCAACCCTGAAGGAGACATTCAATGAAATTATTGCCCGAAGAATTAGAATAATAGAGCGAAAATTAAATGAACAGTCCGTTAGGCGTTGGGATGAAAATGACGTTACCGAAATCTCTTCAACCTTAAATAACATTATCTTTTGGAGCAATATCCTTAAACTGAATAATGTTGTAAATGCCGTTACTATATTGAAACAATTGCTGCTTACGCCGGTCAGGCAATCATTGAGTTCCAAAAATTTGACAGTTGTGACTGAGTTTATAGACTTCATGGTAAAAGAATATTCCAACACAGATGAAGAATTATGGATTACCGCAACCCAGAGATTGGATCAGGTTTTAACGACCTTAACCTCGGTTACTGTAAATCAGGCGCAAAGTGTTTTTGAAGAAGTAACTATCAAATATATCGATCAATTATTGGAAAGAATTAACAAGCCTCAGATTGAAGCCCCTGAGTTTTTCACTGAGGCATTGCCGCATTTTTTCGGACAACTGCATTCAAACGCGTCTCTTCTGAGAAATGAAAGCTTAAAAAATTCAGCCCGGCAAATAATCGGTGTGTTAAGGAACCTCCAACCATATTGTCCTTCCATGGACTCAAATCACGCCGAGCCGCTTAAAGATCAATTCGAGGGCATATCAAAGCAGTTGCGGGCTTCCTCTTACCCGGTGGATTTCGATGATTTAATAAATTACTTGGATGAACTTCATATCCGTCTGTCGACACCGGGGGGAGAAGCGCTTTTTCAACCTGAAGGTGCTGGGGACGAAAAAGTATTTGATACCTTTACTGATACGGAGATTCTAGAGGTTTTTGGAAACGAGGCAGGGAAATATGTAGAACGTATTGGGGCCGCTATCTCTAAACTTGAGGTCGAGGATAAAGAAGACCTATGGAATCAAATTGGGGCAACGATCCACACCTTGAAGGGATCCGCACAAATGGTTGGCAAGACTGACGTCGCGCATTTGGCCGCTTCTATGGAAAAATTAGTTGATTCGGTGAAAAAAGGCGAGACAGCCAAAGACAATAAAACCTTCAGCGTCATGAAAAATGTGCTGGAATCCATCAGAGCGACTATTGGCGATCCCTCCTATTTTACTGACGAGAGAAATCAACAGATACAAAGTTCAATTAAGAACCTTACAGCGACAAGTGAAGAGCGACCTGATGATACAACTGAACCTGTCGTGCAAGGTACAGAGTTTCTGGTGGAAGACGAATTGGCCGTTCGTGACAAAGATGCCGATGTCATTGAACTAGTTGAACAAGATCCTGAAATGCTTTCGATTTTTAGCGATGAGGTGTCGAACAACATAGAGCTCGTCGAAAAACACTTGGATAATATTGAGAAGTTCGCCTACGATAAAAGCTTAATGCAGGAAGTGGATAGATCGATTCACGATATTTGCAGCGCAGCCAAAATGCTAGGGTTGACGGAAATTGGCGACTTGTCCGAGAAACTTGAGAAGTTGGTTGATCTGATTTATAAACAAAAGATTACTAACCTAAAGAGTACGATTCCCTTAATGCGACGAGCCATGCTGGTCATTAGGGAGTTAACCCTAAACCGAAGAATTGAACAAGGATTTTATGAAGAAGTTGATAGAGAAATTGAGGGTGTTCTCGAGGTCGGCTCATTTGAAGCGGTACAGGAATTGGAGAAACAGGCTCCTCAGGAAGATCACCGGGAAGGGTTAACCACGCAAGTTTGGGAAGCCTTCCTTCAGGAAGCGCTCGAACTTATTGATGACATGAATTACCTGATACTGGAGTTAGAAAAGAATCCTGAGAACAAAGAGCTAAGACATCATCTTATGCGCAGTCTTCATACATTGAAAGGGTCTGCTGCAATGGTTAATGCGAACAAGATCGAAGCTCTGGCTCATTTAAGTGAGGAGGTTCTGGAAAAATTTTCAAAGCAAAATCTTTCTTTAAATACGGATATATTCAACCTCTTATTTGAAGTATCTGATGAAACGAAATACATCTTAAATTCTCTAAAGACCTTTCAGCAAGAGAACACGCAGAAGTTCGATGAAATAAGTAAAAAATTAAGTCAATACATCGTTCCTGAAGGGGACAAAGTTGCAGCCTTGGACAAGGAGGTTAAAACTGTGGAGAGCCCGTCGCTTGAAGTCGCAACGAAAACAGCGAAGGAACCAAAAGAACTCCCCCCGATGGAACAAACCTATATCCGGTTGAACATTGACCAGATGAATCATTTGTTGAATTTGGCTGCGGAGCTGGTAATAAGTCATACCCAGTTCAAGAACCAACTTGAGCGATTGAAAGATATATCTCCGGCATTAGATTCGGAGTTGAAAATTTTTGAGGAAACTAAGGAGCATTTAGACTCGATTTTCAAGCTGGAACAAACCATACAAGATACTTTGACTCCTATCCATGACGTCCAACCTGGAATCAAAGAGTCCATTAGGACACAATTGGTCAATATCGAAAAAATTCTAGCTAAATTTCAGGCATTTCATAAGGACATCGATACATTCTCCCATTCCTTAAAAGATAATTCGGTGACATATGACGAGAATATTCAAAAGCTGACCAAACTTGGTAATGAGCTTCTGGATGAAATTATTCAGGCCCGGCTTGTACCTATCCAATTATTGTTCAAACGTTTCCAGCGCCCCATCCGGGATATTTCACATCAATTTAACAAAAAAATCAACTTGGTGATCAAGGGAGAAGACACGGAGCTTGATCGTTCCATGGTTGAGGAACTATACAACCCTTTGATACATCTTATCAGAAATGCGATCGATCACGGTATCGAAACTGAACAGGAGCGTAAGGAGGCCGAAAAAGATCCCGTTGGAGTATTGGAGATTAGAGCCTCGCGGGACCGAAACCAGGTGATAATTGAAATTAAAGATGATGGAAAAGGAATAGACCATGAAAAGGTAAAGAAAATAGCTTTCGAAAAGGGTTTGGTTTCTCAAAGGGATCTTGACACCATGAGTGAGCAGGACGTATTCGATCTCCTGTTTTACCCGGGTTTCTCCACTTCAGCGGAAGTTACTTTGGTCTCCGGAAGAGGGGTTGGCCTGGATGCGGTGAAGAACGAAATTGAAAGGATTAAAGGAGATATTCGAGTTTATTCAGAAGAAGAAAAAGGAACCACATTCGTCATCCGTGTCCCAATTTCCTTATCGGTTATTCAGTCCATGTTGGTTCATGTTGCCGGCCATATGTATTCAATACCCTTAAACCAGGTTGAAGAGACGCTAAATACTGAAACCAAAAATGTCATTGAAAAGAACGGGGATTACTTCTTCCGCTATAAAGCAAAAGAAATTCCACTTGTAGTGCTTGGTCATTTGCTGGTGTTACAGGATAAGCCGTCCGGGAAAATATCATCCCAGGAGCGCAATCCCATAATTATTACATTCGACAGGGGGAATTATGTGGCGTTGTTAGTTGACAAGATTGTCAGAAGGGAAGAGATACTAATTAAATCGCTGGGTCCAAGTCTTAAGAGATTAAAATATATAATTGGTGGATCCATTATGGCGGATGGACATGTGGTTTTAGTATTGGATATACCTCAAATTATCCAGGACTCCCTCAAAACACCCATTGTTACCGCGCAGGCTGATCAAGTAGTAACAGCACCGGCATCCAAACGGGACACGAAGAGAATAGCTCTGAAAAAGAAATCAGAAACTCAGAAAATAATAAGTGATCGTAAACCGTCTATTCTGGTAGTGGATGATTCATTAAGCATCAGAAAATACTTAACCGGGCTATTGTCCGGAAAAGGCTTCATGATCGAGACTGCCAAGAATGGATACGAAGCTCTGAATATATTAAATGATAAAAGATTTGATGTAATAATCACCGATCTGGAAATGCCACAGGTCTCCGGGTATGAGCTAATTGAGACGGTAAGGCTCGATGAGAATATACGCGACATTCCCATAATTGTGCTTACTGGAAGGGCCAGTGAAAACTTTAGGAATTTGACGACAAAATTGGGAGCGGATGCATACATCATCAAACCTTTCAAAGATCAAGAGTTGTTTGACGAGATCGATAAATATATCCATTATGACGAAAAATAGTGGGTGTCCATCTGCAGCGCTAATTTGCGTTTGCAGGAGAGATGGTCTATGAAATTCGTATTTGCAATTTTTGGTTTGTTCTTCTTTATCATCCTTCAAGCGCAAAACATTCCATATATATCAGGTAGAATTTCACAGGATACCCGATGGTCCGGACAAATCTATGTTGACGGAGATATCGTCGTCCCAAAGGGGGTTACCCTATCGATAGACTCAGGAAGTAGAATTATATTTAAGGCAAAACAGGATAAGCTGCAGTCCGGCAATTCGGTAGATCGCATCGAGTTTGTAGTCTTGGGTAAGCTGCTGGCGAAAGGTAAACCCCGAAATGCCAAGATCATTTTTACTTCGGATGCGCCGGAGCAGCGAATCAATGATTGGTATGGAATCGTGATTAAGAATCTGAATGATACGTCCATCCTGCAGCACTGCATTATTGAATATGGATATAAAGGAATAACTTGCTATGGGAGTTCACCATTAATCGAAGATTGTGAGATTCGTTTTAACTATATCGCCGGAGTTAGCTGTGAGGTGAGATCGCGCCCCATAATTCGGAACTGCACTATTTTCGGGAACGATTTCGCAGGAATCAACTGTGAATTGGCTTCATTCCCCCGTATAGAAAAATGCTCCATCGTTCAAAATACTAATGGCGTGATGATATTTGATCGATCTCAACCTGACATGGGACACAATCCCCGAGGGGAAGGATCCTCAATAGGTCAAAATCGCATTTTGAACAATTTTGAATTCAACATTTATAACCACTCCACCAATGATATTTATGCCCAAAACAATATCTGGAACACCTCTGCAGTGAGTGAAATAAATCTTACACTTTATGATAGCGCGGATAATGCTGCGTATGGGAAGATTCGGATTTTGCCTGCGTTTAGAGGGCCACTGGCTGCAGGGACAGAACGGTTAGCCCAACGCCAACAACCAAATGAGGCCGGGGGAATCACGACGGGAGGTCAATCAGCTAATTTGGCAAATGGATCCCAAAATAATCCAACGTCATCTAATCCCGGCGAGAATGATCAGAATAGTCCTCAGCAACCGGATTCACAATCAGATTTGGTGGCGGGTAGTTCCACGAACGGGAGGGGTGAAAGTACTGAGAATCTATCTGAAATAGATCAGCCTCCTGTCTTTGTGCCGACTGTGCCTGAAACCGTGTTTGTGGTCCGGAAAGTCCCTCGTGATAAACCACCTGAAGAACGGAATACAATTAACTTGGACGAACCCATCATAGAAGGGCTATTGGACTCCGGCAAAAGAGAATACATCCGGAAGGGTACTCCGGTCTATCCCGAAATTTATAGAATGACCGGACATGAAGGAACTGTCATCATGGAAGTGATCGTTGGGAAGACCGGAAGGGTGGAGAGTTTCAAGGTTATACGTAGCGACGGAGAAAATTTTTCAACGGCTGCTACGGAAGCCCTCAAGAAATATATTTACCAGCCTGGCACTTTTAGAAATGTTCCGGTCAGATTCAAAATCATCGAACGATTCAAGTTTAAGTTGTCGAAATAAAAAGAATGGCGAAACGGAATTATCTAATCGGGATTGCCGGAAATATCGGTGTGGGAAAAACAACCCTTGCCCGAAGGTTATCAGAAAAATTCGGATGGGAGGTTTATTACGAAAGTGTTATAAACAACCCCTATCTAGATGATTTTTACCAGGACATGAAGCGATGGAGTTTCAATTTGCAGATGTATTTTTTGTCCCACCGTTTCCGCACCTTAAAATCTATTGCCAATTCGCAAACAAGCGCAGTCCAGGACCGGACAATTTATGAGGATGTGGAAATTTTCGCCAAAAGCCTTTTCGAACAGGGATACATGGCAGAACGTGATTACAAAACTTACCGCGATTTGTTTTATGATATGCTGCCATACATTCCTACTCCCGATGTCATAGTCTATTTAAAGGCATCTACTTCCACCTTACTTAACCGCATTAAGAACAGGGGACGAGGATTTGAAAAGACCATCAGCGGAGAATATATTCTTTATTTAAATAATTCTTACGAGAAATGGATTAAGCAGGCAAAGAATGACTATCAAATACTGATTATTAATTCAGATGATATCGATTACGTGAAGGGTGAAAAGGATTTGAATGAGCTTATCCAGGCCATCAAAAAATACTGCCCGTAAGAGACACATTGTTTTTGTTAATTATTATTTTCCGCCGATGGGGGGCGGCGGAGTTCAGCGCCTCACAAAATTTTTGAAATATTTCCAATATAAGAAATACCACGTAACAGTACTAACCGTAAAGCCCAGCTTTTTCTACACCGCTGATGAATCCCTCCTTAAAGATATTCCCGAGCCGGTCAGCGTTCTGCGAAGCGAGTCATTGGATCCGTTCCGGTTGCTTTATTTTTACCGGGTACTAAAAAACAAATTGGTTCGCAAGCGGGATTCCTCAAAAGCAGCGGATGAAAGTTCACCAGCTTCAACTCCAACCCACCCTGAGAGCACAAATCTGATCCGAAGAATTTCAATGTCTTTTTTGATACCCGATTCAAGGATTTTATGGCTACCTTTTGCGCTGGCTAAATTATGGCAGTTGCACCGGACAAATCCGGTTCATTTGATTGTCGCTTCCATGCCCCCTTTCACTTCCGGGCTAATAGGAAGTCTTTTTCAGCGATGGATGAAAGTGCCCATTGTGCTTGAATTCCGGGACGCCTGGACCAATAATCCATACTTGCCCCAAATGGGAATCTTGTATAGCTCGTTAAATGAGAGACTTGAGAAATTTTGCCTTACAAAAGCGGCTGGGGTAATTTTTGTCAATCCAAAATTGAGAGAGTATTATGAAAGAAAGTATCCCAGTCTTGTTTCCAGGCCACTGACGACTATTCGAAATGGATTTGATTCCGAGGACTTCGAATCGCTTTCACTTACTGATTCTGCTAAACATTCCCAGCCATTGACATTGGGGATAATGGGAACGATTTACTCCCAGGGAAACCGGCCGGTCACATTGTTAAAAGCGCTTGATGAATTGCTCAAAGAGGAGACTGGTCTTAGATCAAAGATAAAGTTGATTTTTCTTGGCAAATGGTCATCTGATTTTTTGAAACTTCTTAACCAATTCACGATTCGCGACAATACCGAACTTATTTCCTACCTGCCTCATCAAAAAGCTCTAACAAAAGCGGCTGAGTTTGATGCACTGTCTTTATCAATTGAAAGTAATTTTCGAGGCAGCGCATTGGTGACCCCAGGGCGAATCTACGAATATCTTCGGCTGCACAAACCGATTTTGGCCTTATGTCCCATGGAAAGTGATCTGGCATTCCTGATCAATGAACATAATGCCGGGGAAGCCGTAGAGTTTGAGCGCATTGATGAAATCAAGTCTATTTTGAAGAGTTGGATCAATAACCGTTCTTCACTATCACAAAAGTATAAGTTCGAGAAATTAGAAGAATTGGATCGGCTTCAGCTCACCAAAGCTCTGCTTGATTTCCTGAAAATGTTTCAATAAAAGACCTTGTGCCATTCTCGGCAACCTCTAGAATATTTATTTGTTTGAAAATCAAACAGTGTGATTTTATATTAATCTTTTTTTCATTTTCAATTAGATGGTTTTGACGGTGTTGATTTTCAAGTTTTTTAACAGCTGATCCTAAATTGCCGGACATTCGCATTGAATTGTCCTTTTTTTATTTGTCTTAGCGCGCTAGATATTTTATGCTGTTAAAGAATCTGACCCTGTAGTTGACCAGGCGGAGCTATAATGATATTGGAAAACTGTTATGACTGCTACGAATTAGAGGATTAACCCTATGCCTTGGTATGCAATATATACGAAACCGCGCCACGAAAAAAAAGTGTATCAGCAATTAATCGAAAAGGATATCATATCATTCCTGCCAATGACAAAGAGTCTGCGGCAATGGAAGGACCGTCGCAAGTGGGTAGAAATGCCTCTCTTTACCAGTTATGTTTTTATTAACATTCTATTAAAAAACAAAATCGATGCGCTAGAAACGCACGGGGTGGTTAAAATGGTGAGCTTCGGAGGCGTCCCGGCATCCATTCCCGATTGGCAAATTGAGCAACTTAAAAAGGTAATATCTCAGCCGGAATCGTTGCGCTTGGAACAATATTTAAAAAAAGGTGACACAGTGGAAGTGACTGAAGGGCCTTTAAAAGGGGTCAAAGGATATCTGCGGGAAATTCGCGGGGAGACGAGAGTAGCTATCTTAATTGACGGGATATATCAGTCAGCCAGTTTTGAAGTGCAAAAACACTTCGTGAGAAAAATTGAGAAGATTGAAGAGTAGGTACGAGAATTAAGAACTAAGAACCAAGAAGTAAAAAGTAAAACTCTTGCGCCTCATAAGAGGTTAAGGATAGTCTGAAGTGTCCGATATACTAAACAAACATAATTGAAACTCACAAAGGGAAAACTCAATATGAAATATCTTGTGACCGGCGGTTCCGGTTTTATCGGATCAAATATTGTTGAAGAATTGTTGAATCGCGGACACCAGGTGAGAATCCTTGATAATTTCTCGACTGGGAATAGGCAGAATATAGAAGGGTTCCAGGATAAGATAGAAGTTATTGAAGGAGATCTGCGCAGCTACCATACCGTTATGGAAGCAGTAGACGGAATGGATCTTGTGCTTCACCAAGCAGCGCTACCCTCGGTGCCCCGATCGGTCAGAGATCCACTGACAACCAACGAGGTTAATGTTGCCGGCACCCTAAATTTGCTTCATGCCGCACTGGATGCGGAAGTAAGGAGGGTCGTTTTCGCCTCTTCTTCTTCCATTTATGGAGACAGTCCGACTCTGCCCAAAAAAGAGGACATGATTCCTAATCCATTATCTCCTTATGCGGTTTCAAAATTGGCAGGTGAGAAATACCTGCATGTTTTCGCCAAGATTTATGGATTGCATACCGTTTCCTTAAGATACTTCAACGTATTTGGTCCCCGGCAGAATCCGGATTCCCAATATTCCGCTGTAATTCCCAAATTCATAAAAGCCATCATGAATGACGAGACGCCGGTCATTTATGGGGACGGAGAACAAAGCCGGGATTTCACCTTTATTCAAAATGTTGTTGAAGCGAATATTCTCGCTTCGGAAGTTGATTGTCCACCCGGAATGGCGATGAACTGTGCCGTGCATCAACGGACAAACCTAAACCAGTTGGCCGAAACCATCAACAGAATTTTAGGCAAGGATGTGAAACCCGGATACACCGAACCCCGCCCCGGGGATGTCAAACATTCATTTGCCGATATCGCTTTAATAGAAAAAACGCTGGGTTTTAAACCGAAGATTTATTTCGAAGAAGGACTCGCCAAAACAATCGAGTGGTATAAATCGCAGTTTCCAGGCTAACGGGGAGTTTTGATTGGTGGTATCGCAAGCGCTGCCAGGTCGGCCAGATAACCTCTTGGTGAATCAGCTTATTTCATCTGTTTTTATCATAAAGTCAAAAGGCTGCTCTTTATTTATTTTCAAAATGGAGAATTAAAAATCATGGGTCAAAAAGCAACCAATATTCATTGGCACGAGGGTCAAATAAAAAAAGAAGATCGAGAACGATTGAACGATCATAAAGGCGTCTGTCTTTGGTTTACGGGTCTTTCCGGCAGCGGAAAGTCTACGATTGCTCTTGAGGCGGAAAGCTTACTTTTTGAAAGAGGAGCGAGAACTTACGTTTTGGATGGCGACAATATTCGTCATGGATTGAATAAGGACCTTGGCTTTTCGCCTGAAGAGCGTACCGAGAACATCAGGAGAATAGGAGAGGTTTCAAAACTATTTGTCGATGCCGGATTGGTTGTAATGACCGCATTTATCTCCCCATACCGGGAGGACCGAAATACGGTTCGAAATTTGATGAAAGAAGGCGAATTTGTGGAGATATATGTGGAATGCGACCTGGAAGTGTGTGAGCAGCGGGATCCCAAAGGATTGTACAAAAAAGCCCGGGCAGGTGAGATCAAAGAATTTACCGGAATTGATGCCCCTTATGAAGAGCCGGAAAGTCCGGAGCTGGTGATAAACACATCCGAAATTACCGACGTAAACACTAACGCTCAGAAGGTGATGAGATTTTTGGAAAAGAACAATTACTTGAATGAATAATGAGAAACAAAAGGGAATTTGAATGATTGATTTGCACATGCACAGCAGTTTTTCCGACGGAAGCATGACCCCGACCGAACTTGTTTTGGAAGCGAAGGAAGCTGGATTAAGCGCCATCGCACTGACCGACCACGATACCATTGATGGTATTCCCGAATTTATGGAAGCGGGGGAAAAACATGATATTATCACGGTGCCCGGTGTTGAAATCAGCATTGATACCCAATTGCCCAATAACGGACATTTGCACATGCTGGGCTTATTTATCGATCCGTATTCAAAGGAATTGAAGAAGACACTTGACTATCTTCGCCATCAGCGGAATTTAAGAGCGCAGAAAATAATTGACAAATTGAATGAATTGAATATAGCAATAACTATGGACGAGCTATTAACGGAGGCGGGTGAAGGTTCCATCGGACGACCGCATGTAGCAAAGATCTTAGTGAGAAAAGGAATGGTTGCTTCAATGCAGGAGGCATTTGATGTGTATCTCGCCAAGGGCAAGCCGGCTTATATGGACAAAGTGAAATTGGGGGAAGAAGGTGCCATCGACATGATCAAAAATGCCGGGGGATTGGCAATCCTCGCGCACCCCCATTTTATGGGGTACAATATTTTCGATGAAGCCAGGGTGAGAATCCTCACCTTAAAATCATTGGGTCTGGATGGATTTGAAGTGTATTATTCCGGCATGCCCCATCAATATACTGAGAAGCTGCTGGAATTGGCTAAGGAACAGGATTTTCTTATTTCGGGCGGCAGCGATTATCATGGCGCAAATAAGGATGATGTAAAAATGGGTTATGGAAAGGGTGAGTTACAAATTTCGGATGCAGTATATCATCAATTAAAGAAAAATTGGCAATCCAAGGGGCAAGCAGTAACCGACAGATAGTTGGTTTTGGGTCGAACCCCTTTTGATCCCCTCCCAGCGGATGGAGATGGTTAGCCATAGGTGAGATTATGCGGTCTCAGTTCCCCAAAGAAATCAAAGAAAGGAATTAGCAAAAAATGATTAAACCCCATGGTTCTGACACATTAAATCCTTTGTATGTTTCAGATAATACGCAACGAGAAGCACTCCTGAAAGAAGCTGAAAGCCTGCCTTCGATCATAATCTCTTCGGCAGCAGCCGGTAATGCAGTGATGCTTGGCTCGGGTTATTTTAATCCATTAAAAGGTTTTATGAATCTAACCGAATCCCTAGGCGTCGCTGAAAGAATGCAAACACTGGATGGGCTTTTGTGGCCTGTCCCGATTGTAAACCTAGTGCGAGATATCTCCGAATTAAAGGATGCTGACAGAATTGCCTTACGTGATCCCAATGTGGATGGAAATCCGGTGATTGCAATTCAAGATCTGGAAGCTGTCGAGGAGGTTTCCGATGAGCAGATGCGATTGATGACCGAAAAAGTTTATGGAACTCTCGACCATGAGCATCCCGGCGTGGCGGTTTTCAACTCGCTGGGAAGGAATATAATTTCCGGGCCGATTCAAGTCCTAAACTATTCTTACTTTATCACAGATTTTCCCGAAACTTTCCGGACAGCCGTTCAAATCCGTGAAATGATTCAAAAGAATGGCTGGAACACCGTAGTTGCCTTCCAAACCAGAAATCCCATGCACAGAGCCCATGAAGAATTGGTAAAAATTGCAATGGAGCGCGTCAACGCAGATGGAGGCATCATTCATATGCTTCTTGGTAAGTTAAAAAAAGGCGACATTCCGGCTGACGTGAGGGATGCCGCTATCAGAAAAATGGCCGAACTCTATTTTAAGCCCAATACCCTGGAAATTACCGGTTATGGTTATGATATGTTATATGCAGGCCCCCGAGAGGCAGTTTTACATGCAATTTTTCGCCAAAATATGGGAGCAACTCATCTGATAGTGGGAAGAGATCATGCTGGTGTCGGTGACTATTATGGTTCATTCGATGCCCAGGAAATTTTCCGCAAGGAGGTTCCCGAGGGAGCTTTGGAAATACAAATCTTCGAAGCCGATCATACCGCATATTCCAAAAAGCTTGGGAAAGTGGTGATGATGCGCGAAGCTCCCGATCATTCAAAAGATGATTTTGTATTTCTGTCTGGCACCAAAGTGCGGGCTATGTTGGAAGCAGGTGAGCCGCTGCCGACCGAGTTTGCCCGCCCGGAAGTAGCTCAAATACTAATGGAAGGGTTGAAGAAATAATTTAGATAGGATAGCTTGATGATTTACCTCCGTTGGAGTCTCTCCCTACGGGATCGTAGATCGGAGAGGACTCCAGCCATTCGAAGGCAGCAAACAGATTCGCGGGAGTCCCTCTAACGAGGAGACTCCCGACGGGGGTATGTTTTTAGGTCGGGAAATAAGTCCTAAATCCCAAATCCACAATCCGAAATACTATTATGTCATTTGAATTCTGGTACACATTAATATTACTGGTCATCATGTCGGTAGCACTCGTGCGGGAATGGTTTGAACCGGAGGTCATATTCTTTTCCGTTCTGCTAATGCTCATTGCCGGAAAAATCATTGATTTGAAAGAGGCATTTGCAGGATTCTCCAACGAAGGAATGTTAACCATCGCCTTCCTTTTCATTGTAGCCGGTTCCCTCCACAATGCCGGTGCGCTAAGCCAGATAAACCGGTTTATATTTGGAAAGAGCGGCAACAGCAATACCAAAAAATTGGCTCGAATTTTATTTCCCATCTCAGCCGCCTCTGCATTCATTAATAATACTCCGGTGGTGGCGATGATGATTCCCGCCGTTCGTAACTGGACGGAAAGGAATCACTTTGCCCCATCAAAGTTTTTGATTCCAATCTCCTTTGCGGCCATTCTTGGCGGTATGTGCACCCTGATCGGCACCAGCACAAACTTAATCGTTCACGGGTTGATGATCGAAGAGGGAATGCCGGGATTATCGCTATTTGAGATTTCCAAGATAGGCGTGCCGGTGGCAATTATTGGCTTGTTATACCTTGTGATTGTTGGTAATAGAATACTCCCTTATCGCAAAGATCCGACCGTTGAGCTAGGAGAAAGTACCCGCGAGTTTGTCATCGAATTGAAAGTCACAGAACAATATCAGCACATTGGTAAAACGATTGAAGGGGCGGGTCTGCGCCATCTGCAGGGACTTTTTTTATTTCAAATCGAAAGAGGCGGACAGATACTTGCACCGGCATCGCCTGACGAGAAAATATTGCTGAACGACCGGCTTTTTTTTACCGGCTTGCCCAAGACTATTCTGGAATTGCAAAAGACCCCTGGTTTGCAGCTTATCCAGGATTCCTCTTTTGACCTGAAACAATATGATTCATCCAAAATCAAGACTTATGAAGCGGTCGTTTCTCAGAGCTCGCCTTTGGTGGGGAAAAATGTCCGTGAAAGCAATTTCCGGGAGATGTTCGGCGCCGTTATCATTGCCATTCACCGCAATGGATCCAGAGTAAAAAAGAAAATCGGTGATATCGTTCTGCATCCCGGTGATACGTTACTGTTGCTCGCGGATGAAAAGTTTCGGCACAAATGGTATCATTCCAATGATTTTTATTTGATTTCCCATGCAGAAGAAGTGCCCTCCAAGCCGAAATGGCAAACCTGGTTATCGATAGGAGTGTTGGTGAGCATGATCATATTGAATGTTACCGGCGTGCTGCCATTAGTGGCTGCCGCCGGATTTGCGGTCGCTGCATTAGTCTTGACCCGGACCCTGACTCCAACTGAAGCGGGAAGATTTATTGAGTGGCGGGTATTGGTCGTTATCGCGGCCGCATTTGGAATTGCCTCAGCGATCATCAATTCCGGGATTGCAGATTTCTTTGCTCATGCTCTGGTAAGATTGGGAAGTGCATTTGGAGCGATGGGTGTTTTGACAGCAGTGTATGTTATTGCAAGTATCTACACCTCGCTGATAACCAATAATGCCGCCGCAGCATTTCTTTTCCCGGTGGCCATTTCTGCTGCTCTTGCCATGCAATCAGATGCGCGGGCGTTTGCCATCGCACTGCTGATAGCGGCCGGGGCCAGTTTTGCGACGCCCATCAGCTACCAGACAAACCTTATGGTGTACGGACCCGGCGGATATAAATTCAAGGATTTTCTAATCATTGGCGTTCCCCTGCAGATATTGGTAGGGGTTGTGGCGCTTTTCCTTATCCATTACTTTTACTTTTAGGATTTATTACTTTTAGACTCCCCCTTTTCCATAGGGGGAGGAGCGGTGGCTTTTGCGAAGAGAGATTTGAATTTTATGTTAGATTGCTCAGCATTGTCCTCACTTCTGTAAAGGGGGTTAGGGGGATTTTCAATATAGTAAATTGAGGATGAAGCCTGAAGAGATTTAAGCAGTTGCCGCAAATCCCCCTCAGTCCCCCTTTTTCAAAGGGGGAGGAGGAGTGTCATTTGCCAAAAGAGAGGAGCGTTGGGTGTTACATTGCTCATCATTTTTCCCCCTTTTGTAAAGGGGGCTAGGGGGATTTAATATGATTTTGTATAATCCAAAACTTAAAAAGTTGGCCAGAGACTTAAGAAAGAACATGACCGATGCCGAAAGACTTCTCTGGTCAAAAATACGAGGACAACAGTTAAAGGGAAGACAATTTTACAGACAAAAGCCCATCGGTAATTATGTTGTTGACTTCTATTGTCCTTCTGCAAAACTCATCATCGAATTAGACGGGGGACAACATCTTACAGCAGAAGGAAAGGAAAAGGATAAAAAAAGAGACGGTCGTTTGAGGAATTTGGGATTTAGAATAAAGAGATATTCAGACATCGACGTCTTGAAAAATATTGATGGCGTACTCAGAGATATTTATGAGCTTTTGTAAATCCCCCTCAGTCTCCCTTTTCCAAAGGGGGAGGCCATTTACAAAAAGGGGGAGATGCGGGTAACAATGTTTGAGTTTTCAATTAAGTCAGAGGAGAAATGATAAAAAAAGACTTTTCATTAGCCATCATAGGCTGCGGTCGCTGGGGGATGAACCATCTCCGCACCGCTATTGAGTTGTTTGGAAATGACTTGCGATACGTATGTGATATCAATGAAGATATGCTCATTCAAGGGAAGAAATTAGTCTCCGAAAAATCATCGAAGATCCGCCGTGGCGGAAAAAGTCTTGCCAATCAGATCAGGTTTGTAACCGCAATAGATAAGGTATTGAATGACCCTGAAGTTAATTCGGTGATCATTGCCACTCCCGCGGAATCGCATTACCGGCTGAGCAAGCAGTGTCTGGAGGCAGGGAAAAACGTTTTGGTTGAGAAACCCATTGCGCTTTTTTCATATCAAGCCAAAGAGCTTGAGAAATTTGCAATTAAGGAAAAGAAGATTCTGATGGTTGGGCATCTGCTGCTCTTCCATCCTGCTATTCGCAAAATTAAGCAAATGATCGATAACGGGACGGTGGGCAAACTTCAATATATTTACAGCAACCGGCTGAACCTGGGAACGGTTCGTAAAGAGGAAAACATACTCTGGTCATTCGCACCGCACGATATTTCCGTTCTGCAATATTTGATAGGTACTGATCCCGTGGACGTACATGCCAGCGGCGGAACATTCCTGCAGCCCGGGATTCATGATGTAACCCTTACGGTGCTTCATTACCCTAATAACATTCATGCCCATATTCATGTAAGCTGGCTCCATCCTTTTAAGGAGCACCGTTTGGTGATTATCGGGGACAAGAGCATGGCCGTCTTTGAAGATTCCAAAAAAGAGGACAAATTGATATTATACCCCAAAGGCATTGATTGGGTTAAAGGCGAGCCGCGGAAAAGGGATGATGATTTTCAGGTGGTAAAATATAAGGACGAAGAACCTTTAAAATTGGAGCAGCAGCATTTTGCAGACTGTGTGAAATCGGGGAAGAAGCCCATAACCGGCGGCAAAAACGGTATCAGAGTTCTGGAAATACTGGAGGTCGCTCAATCTAAACTCGAAAAAATGCCTGACAATATTAAGCAACCTCTACCTCCCGTTGCTGAAGAGAAGCGAAAATATTTTGTTCATCCCACGGCTCTGGTGGATGAGGGGTGTAAGATAGGCGACAGCACCAAAATCTGGCATTATAGTCATGTTCAGGGGGGAGCCAAGATTGGGAAAAATTGCGTCTTAGGGCAAAATGTGAATGTTGGGAATAATGTGAAAATTGGCAATTTTGTGAAGATACAAAATAACGTCTCGGTGTATGAAGGCGTTGAATTGGAAGATTATGTTTTCTGCGGTCCGTCAATGGTGTTTACCAATATACTGAATCCGCGTTCTGAATTTCCGCAGCGCGGAAGCGAGTTCTACATCCCAACGAAAGTAAGATATGGCGTCTCCATCGGAGCAAATGCGACCATTGTTTGCGGTGTGACCATCGGCC
>Ga0209536_100001464_pt1 | contig 39132 bp, 39 predicted proteins | sample DeeMarSeWOR28_12_FD_187461 | JGI IMG/M metagenome (GOLD analysis project Ga0209536, IMG submission 187461) | Marine sediment microbial communities from White Oak River estuary, North Carolina - WOR-2-8_12 (SPAdes) (version 2) | ecosystem: Environmental > Aquatic > Marine > Intertidal zone >... | reverse complement strand
ATATCAAACACCTGGTTACCAGCGGTGTCTAGAATACGAATATAGGTATCCGCACCATTGCTTAACTCAACGGTTTCAATCAAATAGTTACGTCCTTTGATACCATCAAACGCCACCAGATCCCGATCGCCACTGAAACTGTCATAATAAAGGTGGTGCGTTTCACTATCACAGGTACCCGTGTCACATACTGACAACTTTCGATACATTCCAACACTATTATCCATTTCAAAACGGTCTTGCTGATAAAATACCAGGCGTTCGTTAAACACTGCCTGCACCGCTGAAAGTTCTTCACTACCCGGCGCGCGTTGTGTTATCCAGCCATCCCAGAACGTTTCCAGTGTCGCCGGTAATGCCGTGCCTTTTGCCATATAGTTAGCATAGGTATCCCAGACGGCGTGCATACCAAACTGGTTCATCAGGCCAATAAGAATTTTTACCACCGCCACTTCACTGGAAGAATAAACAAAACAATCCTGCCCCCAGGGACAGAACAGGGTATTGGGATTTGCCATGTCAATGGAAATGCCGGCCGTCGAACCATAAGTATCCACAAAGTGTGTTGGCGATAACCCCTCTGCTGTGGACAACAATTCCGGGCGCTGTTGCGCCATCCAGGTTTTTACTGCCGCGGGGAAAAAGCCGCCCAATCCTTCACTCCAGGTCAGGCGCAAATCCTGGTCATTCTCGGTAAGATAATGTACGCCACCCGGAGAATCCTGTGCACCCACCATACCTTCAATATAGTGCGCGTACTCGTGAAACAAGACATCATCATCATAGTGATCGGAATCGCCACCACCTGTCCTGCCGCCGAGAATATAGATTCCTTTACCCTGGGGACACGAACCACTTCGATAGCTGGAAGAACAGTAGTAAGTTCCATAACGGTTGGAATTTGCTTGCCAGTACGCGTTTAAATCAGGCAACGGTTTGCTACTTAGCTGGCCGACAAACTCCGTGGAAGAAGTAAATACATCCAGCATATTAAACGCACCCGCCGCATCGCTGTCAGCACTAATGTCGATATTTACCTGGTTCCGCTCGGCATCCAGCTGGTCAGTTACTGAGTAGATATTGCCACTATGATCGTGAATCGTTATTACTGCACCCGACGCGGCACCGGTTTGTGCCAGCACGCGAACCCGCATATTGGCGCCGGAGCCCGCCAGGCTATAGCGACCGACTTCATCGCTCAACGTTGACGCAACGACTCGGTTACTGGCGTCCACCAGGTCCACCACCGCGTAGCGAAGCGGTTTAAAGCTGGTGTTGCCATTAAAACCGAATGCTCCGTACTCCTTGTCTTCAAATTGGATCACACCGGCTATCTGCATGGTTTGCACGGCAACACTTTGCTGATTACCATCACCACCACCTGAACCGCCGGAACACGCTGCCAGCAGTAAGGTTGAGACCAACAATGTGCTTTGGATAATGTGGCAGGAAAAATAACGACTACGCGCCATAGGCCACCTACTTCAGGGAATATTCCACTACAGAACGCCCTTGCCGGGAGACTGTTCTGCCTGGAGTGACTTTCAAACCCGTAGGTAACGCCATGGACTGACGATAGACATCACTCGCTGCCAGTTGTGCTCCACCTGTAGACTGGATCGTGGCGGTGGCATTGATGTCGGGAACAATCTGCCCGGGCAAACGTAAAGCAAACCGCAACTCCCTGACTTCACCCTGGCGAATACTACCGGACCATTGCAGGTCGCCCGACAGTAACTCTGTCCCCGCAGGCTGACTGACACGAATCGTCAGGCTATCACTGGCCAGCGCCGAGGATACACGCACGACAAACGACGCGCTGCCGCCAGCGGCGACTACAGACTCGGGAGCTATGGAGACCTGAAGCGGTGTCGTGGGTTTAACGGCGATCGTTTCGGCGAACGCTACCTGCATCCAGCAACAAAGCGAGATTAGTATTGTTGTTATGACTTTCCACCACATTACCGCAACATCCCATTCAGTATTGATGAAACGAGTGCCGCAGAAAGCCACTATTTCCAGACTGAACAGAACAGCCTGACTTACTTACGGCGCGAATTTATGGTTTTATCGGCGGAAAGTGTGATCGCTTTAGAATAAGCAGTTTGAACTGGTTCACACTTTTTTACAGGCATGCCAGAATATCAATGGCTTACAACGTGTCGCTTGTCGTCAAAGCCAAAGCCATTTAAGGTAGAGTTTTTTAGATGAGTAGTTACGCTGGACCGCGTTGGATCATGAAAACCACAACAATAATAGGCGTCATCGCGTTATTAAGCATCATCTGGTACAAGACCAGCAACGCAGCTTTTAACTATGATCCTTCCCTGACATGGACCACACTGAACACGGAGCACTTCCAGATTCATTATCATGATGGCGAAGAAGCGCTGGCGCAAAAAGTGGCGCAAATCAGCGAGCGGGCCCATCAGCGTATCAGCCAGTTCTATCAATGGGAACCAAAAGAGCCAACTCAGGTAGTATTGATTGACCGCATGGATTATAGCAACGCCTATGCGTTACCCATCCCGCGTAACACCATGCATATTATTGTGACGCCACCAGATGATATCGACACTATCGACAATTATCATGACTGGCTCGACCTGGTGATTACCCATGAGTACTCGCATATTCTACACGTGGATATGGTCTACGGAGCGGCGCGGGCGGCGCGAAATATTTTCGGACGCCAGGTGCTGTTCTTTCCCAACGCTCTGCAACCCGCCTGGGTACTTGAAGGTATCGCCACTTACCATGAAACGCAGATCACGCCGGGAATTGGCCGCGGACAAAACAGTTCGTTCCGCAGCTTAATGCGCCTGGAAGTGGCGTCGGGCCTCAAACCCCTGTCCCAGGTTAACTTACCCATAGTGAGCTGGCCGGCAGGCAATACGCGTTATCTCTACGGCGTTTATTTTTTCAATTACCTGATGAGCACCTATGGCGAACAACAAGCGCGAGCCTGGTTTAATGAGTACAGCGACAACCTGATACCGTGGCTAATGAACACCACCTCCAAGCAGGCGTTCAACAAAAACATGGCAGCACTATGGAATGAGTTCGAAGCCTACCTGCAACAGGAATTTACACCAGAAATTACGGCCATCAAGGAAAACGGTCTCACTACCGGTAAACAATTAACACAGTATGGCTATACTACCGGCCAGCCACGTAGTTTACCTAACGGCGACGTGTTGTTTGTGAAACAGGACTGGCTGGAAGAACCCCGGTTGATGCGCTTGGCCGCAGGGCACAACGAGGCAATAGAGATAAGCAAAGTCCATAGCAACCGCTTTGACGTGCACCCACAGGCCGGTGTACTGATTGCGGAAATTGACCTGGTGGATAATGTGAATTCGTTCTCCGACTTGCATCACATCGATATTCAATCTGGCAACCGCACACAGCTAACCCGGGGCAAACGTTATAAACACGCCACCTGGAGCCCCGATGGCGAATCCATTATCGCGGTACAGGTCGAGCAAGGAAACAGCGCCTTACATCTATTATCCGCGCGCGGCGAATACCAGAAAACACTTTGGCAGAGCCAGAATGGCGAAATCGTTTCCGAACTGGACTGGTCTCCCAATTCCAACATGCTAGTTGCTGCAGTCTGGCGACCGCAAACGCGCTGGAACCTGGAGTTGTTTGATATTGACATACAGCGCTGGAAACCGCTGACCGCAACACGCAGCGTGGAATATCAACCGCAGTTTGTACATGATGGCAGCGCGATTTTATACAGCGCCGACTATGATGGTGTGTTTAATATCTACCAATTGGCGCTTGATTCCGGACTGGCTATGCAGATTACCAACGTCATGGGTTCCGCCCTGTCTGCAACCCGTCCATCAAACAGTGACAACCTTTTTTATCTGGGTCTGAACGCCAATGGCGCTGACATTTACCAGCTGAAAACGGAAACCGCATTCAACAAATCCATCGACCTCAACTCACTACCCAAACCTTTCGAATACGCGCCGGTATACAGCGCAGAACAGCAGATCACTGACACCAGGCCGTATACCGCGCTCGACAAGCTCGCCCCCACCAGCTGGTTCCCCTATCTTTCATTGACGAATGAACGCAGCGAGTTTGGTATTAATATCTTTGGCAATGACCCGCTGGAGTGGCACCAATATACCCTGACATTGGCGTACGATGCCAAAAACAACTGGCCACTGGGCTGGTTAGATTATCGCTATGACCGTTGGCGAGTGGCACTGAAAGCTTACTATGAGCGCACGGTATTAACCGTGCTTGACGACCAGGAAAACCTCAATAGCTTTCGCGACTCAGAAACACTGACAATGGAGGCCATACTGCCGTTTCTGACCCGTGACCGGCAATGGAGTTATCATGCGGGCATCAGCGCCGACCGGGAATCTGACAAACGTGTTGAGCCCAACGGCACTGCTTTAGCATCCAGCAAGGACGAACTGCTCGGCGTCGCCGTGACTTTTAATTCAGCGAAGTACTTTCCGCGCGGCATCAGTCTGGATGACGGTTTCCGTTGGCGCATCGTCGCTGAGGATAGCGATAGCTTGGACAGCGATTTCAGCGGCCAGGTTTATAGCGCCGACTGGCGTGGTTACATCAACCTGCATCAGAAACATGTGTTGGCCGTGCAGTTATCAGGTGGCTTGGGTACCGACAATCCCCGCCCGTTTCGCCTCGGCGGTAGCGATGAAGAGTTTTATCTGTTCCCGCCAGCGACAACGCTACGTGAGCCCACTACCCATGTATTCAACCGGCGCTCTTACCCATTGCGCGGCTATCCTAGCGGTCTTAGCACTTTGGTCGGCCGTCGCATGATGCTGACAAATCTGGAGTGGCGTTTTCCCATCGCCCTGGTTGAGGATGGTGTCATGGTACCACCGCTGGGCGTGCACCAGCTGCACGGTAAACTATTCTATAGCGCTGGAGACGCCTGGAACGATGACGTGGAATCCGCGGATTATTTACAAAGTGCAGGCGTCGAGCTCAATGTTGAAATGATCATTGGTTATATGATTCCGGTGAATCTGCGCCTGGGATACGCGCATGGTTTTGACACCGGCGGTGAAGACCAATGGTATGTGCAGAGTGGATTTACTTTTTAACAAATCAGGTTTACATAACTATCCGACGGCCTTAATCGGCCATCGACATTAACGGCCGGCACGCACCAGACCGCCTAATCCCGCATCTTCCAGTACCGCGTTCATATTAGCGCGTATGGCTGCCGCGGTTTCGAAACTCAACGCTTCTGCCAACAGGCGCCTGGCACGACCCGAAGTAAAATTCCGTACCACCCATTTAATACGCGGCAAGTTGGCCACACTCATACTCAAACTATCCACTTCCATACCCACCAGCAATATAGCCGATGCCGGATCGCCAGCCATCTCGCCACAAACGCTGACCGGCTTGTTTTCCGCATGCCCACCTTCCACTACCTGCACCAGCGCCCTGAGCACCGCCGGATGCAAGGCATCATAAGACTCCGCGACACGGGAGTTATTACGATCGACTGCCAGCAGATATTGCGTTAAATCATTGGTACCCACCGACAGGAAATCCACTCGGCGCGCAATCTCCCGCACCTGGTAAACTGCAGACGGCACTTCGACCATCACCCCAAGTTTTGGCATCTGGATGTTACGCCCTTCCTCTACCAGCTCGTCATAGGCGCGTTTCAGAATAGCCAGTGAATCATCCACCTCGTGCACGCTATTGATCATCGGCAACAACAGCTGCATGTTGTTGAGGCCTTCACTGGCGCGCAACATGGCGCGCAACTGCACAAGAAAAATCTCCGGGTGGTCGAGGGTGATACGAATACCTCGCCAGCCCAAAAACGGATTGTCTTCCTTGATCGGGAAATACGGTAGCGCTTTGTCACCACCCACATCCAGCGTCCGCAAGGTTACCGGGCCATGGTTGAACGACTGTAATACCTGTCGATAAATATGGTATTGCTCTTCCTCACCGGGAAACCGATCACGAATCATGAAGGGAAATTCGGTGCGATACAGGCCTATACCCTCGGCGCCATTGGTGTCCTTGGGAATTAAGTCCGCCAATAAGCCGCTATTGATATGCAACGAGACATGCTTGCCGTCCGGCGTTTCCGATGGTAAATCCTGCAATGAAGCGAGATCTGCGGAGAGCTCCTGTTCTTCCTTCGCCAGACGATTAAACTCATCCACCACAGCTTTGCCGGGGGAGATATACACCTGACCGCGATAACCATCGACAATAACATTCAAGCCATCTACGCGACTAACGGGAATATCCGCACCCATTACCGCAGCAATGCCCATGGCCCGCGCCAGTATCGCAACGTGGGACGTGCGTGATCCGGTTACCGATACCACGCCCGCGAGCTGGGTGATAGGCACCTCCGCCAGCATGGCCGCAGTAATTTCCTCGCCCACCAGGATGGTGTTACGCGGATAATTTCGAGGCCCCGCATCGCCGCCGGTTTGCAGACGCACCAGGATGCGCCGTCCGAGATCTTTGACATCTTCACCGCGCTCTCGAAGATATGGGTCCTCCATTTCTTCAAACGCACGCAGGTGTTCGCGAATACTGTCACGTAAGGCACCGGATGCCCAATTACCCTGATGTATGCGTTTCACCACGTCACCCGCAAGTGACTCGTTTTCCAGCATCAACAGATAGGCATCAAATAACGCACGGTCTTCTGCCGGCAGGCGACCGGCCAGTTTCGCCAGCAAGGATTTGATATCCTGACGCACGCCTTCCACTGCTGTACGAAATACCTGCTCTTCTTTTTCGATGTCCTGGATTTTGCGGTCCGGAATCGCATCCAGATCAGCGGCGGGATACAGTACAAAGGCGGTACCAACGCCAACGCCCGGTGATCCTGGTTGCCCCGCGATAGGAGCCGCACTGCGTATCGTGGTTTGCTGAACCACACTGATACCGCCACTGGCTTCGGCATGGGCAATGGCACCCGACAGTTGCGCGGCGATGGTAATTAGAAATGTGACGTTATCTTCATCGAAGGCCTCTTTTTCGTGCCGCTGCACTACCAGCACACCCAGCAACTTACGATGGTGAATAATGGGCACCCCGAGATAGGCATGGAATTTCTCTTCGCCAGAACCTGGGACAAACTGATAACGTGGATGACTGGGCGAATCGGCGATATTCACCACCTCTTCCCGTTCACCCACCAGGCCGGTGAGACCCTGGTTAAAATTCAGCGCAACCTTACCGACCGATTCAGGATTCAAACCATCGGTTGCCATTAATATATTTTGCTGACGCGCGTGATCGGCCAGATAAACGGAACACAAATCTACCGCCATCGAGTTCTTCACCCGCTGCACGATAATTTGCAATGCCTCTGCAAGGTCTTTCGCATCATTCACTTCCTGAACAATGCGACGCAATGTGTCAAGCATTCTGTTCCTTCGTTAGTAGGCCAATATTCGTTGTGGTTGCCATGTTACCTGCTGTTTTCGCAGGCCCGAACTTAACACTCGGTTAAATATACCGAAACCACAAACATTATTTTATTATTTTTTAATTGAAGCTGTACTTGAAAGCGATACTGGATTTATCTTGCCAAGTTCCCAATCACATTGAAACAAGCACAGTAAAACAGGCTGGGGTTTGACAAACAATTCTATCAGGTTACGCGTCCTGGGTTACGCAACCCAAAACCGGGGCAAACTCGTTTAACGCTTGCCAGTAGACATCCTTTTTAAATGCCACCACTTCCTTAAGCGGATACCAGTAATCGACCCAGCGCCACCCGTCAAATTCGGGTTTTTCACCGCGGTCCAGCCGCACGTCATCTTCGTTGCCGGAGAATCGCAACAGGAACCACTGTTGCTTTTGTCCGACACACAGCGGCTTCTCGTCGCAGCGGATTAACGCTTTGGGCAACCGATACCTCAGCCAGCCCTGGGTGGAGGCGAGCAATTCCACCTTTTGCGGGGACACACCCACTTCTTCCCAAAGCTCGCGGTACAATGCTTCCTTGGGAGTCTCATAATGTTTAATGCCCCCCTGAGGAAATTGCCAGGCATTCTGACCAATGCGCCTGGCCCATAACACCTTGTTCTCGGTATTACAGAGAATGATCCCGACGTTGGGCCTGTAACCTTCTGAATCTATCACTGCTCAAATCAACAAGTTAGTCTGCGATTACTCGATTTTTCCACAAGCTACCGATCAATGGCAAATCGGTGGCTTGCACAAACCAACACCCGTAAAATTGGCGCTGGCACCGTTGCCGTAAAACCTATAACGTTCATTTTAGTAAAAAATTTGACACTACTCCGAGATTGTAGAAGGTAAGTATATTGAAAATTGCGATTTTTGACCTGGATAACACCCTGTTGGCGGGAGATAGCGATTACTTGTGGGGAGAATTCCTTATAGAACAAGGGCTTGTCGACGGCAACAAATATCGGCGCGAAAATGACCGGTTTTATGAGGAATATAAAGCCGGCACACTGGATATCTATGAATTTCTGGCCTTTAGCCTGAAACCACTCTCCGAACACGACATCGACTATTTGCGGCGCTTACACCAGCAATTTATGGAGGAAAAGATTCGCCCCATCATGTTGCCAGCGGCTTTTATACTGATTGAAGAACACAAACGCGAGGATGCAACGCCCCTGATAATCACGGCCACCAACCGCTTTGTCACCGAGCCCATCGCCAAAGCCTTTGGGGTAGATACCATCATTGCCACGGAACCGGAATTTCTCAACAATCGCTACACCGGTAACGTGGCGGGTGTGCCCTGCTTTCAACATGGCAAGGTGGAACGCCTTAACCAGTGGCTACAGCAAACCGGGCTGGACCTGAAGGAAAGCTGGTTCTACAGCGATTCGCACAATGACATCCCGTTGCTATCCCTGGTCAATCATCCGGTGGCTGTGGATCCGGATCAGGCACTGCAGCAACACGCGAAACAACATGGTTGGGACATCATCAGCCTGCGCTCCTGACGAACACGAATCAAAGACGCTATCTATTGCCAGCCAAACACAATAAGAGCCATGTATCGTAAAAGTTATGTGTTGATAGCACTGTTGACGCTGGCGCCCATCGCCATTTTAACTGCAGTAATGGTGGGCAGTGTTTCCCTGTCATCACAGGATGTATTTCAATCCCTGTTGGGAAACCAGACAACACCGTCAGCACAAATTATTCAGGAGCTACGCCTGCCCCGTGCCATTGGCGCATTCAGTTGCGGCGCGTTGCTGGCGCTGGCTGGAGTATTGATGCAGGTATTGTTGCGTAACCCTCTGGCCGACCCCTATGTGCTAGGCATTTCCGGTGGCGCGGCAGTTGCCACGTTGCTGGCCATGCTCGCTGGCGTCAGCGGCTGGTGGTTAACCGGCAGCGCCTTCGCTGGTTCGTTGCTATCCATGTTTATCGTTTTTGGATTGGCACAGGGGCGCGGCAGCTGGTCTCCCACACGCCTGTTACTCACCGGTATCGTAGTTGCTGCTGGTTGGGGTGCGTGCGTGAGCTTTATTCTTGCCCTGGCACCGGCGCGCAACTTACACAGCATGTTGTTCTGGTTGATGGGTGATTTAAGCTACGTAAAAACCGTTTGGCCCGGCGTGATCGTCATGTTACTGGGATTGGGTATGGCGCTACTAGCAGCGCGTCGTCTGAACGTTTTATTACATGGTAGCCAGCAGGCTAATGCCCTGGGTATAGATGTTAGCAAACTGCGCTTAATGATTTATTTGCTGGCATCGTTAATGACAGCTACCGCGGTTACTATCGCCGGCAGCATAGGCTTTGTCGGCCTGATTGTTCCACACCTGGTTCGGCTTAGTGGCATCACCGATCACCGCTGGTTATTACCCGGCAGCGCTTTGCTCGGCGGCAGCTTGCTGGTGATTGCCGATACATTTGCGCGCACGGTAATGGCACCACAACAATTACCGGTTGGCGTCATCATGGCGATGATTGGTGTACCCTTGTTTTTGTTCCTGCTACATCGCAATAACCGACCGCTATGAAACCACTGCTTTCAGTCAGCTCATTACAAACCAGCGTGGCCAATCGCGTGATTTGTCGTGACCTGAACTTAACAATACAGCGCGGCGAAAGCTGGGGCATATTGGGTGTTAATGGCATTGGTAAAACCACCCTGCTGCATACATTGGCTGGATTGCGTGATACTGACCTGGGTGAGATCCGCTATCAGGATATACCACTGGTCGATATCAACAAGCTGGAACTCGCGAAGCAACGCGGCATCCTGTTTCAGGATAAATCGGACCCCTTCCCGGCGACAGTACTGGAAACCGTATTGATCGGACGCCATCCCTATATCAAAAGCTGGCAATGGGAAAGCATGGAAGATGTTGCGCGCGCCAGAAGGGCCCTGCAGCAGGTTGACCTGGCGGGCCTTGAGAACCGTTATATAAACACATTGTCGGGTGGTGAACGCCAGCGTGTCGCCATTGCCATGCTCATCGCACAACAACCCAGCGTGTATTTACTGGATGAACCCACCAACCATCTTGATATTCGCCATCAAATAAAAATCATGCAGCTTTTTGACAGCATGAAAAAACAGGATGACACAGCGCTTGTGACGATCCTGCATGACCTGAACCTGGCCACGCGATTTTGCGATCATATCCTGATGCTATTTGAAAATGGCAAAACGTTAAGCGGCACAACACAGGAGTTGTTAACCACAACGCACCTGGAAGCACTGTATGGCTATCCCATTCACCAACTGAATGACAACACCCAAACGGTATTCATTCCTGCTTGAAATGAGTTGCCGGTTAAATCGCAAGCACTTAAATTACAACTAAATGGAGTTTGTCAGGCAAATTTTTTCGGATCGATGGACTCGTCTTGCATGGCAGTTACGCTGTCCGGATTTTCAATCCAGTTCAGCAGCGGTAACCACTGTTGACGCAGCAGGTGGGTACGTGAATCACGCACTTCGTGAATGCCCACGCCTTCGACAAAAGCATGCACATAATAATGGCTGTCACTCAATGCGGTGACAAAGGGCAGGTTAACTCCGGCGAGAAACCCCTGCAGGGATTGATAGACTTTAGTGTTATCACTGACACGATTGGCTACGATACCAATACGGGTTTCGCTGTCTTTCGACAGACTAGAGCGCATTTTCCCGATCACCAGGATTTCTTCGATGAACGCCGTGGTCGCATGGATATCGATTGGCGAAGGTAGCACTGGAATCAGGATTACGTTGGCTTCGCGCATGAAGTTGGTTAAGTCATGCGTGCCCAGGGCAGCAGGAGTATCGATAATTACGCGATCGATTTGCGGTGGCATACGCATTTGCCAGCTACGGGTAATAGTCAGTTTCTGTTTATGCGCTGCAATTCCATGAATGGGACCTACATGCTCAGGACGGATGTCCAGCCATTTGCTGGCTGACGCTTGTGGGTCATAATCGAGCAACGCCGGATAGGAACCGCGGCTGGCGTAACAAGCCGCAAGATTGGTGGCAATCGTTGTTTTGCCACAACCGCCTTTAACGTTTAGCACCATGATTTTCTGCATTGAACCACTACCCAGGGCGCTTTGCGCGCATTTGAAAAACTTCGAGGATAAACATAAACGTTAACCCATAACTCGCTGAAAAACCAGTCGCCGCCGCTTGATTAACCTCACAAATTCCGGATTTTCCTTGACAGTGACAACCCTGACGTCTATTGTCCTGACTGCTTTTGGTGTTCCAACGGGATTCACCCGACGGAATGAAACGGGAAGCCGGCGCATCATAGATCCATATGTCTTTGATTATTCCGGCACTGCCCCCGCAACGGTGATTGAGTAAACGGTAGACTCACTGCCACTGCACGCATGGTGTGGGAAGGCGTCTACCACGGAGCCCGCCTCCAGCTCATCAGTCCGGAGACCGGCCAAGGCACTCGTACTCGTGTTGCGGAGGGCGACAGCGGCGGGTTCCTGCGAAAATTCCGATAATTTTCGATTGTTTTCCGGCTCCCACCAGGCAATTCCCTCTCAACACTCTATTAACTATCGGCGCGGGTGTGCGCTTTATTGATACTAGAGGGAATAATGATAAAAAAAAATCAGTTAAATGCGATCGTTATCGCAGGCATCGCTTGGGGAATTTTCCACCACTCATCTGCATCCGCTCAGCCGACGGGCGAAACCGAGCCGGTAATTGTCACGGCCACACGCACAGCACAAATTGCTGACCAGACACTAACACCAACCATCGTCATTACCCAGCAGGATATTCAGCTAAGCCAATCGCGTGATGTGGCTGAGTTATTGCGTTTTCATGCCGGTATCGAATTGTCCCGCAATGGCGGCCCTGGCCAACAAACTTCGCTATTTGTGCGCGGCACTGAAAGCGATCATGTCATCATCATGATTGATGGCGTCAAAATGAACGCCAGCACAGTTGCCGTGGCGGCCGTGCAAAACATGGACCCCGACTTAATTGAACGTATTGAAATTGTTAAAGGGGCTCGCTCATCGCTCTATGGGTCAGAAGGTATCGGCGGAGTAATTAATATCATCACCAGAAAAAGCACCAAGCCCGATACTACTGCACAGTTGTTTGCCGGTGTAGGCAGTGATAACACAAACCAAGTTGGCTATGCTTTCCATACTCAGGTAAAAAATACCCGTATTGGAATCGACGCCAAACACCTGGATACTGACGGCTTCCCGACGGTAACTACTTCTTCTGTTGACCGGGGCTTTAAAAACAACACGCTCAATACTTACGTGGACACAAAGGCAGGCACAACTGACATCGGCCTGTCATTTTGGACCGCGCAAGGTTCTACCGAGTATATGGAATACAACGCGATAACAAACCTTAACGACATACCTGTCGACCAGAATTTTAACAACAGCATTGGCGCACTATCTGTGAAATCTCCGATTAGTACCTATGGCACTGCAAGACTTAAACTCAGCCACATGATAGACGAGATCACCCAAAACCAGAGTAGTGACCATGCAAAAACTACGCGCCAGGCGGTCGATCTGCAAACAGATTTAAGTATCAATAACAATAACCTGTTTACCGCAGGACTTTATTATGCTGATGAAGAAGTGGATGCAATTATTTTTGGAACACCACTATCGGATACAGGTAAGTACAACATCGTAAAGGCCGTCTTTTTACAGGACGATTTCACTTTTGCTGCAAACCATTTAGTTGCTGCGCTGCGCTATACAGATGACAAAAACTTCGGCAACGAAACAACCTATAACGTGGATTATGGTTATACCGTTTCGCCTCAATTGCAATTACTCGCGGGCGTGGGAACCGGCTTTCGTGCCCCAACTCCGGTTGACCGATTTGGCGCGTTTGGCGGAAATCCTGAACTCAAGGCGGAAACTTCACAAAATATTGAACTGGGTTCCCGCTACAGACTGGACGACCACCATTCGTTTTCGCTAAACGTGTTTCAAAACGATATTGATAATTTAATTAACTATAACGCTGCTTTTATGCTGGAAAATATTGATGAAACCCGTATTCGTGGAATAGAACTAGGCTACCGGCTGCGTCAGCAAAATTGGACGTCCCGAATTGATGTTATTTTTCAGGATCCGCGGGATCGAACTACTGGCAACATTTTATTACGACGCGCCAAACGATCCTTAACGGCTGCCATCCAGTATAAAATCAACCCGCATACTATTGGCGCAGATGTACTGGCGACCAGCGAACGCCAGGATTTTGATGCCACACTAGCCTCTTATGCCATCGTTAATTTGAACTATTTATACCGGCTTAACAAATCGTGGCAATTTAAAACCCATATCGAAAACCTGTTGAACAAACAGTACCAAATAGCCTCAGGGTATAACACCCAGGGATTCTTTATCATGTTCAATGTTGAATACAAACATTAATTAACCGCTGATCAAACATGAAAACAATCACCACCCACATGGACCAAAAAATCATCGTGTTCTGCGCGTTGTCTTTTTTAGTTCATGTCGTAGTGATATTGGGGGCACAAAAATCAGTATCGCCTCTACCATCAGTTCAAGTGAACCAGGATCGCACAACTCTACAACTCTCGTTCATTAAAAAATCAATCACGAAGCCGCAGGCAGCCGAACCAGATAAGGCACGCAATGCTGGCTCTGTTGTTTCAAGGGCAGCCACACAGGATACAAAGGCAGCGAACTCGAACGAATTAGAACGCGCACCAATAAACCCAATTAATTCGGCGCCAAGCAAGCCATCAACCAAACATGACAGGGATCAGCGCATACGAATATCCAGCGAGTTTGTGAATTTTCTTAATAACACCGGGCAATCACAGGCACCGCAATTGTTAACACAAGCTACTCAGTCTCTACGCGATACACAACTGCGACTTAATCATCAGCGGCAGCAAATCCAGCAGTTGCAGGAAACAGCCCGAATGATCTCACAACGGCTAACTCTCGCCCTCTCAGAACACTTTAGCTATCCCAGGCTGGCACAACGTAATGGCTGGCAAGGCATGGTAAAGTTGGGGCTGCGTATTGAACCAAATGGTCAACTTTCCCGCATTAAAGTAGTATCCACTTCAGGATTTCCGATATTGGATCAGGCAGCGCTTGAGACCTTAAACAGGATATCTACGTTGCAGGGTGTTGAGCGCTGGCTGGGAGGCACATATTTCGATACAGTATTACCGGTTGAATACAGATTACTGGGTGGTTAAAAGATTATGGGAAATCGTCTGTCAAAAATTTACACGCGCACTGGTGACAAAGGCACAACAGGGCTGAGCGATGGTAGTCGGGTTTCAAAAAGTAACGCCCGCATCGCAGCCATCGGTGACGTTGATGAGCTAAATAGCGTAATTGGCATCATTCTTACCCAGGAACTTGAAGACAATATTCGCAATATCCTCACGACAATCCAGCATTGCCTGTTTAATCTCGGCGGTGAATTATCACTACCGGGTTACGAGCTGGTAAAACCATCGCACATCACTTATCTTGAAACGCAACTGGACAACCTGAACAATGAATTAGCGCCGCTTAAAGATTTTATATTACCAGGAGGGACATTGACTGCTGCATTCACCCATCAAGCGCGCAGCGTCTGTCGACGCGCGGAGCGCAACCTGGTTGTATTACAGGAAGAAGAAACAGTTTCCACGAGTATATTACAGTACTTAAACAGGCTATCAGACTTTTTATTTGTATTGGCTCGGCACATCAACAAGCAAAGCGGACAACCGGATGTACTATGGAAAGCCGATAAGGAGGGAACTGACTAGACAATATATAATCACCAGAAGCCGTACATATTAAAGCCGGAGAAACTTTAGAAGTCAGGGTTACCTTAAAAAACATTGATTATCATTACCCACTCTTTCTGGGCGTAAACAACGCAACGCATATGCTCCAGGTGTTAAATCCTAGGGTGGCAGGAAGTCAATGGGATAAGTGACTATCAGTGTTTCCACATCCTTGGGACCGAAATTAAATAACTTGATCCGCGCCAGTAACTTCTTCTCCAGTTCCGGCGAATTCAGCTCGCTGGAGACTACTTTCACATCAACGACCCCGCCCGATGGATCGATGGTGATCTCAAAAACAATTTTACCTTCCAGCGCTGGATCCTTGCGCAGTTCACGATTGTAAAGCGCATAGATGGCCCCCTTGTTTTTATCAAAAACCAGGGATACCTCTTCGTAAGTTCGGCTGGCTTTCTTGCTTCTTTTATCACTTTCGATGCGTGCGTTTTGCGCCACCTGCTCAACCGGACTTTCAACCTGTGTGGTTTCGCGGCCTTCCAGACTGCTGCGACCAACGCCGGTGCTCAAGCGTGATGTATCGATACCGCCACTACCCGCACTCGCCACACCAGAAGTTAAAATACTGCGTTGGACGGTCTTGGCCTGAGCAGCACCTTTCGCTAGTGGTTTGGACTTGTCCAGCTTCGGCGTAGTATCACGCAAGTCAGATAATTCGTCGGACAAGGCCAGCAATCCAGTACTTGCCGCTTTTTTCCGTGCTTCGGCAACCAGTTCAGCCTGGGTCTTCTCCTTAGGCTTCGGCTTTTCCTTCGGTTTCTCCTTGGGCTTTTCTTTCTTTTCCTCTTTTTTCTTTTCCTTGGGCTTTTCTTTCTTTTCTTCCTTTTTCTTTTCTACCTTTTTTGGTGGCGGCGGTGGTTTTGGCTTTTGCTTTTCCACGACTAATTGCGCCAGGCGTGGAGGCAGTTCTTCAACCTTGGTTTTATCCACTTCCTGTACTGGGAGAAAAGGCACTACCAATCCAAACACCAACGCAAGCACCAGAGCGATCTGAAGATTACGCTTGAGTCGAACGTCTTCTTCAGGGATCGTGGTCCAAGGTAGTATGTAAGAATGATATAAAGCCACTAGTTTACTATCCGCTTTGTTCTGTTTTCCTGGTTACTGCCAACGAAATATTGCCGTAACTGGCCAAGGTACAGGTGTACATGATTTTCTTCAGCAGTCTATAGGGGATTTCCTTGTCGCCCATGATAGTTACATCACGGTTTATGGGTTTGCCATCAGGTGTTTTCTTAACAATGATTCGTTTCGCCTGATTCAGCAGCGCTTCTTTAAGTGGCGCAATGTCCGGCTTGTCTGAATCTATCACCGACTTCACATCAACAACCTTGTTACCTTGCACCAGGATATCTTCATTGCTCACCACAATTACTACAGTTTCTTTTGGTAGTTTATCAGCGATAGACTCAGGTAATTTGATTTTCTTGGTACTGGGCAGGTCCTGCACTGTTGTTGAACTCACCAGCAAGAAGAACACCAGGATAGTAAAAATATCCATTAGCGAAATCATATTCAAACCGCCACCCTTCTTGTGACGTTCGTGATGTCGCTCCATCCGTTTGGCTCGGCGAGAATGCGCTTGCATTATTTACCCTTCCTCTCAATCACTGGCTCCGGAGGTGGTGCATCACCAATGGCAATTTGCGGAAATAATTCTTTCTTGACCGGAACGCCGTCTTCTATCTCCGTAACAACACGAACAGCATCCATTACCTGAACCAGGATGTCATAGTTAACGTCTTGTTCCAGCAACAATGTGATATTCAGTTTGTCAGGGAATTTTTCCTTAATCCTCACCAGCAAATCTGTAATACCCTTCATGTCAAATCCGCCGGCCTCAGATTCAAAGCGTTTGATTGCTCCACCCAGGGTGTCGGCAACAGTAATGGAATTTTTCCGGATGATTAATTCAAAATTGACTTCTTTTTTGGGTTGATCCTGGGCTGGTTTTGGCTGGTTCGCCGGCGGCAAATTCAGTTCCAGAATCGTCATTTGCGAAAACACGGCAGTAATCAACAAGAATGGTACGAGTATAACCATCAAGTTCAAGAATGCTGTGATATTTAGCTCGGGCGGATTTTTGTCCCCACGCCGAATGCGGACTCGAGACATGCTGTTTTCCTAACTATGTCCTTGGGTTGTGCTAATCAGGCAAATTATTGTCGGGCGTGTTCAGAGATGACATTGAGGAACTTAACCGTTGCCATTTCCATGCTATCCACCAACTCAGTGGTTTTGGTTTGCAGCACCGTGAACAACAATAACAGAGGAATCGCAACCATCAATCCAAATGCCGTGGTATTCATGGCAACCGAGATACTGGCGGAAAGCAGGTCTGCTTTATCAGCAGGGTTGGCGTTAGCAACAGCGGTAAACGCCTGAATCAGACCAATGATGGTACCCAACAATCCCAGTAGCGTGGCAATGTTAGCAAAGGTCGCCAGGTAGTGAGTACGCTTCTCCATGCGAGGTATAACCTCCATTAACCCTTCTTCCATGGCCATTTCGATATCTGTCCGGTTACGTGAAGCTTGCAGACGAGTCAGGCCGTAAGTGAGGATTTTGCCAATATCAGCCTTGGAGGCGGAGCTAACAGACATCGCCTGTTTATAATCATTGCGCTGCAACAAGGGCACCAGTTTCTGCCACATCGAGCGATTGGTTTGCTTGGCATAGGTTAAATACATGTATCGCTCAATTGCGATCGCGATACCCAGCGCTAAGACCAGTAAGATGGGGTACATAAACATACCACCCTCTTGAAAGAACTTAACTACGGCGGAATAGGCTTCCATTTTTTTATCTCCTCACATATCGTAACCGATAGCATAGGTAACAATAAGTATTACTTATTTCCAACTTCACTATCTAATTCACTAGATCAAAAAATTGTTGTTTACTGCTATAAAAGCCGCCCTAGGTGTTAACTACCGAAATATGTCACAACATCGGCAACTGCGTTTTACCAACTAACCCGGGCTGTATGGCGGGGCTTACGTCGCGGCTTATTATCTAGAAACTGCATTTGACTCGTTCAATACGCGGTAATAATCCAATTCCCTTAAAAATACATCCCGGTCCAATGCAGTCATACTTTCCTTAAAAGAACCTTTCTCCGATACGCCGGCTAAAGTTCCAATTCGTGATTTCTTCCACGGCACAATATATAACACCTTTGGAAGCTCGCGTGAACCAATAATGGCGGTGTTATCAAGTTCCAGTCTGTCAGCAGCCAAAGTCTGACCACTAAATACCATTAAACCTGCGATCACTGAGAAGAAAATATTTCTGTTCATATCTACTTTGGTTAATTGTAACTTTCGACAATCAGTTTACAACACAATTGTTTACTAAAACTAGTTACTGGCTCTTTTTATTCGGCGTTCAAGATCCACAATCCACTTTTCAACTTCCTTATCTTCCTCAGGTGCCAGTTTCTGAAACGTCTGGTAATGGTCGAGCGCGTTATCCAGTTCGCCGAGATAAAGATCCAATAGAATGCCGTAATTCAAGTGCGCGTAGGCATAATCAGGGTCGATTTTTAACGCCTTTTCATAGCTTACACGCGCTTCCTCAAACTTTCCCTTGCCACGGTAGATAATCCCCAGATGGTTAAGACTAACGGCACTTTCAGGATTAACTTTAAGTGCCTGTTTAAATGCCTCCTCAGCCTGATCGATTTCATCCGCACGGAAATGAATTATACCCAGATTCACATAGGGCCCGGCGATGTCCGGATACGACTGGGTTAAATTCGATAAAATATTTTTTGCCTGGGGGATATTACCCGAGCGCATCGCCGCAATTGCATCATCATATTGTTGACGCGCACCTGGCGGGATTTTCTGGTCAGCCGCGGGCGTAACTCCTGCAGCGGGTTGCTCAGGTGCTTTGGTTACTTTTGCAGGCCCTGCACAACCGATAATCACAACCAAGGTTGCTGCACAAAGAATCGCCCACTTATCGGTTAACTTCTGCAAACAATTCACTCCTTTCTGGTTTTGCATAACGCACTGGCCGTAAAACGCTCAATGCTGAAAAGCTCTTCTGCACCCATTCATCATAGGTACCAGATTTCGCACGCTCAGCATTGGACTCATGGATATTAATGGACTTTTCTTCGAATGGATATGCCTGCTCTTCAAGCAGAATATCGTACTGCTCCAGCTCTTCGGATGACAGTCCCTGTGGCCGCTCGGAGTTGAGTAATTCTTTACCGAACTTGTTGTAGATCTCGCCCAACCAATATACCGAAGCCGTTGTGACTTCTTCAATACCATAATTGGCTGCGTCTGTATAAGCTTTAACCGCCTCTTCCATTTTCTGTTTTTTCACTTTGAGATTTTCTTTCAGTGGCGCAACCAGTTTCACTTGTTGGAACGAGCGCAACTGTGGTTCCGCCAATTCCAACGATGCCTTAGCGGCCAGGAAACGCGTTCTGTCTGTTCGATCGCCACCCGCAGACTTATCCTTTTCAATTATCTCTTTTAGCCAGTAACGACGTTTTTCACTATCGTTTTTCTCCATATAGACATCTGCCAGCTTCTGCCGCGCTTCCATGGATTGCTCGACAGGGTACGGATATTTGTTAATGATCGCCTTATAGGCAGTAATGATCTCATCAGTGTTGCCGGCTTTTTCGTAAAGCTCGGCAATGCGCCATTGCAGATCACGACGCACATCGACACTGGTTTGATAATTAATCATGGTTTCAAATTCATGGGCCGCATTCCTTGGCTGATCCGTCTTCACGTATGCCAGGGCGAGATTTTCTGTGACCTGTTTAGTCAGTTGATGATTGGGATATTTTTGCCGAAAATTTTCCAGGGCGTTAATTGCTTGCGTCCAGTCTTCTTTGGCAATGTAACTCGCCGCCATATCGTATTGCGCCGCGATTGCGATATCAGATCCAGGCGCCACCGTGGCTACACGTGCAAAGTGTTTCGCAGCTCCCTGATGATCACCCGTCTCGCGCGCCTGCTCACCCAACTTATATACGGACGCTGCCAGTCCTTCCTTAATGGCCTGATACTCGGGTTCATTGGGTTTGCTTAAGGTCTGTGCAATTTTATATGCGGACTCAGCGCGCGCGTAATGCCCGGACTGCAGTTCGGATTGCGCAACGATCAACCATGCGGTTTTACGCATGCTGAGTTTCGTATCCCCGGTCAACTCCAGAATGGAGCGGGCGGCAACGGCCGCCTGGTCATATTTTTTCAGGGCGAACAGGTCTTCTGCCGCCTTGGTTACCACTGCCGGAGCGCGCTTGTCTTCGGGAAATGCCTTGCCAAAGCGTAATGCACTACCAATAGCCAGGCGCTCCCAAATTTCTTTTTGTTTACCATCCAATGTTTTCGCCTGCTCTGTATACGCCAACAATGCCGCATAACCTGCCTCAGCATCCTTGCCATACTTAGGATACTGATAGGCGGTCTTTTCATATTCTTTTGCGGCCTGCTCAAATTGCTTGTTATCAAACAGCGTTTCCGCCAGCAGGAAATTCATACGTGGCGTTTTTTCAGATTTGGGAAAAGACTTGATAAACATTTTGTACCAGGATGTTGCCTGCACATAATCTTCCGGCTTTTTGGATTTTTGCGCCACCGCATGAAAATGACGCGCCACTTCTTCCATGTTTTGTTCCAGCACCGGCGATAGCTTGGCTTGCGTCATTTCATTTTGTTTGTTCCAGTAATCACCGTTAACCTGGTAGCGATCGACAAACTCAATTTTTGCTTCGATTAACAAACTGGGGAATCCGCCACGGCTGAAGGCCTTGATACGATACATATCAAAATCGGGAGCATAGATATCATCCGGGTAGCGTTTGACAAATGCCTTGAAGGTACTGGCAGCATCGCGAATCCGCCTTTGCTCCAGGTAGTGGTCACCCAGATTCCTGTAGACGCGGCTGACATATACTCGCTCCCCATTGTTATCAAAGTAATTGTTTATTGCATCCGCGCCACCCAGTTCATTAAAACTCAACGTAATAACACGAAACACATCGTTTAACAGCTCTTTGTCACCGCGACTCAAGTGCTCACCCTCAATATCGACCTCACCACCCGATGTGCGTAACTTGCGATCCACTATTGTAAAAAACGAGTGCAATGACCTGTCATACTCCCCCAACTTATATGCAGACCACCCTTTTTTAGAGAGCGCTTTTTCATAAAATGCTGAGGATGGATTTACCACCATCGCCTGGGTATAGGCGCGATCCGCATCCTTGAACTTGTTTAATGAGAACAGTAATTCACCGCGGCGAAAATGAACTTCGTCACGATTATCGATATTTGGGAATCTGGCCAGGAGCCGGTTTAAAGCATCCAAAGCTTTTTCGGGTTGACCTGCCTGTTCATAGGCTTTGGATAACTGATAATAAATTTGCGGGTCGTTGACTTCGCCGAGAGAGGCTTTAGCAGCATCTTCATACAGCTTGATCGCGGTTTCGTAGGAACTTTGTTTTATCTCAGCTTCCTTGGCCACTGAAATAGTCTTTTTCTCACTATCCAGTTTGGAAAGCTGTTGTTGAAAACGTTCCTCGCTTTTTTCCAGCTCCAGGTCTGCCAGGCGCCGCAACGCCTCAACGCGTAATGAATCTTTGGGCGCGGAATTAATAAAGCTGGCGTAATTATCTGCCGCTTTTTGTCGAGCACTGTCAATGGGAGCATTCTTTTCAATGACAATACCGGAATCATCCAGTGATGCGAGGGTCCCTTTCTTAGTGGCACAACCGTGCAGAAACAACAGGCTCAGCGCCAATGTGATAATGACCACCCTGCTATTCATTGCCGGTTCCCCAACGCTTTGACGCATAGTCGTAGATTTGCGCCACCGAGAACCGTGCTTCATTGAAATAATTGACCAGGCGTTCTTTGCGGCGCTCCAGCTCATCATAAGCCATGCTCTGCAGGTAGTGCCGGTATTTTTCCACTAACAACAGAACCTTTGATTGCACACGAGCAATGCGTTGCTCATATTCTTTGCGTTGTTGATCAGTCAGGTCCTGATAAGTATCCAGCCGCGCGGACCAGCCTTCCAATTTACCCAGCGACAAACGCAGCGCCGCATAATTGTGTAAAGCTTCACGAAATTCGAAACTAGCCAGTAAAGGCATGAGATAACGGCCTTCCGGAGTATTCAGCACTCTCCTTAATTTGCGCTCATCGCCACCTTCATCCTCAAATTGCGCCACTCGGATCATGCCTTCCAGCATTTTTCCGCCACCGACGGCATCTGCCGCGATATTGATGTTCTCGATCTCCGCCTGAAACGACAACATTGCTTTTTCATAGTATTCCAGTGACTGTTTATACGCTTCCAACTGACCAAAAGCGTAAGGCACGGCCATCATGGCATCCTGCACCGCGGGATCACTGGGATGCCTTTCCACCAGCTGTAGCCATGGCGCCAGTGACTTTTTATACAATTTTTTATCGGAATACGCGCGCCCCAGGGCAAGCAAGGCTTTGTTGGAAAATGGACCGGTAAGCTGCATGCGTTCGAGATAAGCTTTCGCGGTATCCGGTTTATCCTTATCGAGAAACCCGTAACCAAGCACCAGGTTGGCCTTGTCTTTTAATGCTTTTAATTCCGGGTCGCGACTACGCAGGGTGCCAATTTCATCCAGCAGTTTGACGCCTTCCTGCTCCCTGCCTAAGTGATAAACAGCAACGCCCTTGTTGAATTTTGCATACATACCCCAGTCAGAACGTTCATTGATTTTTTTCAGGACTTTTAACGCATCAAGATGTTTACCCTGCTTCAGCAGTATGGTGGCTTCCAGCAAGTTGCGCTCTTGCGTCAAACCAAAATCAAGCGTGTCCTGCACTTTGTTCAATGCCTGCATCGCACCGGCATAGTTCCCACGTTGGTAGCGCGTTTTAGCAAGAAAATACCAGGCCTGATCGCGCACTTCCTTGGGCTGCTCGTCGCCAAGGAAGGTTTCAAAAATTTTCGCGGCATGATCGTGAAAGCCATAGGCCAGATACAAGCCGCCCAAAACCAGACCAGCCTGCTCCTGATCGACGACTCGACCAAGTTTTTGCGCCATAGACAGTCGCGTAATCGCGTCAAAATGACGACCTTGATAAGACTCAAACAATGCATCTTTTATATTGGGATCTTTTACGCCTACCCAGATAATTTCAGCATGCACGCTGGAAACAAACAACAAACTGGTTAAGGTGCAGTAGCGCAAAGCTTTTCGAACAGATAATTCTGTAGACTTCTGCTTAGGAAAAATTCTAACCATACCGACTAATTCCACTCTCTTACCGTAAACTGTGGAAATCCACTATTGTCGCCGCTATTGATATACAGCTCAACGAGGGTACGGTTTACGCCGGAGATAAATTTAAAGGTCGCTTCCCGTTGATAATCGGGATCGCGCGGTACTTTACCAACAAACTTGGCTTTCAGTTCATGGGTACCCGCGGGTAAATTGGCGAGATACAAGCGATGACCACCACCGCGAATCATGGCAGCGATATCCTTTTCATCATAGGGATGAGCGGCAACCATTTGATTGTCGACTATCAGTTCCACGTAATCCAGTTCAAAAAACTTGGAGGGCTGCAGTGTCACCAGAACCAACAACTGGTTTTTCGGGGGATTGATATGCTGCTCACTGACGATGGCCAGATCACTGCTTAAATCGAGAACCTCACGCAGTACATTTTCCGCTTCAACGTCGAGGTTCTGAAAGCTGTCGTTTTCGCGATTGTTTTTAGGGTCACTATCCTGGGGAGACGGTTTTTTACTGGCACCGCTTTTTTCTGAATTTTCTGCAGCCGCAAGCAACACACCCTTACGCCCCTTGGGAAGGTACCCAGGAATCGTATCATTATCTGCTTGCGCCCCCGCGAATGCCGAATCGGCAACTTCAATCGTTACTACGTTATTTGCAACTGCACCAAGGTCCGTTTGAGAGTATTTCGCTGCGAGTACTGTGCCTACACCAAAGCTGCACAACGCCAGCAGTAGGCTGTGTACGAATTTTTTTAACCTCACACTTACGAACTCCGAATTTGACGTTCATGACCAGTTCAGGATACCCCATCCAACGCTGCGAACGAAACCTCTATTTTTTTATCATATTATCTCTTCGATTCAACACTATACCTGTCACATATTGTGGATCAGGTGTTACGAATCGGCAGGTGATCGTTTAGAATGGCGTTGATTTACCGGTTGATGGCTGATACCCCTATAAATAATCATAATAAGCTTAAAACCACGTGGAAATAAAGACAACATTTTGTCTAATTACTAACCATATCACAAGTATTTTTAGACTGGCATGGAGTTTTTCATGAAAAAACCGGCAGTTATTATCGGCATGGGAGAAATGGGTGGCGTGTTCGCCCGCGGTTTGTTGCGCGTAGGTATTCCAGTTTATCCGCTACTTAGGGGCTCTGACCTGGAGCAAAATCTGGGGGAAATTCCGGACCCGCAACTGGTCCTGGTCGCCGTTGGCGAAAAAGACCTCCAACCGGTTCTCGATGATTTTCCCAGCCAGTGGCACAACCGTATTGCCTTATTGCAGAACGAACTATTACCCCGTGACTGGCAGCGCCATCAAATCGATAACCCAACTGTCATTTCCGTCTGGTTCGAGAAGAAAAAAGGCCAGGATTATAAAATTCTCGTGCCTTCCCCGATATTTGGTCCCCATGCCGATATCCTGGCAAGCGCACTGGACAGTATGGATATCCCTAACGCGATTTTATCCAATGCTGAAGAATTACTGTTCCAATTAGTGCGCAAGAACGTATATATTCTTACCACTAATATTGCCGGTTTGATCACTCATGGTACCGTGGAAGATCTGTGGGATAACCATCAACAATTGGCGCGCGATGTCGCGTCTGATGTCATGGATATCCAGGAATGGCTAACCGGGCAGACCTTCGACCGCGACAAATTAATAGAAGGCATGGTGGAAGCCATCAACGGCGACCTTGAACACAAATGTATGGGCAGATCAGCACCCGCGAGGTTGGCCAACGCTATCGCACATGCTGATGAAGCCAATTTGCCGGTCACCACGCTCAGAGACATCGCATCTAAACAGCTTTGAGTTAGTGAAACGTGAGCAGCAAATGTGGCAAAAATTCACAATAAATCGGTTATTTGATGCTACTAATGTATAGTAACAATATACTTTAAAAATTATATCGATGATTTAGTCTGTAACTAATCGTGAAAAGCCCGTTAACGAAAAACTCTTTCAAGCGCATTATCTATATTACTGCATCGGTTATCGTTGTATTGCTGATTATTTCGGCGATCGTCAATCTGGTGCTGGTGCGTTCGCATTACAAGAACTATGAAAATGAACAAATCCAGGAACAGCTGGAAAACAAGGCATTAATCCTCGGTAAACAGTTGCGCCTCTATAAACAAATCATCGCGAATGTTGCCGCAGAATCTAACACCCGGGACATACTCACATTCGGCGAACCCAATGCCGGTCATCAATGGGCGCTGCAAATGCGCAAGTTCCTGCCCCAGGCAATCGGCGTTGCCTTGTTATCCCATAGCGGCAAGGTACTGGGTGACCCAGTCTCGTTGCGACTGGGACCACAATGTCTCACCGACTTAACGCGCCTGACACAGGGGGAAAATGTCGCTCATCCACCGATTCATCGCGACATCCCAGAACTATCCCATTTTGATTTAACCACCGCGATTCATGACGAAGACGACAACACGATTGGCGTTTTGTTTGTCAGCTTCAGTCTCGATACCCTCAAAGCCACGCTACAGGAAAGTGTCAGCAAGGAACAGTTGATCCAGTTACTGGATCATGACGGAGAACCTATCGCCGTCGCGGGTTCGATTTCCACCGCTCGAGAACAATATAGTATCAGTATGCGTGTGCCGGAAAGCACCTGGACAATCAAGCTCACGGAAAACCTCGCATCTTCGTTACCGATCTACCTGACGTTGAGCTTATCCAACCTGACGACATCGATTATCGTCATTGGCCTGATATTTTTCTTTATTGCCTATGCTTCACGCATCTTCAAAAACGATTTCGCGAAAGTAAAAGCGCGCCTTACCCAGATTTCGGAAGGCCAGCTTGATGAGGATAACTCCAACGTGCAGCTGAAAGAGACCGCGGAAATCCTGCCGTCCATCGAGTACATCGCCAAGGACATCCAGAAAAAGCAGCAAATGATTGCCAACCAAAGCTGGATTGATGAACTTACCGGCCTTCCCAATCGACGTCATTTTAACAATGAGTTTGTCCGCGCCTACAATCTGGCACGTCGGGGTATCCCCATGGCCGTGGTATTAATCAACCTCGACAATTTTAAAACCCTGAACGTGAGCGCCGGCAAGACCGCCGGTGACCAGGCATTAAAGCTCCTGGCAAACACCCTCCAACAGTATTGCCGCAAGACAGATTTTGCGGCTCGCCTGGGTGGGGATGAGTTTGCATTGCTGCTTCTGGACATGCAACACGACAAAATCCGGCCGTGCATAGAAAAACTGTCGGAGACTTTCCTGGAACAGCAGGAACGCCACCCCGCCGTGCCAGACGAATTCCGCTGTACCCTGAGCTGTGGCTTCACCTTTATTAACGTACACCGCGATTACAATGCCGCGGCGGTATTGACCCGGGCAGAAAAAACCTTGATGACCGCCAAGGAACATGGCAAAAACTGCGTCATGGAAGCCTGAGTGCGATAAACACGGTGAGACGATGATTATTATCCATGACCGCAAGGGACTGACCGAACTGCTGCGGATTGACGCCGACAGTCTGGATGGTGCGGACTTGATGGGCGCAAACCTCGAGAACGCGAATCTGGTGCAATTCTCTCTCAAACATGCTGATTTACGGCACGCCAACCTGCAACACGCCGATTTACGGCTGGCGGATTTCAGTGACGCGGATTTGTCCGGCGCCAACCTGATGGGTGCCGATATTACCGGTACCATTTTTTTAAACACCAATCTGGCAGGCGCGTTATTACCGGTTAAAAACGACTAACCTGCGGCTTTCTCATGCCGGTTTCGCCATCCGAATATTATCAAGTGGCGTACCCTTCTGGGTAAAAGCATTCCTGAACGCTTCAATCATATGCTCGTTACCCGAAAGATATAAATCTATTTCGGATTCTACGGGTGTGCGTCCCAATACAAAGGCCGTCGCTGCCTCATAATCATTTAGGCCATCACCCAATTTTTTCAAATTGAGCGGGTGATATATAAAACAGTCCAGGGCGTCCTCCCAGGAGCGGCAATAATTCTCCTGGTAGTGCACCTGTCCCTGTTCCACCATCCAGAACAAATGCATGGACTGCGGCAAATCCAGAGCGATAGCATGTTCCACCAGACTCTTGAGTGGTGCGAATCCCGTATCCTGCGCAACCATAACAATGGGACGACGCGAAGCTTCATCCAATGTGAAATCACCAAAGGGACCCTGGATTTCCAGCGAATCACCCACCTTCAATTGCTGAAAGGCGTGGTGCATAAATGCTTGATCAGATCGTTGCAAATGTAATTGGACAATCATGCCGTTGCAGGGACAACTGGCAATATAAAAGTTAGCCGATTCGCCGCCAGGGAGTTTTGCCTGGATATACTGACCGGCGAGAAAACGCAGCGTTCTGGAACGCGGTGTTCTGAGATGGAGCACCAGGTTGTTGTCGTTAACTCGGTCAACCTTTGCTATCTTCACTGCAATCTGTTGCAAGGGAATATCTGTGGCATCAACTGCTTCGTTGGCTTCAATGATCAGATCACTCGCTGCTGAAACCGAGCACAACAACAACGTATTGGCAATTTTTTCCGCTTCCGGTATAACAAAATCGTGATGCCGATAATCCTCAACCCGTCCTTCAATCAGCTTCGCCTTGCATTCACCACAACCTCCTGTCGCGCAGTGATAACTCAAATTAATACCAGAGCGAAGCGCCGCATCGAGTACGGATTCATTGGCCTCGCAACTGAAGGTATGACCACTGGGTGAGATAGTTACCAGATAACTCATAGTATAAGTAATCGCTTAATCTTTCGTTGACTCAAACCGTGCCACCAGCCAGATATTCAGATCATGGATCAGCCGGCGCTGACTATCATTACTAATTTCCTGCATTTCCGACAATTTATTTAATAGATCTTCAATAATACCCTGGTAATCACGCGCTTTGGTTCTCTCAACGTTGAGATCTACCGACAGGCGCCTTATCTTGGCTTTTAATACATCGGACGGCGGTTCCACCAGCTTCTGGATACGCTCACCAAATGCCGTATCCTTGATAATGCGGGTTCTTTCCACAATCGGAGAAGATTCGTTGAAGGCAAGCCCTGGGAATTTATTGCGCAGTTCCTGAACGTCAACCTGTCCTTCGAAAGTCTGCAATTCTCCCGTTCTAATTAACTCCTGCATACGGGAACGACTGACTCCCAGTATCCGCGCGGCCTTTGCAACGTTCACGAATTTTGCCATTTTTCGATCCGATAGATAGTCCATTAAAATTTCGCAGCGCCCACTGACAACTGCATAACTTTGCAGCTGTCAATCTACCCGCCCCACTAACTAAGTATAACGACAATTTAAAAACACGAATGATTACGGGGTTATCGATTCTTTCCGGCTTGAAACCATTAGGTTTCCAATATGTCTACAGTGAGTATAGTTACCGTGGCGCCATGCTGGCGCATAAATTGCGATAAAACAACCAATTATCAAAAGTAGCAACCCAAATTGGTATCATACTGTCAAATCAGGCACTAGTACTTTTGGGATCGTTAATAATTTTCTATTTAGTGCTAGAATTAACAACCTGACAAATTTTCTAACTGGAGAGACACAATGAGTGCTGTGCCTGCATACAAACAATCCCTGACAGACGAGATTAAAGTGACCCCCGCGGCACATGAAAAACTGGTGGAACTGGTAAATTCAGAAGAAGAGATTAATGGCGTACGGATATTTGTCTCCGGTGGCGGCTGCGGCGGCATGACTTATGGCATGACGTTCGCGGAAGCACCAACCCCCTTTGATAGTGTATTTGACCAGGATGGTCTTAAAGTCTATATCGACGCGGTGGCCTTAAATTACCTTGAAGGTGTGGAAATTGACTATCAGCAACAAGGACTGGGTGCCAGTTTCGTGTTCAAGAATGTCTTTGCCGCAACCGGCGGTTCCGGCGCCTGCAGCGCCTGCGGTGCCTCAGGTGGTGGTTGTTAGCAACATGTATATGCAATAAAAACTTAGTAGCTATTGAGTAGCTCCCCTCTCTCGACAAACACTTCGCCGATTCTTTTAGTGGCGCCACCGGACAGTTATCGGGTGGCGCCCTATATAGACGCCGCCCAGCGACTCCATACCGCCATCGAAATCGCCTCCAATGGCAAGCACTCTTTAGTCAACGAAATTGCTTCCGGTCTGCATATCAACTTTGACGACCCTGCTGCCGCGATTGACGCCATTGTCAACGCTGCCAAACAACAACCGTATGCCGGAATCATAGCCGCCGATGACATGGCCAGCGAAATCGCGGCAGCAGCGGCCCAGGCCCTGGACTTGCCACATAATCCGCCGCACGCGGTACACTTCACTCGTTGGAAACATAAAGCCAGAGCGAAACTACAAGCAGCAGGTTTGCCTGTACCGGAGCACTGGATTGTCAAGATCACCGATGCATTGAATGGCAAGCTACCGGATGTGCGTTATCCCTGTGTCGTAAAACCCGTTAACCTTTCCGCCAGCCGTGGCGTGATTCGGGCCAACAACCGGGAAGAATTACTAAAGGCAATCCAACGCATTCAGCCGATCGTTGCTACGCTGCCCGACGAGGAAGCGCGTTTCATTGTACTGATCGAACAATATATTTCGGGACAGGAAATTGCGTTGGAAGCCATTTTAAAAAATGGCCGCCTGGTTCCCATCGCAATATTTGACAAACCCGATCCGCTGGAAGGCCCCTATTTTGAGGAGACCTACTACGTCACGCCATCGCGTTTACCAATAACGCTGCAGGATAAGGCTATTCAGACCATTGAACGCGCGTGTCAAATCTATGGATTGAACACCGGCCCCATTCATGCGGAATTACGTTTTCATGATGGCGTAGCCTATATCATTGAAGTTGCCGCACGCACCATTGGCGGCGATTGCGCTCGTCTCCTGGAATATGCCAGCGGTTATAGCCTGGAATCTCTGGTAATCCAGTTTGCCATGGGCAATAGCGTAGATATCAAACCATTTGACAAGGCCGCGGGTGTGCTAATGTTGCCTACGCCACGCTCCGGAGTATTACGGCGGGTCGAAGGTGTGCTGGCAGCGCAAAAAATTCCTAACATTCATGCCATACATATCACGGTGCGGGAAGGACATGAACTGGTGAGCTTGCCGGAAGGCGCCAGTTATCTGGGATTTATTTTTGCTTCCGCCGACCTGCCGGAACAGGTGGAAAGTGCATTGCGAGAAGCCTATGCACGGCTCACGATTGTTGTGGATCCGTTATGGCGTATTGAAGGCAATCCTATGACGGGCTAACTCAGCAATCGAGGGACTGCTGCGCCGTCAAACTTAGAAGAAACTGGATTATCTGACAAAACCGGGGCAGCAGGAGTGCTATTTTTTACCGCCACCGGCAGCACGGAATCCGGCAGGCAGACCGCCGAAATCCCCTTCACCAAATAAAAAGCCGATCATATGCTTCTCGATCAGCTCGACATTCTGCGGATCAGCGGTACTCAAGCCATTTTCATTAATGATCGTGGTGAGACGCTCCAGCCATTGTTGCCAACCTTCCCTGGAAACGTTTTCATAGATGCGTACACCTAATTCACCAGGATGGGGTGGTTTGTCCAGCCCTTCCGCCTCTTTTTTTAACACAACGCATTGCACCATTCTTGCCATGGGTTTTGTCCACCGGGGTGATGTTCAGATTAACTAATTATATCGAAGTGTGGTTTTCCATCACAACCGTTCGATCAATAAAGCGCTTATTTATCCTGTTTCGTATCAGGTGTATCGTTATTATCACCTGACACTGTCTTGTCGTCTTCTTCAGGGAGCGGCTCGTATTCAGGATGAGACTCGGCTTCGTGCTCATAGCCGCTTTCCTCTGACTCAATACGATCCAGTTCGGCCTCCATTTCCTCGTCACTCATTTCACGGTATTCCTCGTCACCGCTATCGCCGTAGTCTGTCGCTGCCTCATTGTCTTCAACTACCGGATCAGTCGCCGTTGCCGCCGCTGGTGAGTCGCCCTGCTGCTCTTCTTCCGCTCTTTTTGGCGTATACATTTTCGAGAACACCAGCCCGAGTTCAAATAAAATCCACATGGGCAGTGCCAGTAGGGTCTGAGAAATCACATCGGGTGGGGTCAACAGCATACCGACGACAAACGCGGCAACGATCACATAGGGACGCTTGGCCGCAAGACTCGCTGCCGTGGTTAATCCGGCCCAAATCACCAGGATAGTGGCAATCGGTACCTCAAACGCGATCCCGAAAGCAAAAAATAGTTTAATGGCAAAATCCAGAAACATACTGATATCCGGCGCCTGATTGACACCTTCCGGTGTGGTCGCTGCCATGAATCCAAATACCAGGGGAAATACCACGTAATAGGCGAATACCATGCCCAGGTAAAACAGCAGCGTACTGGATACGATTAAAGGAAACGCCAGGCGGCGTTCATTTTGATAAAGGCCCGGCGCAACAAATGCCCAGGCCTGATACAAAAGAAAGGGGATCGACGCAAAAATGGATACCACCAAGGTCAATTTAAAGGGCGTCAGAAATGGTGCGACCACACCGGTGGCAATCATGCTGGACCCCTGGGGCAAACTTTTAATCAGCGGTTCTGCAAGAAATATATAAAGATCATTGGAAAAACCGATCAGTGCGAGAAAAATAACGGTAATGACCAATACACATTTCAACAGGCGATCGCGCAGTTCGACAAGATGCGCCACAAAGGGTTGTTCCAGCGGTGGTGGAAATTCCTGGTGGTCTGTCATTCAACACACTCGCTGCTCGTAAACACTATTACCTGTCGTGGACAAAGGATCACTCAACGTTTTTGGTTTTTGTCGGTTCGTCTGGCGTTACGGGTTCCACTGGCTGTGAATCGCGTTGTTCCTGCTGGCTATCCTGACTATCGATCTGAGGCGTTTCTTTTTGTTCTTTTTGTTCTATTTGCTCGTTCTGCTTTTGTTCGCCTGTTAATTTTGCGCCGGTTGCGACGGTTTTACGCGACTCATCGATAGTTTGTTCGATGATCTCATGCACGTCTTTAATTTTACCCTGCTCTTCCACGAGACGCTTTAACTCTTCCGACTTCACCACCTCGCGATTGAAATCCTCCTGCACCGAGGAGACAAATTTTCTCGCTTTACCAAACCAGAACCCCACCGTGCGCGCAACCGCGGGAAGCCGTTCCGGGCCGATGACCAGCAACGCCACGACTGCGATCAGCCCGAGTTCCATGATTCCTATATCAAACATAAAATCGCTACGATATGAGCACGAGTGTTGTAAAACAGATTCCGGTTTCAGGCAGTGAGTGCCTTTTTAACGCTGCTAACGCAAGCCCAGCACCCAGGGGGAAGCCGGTAAAATCAGGCTTTATCTTTTTCCTTATGGGTGACTTCGCCTTCGATAACGTCGTCGTCTTTTTTATTCAATTTAGTGCTGTCTGCAGGTGCTTCCTCTTCACCTTCCTTTACCGCACTACGAAAACCCTTGATCGCCGCACCCAGGTCGCCACCCACATTGCGCAACCGTTTTGCGCCAAACAGCAACAGCACGATAGCCAGGATGATCAATAATTGCCAGATACTAATTCCCATGTAACTCTCCGCTTCACGTAATTTTTCAGGTTAGCCGCGTATTGTCAGGCAAAACCGGGCAAACTTCCACCGCCCAGTAAATGAATATGTAAATGGTAGACTTCCTGCCCCCCACCCGGACCCGTGTTAATAATAGTCCGAAAACCATTGTCCAGCCCTTGTTGCTTCGCGATCTGCGGCAACAAGCGCATCATTTTGGCGATTAATCCATCATGGACGCTATCCAGCTCCGCGAGACTGGCGATATGTTGCCGCGGAATCATCAGCAAATGCACATCGGCTTTGGGATAAATATCTTTGAAAACAACGATTTGATCGTCTTCATAGACCATTTCGGAAGCCAGGGTGCCATCCGCCACTTTGCAAAACAGGCAATCAGTCACTTAGCTTTTCCTCGCGCGGCTTTTTCCTCATGACCGGAGGTACCGAAACGGCGCTGTAACTCGGCCAGTACCGCATCGGGGCCCAGACCCTGGTGTGCCAGCAGAACCAGGGTGTGAAACCACAAATCGGCGGTTTCATAAACAATTTGTTCCGCATCGCCATTTTTCGCCGCGATGATGGTTTCCCCCGCTTCCTCGCCGATTTTTTTTAATATCTTATCCAGGCCCTTGCTGTAAAGGCTGGCCACATAGGAACTGTCCGCATCCGCGCTTTTACGCTGTTCCAGAATGTTTGCCAGTTCGGCCAGAATATCGTTACTTGCCATGGTGATGGTGAAAACCTATTTATTGTAAATTGCTGAAGGATCCTTGATCACGGGCTCCACTTCCACCCATTGTCCGTCCTGCAGTTGTTTGTAGAAACAACGTTCGCGACCGGTGTGACAGGCAATGCCGCCCACCTGCTCGATGGCCAGTAAAATCACGTCGTTATCACAGTCCAGGCGAATATCCTTGATGCGCTGCACATGACCGGATTCCTCGCCCTTGCGCCAGAGTTTTTTCCGTGACCGTGACCAGTAAATTGCGCGCCCTTCTTCTACTGACAGTTCCAATGACTCCCTGTTCATCCACGCGAACATCATCACCTTACCGGAAGCGGCGTCCTGGGCAATGACTGGCACCAGACCATCGTCGGTCCATTTGATGTCATCCAGCCACTGGGTGCTCGCGGTTGTCACTACAGTCTCACCTCAATGCCTTTTTCCGCCATATGACGTTTGGCCTGTTCTATGGTGTATTCCGCAAAATGAAAAATACTGGCTGCCAGCACCGCGTCGGCATGACCTTCGATAACGCCTTCGACCAGATGGTCCAGATTACCTACTCCACCGGAAGCAATCACCGGCACTGACACCGCGTCACAAATTGCGCGTGTCAGTTCAAGATCGAAACCGATTTTCGTGCCGTCGCGATCCATGCTGGTGAGCAGGATTTCTCCCGCACCGTATTCCACCATGCGCTTCGCCCATTCCACTGCATCGATGCCGGTGGGCTTGCGGCCACCATGGGTAAAGATTTCCCACTTCGACGGCTCGCCCTCCTTGCTCACGCGCTTGGCATCAATAGCCACCACGATGCATTGTGATCCAAAACGGTTGGCGGCCTCTTTAACAAATTCGGGATTAAACACCGCTGCAGTATTAATCGCGACTTTATCCGCGCCCGCGTTTAACATGCGCCGGATATCGGATAGCTCGCGAATGCCGCCACCGACCGTCAGGGGAATAAACACCTGTCCGGCTACTTCCTCCACCACGTGCACCATGGTTTCGCGGTCATCGGAACTGGCGGTGATATCAAGGAAGGTCAATTCATCTGCGCCCTCTTCATCATAGCGCTTCGCCACCTCCACCGGATCACCGGCATCGCGAATATTGACGAACTGCACGCCCTTCACGACGCGGCCGTTGTCCACATCAAGACAGGGAATAATGCGTTTTGCTAAACCCATAATGACAACTCTTTATACTAATACATGCATCGACAATAAAAATTATTTTTCGGACATTTCATCGGCCAGCTTCTGACCTTCGGCAAAATCCAGCGTGCCCTCATAAATTGCACGACCGGTAATGGCACCCATAATACCCTCATCGGCAACTTCGCAGAGCGCACGGATATCATCAAGGTTGGTAATGCCGCCGGAAGCAATCACCGGTATATGAATCGATTGAGCAAGTTTAACGGTAGCTTCGACATTAACACCGGACATCATGCCATCACGACTGATATCGGTATACACAATCGAGTCCACGCCATCCTGTTCAAACTTTTGCGCCATATCAATCACGTCATGACGTGACAGTTTCGACCAGCCATCGATGGCAACCTTTCCATCCTTGGCATCCAGCCCGACAATAATATGTCCGGGAAAATTCAAACACAGATCAGACACGAAGTGCGGGGTGTTGACGGCTTTGGTGCCAATAATGCAATAATTCACGCCCAGGTCCAGATAATTCTGTACCGTATCCTCATCACGAATACCGCCACCCAGTTGCACGGGAACATCCGCCGCGTTACATGCAGCAACGATACCCTGCACCGCAGCGGCGTTGACAGGTCGCCCTTCAAAGGCGCCGTTCAAATCAACAATATGCAGGCGGCGTGCACCAGCATCCAGCCAACGTTTGGCAACCGCCACCGGGTCGTCGGAAAAAACCGTATCATCTTCCATACGCCCTTGACGCAATCTGACACATTTACCGTCCTTAAGATCGATCGCGGGTATCAACAACATATCTGTATCCTCATGTTCAGCAATACTCTACTGTCGTTTACTTCAAGACATAGCACTGTAAAACATAAAACCAGGTTATGGGGATTCGCCATTCCAGTTGACAAAATTATGGTACAAGGCTAAACCAGCATGCTGGCTTTTTTCCGGGTGAAACTGCACGGCAAACACATTATCTTTAGCCAACGCTGACGCAAACGGATGACCATAGGCGGTGGAAGCCGCCACGGGCTCCGGCGTTGTCGGTTGCGCATAATAACTGTGCACGAAATAGAAACGTGAATCCTGGGGAATATCCTTCCATATGGGATGCGGAGTGAGTTGATAAACCTGATTCCAGCCCATGTGCGGGACCTTGAGTTTCTCATGGGTCACCGGATCGGCTAGATCTTTTGCAAACGGCTGCACCGTACCGGGAATAATACCCAGGCATTCGGTGCCTTCGTTTTCTTCACTAAAGTCCATTAACGCCTGCATGCCGACACAGACACCAAGAAACGGCTTGGATTTAACGACTTCGTGGATAACTTCGTCGAGCCCAAGTCGTTTGATCTCTCCCATACAATCGCGCATAGCGCCAACACCGGGCAATACCACCCGGTCGGCACGCAGGATCAATTCCGCATCCGATGTAACATCAATACGAATATCTGTCACCCGGCTTAAGGCTTTTGCCACCGAATGCAGATTTCCCATTCCATAATCGATAACCACTACGCTAGGCATTACAGATTAATTCCCTGTCGCTATATCTACCTGTTACAAACTACCCTTGGTCGACGGAATGATATCCTGCATGCGCGGATCCACTTCCACCGCCATTCGCAACGCGCGTCCAAACGCCTTGAAAATTGTCTCAGCGATATGGTGCGCATTGGCGCCGCGGATATTATCAATATGCAATGTTGTTTTGGCGTGATTGACAAAGCCCTGAAAAAATTCCTGCAGTAAGTCCACATCAAACGCGCCAATCATGGCACGTGGGTAACCGACCTGGTATTCCAGACCGGGCCGACCGGAAAAATCGATCACCACACGCGACAGCGCTTCGTCAAGCGGCACATAAGCATGACCGTAACGACGCAAACCTTTTTTATCGCCGACTGCTTGTGCAAACGCCTGACCCAGAGTGATACCCACATCTTCCACCGTGTGGTGAGCATCGATGTGCAAGTCACCTTTGGCGTTAACGGTCAAATCCAGCATGCCATGACGCGCCACCTGGTCCAGCATATGCTCCAGAAATGGCACACCGGTTTGTAACTGAGATTTACCGGTGCCATCAAGATTCAACGACACTTCGATCTGGGTTTCCAACGTGTCGCGTTTTATGGTGGCCGTTCTACTCGCCATTTTCAGGTTCTCCAACTTGGTAACGCTCTCGTATTTATCCTGCCGATCATAATTTCCAGCAACACCCTTTCTGACTAATGGGAAAATAACATTCTCAAGAACCAGCGTTTTTCTTCGTTAACTAGGGTTTAATAATGTCGCGCAATGCCTGTAAAAACTGCGCATTTTCCTGTTGAGTGCCGACAGTAACACGCAAACAGTCTTTTAACAATCCTGGTTGATTGCCGAGATTTTTAATCAATACACAGCGCTGTTTCAGCTGTTCAAATATATCCTGTGACGCCCAACCCGGCACACGAAACAAAATAAAATTGGCCTGCGAAGGAAAGACTTCCAGATTATCCAGCGCGCAAAGTTGTTGAAACAACGTTTCCCGGTCTTCACAAATTTGCCGAGTCTGGGCGTCAAACACCGCGATATTTTCTAAGGCAAACCGAGCGCTCTCCTGGGTTAATACGTTGATGTTGTAGGGCAAACGCATTTTATCGATGTGTTGCAGCCATTGTTCACTCCCTACCAGATAACCCAGACGCAATCCCGCCAACCCCATTTTGGATACCGTACGCATCACCAGCAGGTTAGGATACTGCTGCAGCCAGTCCATCAGGGTACTGCCGGCAAACGGGAAATACGCTTCATCCACCACCACTAATCCCGGGCTGGCTTTCAGGATTGCCGCGATGGCATCTTTGTCAAACAGATTGCCGGTAGGATTATTGGGGTAAGCGAGAAAGATCAGTGCTGGCTCGTGTTCTTTAATCGCAGCCAGCATCGCATCGCTATCGAGTTCAAAACTTGCGTTTAATGGGACACCCTCATAACGCATTCCCACCATTAGCGCAATCATCCGGTACATCACGAAACTGGGCTCAGGCGCCAACACCACACGTTCAGGCGTAGCAATCGCCATCGCAATCATCTGGATTAATTCATCGGACCCATTACCCAGCAGGATACTGCAATCATCGGGTATGGCCAGCGCCTTGCGCAGTGCCGACTTCAGTTCATCGGCACCGGGATCAGGATAACGATTGATGGCAGTGCTGCTGATCTGCGCCAGCCACGAATCGCGTAATGCTTCCGGCCAGGAATAGGGATTTTCCATGGCATCCAGTTTGATCAGTTCTCCGGGATTAGGAACATGGTAGGCGTTAATAGCCCTGACTTCAGGGCGAATCCATTGCGCCACCAATGCGCTGCAATCTGGCACATTACCGGCATCACTGGATGGATTGTCATTGTTCATGGTTAAACAAAAGCAACAGACACGTAGCGGAATTTAATTCTTCTTCATTCGATATTCAGCGGAACGCGCGTGAGCCGTTAAACCTTCACCGCGCGCCAGGACCGATGCTGTTTCTCCCAATTGCGCCGCACCCTCTGCAGAACACATAATCAGGCTGGAACGCTTCTGGAAATCGTACACACCCAGTGGCGAAGAAAAGCGCGCCGTGCGTGAGGTGGGCAACACATGATTGGGACCGGCACAGTAATCACCGATGGCTTCTGCAGTATAACGCCCCATAAAAATTGCCCCCGCGTGGCGAATTTTTCCCACAATCGCTTGCGGATCTTCCACCGATAATTCCAGATGTTCCGGCGCAATATAGTTGGCAACTTCAATGGCCTGCTCCATGGTGTTTACATCAATAAGCACGCCGCGTTTGGATAATGACTCATTAAGAATGGCTTCACGTTCCATATTGCCCAGTAACTTGTCGATACTGTTGTTAACTTGCGTCACATAATCAGCATTGGGGCATACCAGAATCGATTGCGCGTCTTCATCATGCTCTGCCTGGGAAAACAAATCCATTGCGATCCAGTCCGGATCGGTCTTGCCGTCGCAGAGCACCAGAATTTCTGAAGGGCCGGCAATCATATCAATACCCACATGACCGAAAACCATGCGTTTGGCAGTCGCCACATAAATATTGCCAGGACCAACAACCTTATCCAC
>Ga0209536_100001463_pt1 | contig 39134 bp, 31 predicted proteins | sample DeeMarSeWOR28_12_FD_187461 | JGI IMG/M metagenome (GOLD analysis project Ga0209536, IMG submission 187461) | Marine sediment microbial communities from White Oak River estuary, North Carolina - WOR-2-8_12 (SPAdes) (version 2) | ecosystem: Environmental > Aquatic > Marine > Intertidal zone >... | reverse complement strand
CCTGCAATGAGGTCGAGGTCGCCGTCGCCGTTGAGGTCGCCCAGCGTGGGGGCCGAGCTGACCGTGACCGACTCGCCGTCGAGGGGATTGTCGAGGCCCGTCTGCTCGACGAAGACCGGGTTGTTGGCGCTGCCCGTGTTCAGGAAAAACTGGAAGGTGCCGAGCGTGCTGCCCGAGACGAGGTCGGGGGCACCATCTCCATCGAGGTCGCCGAAGGTCGGCTTCGGTTCCATGTCGGCGCTCTGGCCGTCGAGGGGGTTGGCGGCGCCGGTCTGCTCGATCAGGTCGCCCGAGAGGTTCTCGTAGTAGCGGCAGTTGCCGTAGAACTCGCCGGTGATGAGGTCAAGGTCGCCGTCGCCGTCGAGGTCGCCGAGGGTCAAGGCCGACCGGTTCCCGACATCCGCGCCATTGAGGGGATTCTCGGCGCCGGTCCGCTCGACGAAGGTCGGGCTGGCAGTGCTGCCCGTGTTCTCGTAGTAGAGGAAGGTGCCGTAGAACTCGCCGGTGATGAGGTCAAGGTCGCCGTCGCCGTCGAGGTCGCCGAGGGTCGGGGCCGACCGGTTCCCGACATCCGCGCCATTGAGGGGATTCTCGGCGCCGGTCCGCAACGTGAAGGCGGGGCTCAGCGGGGTGCCTGTATTCTCCCAGTAGCGGAAGTTGCCGGCCGTGCCGCCCGTGACGAGGTCGAGGTCCCCGTCGCCGTCGAGGTCGCCGAGGGTCGGGGCCGACTCGAAGCCGATATCGATGCCATTGAGGGGGTTGGTGCCGCCGCTGCGCTGGATGAAGGCGGCACTGAGCGCGCTGCCGGTGTTCTCGAAGTAGTTGAAGACCCCATCGTATTCGCCCACGAAGAGATCGAGGTCGCCGTCGCCGTCGAGGTCGCCGAGGGTCGGGACCGAGAGGGACCCGACATCCGCGCCATTGAGGGGATTCTCGGCGCCGGTCCGCAGGCTGAAGGCGGGATTCGTCGCGCTGCCCGTGTTCTCGTAGTACCGGAAGGTGCCGTCGTTCGCGCCGGCCACGAGGTCGAGATCGCCGTCGCCGTCGAGGTCGCCGAGGGTCGGTCCCGAAACGTCCCCGACGTCCTGCCCGTCGAGTGGATTGTCGGCGCCGGTCCGTGCCTCGAAGAGCGTGGCATCCGCCGAGGCGGTCTCGGTCCCGATGCCCAGCAGTGCGACCGCGAGCGCGGAGCTGGCCGCCACACTCCGCAGCACCCAGCGCAGGTAGCCCGATTCGCGGCGGTGGCGCTTGACGAAGCGCCGCGCCGCGGCCCGCACCTCCTGGCGCGAGCCGGCTCGCTCGGCCCGGGCCGCCTCGAAGAGCGCCCGCTCGCAGGCGGTTCGCAGATCCCCGATCGCCAAGACACCCTCCTTCGCCGACGGCATTGGCCTGCCTCTCCGAACTCGATCCGCTCCCGAGGGCGGCGCAGCTGAGCCTTCGGCGGCGAAACGCGGTCGACCCTAACAATCTCTTCTTCCTTGCGGGGAAAATCCAGAGAATTCGCACTGTGGGCATTGCTCTTCGAGGCCCTGGTCGAAGACCGCTCGGCTCAGTCCTCGGGTGGGCGCGCCCAGAAGGTCTGCTCGGGCGTCGAGAGCGCCTGACGGTGGGTCTCGTCGTGGAGCCCGAGGAGTCCGGGCCGGCGCAGGCCCGGCAGCACCTGAACGTCGTAGATCTCCTCGCAGGTGCGCACGTATCGCATGTCGCCCACGAAGGCCCCCGTCGGCAGGTGCAGGATCGAGATCCCGCAGAACGCGTCCTTGTGTCCGGCGACGCCGAGATCACCGAAAGTGTGCTGCGCACGGATCCGCGAGTTTCCGACGAAGAGATAGTCGCCGCAGCGGGCCAGGCCGCGTGCGAAGCCCGGCACACGTTGCACGGTCTCGAACTGACCCCGCTCGACGTCCACGGCGATCACCTCGCCCGTCGCCGAGAGCAGCGCGTAGAGCGTCCCGTCGTAGACCCGGGGCGAGTGGGGCATGGCGAGGCCTCCGAGGATGACCTCGCCCGAGGGCACGTGCATTAGGCAGCCGCCCCGCTCCTTCTCAGGACGCCAGCCGCCCAGTGTGTCGCTGGTCCCGAGTGCGGTCGCGAAGCGCGGCTCGCCGTCGACGGCGGCCAGGCCGTTCAGGTGGCAGCGGTCTTCGGGGGCGAGCTTCGAGACGAAGGGCGGCCTCCATACGGGATGGAAGCTGTGGCTCGGGTCGAGCTGGAAGAGACAGGAGAAGAGCGTGTTGACGCCGAGCAGTCCGTGTGGCGTCCAGATCATGTCGTGGACGGCGAGCCGGCCGACGAAGTGGACGGAGCGGGGCAGGAAGAGGGCGTCGTAGGTCTCGGGCTGGCGCGGGTAGCTCGGCGCCAACCGAGGCTCGTTCGCCAGCAGCACGATCGAATCCCGGGTCGCGATGGCCATCCGGCCGCCGTCGACGGCGAGACCCATCGGCTCCTCGAAGGTGCGGGGGAGCTGGATCAGGCGCTCCCCGTCCGAGGAGAGGACGATCGTCTTGCCCGCCTGATAGGTGGTGAGGACGAGGGAGCAGTCGAGCTCGGCGAGCAGCTCGGGGACGTCGGGCGTGTGCTGGATCGAGAAGGGCGTGGTCGGGGCGGACATCGTTGGGGAAGTGTCTCACGTGGGGTCTCTTTGTCCATGCGCGGGTTTGAGTCGTGAGCCCCGGCGATGAATTGGCCGAAGGGCTCGAGCTCACCCGACTTCGGTACCTCTCGAAACTGATTCCCCGCTCGGACGAATCGGTTCCCTGTTTATGGCTGCAGGGACCCTCTCGCTAACCCTTTGGATCGTCCGGGGAATCTTGGCCCCGGCGCGGCCCGCTAGGCCTGATTCGGGAAGGACTCCCCGTATTTTCGCTGCAGATCGGGGAATCGTCCCCAGAGACGCATTCGCCCTTGACTCCCTCCACCGCCAACCAGACACAAAGAGCAGAGACTTTCCGCTCAGGCCCGAACAGGGTCCCGGAACAGCGCGCGATTCCACGGGGCTTTGGCGATTGGGGGCTGCTGAATCGGAACCGGAGACGGCGGGTTTCAAGTAGAAATCGCCCGCTTGCCGCGTTGATCTCTGTTGGCGAATCGGGCGGTTCGGTTTGCTTCCGCGGTTTGCGGCGCTCGTCCGATTCAGCTTTGCGCTTGTAGCGGTTCCGATCAGAAGATTCGTGGCGCGGAAAATGACAGACGAATATCGATAACACACAGGTCCGTGGTTCGCGACCGCGCTTCGTCGGGCGCGGTCGCTGATCAACGGCCGATCACTCGGCTAGGATCTGGTCGACACACTTCCTCCGAGGTGTAGAGATGAATCGCCTTCTCCCCGCCCTGATCCTGATCGCGCTTGTCGGAGCTTGCAGCGACGGCGGTCGCGTGCCCGCCTCCGTCACCTACGAAGCGATCCCGCCGTCGATCCTGACCCCCGACCGCGTCGAGTCCCGACTGGGCACCCTCTCGTTCTTCGACGGCTATCCGAGCCCGGAGACCGTCGACGCGCTCTACGACAATCTCGACTTCCAGCGCGGCGTGAGGGCCTTCCTCGACGCCCTCCCGATCGCTTCGCTGCACGCCATGCGTGAGGGGCTTCGCGGGCAGGGCCTGGTCAATGGCACCGTCGGCATCTTCGAGGACCTCATGGACTCGCGGACGCTCTTCCTCACGGCGAATACCGAGAGCGTCTACGCGGTCGTCTGGCTCGACCTCGAGGACGGCCCGATGGTGATCGAGAGCGCCCCCAACACCCTCGGCATCCTCGACGACTTCTGGTTCGGGCACGTGACCGATCTGGGCAATGCCGGTCCGGACCGAGGGCAGGGCGGGAAGTATCTGATCCTGCCGCCCGGCTACGACGGCGAGGTGCCGGAGGGCTACCATACTTTCACTTCGCGGACCTTCGGCAACTGGCTCATCTGGCGTGGCTTCCTCGATGACGGCGACCCGAAGACGGCCGTGGCGAACCTGAAGGCGAATACCCGGATCTACCCCCTGGCTCAGCGCGATGCCCCGCCCGCCACGGAGTTCGTCAACCTGTCGAGCCGGCCCTTCAACACCATCCACGCCAACGACCTGACGTTCTTCGAGGAGGTCCACGCGGTCCTCCAGGAGGAGCCCGTCGACGATCTCGATCCCGAGCTGCTTGGCCTGCTGGCCGCCGTCGGCATCGAGAAGGGCCGGCCCTTCGCTCCGGACGCCCGAATGACCGACATCCTCACCGACGCGGCCGCGGTGGGCAACGCGACAGCCCGTGCCATCGTCTTCCGGACCCGCGATCGCGACTCCTTCTACTACGAGGACAGCGCCTGGAAGACCGGCTTCATCGGGGGAAGCCACGAGTTCGAGGTCGATGGTGTCCGCCTGCTGGATGGGCGGTCACTCTTTTTCTACTACGCCACGGGGATCACGCCGGCCATGGCGGCCAAGATGGTGGGCGTGGGATCGCAATACGCTGGTGCCACGGTCGATTCGGAGGGTCGCGCCTTCGACGGCGGCTACACCTATCGCCTCCGTATCCCGCCGGACGTACCCGTGAAGGACTTCTGGTCCCTGGTGCTCTACGACAACCAGACGCGGTCTATGCTGCAGACCGATCAACGGTTCCCCAGTCTCAACAGTGAGCGTGGCGTCGTTCAGAAAGAAGACGGATCGACGGATGTCTACTTCGGCCCGAGCGCGCCCGCCGGGGAGGAGAGCAACTGGATCCAGACCATCCCCGGCAAGGGCTGGAGCGTTATCCTGCGGCTCTACGGTCCCCTCGAGCCGTGGTTCGACAAGACCTGGCGGCCCAGCGAGGTCGAGCGCCTCGACGACATTCCGCGCGTGGCGGCGGCGGAGACGCCCCCGCGCATGGCCACGGACATCCCCGTCGCGATCACGACACCGGACCGCGTCGAGACTCGGATCGGTACGCTCGAGTTCTTCGACGGCTTCCCCACCCGGGAGACCGCCGAGTTGGTCTACGACAACCTCGACTTCCTGCGTGGCATGGAGGCCTTCCTCAACGCCATGCCCGCCGCGTCGCTGCGCGCGGTCCGTCAGGGCCTCCGCGACGTCGGCGTCGGGCGGAACGGCGACGTCCTGATCACCGAGCAGCTCATGGACGCCCACTCGCTCTTCCTGACCCCGAACACCGAGAGTGCGTACATCATGACCTGGCTAGATCTCAGCGACGGTCCAGTGGTGGTAGAGAGCCCGCCCAACACCCTGGGCATGGTCAATGACTTCTTCTTCCGCTACGTGGCCGATCTCGGCAATGCAGGACCCGATCGGGGCGAGGGTGGCGAATACCTCTTCCTGCCCCCCGGCTGGGAGGGTGACGTCCCCGACGGCTACTTCACCTTCCGATCTCCCACCTTCGGCAATGCAATGTTCTGGCGCGGCTTCCTCGCGGACGGCGATCCGGGCCCAGCCGTGCAGGCGGCGAAGGAGACCGTGAAGATCTATCCGCTGGGCGCGTCGGCGGGGGAGGCGGAGATGGTGTTCACGAACAGCTCCGGCAAATTCTTCAACACGATCCACTCGAACGATGAGCATTTCTACGGGGAGGTCCGGGAGGTCATCGACGAGGAGCCGGCCTCGGCCTTCAGTCCCGAGCTGTTGGGGCTGCTGGCCGAAATCGGGATCGCCAAGGGTCGGTCCTTCGACCCCGACGCGCGCCTGCGATCGATCCTCGAGGAGGCGGCGGCGGTGGGGAACGCCACCGCGCGGGCCATCTCCTTCCGACCGCGGGACGAGCGGACCTTCTACTACGACGACTCGGCCTGGTTCACCCCGTTCCCCGGCGGCAGCCACGAGTTCCTGCGCGAGAGCGGCGCGCGCGACCTCGATGCCCGCACCATGTTCCACTACCCGTACACGGCCGTGTCGCCGGCCATGGCCGTGAAGATCGTGGGGATCGGCTCGCAGTACGCCGTGGCGACCGTCGACGCGGACGGCGGCTACCTGGACGGCTCGGAGACGTACTCGTTGACGTTGCCAGCCGGCATCCCGGCCAAGAACTTCTGGTCGTTCGTCAACTACGACCCGCAGACCCGCTCGCTCCTGCAGACGCCTGGCACAGCGTTCCCGAGCGTCAGCAGCCAGGGCGGGACCGTGCAGCCAAACGCCGACGGCAGCGTCACGCTCTGGTTCGGGCCGGAGGCGCCGCCAGGGAAGGCGTCTAACTGGGCGCCGACCGTGACCGGGAAGGGCTGGTTCACGATCCTGCGATTGTACGGGCCGCTCGAGCCGTGGTTCGACAAGACCTGGCGGCCGGGCGAAATCGAGCGAGTGAGGTAGCGCGTCGAGCTCGACCCGGCGCGGTTGGCCCTCATCGGAAGTCCCCGGAAGGGACCTGATGGTGGTGTGCCCTCTCATTATTCATCGGGACGCTCGGATCAGCCGAGCTGGAGGGGGCGCAAGCTCATCAGGCTGCGTCGCGCCAAGCGTGTCGATGGTGCAGTCCGCCGACGCGCGGCAGGGAGATGACCTTGGCACCGGGTGAAGGCTGGGACCCGAGCTTCCGGCCTTCGGGAGCGTCGCCGATCGAAGTGTGGACTCGCTATCGGCGAAAAAGCGATGATGACCGAGGACTTACGCTTCTTCTTCCTAGCCGCGGACCGTATACTCGCTCGAGATGGCCTCCGGCAGCTCCAGCGCCTCAAGGCTCGTCGTCGCCGGGCTGCTCGTCGCATCGGTGGCGCTGGCCGTCGCGCCCGCCGTGCGAGACTACCGGACCTGGCAGGCCGACCGCGCCCGCTACTTCGCCGGGGAGGTCGTCCCTTCCAACCCGGACTCCTACTACTATCTCCGCGCTGCGCGTGAGGTGTACACGGGCGAGTGGGTTCCGAAGGAACGCGACAGGCTGCGCCACCACCCGGATGGGGCGATGCGGGGCGACGCGCCGTGGCTCTCGGCTGCCATCGCGAATCTCACCCACTGGACCGACGGGGACGTGTACGAAGCCGGCCTCTGGTTTGCGGTGGCGACCTCGAGCCTCTTCGTGGTCCCCGCCGTCCTGTTCGGGCTGTTCGTGGGCTGGCCCACGGCCGGTCTGCTGGCGGGGCTGGTCGGCGTGGCGAGCCACGCGGTGGCTTCGCGAACGGGGATCCATCGGATCGAGCAGGACGGGCTCAATCTGTTCGCGTTCTGGGGGATCTGTCTGCTCGTCGCGTTGCTGCGCCCCAGCATCGGCCTCGCGAGACAGCTCGCGCTGAGCGCGATGACGGGTCTCTCGGCGGCGGCGTTGGTGGGTTGGTACGCCAAGGCGGGTTTGATCCTGGTCTTCGCCGCAGGTGTTGGAGCGTCGGGTCTGGCCCAGCGCCTTGCGCTGCGCCGGGTGGCGCTGCTCGTCGGGGTGTTCCTGGTCTTCTGCAATCCCCTGATGCTGGGCGACGCGGCTCGCCATCTGTTCGGGACGGCGAAGATCCTGTCCTCGACCGTGGCCGAGTCGCAGACGGTGGAGACGGGCGCCGAGACGCGTGCCGCCTGGAGCCCGCTCCGCTTCTCGAGCTTCCGGATCTCGGAGCGAAGATCACTGGGATGGGAGCGGTCGCTTCGAATGTTGATGGATCCGCCCTGGCTCGCCGCTCTGGGCGTCCTCGGCTTCGCGGGATGGGTCGTGTTCGAGTGGCGCCGCGCGGCGGCGCTGCTGCCACTGGTTGCGCTCGGCGCCATGGGGCCCTTCATTCCGCGTTTCCTGATGTACCTGGCCCCCCTCGTGGGCTTCGGTCTCGGTGTCTGCTTGACGCTCGGCGCGCGGGCCGCGCTCGGGAGGACCCGGTTCCCGGCGCATGCGGACGCGCTTGCCTGCCTGCTCGCCCTGGTGGCGGGGGGAATGCTGCTCACCAGGACCGACGATCGAGCGCGGCAGGTCGTACCGGTCGACGTCCTCGGCAGTTTGCAGCGCTGTGGAGAGGCGCTGCCCGCAGGATCGGTGGTCTGGCACTCCTGGGGTTTCGGCTATGTCGTTCAGGACGTGATGGGAGCGGCGACGCACACGGACGGCGGGGAGCCGAATCCGGTGATCGATCACCTCCTGGTGAAGGCCTTGACGGGCTCGGACGCGCAGGTGCTCCAGCGGACCTTCGCGTATCTCGAGCGCACTCCGCAGCGCAAGGCGGTGGCCGAGTTCCGCAAGGGCTACGTGGGTTCCTACGAGCGGCTGCTCTCGCAGGCGAGTGGGCCGTCGAGCCCCAGCTACGTGGCCTTCACGCCGGAGTCGATGCTGCAGTTCCCCGCCCACGCGCGGCGCGGCCAGTGGGACCCCGAGACGGCTCGACCGGGCTCGGGGAACATCACCACCCTCCGTTGCTGGAATCCGCAGAGCGGACGGCTGCGTTGCCGCGAGCGCGGCGGCAGGTGGTTCGGGGTCGACGTGATGGAGGGCTCCATCGAGGCCGACGATGGAAGCTTCTCGTCCAATCTCTCGAATCTCTACCGCATCGTAGACGGGTCGATCGCGCGCGTTCGTCCCTACGCGGACCCCTCCGGCCTGGTGTTCGCGATCCTGGCTCCCGCCCGGGATGGGGCCTATCTGGCCTACGCGATGTGGGAGGACGAGTTCGAATCCCTCGTCAATCAGCTCTACCTGCTCGGGCGTTACGACCCGCGCTACCTGGAGCCGGTCTGCGATGAATTTCCGCACGCGCGCGTGTATCGCGTCCGGGAGGACTCGTTCGAATCTCCGTCGTTACCGCAGGGTGCGCGTACTTCTACGTCGCTCGTCAGGTGAATGCGCCGGTGGGACCGACCCCATGGTCGCCGCGGGTAGCATCCCAGGTCCGAGAACGGACCCCGGAAGACAGGCTTCGAGCTTCCTGCCGGACACCAGGAGTACGCAATGGAGTCGTCTGCGACGGGGATCGAATTCCGCGCCTCCCCGGACTGATCCGGACGCCACGGGGCTCCAGGAAGCCGCAAGTCCCCGGGCGAAGTGTTGAAGGGGCATAGGACATTCAAGCTGCGCTCTGGCCGACGTCCGCGTGTGGGCATTATGTCAAGCACCTACGGCGAGCCCGCGACGGGTCCACGTCGTTTCGCTCGGTGCCGATTCCGAACTGCGGACTGCTGCCTTCAAGGAGCTGTTCCAGCTGATCCTCGACGACGCTCCCCGGGCCAACTGAGAGGGCCGCCGCACGGAACAGCTGGAGTCGCATCGCCTACCCGGACGTCTGCTGCCACCGCATGTGAGGGGAATGTTTCGCTCCGCTCGGACGAGCAGCGCTGGTGGACCCACTACTCGCTCTCGGGATAGGGGAAGTCCCGACCGAGCGCCTCGCTGGCCTCCCGGTAGATTCCGCGCAGGGCCTCGTCGACGTCTGCCCACCGACCTTCGCGGATGAAGTCGGAGTAGGACAGCGCTTCCACGGGAACGCCCGAGTCACTGCTGAACTTCTTCCTGTCACGGTCTCCGCCGGGAGGCTGGGGTGTTCCAGCCAGCGGTGGCGCCCAGGTGTGCTCCTCCACGACGGCCATGCGGACCCGGATGTCGTCCTTGGTGACGTTCCAGACCATGAAATCCTCGGCGAGACTCAGGGGCCCGTCGTAGGTGGAGCGGACGCGGTCGTTCACGGCCGCGGTCGTGTCGAAGTCCTTGAAGAAGTGATAGGCGACCGCCATGCGGGGCTGGATCTGCTGCATGAGCTTTCCAAAGGCCTCCGGAGCCGTGTGGATCTGCGTGCCCACCACCAGAGCCTGCTCCGGTGTGAATCCCATCTTCGCGACGAGATCGGGAACGGCGACGAAGCACTCGTGGACGGCGAGATCCGCGTCCTTGGCGTAACGCACGAACCACTTGTTGGGATAGCTGTCGGAGCCGAAGACGAACTTCAGCCCGTTCCATTCGAGGCTGAAGCTCACGGGTCCGTCGAGTGAGTGGACCGCGGGGAACGAACGGACCACGACCCCGTTCTGATCGTAGATGACGGCGTTCTCGCCCTTGTAGTCGAACTCGTTGACCTCGAGCGAGTAGCCACGGAAATCGACGATCCCCACCCGGCCGGCGAGGTCCCACGTATACATCTCCTTCATCTTCTGGACGGCGTAGGCCGTTCCCAGCTCCGGTGTGGGGCCGCTCGGGCCCCAGATCCGAAGGGGTCGCTGCCTCCCCATGAGCGCGCCTCCGATGAACAGCTCGCCCAGCGAGCCGAAATGGTCGGCGTGCAGGTGTCCGACGAAGATCTTGTCGAGGTAGTCGTAAGGGATCTGCAGCGACGAGATCCGTTCGGCCGAACCGGTGCCGACGTCGAAGATGAACTTGTCCCCGTTGCCGAGCTCGACCAGGAAGCAGGCCGCCGCCTGGGCGGCGCGGGTGGTCGGCATGCCTGTGCCGCAGGCGATCACGCGCATCTCGTCTGCCGCAAGGTCCTCGCTGTTCGGATAGTAGGCCTCCCGAGGCCCCGCCTTTACCGGTGAGACCTTCGCCGGACTCTCAGCCGCGAACGCTGCCTCGAAGAGTCCAAGCGAGTTGCCCGCGCGTCCGTTCGAGTGTCCCCATGAGTAGAGGATGACGGCCGCAGCAATCACAGAGGCGATGGTGAATACTCGTTTCGTTCCAGTCATGGTCTTCCTATAGCGGGTTGCGGGATTCATGCTTCGCGAACGCGGATCCGGAGCTCATCTATACGGATTCGTCTAGATGCAGGTCAGCTTTGCGCAGCCATGCGCCCCCGACAAGTTCTAAAGCCGTTCCTCTTCCAGGATCTCGACGCGGGTCAGCCGCCAGGCGCCGTCGATCGGCGCCACGGTGAGGTCGGCGCGGTAGCGGTTGCGGCGCTGGTGCAGGTGCCCCCAGTGTCCGACCGAGCCGCCGACCTGCCAGGTGGCGCGCGCGGTGAAGGCGCCGTCTTCGGCGGACGCGGTGTCGAGCGACTCGAGCGCCACCTCCTTCACCTTCGCGCGGGCGCCGCCCTGGCTCTGGAGCTCGAGCCCGTGGCGCGTCTCCAGGTAGATCTGCTCGAGGAGATCGCCGGCCACGCTTCGTGCCAGCGTGTCGTAGATGCGCTCCTCCTCGCGGAAGTCGAAGGCGCGGTAGACGTTGTGCAGCAGCCCCCCGACCAGCTCGGCGCTGCGCTGCTCGGAGAGGCGCGCAGATCCGCTCGCGAGGAAGGCCGCCCCGCCGGCGACGACCAGCAGCAGCGCGGGGGCGAGCAGGGTCGAACGCCGGCGCGCGGCGCCCAGCACCAGCAGGACCAGGCCCGTCAGGCCCACCGGCGCGCCCGCCCAGCCGAGCGCACGCTCCCAGGGCGCGGGCGGCGGCGCGACCTCCTGCAAGGTGGGGATCTCGGGGTTCTTCAGGAAGTTCTGCCACTCGAGGATCCGCCAGTCCCGCTCCAGAAACGTGGGGAGCGGCCCGGCCTGATCGACCGTCGAGGCCGGGATCTTGCCGAGCCGATCGTGCCAGAGGTCCCAGTCCAGGGTCACGCGCTCGGGCAGGCCGTCCGTCGGGTACACGAAGATGGCGCCCAGGGTCGCGGCGTGGACGTCGATCGGCTCGGGAGGGTCGATCACCCGGCTGGTGCGCAGGGTGCGCTCGAGAAAGTGGATGCGGGCGAGCTCGGGCGGGGTGCGGCGGCCGTCGATCTCGACGACATGGTGCTCGCGCAGGAACTCACCGGCCTTGCGCAAGAGCTCCGGCTGCAACTCGGGAGGAATCACCTCGAGCCCCTCGAGCCCGAGATCGACCCAGCGCTGCAGCTCGAGCGGCCGCGCGATGATCTCCTTGCGCACCTCGTAGGGCTCGACGTAGAGGAAGCCCGACATCGGTGCGTAGTACTGGCGGCGCAGCCCGCGGCCCTCGAAGCGCGTGTACCAGGGGTCGTCCCAGTCGAGGTGCAGCACCTGGCTCGGGCCCAGGTAGCGGAAGTCGTTCACGGCCACGCCACCGTGGTAGGCGACGAAGCCGACGCCGGGCACCGGGGGCCCTCGCACGCCGTGGATGAACAGCCGCTCGGGTCGGCTCGGCAGCGCGTACTCAAGCTTGGCGAAGAGTACGGTCTCCGCGTCGTTCCCATCCTGAGGAGCCAGGACCTCGCCGGTGATCTCGTCCCGCACCTGCCTCTCGCGGCCCTCGATGGAGAGAAGCCGACCCGCGAGCGGCGGCCCATCTCCGGCGCGGATCGGCATGTCGTCGCGGAAGAAGCGCTCCAGCCGTTCGGCCCAGGGCTCTTCCTCCAGGCCGAGCAGCTTCACGAGCTCGTCGGGAAGCAGCCCATGGAACGCGGCCATCTCCGCCTGGCCGATTTCCAGCTCCACGCGGACGCGGTCTTCTTCGACGAAGATCTCGGCGATCGTGGTCGCGCGCATCGCCTGGCTGCGCACCAGTGCGTCGGCGAGGGCGGCGCCCGGGATGCCCACGAGCAGGAGAACGATCACGAGCTGATGCAGGGGGGTGACTCCGGGCTGGCGGGATCCGGTAGCATACCGTCCCGATGGTCGAGATCACGGGTCTCTGCTTCCGATACGGCGACGACGAGCGTGGCGACCAGGGCTTCGCCCTCTGCATCGACGAGCTGCGCGTGGCCGCAGGCGAATCGGCGGCGCTCGTCGGGTCGAGCGGCTCGGGCAAGACGACCTTCCTCCACCTCGTGGCCGGCATCCTCGTGCCCGACGCCGGGAAGGTGAGCGTGGCGGGCGAGGACCTCGCGGCTCTCGACGACGCACGCCGGCGCGCTTTTCGCGTTGGGCAGATCGGCCTGGTCTTCCAGGAGTTCGAGCTGCTCGAGTACCTGAGCGTGCTCGACAACATCCTGCTGCCGTACCGCATCCATCCCGGTCTTCGTCTCGACCGTGCCGCACGGGATCGGGCCCGCGCGCTCGCCGAGCGGCTGGGCATCGGCGGCAAGCTCGGTCGGCGGCCCGGGCGCCTCTCTCAGGGCGAGCGTCAGCGCGCGGCCGTGTGTCGCGCACTGGTCACGGAGCCCTCGCTGCTGCTCGCCGACGAGCCGACCGGCAACCTGGACCCCGTGAACACGGGCCTCGTGCTCGACGCGCTGTTCGAGCTGGCCGCCGAGAGCGGGGCCACGCTGCTGACCGTGACCCACGATCACGAGCTGCTCCCGCGCTTCGACCGGGTCGTCGACTTCAAGGCGTTCCAGCAGCCGCCCGGGGTCCGGGCGTGACGGGTCCCCTCTACCTGGCCTGGCGCTATCTCGTCTTCCACCGCGTGAAGGCCGCGATCCTCGTCGTCTCGATCTCGCTGATCGCCTTCCTGCCCGCCGGGCTCAACGTGCTCGTCGGCGAGAGCGCGGCGCAGCTCCGCGCCCGGGCCGAAGCGACGCCGCTGCTGCTCGGGGCCAAGGGCAGCCCGCTGGAGCTGTCGCTCTCCTCGCTGTACTTCGAGTCGCGCGAGCCCGCGTCGGTGTCCTACGACGAGGTCGAGCGCGTGGTCGCCAGCGGGCTGGCGGACGCGATTCCGCTGCACGTGGGGTTTCGCGCGGCCTCGCATCCCATCGTGGGCACCGAGCTCGGCTACTTCGCGTGGCGGGGGCTCGAGGTGGCCCGGGGGCGCCCGGCCGCGATGCTGGGCGAGTGCGTGCTCGGCGCCGAGGCGGCACGCAGTCTCGGCGTGGGGCCCGGCGACGCGGTGGTCTCGTCGCCGGAGAGCGTGTTCGATCTGGCCGGCGTGTATCCCCTGCGCATGCGCGTGGCCGGGGTGCTCGCTCCCTCCCACGGGCCCGACGATCGCGCCGTGTTCGTGGACTTGAAGACCGCCTGGGTGATCGCTGGCCTGGGACACGGCCACGCGGACCTGCGTGAGGCGAAGTCGGCGGCGGCCGTGCTGCGCCAGGAGACCGGGCCGGGGGGCGAGCGCATCGTCGCGAACGCCTCCGTGAAGGAGTACAACGAGATCGACGCGGAGAACGCGGCCAGCTTCCACTTCCACGGGGACCTCTCCTCCTACCCGATCACGGCCGTGCTGGTCCTTCCGCCGGACGACAAGAGCCGTGCGCTCCTGATGGGGCGCTACACGGCACCCGACGAGACGGTTCAGGTGCTGCGTCCGATCGGCGTGATCGACGATCTGCTCGGCACGGTCTTCACGGTGCAGGGCTACGTCGTCGCCGCGCTCGGGCTGGTCGCCGCGGCGACGCTCGCGACCGCGGCGCTGGTGTTCGCGCTCTCGGTCCGGCTGCGGCGCCGTGAGGTCGAGACGCTCGTGAAGATCGGCGGGTCGAGGGGTAGCATCGCCGTCGTACTGCTCGCCGAGGTGATCTTCGTGCTGCTCTGCAGCGGCGTGCTTGCGACGGGTCTCACGCTCGCGACGGAACGGCTGGTTGGCTCCGCGATTCGAAGTCTGCTGCTCTCGTGAGGTGGCTCTTCATCTGCGCGCTGGCCTGGGCCGCGCTCGCCTGCTCCGCGGATGCGCCCGAGCCGTACCCCGGCGGAGCCGAGCAGGGCGGCGCACTCGTCGTCTTCGCGACGAGCTATCCGCTCGCCTTCTTCGCCGAGCGCATCGGCGGGGACGCCGTGGAGGTCCTGTTCCCCGTGCCCCCGGGCGTCGACCCGGCGCACTGGAGTCCCGACGCGGAGACGGTCGCGCGGGCCCAGGCCGCAGACCTGCTGCTCCGCCACGGCGCCGGCGACCCGGCCTGGCTGGGGCTCACGAGCCTGCACCGGGATCGCGTCGTCGACACCACCGCGGGCGTGCGCGAGCGGCTGCTCCCGCAGCAGAGCACCCTGCATCAGCACGGCCCCGAGGGCGAGCACTCGCACGGCACACTCGCGGGAACCACCTGGCTCGATCCACGCCTCGCCTCGGCGCAAGCGCAGGCCCTCGCCGAGGCGCTGATCCAGCGCCGCCCCGCACGCGAGCAGGCCTTCCGCGCCAACCTGGCCGCGCTCGTCCGCGAGCTGGAGACGCTCGACGCCGAGCTTGCCCGGGCGGCCGGAGCGCTCGGGAACACGCCCATCCTCTACTCCCATCCCGTCTACGCCTACCTCGAGGCCCGCTTCGAGCTGAACGGCCGCAGCCTCGTCTGGGAGCCGGACGAGGCCCCGAGCGAGCGTCAATGGCGCGGCCTGCGCGAGCTGCTGGAGGAGCATCCCGCGCGTGTCATGCTCTGGGAGGCCGAACCGCTGCCGGAGACGGCCGAACGCCTCGTCGCGCTCGGGATCGAGAGCCGCGTCTACGCGCCCGCGGCGAACCGCCCCGAGCACGGCGACTTCCTCGCCGTGATGCGCGGGAACCTCGAGGCGCTGGCCGCGCTTCCGGCTCGCCCTTAGGCCGGGTGCAGCCGGGCGCTCCTTCCGAGGGCGGATCCACGAGGAATCGCCAGCGCGATTGGATGCAAGACAACGCCGGTGAGCAAATCATCGACGAGGCTCGGCTGGAAGACGGCTTCCCCCTCACCACTCTCGTGGCCCCCGCGGAGCAACTCCGACGAACGCATCGGACGATCAGCGATCTCCCCGATTTCAGAAGTCGATCTGCAGGCGCGTCTGGCCGATCAGCACATCCCCGTCGCCTGCGACGTGCCCCCAGATGGCGTTCACGCCGACGCGTACGTTCGAGAGCGCGTACCAGTTCAGGCTCAGCGTCGCGTTGGTCTGACGCCCGCCGCGGATGTCTCCGTCGTCGAGGTCGAGATGGGAGAGCCTTGCGGCGATCTCGACCGCACCCCACTGCCGCTTCCCCCAGTCGAACTCGTGCTTCGGCACCACGCGGCCCGGGCATAGGACATTCAAGCTGCGTTCTGGCCGACGTCCGGGTATGGGCGTCATGTCAAGCCCCTACGGCGAGCCCGCGACGGGCGGCTCGGCGGCCTACTTCACTAATACGAACGGGCCGCGTAGACGTCGTTCGAGTTTTGGCACCATACGCCCTACGACCGTTTCGACCCCCTCCATCGAGGGTTCGAATCCCTCCCCCACCGCCATTGAGTCTGCGCGGGCAGAGAATCTTCCGATACATCCAGATCAAGACCGAGAACTTGCCGCGATTCCGCGGCGTTTTGGCGGTTGGTGTCCGGTGAATCAGAACCGGAGACGGGCACTGCAGGACGGAGCCCTCGGCCCCGCGAAGCATTCGGTGGTCGAACGGCCTCGTCCGCGATTCACGACTCAGCGAATCACGGTCACTCTCGGAAGACCGTCGAAGTCGACGTCTCCCGTCACGATACGGGCCTCGTGCCGCGACGCCGTTGCGAAGATGATCGCATCTGCCATGGCAAGGCCATGCTCCAAAGCGATGTCGGCGGCTTCGAGAGCCAGGCTCTCCTCGAGCGGCTCGATGGTCGTCGTCCGAAGCGCGGATACGGCTTCGATCGCACGCTCCTCGCTCACGTCACGACGAACGACCTCGTAGATCTCGTAGATCTGGATCGCACTCGAGAGCAGCGGCTCGGAGCCTTGGATGTACTTCGCGAAGCGATCTGCCTCCGGTCGTGCGGCGAGATACTCGATCCAGCCACTCGAGTCGACCAGGATCAATGGCGGTCCTGCTTGTCGCGCAGCCCACTGCGCCTCGTCCCGCGCGCGATGCCCTGCAGCTCCTCGATCGGGCGCTCGGGGACGAGGTAGAGGATCCCGCCCTTCTCGATGACGGTGAGCTTCGATCCAGGCTCCAGCTCGAGCCGGTCGCGGATCTCTCGCGGGATCACGAGCTGGCATTTCGTCGAGAGGGTGACGCTCCGCATGACCTACGTATGCCAGATCGATGAGAAGATTGTAGGTCGGGCAATCCGGCTCGATTTGGCCTCTGGACATTGTCCCAGCCCGAGGCGCGCTCGTCCGAGAACCCGCCCGGTCCTGCTGGTGTCGGACCTAGCGCAGGTTGGCGCCGGCATGCCGCCGGCCCGGGGAAGAGAGGGGGGTGGCGATGAAGTGGACCTGGCTACGCGCCGCGGTCATGGGCTTCCTGCTCGGTCCGGCGCCGCTGCCGGCCGAGCCCGCCGAGGTGGAGATCGAGCCCGACCGCTTCGCGGCGGCGGGTCCGACCGGCCGCGCGGAGCGGGGCGCGCGCTTCTACGTCTGGGACGAGGACGAGATCGAGGCGGCGACCTGGGCGACGGAGCTGCGCGGCTCGGCGCCCGAGGAGGACGGCTGGCGCAGCCTGGCCGCGAGCAGCGCGGCGATGCCCGCCATGCTGACGAGGGATCTTGAGGCGGTGCTGGCGCGAGGGATCGACAGCGCCTCGGGCTCCGCGTCGCCCCTGGGAGCCCTCCTGTGCCTGCTTCCGGGTCTCGACCGCACCTGTCTGGTCTCGTCCTGGGCGACCTCGCCCGACGAGCGGCTCCGCATCGCCCTGGCGCGCGCCCTCGCTGCGCCCTTCGAGGCCGTGGGCGTCCGGAGCGCGATCGATCAGCTGCAGCGGGATCCGAGCCCCGAGGTGCGGCGCCTGGCGCGCGCGGCCGAGGCGAGCCGCCGCGAATCTGGCGCCGCTGGCTTCCCCGGTTCCCGAGATTCCCCTCTTCGCTCCCTATAGACCAGGGATGCCGGCGGCAGAGACGGGCTCGCTCTGGAGTCCCCCCACCATGTCGTCTGCGGTTGCAGAGGCTCTGTACTCGCCATCCCCGAAGCTCCCGCGCCTTCGCGGGGTCTCGGAAGAGGGGCACGGCCGGATCCAACTCACGCCTACGAAGCTTCGGCGTCTCGGGCGTCCTGCGCTGGCTCGAGCGCGAAGCCCGGGTAGCCCTTGGCCGCCACGTCGGCGATGCGCATGTAATAGATCGAGCCACCCAGGTACACGGAGAAGTAACGGGGCTTGCCCTCGATGTTCGCGCCCGTCCACCACGAGTCGGTCCGTGGGAAGAGCGTCGCGTTCGCGAGCCCGCTGACTTCGGCCGCCCAGGCCTCTTCGCTGTCGGTGGTTGGCTCGACGGCACCCACGCCCTGCTCCTGCAGATGGCGTATGAAGTCGCCGATCCAGTCGACCTGGCGCTCGGCGCCGAGCGGCATGTTGTAGAACACACCAGGCGAACCCGGGCCGTGGATCATGAACAGGTTGGGGAAGCCGGCGATCGTCATGCCGAGATAGTTGTGGAAGCGGTCCTGCCATCGCTCCCGCAGGCTCACGCCCCCTCGTCCCCTGGGATTGAGCTTCAGCATCGTCCCGCTGATGGCATCGAAGCCGGTCGCCAGGACGAGCATGTCGATCGGGTGCTCCCCCGTCCGCGTCACCACGCTGGTCTCGGTGAACCGCTCGATGGGGTCCTCGCGCAAATCGACCAGGGTGACGTTCTTGCGGTTGAAGCACTCGAAGTAGCCGTTCTCGAGGATCGGGCGCTTGGTGATCACGAAGTGGTCCGGCATCAGCTTCTCGGCGGTCTCGGGGTCCTTCACGATCTCGCGGATCTTGTCGCGCACGAAGTCGGCCAGCGAGTCGTTGGCTTCCTCGCTGATCGCGATGTCGTTGTAGAGCTCGAGAAAGAACTTGAAGCCACCGCGCTGCCACAGCTTCTCGTAGAGAGCTCGACGTTGCTCGGGCGTGTCCTCGAGTGCGGAGCGCGCCGGGTTGGGGTCGAAGGGGAAGCCTCCGACGTTTGCGTACATCTTCTCGCGAGCGGTGTCCCAGTTCTCTCTCGCTTCAGCCATCTCCTCGGGCGTGATGGGGCGGTTCCCCGCCGGAAAGGCGTACTGCGGCGTGCGCTGGAGGACCGTCACGTGCGCCGCCTCTTTCGCGATTTCCGGGATGGATTGAATCCCGGAGGAGCCCGTACCGATCACGGCGACGCGCTTGCCCTCGAAGGAGACGGGCTCGTGAGGCCAACGCCCTGTGTGGTAACACTCGCCCGCGAAGTCGTGGATCCCCGGGATATCGGGCATGTTCGCCGTCGAGAGGGCACCCACCGCGCAGATCAGGAACGGGGCGGAGGCGCGCAGGCCGGTGCTGGTCTCCACCGTCCAGCGCTGCGCGGATTCGTCGTAGCGGGCGTCTTCCACCCAGGTCTCGAACTGGATGTCGCGGCGGAGGTCGAAGCGGTCGGCGACGTGCTCGAGGTAGTCCAGCACCGCAGACTGCTTGGACTGGGTCTCCTCCCAATCCCACTCCTTCATGAGCTCTTCCGAGAAGGTGTAGCAGTAGAAGGGGCTGCCGGGACCGTCGACCCGTGCACCCGGGTAGCGGTTGTACCACCAGGTGCCACCGACGTCGGTGGCACCGTCGTAGACCCGCACCGAGAGGCCCATCTCGCGCAGGTGGTGCAGCGCGTACATACCGCTCACACCCGCGCCGATGATCACCGCGTCGTAGTGTTCGATGGCTCCGCTGTCTCGCGGAGACTGCTTCTGGCTCGTCATTCTCTTCTCCGGGGCCCTGCGCATTCGGGCATTGCGCACGCTGAGCGGGGGTCGGGTGCCGATCGGATTCGGCGGGGGCAGCCGCCGCGATTATGGACCGCAGAGCCGGATGAGCCCAGTCCCGGGTCCGGCCCCTGGAGTAGAGGGAATCCGGGGTCCGCTCGGCCAGTCGAACGAGTTGGACATCGACCCCGACGCGTGGAGATTCGAGTTCTTCTACAGCATCGCCCTCACGCCCGCGGTGGCCGGGATTCGGGGCTCCTAGGGTTCGAGCCCGATCCATGGTACGCTGCTTCGCCCTCCGGCGCGGTTCTACCTTCCCCATCGCCGGCGCTTCGACCCCCCCAATCCGCCACCTCTCACGCTTCTCGTCGCCTCGACCCCGCTGGGACGAACGCCGAGACGAGCCGATCCAGCTGCGCAATAAGGCTGGATCGTGCCCGCCTGCCCAGCAAGGACGAGCCAACCCGATGACCGACCCCGCCGACACGCACATGCCCGACGACCGCATTCCCGAGGCCGACGCCGCCCTGGAGCCGGCGGAAGCCCCCGACCTGCTGGCCGGGATCCCCGCACCGCTCGCCGTGGCCGTTCGCCGGCGAGGCTTCATCGAGCTGACCTCCGTGCAGCGCGCCGTGCTGGATGCGACCTCGGAAGGCCGCGATCTGCGGATCTCGTCGCAGACGGGTTCGGGCAAGACCGTCGCCATCGGCCTGGCTCTCGCGCCCCACCTGTTGGAGAGCTCGGCGGGTGCCGGTGCCGATCGTCGCGGTCCGAGCGTCCTCGTGCTGGTGCCGACCCGAGAGCTCGCCATGCAGGTGCGCGAAGAGCTCTCCTGGCTCTTCGAAGAGGTGCGTGGCCTGCGCATCGAGGTGGTGATGGGTGGCACCTCGATCGGCCTCGAAAGGCGCGGACTCGCGCGCGGGCCGCGGATCGTCGTCGGCACGCCGGGCCGGACCCTCGACCACATGAAGGCGGGCGCGCTCGTCTGCGATGGGGTCGCGCACGTCGTGCTCGACGAGTCGGACCGCATGCTCGAGATGGGATTTAGAGAGGAGCTCGAGGCGATCCTCGAGGGAATGCCGGCCGAGCGCCGGACCCACCTCATCTCGGCGACCTTTCCAGGTCCCGTGCGCAAGCTCGCCGACCGCTTTCAGCGCGGCGCGCTTCACGTCGAAGGAACCCGCCTGGGCGAGGCGAATCGAGACATCGAGCACGTGGCCCACATCGTCGATCGACGGGAGTGCTATCCCGCGCTCGTGAACCTCTTGCTTCTGAACGAGGGGGGGCGTTGTCTGATCTTCGTCGAGCGCCGCGCAGACGCGAGCTCGCTCGCCGCGAAGCTCTCCGGCGACGGATTCCCGGTGCAGTCGTTCAGCGGAGAGCTACCGCAGGCCCAACGAACACGGACGATCCATGCGTTCCGGGATGGGACGATCAAGACACTGGTTTCGACGGATGTCGCGGCGCGCGGCATCGACGTGCCCGACATCGAGCTCGTGATCCACGTCGATCCGCCCGCAGACGCCGATGCCTACGTGCATCGCAGCGGACGTACCGGGAGGGCCGGGCGCGCGGGCCGAAGTGTCATGCTGGTGCCGCCCGGCGCGCGCTCCCGGGTCGCGCGTCTGCTGGGCGCGGCCCGCATCGAAGCCGCATGGAAGCCCGTCCCGGGTCCCTCCAAGGTGCGCAAGCAGCTCCGCAAGCGCTTCCGCCAGCAGATCCACGGGCGCCTCGCCGCGGAGGCGGCGCCGACCCAGCAACAGATCGACTACGCGAAGGGCCTCCTCGATGGCCGCGATCCCGCGGAGGTCGTCGCCCTGCTGCTCGAGCTCGCACAGCCGACGCCGGCACGCGAGCCGATGGAGATCCGCGAGCCGCGCGCCTCCGTTGCTCCCCCCATCAGAAGAGAGGCGGCCGCGGGCTACGTGCGCTTCACGATCAACTGGGGCGACGGCGAGGGCGCCTCACCCAACCGCCTGCTCGGACACGTGTGCAGGCGCGGCGAGGTGCAGGGCAACCAGGTCGGGGCGATCGAGATCGGCGCCGAAGAATCGGGCTTCGACATCGATGCCCGAGCCGCCGCGCGCTTCGAGAAGCTGGTGCGCCGCCCCGATCGGCGCGATCCCCATCTGCGGATCGTACGCGCCCCGGGCCAGCGCGGCGCCCAGGGAAGGAGCGAGTCCGACCAACGTCGCGCGACACCGCGGGCGAAGCGAGGCCTCCCTGCGAAAAGGAAGGGCCGTCGCTAGCGGGCTCGTGGTCTCCGCATCTGCGCAGAACCCGTTTCAGGCGGTGCCGATCTCCTTCTTCTTCCTGCCCTCGATGATCCTCTCCGGCTTCGTGTCTCCGTTCCAGGTCATACGCGCCTCCGCGCGCTGAATCGTAGAGGTGCGTTGCTGCTCGCGACGGCGAGGTTCACGAAGAGCCTGGGCTGAGATCCCCCTACGACCCCGAGCACTACACGGCTGCCCACCTGCCTGATATGCTCCGTCGCCATCGCCACACCCTCCTCGCCAGGTCGCTTCGATGCTGGCGTCCATGCGGTGCGTCACCCGAAACGGGTCCAGAAAGGAACTACTCATGGTTCGTCGAGTCGCGATCGCTCTCTCCGTGCTGGGAGGTATCGCCTGTGCCAGCTCCCCCGAGGTTTCGCCCATCTCCGTCAGCCCGGTCGTGCCGGGGAGCAACGAGCGCGTGAATGTGAGTCACGTCTACGTTCTGGTCGATTCGTCCTCTTCCATCGCCCAGGACTTCGCCGTCCAGAAGGCGACGGTCCAGTCGCTCGCCGCCGGGATGCCCGACGGCAACTACCAGGTCGCCGCCATCGCGTTCGGCGGCTACGCGCGGCAGAGCGAGGGGCTCAACCCCTTCGACCGCGAGAACCTGAAGCAGGGCGCCGCCAACCTGCGGCTCCTGAGGGAGGGGACCCCCCTGGACCGCGTGATCACCGAGCTCACCCCGGAGACCCAGGGCAAGTTCGGCCGCGGTCAGGTCCTCGTCTTCAGTGACGGACTTCCGACCGACCCGATCGGGCGCGAGATCGACGAAGAGACGGTGATCGCGGCCGCCCGGCAGCTGCGCTCGGACTGGGAGGGGGAGCTCTGCTTCCACACCATCCAGACCGGCAACGATCCGGAAGGCGCGGCCTTCCTGACCAAGCTGTCCCAGGCCACGAGCTGTGGCAGCACGCGTTCCCTGTCGAGCATCCAGACGGCAGACGCGCTCCAGGCCTTCGAGCGCGAGATCTTCTTCGGTCGCGCCGCGGTGGTGGCGCCAGTGGTTCGCGGGGTGCCGGGCGACGCAGACGGCGACGGCGTGATGGACGACGACGACCAGTGCCCGGGCACGCCCGGGGGTGTGACGCCGGACGGCCGTGGCTGCTGGATCGTGCCGGGCCTGCAGTTTGCCTTCGACAAGGCCGACATCGAGCCCCGCTACGAGAGCGAGCTGCGGACCATCGTCCGCGTGCTCAAGGAGAACCCGGGGATCCAGGTGCGACTGGACGGACACACCGACTCGACCGGTGCCGAGGCCTACAACCAGGCACTCTCCGAGCGTCGAGCGAGGGCCGTCGAGGTGTACCTCGAGAAGGCCGGGATCTCCGCCAGCCGCGTCAGCTCGCGGGGCTTCGGTGAGACCCGACCGGCGTACTCGAACGACACGAAGGAAGGTCAGGCGAAGAATCGCCGCACCGAGATCACGGTGCTCCAGTCCCGGTAGCCTCGGATCGCGCAGGTGAGCGTCTCGTGAGAGGCGCTCGCCTGCGTCGCTGGCAAGCGCGCCGCCACCGCAGAGCTCCCACCGATCCCGCCCCGCAGACCGACGGCGGAGGTCCTGACGGCTCGGAGGTCACCACCAGCTCGCCGGTAGTTGGTGATCCCAACGATCCGGGAACAGGTCGCCGAGATCCTACTGTAGGATCGAAGCCCGACGAATGACGAGCAGGGGAGGACGCCTCTCTTGGAAACCGGGAAGACGTTGCGCGGTACCGTGCGCCTTGCCTTCGACACGGTCGAAGGTGTGACCCACGTCGTCGAGGGCATGTACCGCAACATCGCGGACGGACCGATGCCCTGGGGCGCGGCTCCGGAGGGCCCGGCGAAGGGAATTGCGGGCTTCGTCCACGAATCGATCCGACGGGTCAACGGTGTGGTCCGCGATGCGTCCGAATTGGCATTGAAGCCGCTTTCGCACCACATCGACCGCGTCTGGTCGCCCGGCCCGCATCGCGAGGCGGCGATCGCCGTGTTGAACGGATTGTGCGGTGACCATCTGGAACGCAGCGGAAACCCGCTCGCGATCCCGATGCAGTTCCGTGTCTTCTTGCCACCTCCACCGCAGCAGGAGGCCAAAGCCGATCCCAGCACCGATGATCTCACCGAGCCGAAGGCGCGGCCGGTGGCCTTCGCCAACCTCTTCGAGACCCAGAAGAGGCCGGTTCCGATCCATCCTCAGCCGACGGCGTTGGCCCATCCAGAGTTCTCGCCTGGCCGGAGACTGCTGATCCTGGTTCACGGCCTCTGCATGAACGATCGCGAGTGGACCGCTCACCAACACAATCACGCCCAGATGCTGGCCGATGCCACCGGCTACACGCCGGTGTATCTGCTCTACAACTCGGGCCGCCACGTCTCCACCAACGGGCGCGAGTTCTGCAAGCAGCTGGCGGGCCTGCTGGGCGCCTGGCCTGTGCCGGTGGAATCCATCACCATCATCGGCCTCAGCATGGGTGGATTGCTCGTGCGCAGTGCTTTGCACCTCGCACGACAGCAACGCCAGGCCTGGCTGGAACAGGTCGACAAAGTGGCCTACGTCGGCACCCCGCATCATGGCGCTGTGATGGAACGCGGTGGGTATTGGCTGCAGAAGTCCGCCACATACAGCCCGTATACCGCGCCACTCTCAGCGCTGGGCCGGGTCCGCAGCGACGGCATCACCGATCTGCGGCACGGCAACCTGCTGGACGACGACTGGCAGCATCACGACGAGCACGAAGACAACGCCGACCATCGCCAGCCCGTGCCCCTGGTCGGGGGCATCGAGCACTATGCGATCGCTGCGACCCTGTCCAAACAGCCTGGCGAGCGGATCGGGAGACTACTGGGCGATGGTCTGGTGCATCCCTCCAGCGCGACCGGCAGGCACCGGAATCCGGACTTCGCTCTCGCGTTCCCCGAGCGACACACGAGAATATTCCATGGCGTCGGCCATCTGGCGATGCTTCACGATCAGCGCGTGGCAGATCAACTGCGCGAATGGCTGGGGCCGAAGCCCTGTTGATGCGCCGCGAAGACGCCCGACCCGTGCGAGCGCGTTCAAGTCATTCGGAGCCGTCGCGCAGCCTTTCGAGCTCGGCCCAGCGGTCGTACGCTGCTTCGAGCTCCTCGGTCAGCGCAGCGAGTCGTGAGTACACATAGGCCTGCTCGGTCGCGGTGCTCTTGTGGAAGGCGGGTTGGTTCAGACGCTCCCCCAGCTCGCTCTGTTCGGACTCGAGTGCCTCGATCAGCGCGGGAGCCCTTTCGAGCTCGCGCGCTGCCTTGAAGCCGAACTTCGCAGGCCTTTGCCTCGGTACCGTCTTCGGCTCCTTGGCGCGGACCGTCGTCTCCGCGGCCGGTGCCGGCCTTGCGCGATGCCGCAGCCAGTCGGAGTAGCCGCCCACGTACTCCTGGATGCGACCGGCGCCTTCGAAAACCAACGCCGACGTCACCACGTTGTCGAGGAATGCCCGATCGTGCGACACCAGCAGGACCGTGCCCCGGTAGTCGACGAGAAGCTCCTCGAGCAGCTCGAGCGTTTCCATGTCCAGGTCGTTGGTCGGCTCGTCGAGCACGAGTAGATTCGCCGGCTGGGCAAACAGCTGAGCGAGCAGCACGCGGTTGTGCTCTCCGCCGGAAAGCGCCTTCAAAGGCGTGCGCGCTCTGTCCGGGCTGAACAGGAAGTCCTGAAGGTATCCGATCACGTGGCGGGGCTGTCCTCCGATCTCGATGTATTCCCGTCCTCCTCCGAGGTTCTCGATCACGCTCTTCTCGAGATCGAGTGTCGCGCGCAGCTGATCGTAGTAGGCGATCTCGAGCTTCGTGCCGAGGCGGACCTCGCCGGAGCTGGGAGCGAGCTGTCCCAGCAGGAGCCTCAGAAGCGTGGTCTTGCCGACACCATTCGGGCCGATCAGGCCGATGCGGTCGCCGCGCATGATTCGCAGGGAGAGCTCCCGAACGATCGGAACGTCGCCGTTCGCCCAGGCGAACGAGAGATTCTCGACGTCGGCCACGAGCTTGCCGGAGATCTGGCCTTCGTCCAGCGAGAGCTGCACCTTCCCCTCGAGTGCGCGCCGTCGCGCGCGCTCCTCGCGGAGTGCCGCCAACGCGCGCACCCGGCCCTCGTTGCGAGTCCGGCGCGCCTTGATGCCCTGACGGATCCAGGCCTCTTCCCGCGCAAGCTTCTTGTCGAAGAGTGCGGCGTGACGGGCCTCCTCCTCGAGTGCGATCGCCTTCCTGGCGAGGAAGGTCGGGTAGTCACCGGCCCAGGACGTGAGCGTTCCGCGGTCGATCTCGATGATGCGCGTGGCGAGCCGCGTGAGCAGTGCGCGGTCGTGGGTGACGAAGAGCACCCCGCCGCGCAGCTCCAGCAGCTGTTCTTCGAGCCACTGGATGACCTCGATGTCGAGATGGTTCGTGGGCTCGTCGAGCAGCAGGAGATCCGGATCGCTGACGAGCGCCTGCGCCAGAGCGACGCGCCTTCGCCAGCCGCCAGAGAGGGCGCCGATCTTCGTATCGGAGGACAGCTCGAGGCGCCCGAGCATCTGCTCGACGCGCTGGCCCAGCGTCCAGCCGTCACAAGCCTCGATCTCGTGCTGGAGTGCCTCCATGCGCTTCAGCAGCGAATCGTCGTGTTCCACTGCGTGGGATACGTGGTGGAACTCCGCAAGCAGGCGCCCGACATCCGCAAGGCCCCCGGCGACGACGTCGAAGACGCTGGCTCCTTCATCGAGCGGGAGATCCTGCGAGAGGCGGGCAATCCTGAGCCCCGGCTTCCGCCAGATCACTCCCTCATCGGGCGTCATTTCTCCGTTGACGATCTTGAGCAACGTCGACTTGCCGGCGCCGTTGCGTCCGATCAGGCACACGCGCTCCCCTGCCTCGATCTGGAGACTCGCCTGATCGAGCAGCAGGTGGCTGCTGAAGGAAATGGAGACGCGATCGAGGCTGAGCAGGACCATGGGGTGCAGAAGGATAGGGCACCTGGCCGGCGGTGCAGACGGGCGACGAAGGGCATCGCGTACCTCATGGCAACCATCCGTCCGTCTCCTGGTCGAGACTCACGCGTTCCTCATCGGAGCGCCACGAGCCTGCGTCCGCAGGTCGCGAGCCGGGTTGGTATGCTGTCGTGAACGACCGGGAGCAATCAGAGCTTGAACTGGGAAGCCATCGCCGCGATCGGGGAAGCCGTCGGAGGCCTCGCCGTGATCGCGTCGCTGATCTATCTCGCTGTCCAGATTCGCCAATCTCGGCAGCTCGAACGCGCTGCGAGCATTCGGGAGATGTTCGCGAAGGGCAGCGACATGGTGGGCTACACGGCCCATCACCCAGAAAATCTGGAGACGATCAGGCGAGGAGTCGCTGATCTTTCGCAGCTCTCGTTCGAGGAGATCGACATCTTCAACGGCTGGGCCGTCCACTGTCTCGTCGTCGTCGAGCAAGCGATGTACATGCACCGCGACGGACTGCTTCCCGAAGCCTCCTGGCGAGCGTTCGAGAACTACGGCCTGGCCATCGTGCGTTCGCCCGGCGGTTCGGAGTGGTGGTCGACCTACGCTGGCGTCATCGGACAGGAGTTCGTGAGCAGGTTGAACGAGGTTGTGCGCCAGGCAGGGGACGAGCGCCCGTCGATCTACGACATCTATCCGCATTGGCGAGGCTGAAGACGCGTTCGCGCTTGTTTCGGCGCACCGCCAGCACTCCCTTCGGGGGAGCAGGCGCCCGGGAAGCAGATCGAAGGCTCAGGCACCAGGACGACTGGTCGGGGGGCCGACCGCGTGCAACCGGGCCAGGTTCTGTCGCCGATCTCGCCGCGCCGTGTCAGTGCTGCATCGCGATGCGCTGGCGCGGGAGGCAATCGGGATGCGTGCGTTGCAGCCAGTCGACCCACCGCTCGCGCACGTACACCCGCAGGTCCCAGGCGCGACTGGCGTCGGAGGCCGAAACGAGCGCCCGCAGCCGGATCGCGTGCTCGGTCGCGTCGACTACCTGGACGTTGCAGACGCGGCCGTCCCAGAGCGGAGCGGCGTGCACGATCTCCTCGAGCGCCGCTCGCGCCTCGGCGACCGGCAGGCGATAGTCGGCGAAGACGAAGACGGTGCCGAGGATGTCGGCACTCGTGCGCGTCCAGTTCTCGAAGGGCTGTTGAAGGAAGTTCGCGAAGGGCACGACCAGGCGGCGCTCGTCCCAGATCCGGACGACGACGTAGGTCGTCGTGATCTCTTCGATGCGACCCCACTCGCCTTCGATGATGACGACGTCGTCGACTCGGATCGGCTGGGTGAGCGCCAGCTGGATTCCGGAGATCAGGTTCTCGAGCAGCGGACGAGCCGACAGGCCCGCGATCAAGCCGACGACCCCCGCCGAGGCGAGGAGCCCCGTGCCGATCTCGCGAACGGCGGGAAAGGTGAGCAGCGCGAAGCCGATTCCGAGAATGGCGATCAAGACGCCCGCCGTGCGCTCGAGTACACCGACCTGCGTGTAGACCCGTCGCGCCTGGAGGTTGTCGGTGGCCTCGATGTCGTGGCTGCTGCGGACGAAGCGCGCAGTCGCAGCGACCGCACCGATTCCCAGTCGGGTGAACGCCGCGATCCCGAGGAGCAGCAGCCCGTGTCGGAGCAATCCCAGGGCCGATTCGGGCAGCTGGGTGAGGAACGGGAGCGCTTCCCGCACGACGAGAACGACGACGAACAGGGTTCCGCCGCGAGAGGCCTCTTCCAGCAGATCGGCGACCAGCGGTCGTGACGATCGCTTGGCCAGGCGAATGGACCCGCTGAACGCGAGTCGTGCCAGGAGCCAACCGGCGACGAATACGACGATGATCAGGGCGGCGTCGAGGGCCGCCGGTGCCCAGGCTTCGAATCGTTCCATCACGAGACACTATCCGATGAAGGACCACGTGTGGAACGCGTGATGACCATCGCGGAGCGAGTCGCTCGAGGGAGCGCCTGGCACTACGGACTCGCGTCGCCCGGCAGGGACGCATCGCCGCCCTCCGGCTCGGTGACGACGTCGTTGGAGCTCGCGTCCGGAGGGAGGTCGGGCCGCGGTGAGAGCGTGGCGTCCTCGCCGGGGGCCGCCGCCTCCGGCACGGCAATGGGCTCGGGCGCCTTTCCGTTGAGGCGCTTCGTCAGGGCGACCGCGTCGCGCACGCGCTTTACGAAGGACTTAGGTCCGGACCGGGACGCGCGCACGACCTGGTCCTTGAAGGAAGCCATGCGAACGGTCAGATCGTAGGGCGAGCCCGTCGCCTGGAGCTGGACGTTCACGATCTGGAGCGCGTCGCCGACGATTGGCAACCTGTCGAGGCCCATGGTCAGCCCCCGGGTCGCGTTGACCTCGATCGGCACGTCGCTGCGGTCCCGCGCGAAATCCAGGCTCCCTACGGCGTTGATGGCATAGGAGGTGGTGTCGAGCTGGAAGACCGCGATCCGGAGCAGGCCCTTCTGTATCGGGAAGTCCGCCTCGACGGTATCGAAGGCCAGGCCCTCGTCCTTCAGCGCGGGCATACGCAGACGCAGCGCCTGGCTCGCGCGCAGCGCGGTCGCGATCTTGCTGGCGATGTGCAGCTTGCCGAAGCTGCCATTGCGCGCCGACCACGAGAGCCGTCCGTCGCCGGCCGCGAGCATCGTCTTCAGGTCGTCGGCGAGGGGCGCAGCGAATGCCAACGTCGCGCTGAAGGCACCGTGGATGTCGCGCGGGGCTTCCTCGAAGAAGAGGTCGTCGAGAAAGCGCCCGCTCACGTCGGTGATCTCGAGCAACAGATCGAGTCGCCGTGGCCCGTCCGGCTGCGCCACGAGGTCGAGGGTGCCCGAGACCCGACCTTCGTAGGCCCCGAAGTCGAAGGCCGGGACGTGGACACCGTTTCCGTCGAAGTGGACCTCGGCGTCGAGGCCGCGCGCCTCGCTGCGTCCGACGAGGACGCGATCGAGCTCCATGGCCAGCGTCCCGCGCATTGGCGTGGCCTCCTGCGTGGGCTCGGGCAGCAGCGCGCGCACCTCATCGACCAGGGCCTGCACCAGGTCGACGTCGAGGAGCGCGCCGATGATGCTCCCCTGGAGTCGTTCGCCCTCGAGCGCCGCTTCGATGCGCACGTCGGAGCCCGCGCCCCGTATCCGCAGCGCCCCGAGGGACCAGCCGGCCTCGCCGAGCGCGATCGTGCCGTCCGCGGCGTCGATCGCCAGCTCCGGAGACAGCTGCACGCCCACGTTCGAAAGCTCCAGGCGGACGTCGAGCGGATTCGTCGCCAGGGCGCCGCGCAGCCGGCCCGCCGCGGTGGCCTCCCCCGTGAGCAGGAAGCTCCAGGCCGCGAGGTCGATGTCGAGGTCCGACGCCACCAGTCGCTCCTCCCGCCACTCGAGGGGAAGCGATTGCTTCGCGGACGCGACGTGAAGGCGCTTCACGCGCAAGCCGTGCGCCGGTGCGTCACCCTCGACCTTCAGCCGCAGCACCTCGCCCGGGCGCTTCTCTACGAAGTGGCCCGAGCGCAGGGCCAGGGCGCCGAGGTCGGCGTCCACCGAGAAGGTCTCTCGTGAGGAGTCGCGCTGGAGCTGGAGCGCGGCGGTGCCGCTGGTCTCGACCCCGGCGGGCAGCAGAACCCCGAGCGACCGCGCGGGCACCTGGGCGTCGACGCGCACGTCGCCCAACACGCCGTCGCTGCGATCCGGATGCAAGGCGATTCGTGCGTGCAGGGTCGGCGGAGCCGAGCGCTCGAGGCCCATCCAGACCGCCTCACCCGGCCCCTCGGGCCAGAGCGCCGTGACCTCGACGCCGTTGCTGCCCCAGGCGCGCAGGAGAGGCTTGGCGGCTTCCCAGAGGGCCGCAGAGCCGAAGCCGTCGCCGGCCGCGGGGTCGATCGCGACCTGGGCCCTCGTCTCGCTTTCGTCGGCGCTCCAGGACGCCGAGGCGTTCACGTCGCCGAGCGCGCGGGAACGACCTCGACCGTCGACGCTCAGCCGCGCGCCCTCGGTCGTGACGCGCAGGTCGATTCCAGACAGGACATCGGCCCAGCCATCACCGCTGACACCCAGGGTCGCGTCGATGACCCGGGCGCGCAGGGCGGGCAGCTCGTCTCGCATCGCCTGGGCCGGGAAGGCCTGGCGCAGCTCTTCCAGGTGGATGCGACCCGATACGTTCTCGAGGGCCGAGACCCCCAGGCTCTCGAGCAGGTCCGGCGTCAGTGCGATGTCGCCGCGCACTGCGATCTCGAACTGGCTCCAATCGGGCTCGAAGTTGAGGTCCCCGGTGAGGTCGAAGGGGCCGCCGCGCAGGGTCCGGATCGTCACACCGGCCTCGGTGGCCTCCGCTTCGAGGAAGATCTCACGCGCCATGGACCGTCCTGCGAGGCCCGCCCCGAGACCCTCCGCCGACAGCGATCCCGACACGAGCTGTGGCGCTCCCCCGTCCGGGCGGAAGCCGAGGGCGACGTCCCGCATCGCGAGCGTCCCGACTTCCGAGGTCGAGAGCTCCACGAAATCGGGCCCGAGCCAGTCGATAACCGCCATCACTCCGGCGCGGTCTGCATCGAGCGAATCGATCCGCAGCTCGGCGAACCCGTCGGCACCCCGGCGAGCCGAGCCGTTCAGCTGCAGCTCCGGGCCGTCGGTTGCGAAGTTCGCGCGCAGCACTCCGTCGGCCAGCAGCAGCTCGCCCGAGACGTTCCCGGAAAAGGCCCGCGCAGCTCGCGGCTCGAGCGTTCCGTCGATCGTCAGCCGGAGCTCGCGCTCCGGATCGCCTCGCAGCAGGGCCGTCGCTTCCAGGCCCGAGCGCAGGGCCTCCGGAACTCCGGTGGCGTCGTCGGGCCAGTCGGCACTCACCCGGAAATCGCCCTCGATCTCCGAGCCCGCTCCCGCATCGCGGGGAATGCGCAGCCGGCCCGTGATCTGCGTGCCGAAAGCCAACAGGCGGGTGGCGAGATCGACGTCCACGTCCGCGTCGGTGAGACCGCTCACCTCGACGCTGCCGAGGATCCACGGGTCGCCGCTCTGGCCGAGACGCACCAGCGTGTCTTTGGCGAGCACCCGGTGCACGGCGACGCCGCTCAGCAAGGAGTCCCAGAGCGACGCGGTCGCGGCCGGCGCCGGCAGCGACGCGGCTGCGACCCGCTGGACCAGCGTGTCCCAGCGTCGCTGGAGGCGGTCCGGGTCCGAGGGCAGGATCAGCTCGAGCTCTCCCAGGTCGATGCGAGAGATCTCGAGGCGGCGTTCCCAGAGGGGGCCGAGCGCGGGGAGCAGGTAGATGCGCGGGGCGACGGCCTGAAGCTCGCCCTCGCCGATCGAAACGTCGAAGGCCGACAGGGCCGGGACGGGTCGCAGCGCCAGATCGAGCCGCGCGATCGTGACGGGAAGCCCGGTAGAACGCTCGAGCTCTGCCTCGACCAGGCTGCGATACCGATCGACGTCGAGGATGCGCTTGCCGACCTGCCAGGCCACGCCCAGTGCGAGCGCCATCCCCAGGCCGAGGCCCAGCAACAGTCGCCAGCGCGTGTTCCGATCCGCCATGCTGCCTTCCTCGACCGAGGCGTCCCGCGCAGAGGACGAGACCGGTACGCTCCACCTGGGAATCTAGCCCCGAAGCCGCGCGCCCCGTATTCCAGGGACACGGAGCGCCCCGCCTCGATCCAGTGCGAGATCACCAGGTCGGTCCCAGCAAAGCGCCGCATCGGCCGAGCGCTCGATCAGATCGTCGAGCTCGGACTCGGGTGCGCTCCGGGCGATGACCGGTCGGGCCGACTAATCGCCCTCACCCGACTTCGTCAGGAACGCGACCATCTTCGGGCGGACCAGCTCGATCAGGGCGCCGACGGCGTTGTGGGGGCGGATCAGCACGTCGAGGTTCCTCACCCTGCTTGCATCGTTCAGGCTGACGAGATCGATGCCCTGCAGCTCGTGCTTTCCCACCCGTCCGCGGAATTCGAGGGCGAGCTCGCTCCCGTCGCGCCACTCGCGCCGATAGGTGAACTCCTCGATCGTGTGCAGGATCAGCCCGAGCAGGTGATGGACGACGGCGTGCCCCTCGATCTTCTGCCAGTACGGGGGAGCACCCATCGAGACGTCGTCTCCGATCATCCCGGGCGCCTCCGCGTCCATGCTACTCGAGGTCGACTGCGGCCAGGCGAGGCGCGCCGGGGAAACGGGCGCCGAAGTGGTCCAGTCAGCGCCGAGAGGATCTCAGGCTGCGCACGTGGGGCCCGGTAGCCCGATTCCGGTCAGGCTCGACCTGCGAGCGACCGAGGCGCGCGGAGCCCCAACCCCTTTCCGAAACCCGCGTGCCCGGGTGACGGGCCGCTGACAGCCATGGACGGGATCTCGACGGCTTCTGTCACTTCCCGCCGCCCGATGTGGCGGGTTGAAGAGCAAAAAAGGCATTTTAATCCGAACACTTGGAAGATCAATCGCCTTCCGTGGCCGGGTTGGCACGCGCCGTGCTCTCCCCACCCGCCCAGGAGGGAATATTCCATGAGCGCTGCAATCCAGACCTACCGGCACCCCGCTGACGAGCCGCTGGCCGTGACCCTGGCCGAGCTGTTGGACGTGATCGGCGAGGTCACTACGGACGAGGACGAGATCGTCGCCACCATGCTCTACATGGTGGAGGCTCGGCGCGTCCGCCTCATCACGCCGTCCTTCCCGTCCTGATGCCAGGCTCGCCGCCCGGACGCGTTCCCGACCGGGGGGCGCGTCCGGGAGCCCGCGGGCGATCATCGACGACGGGAACGAGTGGCGAGAGGCGTGCTGCGAGCGTTCAGTGCCCGGGGACGGGGGTTGTCCGGCCGTGGAGGGCGCCGGCGACCCGCTCGAGCAGGCGGTCGGTGTGGGAGCCGCGCCAATACACGCGCGCGCAGCTCGGACAGCGTCGGAAGCGCCGCTCCTCGCGGAGGATGCGCTCCGGGATCTCGTCACGCACCGAAGCCGGCGTCGCTTCCACGAGTGGCGTGTTGCACAGAGAGCAGCGCGTGAAGGGACGGAAGTAGCGTTCGAGGTCGAGCGCAGCGCAGACCTCTCGGAGCTGAGCCTCGGGCTGCTCCGCGCGCAGCAAGACGAGGTCCGTCACGCGGAACGCCTCGGCAAGACCCCGGTCGCGCGTCAGCAGCACGCGCTCCTCCTCGATCGCCCGTCGCACCAGATCCGCGTCGTCGATGTCCGTCTGCCAGAAGACGTCGAGGCCGAGCAGCCGCATCCAGCGGGCCAGGCGGCCGAGCATTGCGTCGGCAGCGAGCGGTGGCGGCCGGCCCGGCTCACGCGTGCGACGTCGTCGCGGATCGACGCCCACGCGCGAGCCGCAGGTGCAATGGATCGTACGCCCGAACGCAAAGAGCGCCACATCGTACTCACGCCCGCAGACGGGACAGGGAACGGCCACGCAGATGGGGACGGTGCCATACGGCGCCGGAGGCGACCAGGGCGGGTCGGCCGCTACACGAGCAGGGATGGATCCGCTCGGGCCAACGGCGATCTTCAAAGGGGCTCGGCGCGCGCCGCTGTCGGGCGAGTGGGCGGCGAAGAGGCCAATGCAGAAGGGCCCCGTCCTCGCGGCCCCCGGTGAGGTCGGACGTCCGCCCCGCCGATCCATGGCTGGGAGGGGCGCGATGCGGGAGCGGCGCTCGGGTGTGCGAGCTGGGCTGATCCTGGGACTCGGCGTGAGCCTCCTGGCGAGCCTCGCCTGGGCCGGGCACGGCCGCAACGAGAGCACGCCGAACTACGGGCAAGGCTGTAGCGGACGCGAGGCCGAGAGCGAGGCCAGCCTCCGTGAGCTGGTGCGCCGCAGCGAGGCCTTCCCGGACCTGGTGGATCACCTCGCGAAGCGGCTGCACGATCCCGACGCGAACGTGAGGCTTGCCGCTGCGCGCGGCCTGTCGCGCATGGGACCGAGGGCGGCGTCGGCAATCCCCGCGATCCGTCGCCACCTCGAGGGCAGCGACCCGCGCATGCGATCGGTGGCGGCGAACCTGCTGGCGGAGGTCGGTGCACGATTGCCCGAATCCGAGGCGTTGCTCGCCGATCGCATCGACTCGGATGACCTGCGAACCCGGCTCGAAGCGATGCACGCGCTCGAAAGGCTCGGCCCGGCGGCACGGCAGCGAACGCCGGAGCTGCTCTCGCAGCTGCGCGTCCCCGACCTGCAGACCCACCAGGCTGCGGCGCGAGCGCTGGCCAGCGTCCTCGGCGGTGACCCGACGCCAGTATTGCCCGAGCTGCTGGCGATGCTCGAAGACCCGAGTCCCGCGACGCGCGCCAGCGGCGCCCACGCGCTCAGCTGTTTTGGCGAAGGCGCAGTGCCCGCTCTCGATGCCCTGCTCGCCCAGCTCGACGACCGCGACCCGCTCGCGTGCACCTACGCGGCCGTGGCACTGGGAGAGATCGGCTCTGCGGCCGCACCGGCGCTTTCCAGGCTCGATGTGCTTTCGAGGTCGCGCGACTACCGCGTCAGCGGCGCCGCGCGCGACGCCGCGAGCCATATCCGCGGCGCGCCAACCCTGTCGCAACAGCTGCGCGGCCCGCGTCGCTAGCCGGCCCGGTTCCCGGTCGGCGATGCTCCACGAGCTCGCGGGTAGTCGAGGCCAGGCGGCCAAGGCCGTTCTGAAGGGGCGCCCCCTCAGGATTCCTGGCGGCCGGGTCCGAGCAGCGGACAGAGGAAGTAGGTGTCGCCTTCGTCCATCTCGCCGTCTTCGTTCGCGTCGACCCACCAGCGTCCACCGCGATGTCCCGGGTCGCCGGGGCCGAACTCCGTGCACAGCCCGGAATCACAGGGGTAGAGCTGCTGGAAGGGCCCGCGCGGGGGGAGCTCCATGGCGGTCACGATCGAGTCGTAGAACAGACCCTGACTTTCGACGTAGATGACCGGGCCCTCCACGGCCCCGCGGGCGAAGGCGTCCCCCGTGCCGAGGAGAGGTGCGAGGGCTGCGGCGATTGCGAACAAGGCGATCCGAGCTGCGGTCATGGTGTCTCCTTTCGTCCGTCCGGGTTGCGCGAACTCGTCGCGCAGCACCGCATACGCACGGGCTCGGAAAACGTCGCAGCGTCGTGGTGTCAGATGCGGCGCAGTACGATGGGGCCGGCCAGAGCGCCGAGCAGCGCGAGCCCCACCGCCGGTCCGAGGTGGTGGCTCAGGATGTGCGAGGGCAGGTACATGCAGGCGAGCTGCATCAGCAGCGCCGGCATCGCCCCGGCGGCCATCCCCATCACGAGCCCGGCGCTCCAGCGCTCGAGGGGCGCCAGCCGTCGCAGCAGCAGGAGCCCCGCGGCGAGGGCCGGGAGGCCGTAGAGGAGCACCTCGAGGAAGCAGAGCTGGCGCTGGCCCAGCACCGAGGGCTCGAGGGCCGGCCTCACCAGCCCGTAGACGTAGGCGCCCGCCCAGACGGCGAGGCCGCTCAGCGCCAGGGCCGTCCACCGGCGCTGCGATCGCCCCGGTGTCCCGACTGCGAAGGCAACCCAGATCGCGAACCAACCGGCGAGCAGGCCGAACAGGGTCTCGCCCGCGAAGCGGGGCGAGGCGAGCAGCTGATCGAGGAAGCCGGGCCGCAGCGGCTGTACGGCGATGGTGGCCCCCACCACGAACAGCCACGCCCCGGCTCCCCACAGCAGGGCGAGATGTCGGGGGGCCCTCAGGCGCGGCGACGGTCGGAGCTCGCCGGCCAGCTCGCGGATGAGATCGGCTCTACGCGGCACGTCAGTCCGCCTCCCGCTCCAGGAGGCTTCGGACCTCCCGGATCCCCCGGTGCACGCGGCTCTTCATGGCTGTGACGCTCACGCCGGCCAGGCTGGCCGCCTCGGCGAGCGAGTAACCCTGGAGCTTCGTCAGGATCAGCGCCTCCCGGTGCTCCGGCCGGATCGCGGCGAGAGCGTCTGCCGCCTGTAGGGCGGTACCGGGGTCGACTGCGGCCGCCGCGAACTCCTCGCCGCGCGGTGTCGCGGTCTCGTGACGCTGACGCGTCCCGCGACGGCGTAGCAGATCGATCGCCTTGTGGCGCACGATCGCGAACATCCAGGACCGGAAGGGCCGGCTGGGGTCGTAGCTCGCACGCGCGCGGGGGATCGAGAGCAGGCACTCCTGCACACACTCCTCCGCCAGGTCGGAGTCCCCGAAGCGTCGCCACAGGTACCTTTCCATCACATCGCCTACCTCGGCCAGGAGCCGCTCGTAGGCGTCCCGGTCGCCTGCGTTCGCGCGACACATCCAGGCCGACCAGCGCGCCTCCTCTTCGGCGCGCCCCTCATCGGCCGCGATTCCGCTCGCTTCTTGCGTTTCCAAGCCCAAGGTCGCTCTAGCATGACGCCGTGGTCGCGGCTTCGCCGGAACCATCGCACCCCACGGGGACCTGCTCCGTGGGCGCGCGAGTTCGCCTCGCGGTCCGATGCCTCTCGCGCCGGGCCGATGACGAGCTGCTCGCCAGCGAGGATCGGGCCTCTTCCCGTCCAGGTTCAGCGGACACGCACCTCACGCATGAGCTCGGCCATGCGGTCCATGTAGGGCTGCGCCCACCGCAGATCGCGGGGAAGCTCCCAGCCGGCATAGAGATTGGCGTAGCTCTCGTAGGCCTGGACGAGCTCCTCTCGCGAGATGGTGGGCCGCTTCCACGCCAGCGCCGTCCGGGAGGCGAGGTTGCGGTTCTGTATGGCCAGGGTCTTCGGGATCCGCCGGACCCGATCGGGGTGGGCGTCGAAGAACTCGCTTGCATCCGTGTGGCGCCCGACGAGCGGGCGAAGCTCGGGCGTGTTGATCACGGCGTAGTTGTTGGTCTTGCAGGTGTAGGAGCCCCTGCGCCGTCGTGGCCACAAGACGTTCCGGAGCTTCCGCCGGCGGCGCGAGGGCGAGATCACCTCGCGGATCCAGTAGTAGCCCGCACGGTCCGGCTCGACGGCCTGCCGGATCTCCTGGGCGACGTTCGGCGCGAACCAGTCGTCGTCGTCCACGGGCAGGATCAGGTCTCCCGCCGGGACCTTCTCCAGCGCGGTACACGCCGCTCCGTCGACCCTCGAGAGGCTCAGCTCTGCGATCTCCTTCAGTCGCTGCCGGAACGCGCCGTAGCTCAGGTCGAAGGTCTCGTTCCAGGCTTCGAACTTCGGGCGGAAGCTCGGCAGCACGCGATCGGCGAGCCCTTCCGACCGGCTCCAGTCGAGCGTACGCCGCACACAGAGATGGATTCTCACGCGCTCGACTCCGACCCACGGACCTGTTGCGCTCCGGAGTATATGGGACCCGTCACTCTGCGCTTCGAGCGGAAGCGCCGCTAGCATACTGCGGGCGCTGATGCGTTCAGGCTCGAACGGATGTCGCAAACCGTGCGTGCGTATCCCGACGAAGGCAGATAGGAGGCATCCCCGTGGCTCAGTGGAACCCGTCAGGGGGAGAAGGCGCGCTGGTGATGTCGGGCGGCGGTGCCCGCGGCGCCTACCAGGCGGGAGTGCTCGCGGGTCTGGCCGACCTGGGGCTCATAGACGGGGATCGGCTCCCCTTCGGCGTGCTGGTGGGGTCGAGCGCCGGAGCGATCAACGCCGCCGGTCTCGCGGCGTTCGCCGACCGCCCGCTCGAAGGCATTGCGAGGCTCGCCGAGGCCTGGAGCGCGGTCGAAGCGCAGCAGGTCTTCCGCTCGGATCTGCGCTCACTCGGCGGGATCGGGGTGCGCTGGGCCCGTGACCTCTCGCTCGGCGGCCTCACGGGCAAGGTTTCGCCCAAGGCACTCCTCGATACGGAGCCCCTGCGCGATACGTTGAAGGGCTGGATTCCCTTCGCGCGGATCGAGCCGAACATCACGTCCGGTGCCCTGCGCGCGCTCGTGCTAGCCGCCACCAATCTCTATACGGCCACCGGCGTCTTCTTCGTCGACAGCGCGCCCGAGCTTCCCCTATGGCAGCAGACTCGGCGGCTCGCCGAGCGATCGCGGATCGGCATCGAGCATGTGCTGGCCTCGAGCGCGATTCCCCTGCTCTTCCCACCCGTGCCCCTCGAAGGCAGGTGGTTCGGCGACGGCTCGATTCGCAACACCGCACCCATCAGCCCCGCCATCCATCTGGGTGCCCGGCGCATCATGGCGATCAGCGTGCGCGAACAGCGGCCCGATGCGGACGTCGGCCGCTTCGACACCACTCGTCCCGCACCCTCCATCGCCGAGATCGCGGGAGTGCTGCTCGATGCCGTGATGCTCGACGCGATCGAGATCGACGTGGAGCACAGCGGGCGCGTGAACGCGAGCGTGATCCGCGGCGCTCGGCCGCTACCCGGGCACCCCTTCCGCTACCTGGACGTCCTGGCGATCCATCCCTCAGAGGACATCGCTGCCCTCGCCGCCGAGCTCGCATCGCGGGTTCCCCGCATCGTGCGCTACCTGATGCGCGGCCTGGGCAGCGACGAGGCCATCAGAGAGCTCAGCAGCTACCTGCTCTTCGATCCGGTGTTCTGCGGCCGCCTCGTCGAGCTGGGTCGCGAGGACGCGAAGGCGAACCGCGACGAGATCGAGCGCTTCTTCAAAGATCCCATGTGACGCTTCGATCCCCGCTCAGCCGGCAGGGCGCGGTATTATTCGTGGCCGGTACGAACCGCTGCAAGGAGGCACCGATGTCCGCCGCAACCGACCTCGCCGACATCACGTACGAAATCCAGGGGCAGCGGGTCACGTTCCCGGTCGAGGTGCGCGACGCATCCGGCGCCATCGCGGGCTTCCTG
>Ga0209536_100001462_pt1 | contig 39146 bp, 36 predicted proteins | sample DeeMarSeWOR28_12_FD_187461 | JGI IMG/M metagenome (GOLD analysis project Ga0209536, IMG submission 187461) | Marine sediment microbial communities from White Oak River estuary, North Carolina - WOR-2-8_12 (SPAdes) (version 2) | ecosystem: Environmental > Aquatic > Marine > Intertidal zone >... | reverse complement strand
GGATAAGCCAGCTGCCAGACAGGCTCCCAAACAAATTTCCCTACTTGCCAATGTCGACGCAGGCTCCGATCTAGCACGGTCAACTCACTGGGAATCCGGGGATCAAGATGGTATGGAGTCTCTAGAAGCTTGTCAATAACAGCTGTTATGACGACTCGGGTATCTACTTCGCTGGCATATCGGGTTACTGCAAGCGCCCTATACTTTGTGAGGCCTCGCAGATAACAAGTCCATTCGTTCAAGAAGGCATGGAGTTCCTGGTGCGCCCGGTGCTCAAAGCGGACCACCTTTTCTACTAAGGTCTGGTTAAAGTGGTTGATGGCCACGTCCAACCGAGCCTGCTCTTCCGGCCGCAGGTAATTACTCAGGATCGGCAATCGCTGTTGGCGCATTAGGTAACCCCCGATCGTCAACTTGGGCATATCTCTCTTGGCCATCGTCCAGTGCATAGTATCGCTTATCAAGTACGGTTCCATTTCAATGGCCATCTGTTCTAGAATCTTCAAGTCGCGCTGAAGTATCTGGTGTTCGCTGAACATGGCATCGCCCCTTGAAGCCCCCAGCATCCCTGCTTTTAAGCCCCCGATTTTTCACTGACTCTGGATCGCAAGACGCTCGGCGACTTCACAAGATGGTTGAGCAATTCATACATACTCTCCTTGCTAAACAACCTCAAATATCCTCCGACAAATCGGTCATTCTTAACGTACACTGAAACAGCCCGGCCGTCATCAGCCCGATGATGATTTATGCTCAACAAAACAAGACTGCCCCATAGCAATGTTTTGCTACGGTTGATGATGGGTCTACAACATTTGTTGTAGATGTGATGTCATCGCCGACGACGGGCACAATGGCCTTGGCTCAATGATAACCTCGATCGACCATGGAACCTGATTGCTGGAAGAATTATTCTATCTTGACATCATCCTTACATATCCAATTTTTCCCACCGCCCCTTTAGCTTCTCCATGACTTTTGGCATCGTTGTATATTCCATCGCGACCATTGGTAATCGATGGGGCTCAAAAGGCCCATGGCTGCGCATGTAGTTGGCGACGATGTTAGATTGTCGACGAGTTTCATCGAAGCCTGGATCGTCAAACATGTCACGAGGGCCAACTAAACGGCCGTCGGCGATTTGAAAACCCAGGGCGATCGCGCGAGGCGGCCCATCAAAGCGACTGGGCGTAGCTTTATGTACGGGCACTGGCATTAGAGGACCATGATGCGAACCACGCATCCATCCTTCAACAATGTGCGCCACGGTAAAAGGCTCTAATACTTCACCCACCGCCGGGAATTGGCTTTGGCAACGCACCACGCAGACTGGGTCATCCTTGCCCACATACTGACCGGCTATGAGAGCCAGCCGCTGAGTAGACGAAACAGCAGCAACTTCATTATTTTTTGTATACACTGCTTTCACCGCGTATCGACCTGGCGTGCCGATGAAAACTAGCAGATCGTACATCTCTTCGGGTGAGTCAAAGAAGATACGTTTGTGCTCTTTGACATCATGCACCTCAAAGCGAAAACCGTTATGCATTGAGGGGGCGATGACGAGACCGGCGGTGTTGAAGGGGTCAGCGAATATCTTAAAAAGCGGTAGGTTCCAGGCGCCGGCCGAAGTTTTATCAGCCATAAAGACGATAATTGGCTCGGCCTTACGTTCCTCAAAGGCCATTTCGGCTACGCCCGGTCCCATACCTTTAACGTTGCCCGAAAAAGCATCGGCTAAAAGGTCCTGACCCACGCCGTAAAGCTTGAGTTGCCTGGCAACTTCAGTACAAGCTTCAAAAACATCCCAGGCAAGACGGTGAATATTTTCATTATCCACTCCATTACGATGGGTCATAATTAGTTCCAGATCGTCACCGCATGCAGCGACGTAATAATCTGTGATGGCACCCTGCGTCCGCGCTTTGTCCAGCTGCTCTTTGGCCTGGTCGATTAAATCCTTGTGGATGCTGGAATGACCGACATAACCGCCTACATCAGCCTTGATGACACTAAAAGTAACTTTGTTTTCCATTTCTTTTTTCTCCTTGTCTCCACCATACCCGAATGTTGTCTGCTTATATATCCCGGGAATATAGGGACCAAATGCGGGCCAATTGATCTTGCTCGCAGTGAATTTCTGTGTAATGTTTAACTTTGTCCCTCCAAAACAAAACCCGATCCGTACAGATGGCAAAGCTACTGAATCTGTGTCTTACCGTTTTTGACGATCAGGACAGGAACTTGGGTGCGGGACAGAACCCTATTGCTCACGTCGACGGTCATACCATGGCTTCCCAAGCTGAGGAGGCACCGGGGGAAAGGTGTTAACCACATACACCCACGCCTTTTCACGTATGGCTAGATCCCGGGCATACGCCAACGCCCCTTCAGCATTTGGAGAGTCGTCCGTCGCTAACAGGATTCTGGTAAACATTCGTTTCATCTCCTTCACACTCAGACGAAGCCCCGTATGCACCTGCCACGTGGGCTATCTTTAACGTAAGTGAAAGCGCCCTGGCTGTCATCGGTAGGATGATGATTTTCGACTCAACAAAATAAGGCCGAACGGAGACGGTCCTTTTGCACAAGTGTTGACATGCCCTACGACTTTTGCTGTAGGCACAGGATTAGCATTATGCCAAACTCATTTGGACATCCCAATGAACACGGCAAACAAAACGCCAACTATCATTGAGTGATGTGTATCGATCTAACTTCCCGAAAGAATTTACATAACATTATCAGCGGATACCTCTCTCCATGCTTGTACCACAATTCTGAAGATGTCGGATTCGGTGATAATCCCCACCAACTCGCCATGGTAGTCAACCACTGGCAGCCCGCTGATCTTGTTTTCTAACATCAATTGGGCCGCTTCGTCGATGTTAGCCTCTTGAGAAATAACGATCGGGTGGTGGGTCATGATCTCTTTTATCTTCAGATTGCTGAGCAAATAGTTGAGTTCCCAAACGCTCAGCGACGTTGCATCTGAAGCTTCTGCGCCACGAATGTCGCCGCGGGTAACAATCCCGACCAGATGCCCGTTTTTCACCACCGGAAGACGCCTAATCCGGTAATCGGCCATTAGCTTATGCGCCTCGGGCAACGTCGTTTCTGGGGTAATCGTGATGACATCGTGGGTCATCCAATTCTTAACCAGTTCTAGTTTCATTGGTCTTACTCCTTTCTTTTGGCGATTGTGGTTCTCAAACAGGTTCGGCAATCTTCTCTCGAGAAAGTGTGTATGTCCTATCGGCTGCCTCTAACGCTTCAATGATTTTTCTACTTCAGCTATCTTTTTCGTCGCATCCAGTAGTCCGCTTTTGAGCCAAGCCATGTAAACTCACTGCGTCTTCCATACACCCCGGTATTCGCCAATGGCATCTTGTAAATCTAATTCCAGGTGCCAGTTACCGGCAGCAGGTGTTGAAAATTCTCTAAAGGTTATTAGCTCCGGCCCGTTGCTAGCCTCACATCGCTCTTCCCACCTGACATTGCCGCTAGGATCTTGAAGTGTCCAGGTGATTGCGCCGGCTGACAAATTGACCTGCATATACAATTCGGCCTTGTTTTCCCCGTTTTCCACAGGTAGAGTCCAAGCGTCGGTGCAGTTGGTAATTTCGTGGAAATAGGAATCGCACACATTCGAGAATTCTCCGTGGCAATTGGCTAGCAGCAGGACGGCAACTGTAAGAAGAAATATCAATCTCAATCGTTTCATCGTTCTTCCTCCGCAATTTTTAATTTTTGATCACCAAGGATCAAATGATGCGTTGGCAGGATAATTCTTAATTCCTCAGGAAGTCGAATGAGATACATGGTTCGTCTCAATTTTTCGGATACGATGAGGTCGTACACCTGGAGCGGTGGCCAGGCTGTGAGCTTCATCAGGGTAGCGAGACGGTGCGGCGCTCCAGAACTTCGCTCCAAAACGATTAACAACCTGGGCTGGTCCGTATACGTACTTCATCTTATTGTTCCAGCCCCTTGCCCTTCCACTCGTTCCAAATCCTTGTGTTTCATTTCAATAAGGGTGCCGTATTGTTCTAGAATATGCCGGGCCTCTGGTGCTGTTTCCGTCGAAGTCTTTACCACAAAGAGCGCATTATCACGGTGAGCATCTGCGACGTAGGAAAACAGAGAACGTTCTGCTCTGTCTAAACCAAATATCATGCCGAAGAGGGCGCCAGCAAAAGCGCAATACAGCATGATAAGGGCAAGAAAAATCAGGCTCGTCCCAATAGGGCACTCCATCAGCCTGCAGTTCAAGATACCGGCGATCACGCCAATAAGGCTACCAAAGCTAAGGCCGATAAGGGAACCCAGGGCAGCATCTTTGAATACTATCCGCGCTTTTTCCTTGCTGCACAGGTACTTCCAGATGTCAGCGGTTCCGGGCAATATATTCATCTTATTGTCTGAAAATCCAGCTGCCCTCAGCTCTCGTTCGGCACTTTTCATATGTGCATTATCAGGGATTAGACTAACGATGGTTTCCATTATTCGACCTCCTCGCAGTGATATAGCCTGATCTCACCACTTCATAGAGGCGCTGCATTACAAATTAAGCGCCTCAGCTAAAAGGACAGTTAATGTACTTTTACCACAACCTCATTTACCAAAAATGCCTATCCGCTCACCGTTGAGTTCTAATTCAACGTTAGCTGACAGGTAAATATCTTCCATACATCGGCTAGGTACCAAGAACAGGCTGGTGCGAGCTGGGTTGGGCAATTAACCTGCGTACTGACCACCTCGCGGTACCACGATAATCCTGTATCTCGAGAAATCACGGGCAAGCCTTTTTGATTATGGCAAACACATGTTCCGCGTAGCGATCACTCGGAAAGCGTACCCTGAATTCTGGATCGATGAAGCCGATTGCGCTGCTGATCAGCGTACCTAGTTCATGATGTGCTAACTCTACCTCCGTTCTTATCCCAGATCGCTCGGCAGCGTTGCAGAGTGGACATTGGTCGAACACATAGTTAATTTCATCGTCAATCTGTTCGGGGGTGAAAGGGATGTGCATTGACCCAAGAATACATTCTAGCGTCAGCGTTGCTCGGTGGATGTTTGATTTCCCGGATAAACTGAGACTGACGTGACGGGCTACTGATTGACCCAATCTCTCTGCAAAGTTGTCAGCCAAACGCTCGGTTTCTAGAGCCCTACCTCGCACCTCGCTGGCAAGGGCTCCCTCTAACAGAATTTCATCCAGATCGACAGCGGTGGCTTTTCCCCCAGCGACACACTCAGCCCAGATGTGGAAGCCGCTCTCTTCGTCGCCCCGGATAAAGACGTTTCGCTCAGCTACCTCTTCATAGTACATATCACCGCTACCGACCGAATAATTGTAAATGACGGTGGCTTGTGATATAGAGCAATTGGCCACGCAATTTCCGTTTTTTTTCAGACTCTCAGCCATCAATGTGCTGTTCATTACCTGCGTCACCTCCTAAGTTGCGACAAACGTTGTCGGCTAAAGATTGACCACTACTTTGTTTCTTTTCTGCATCTCCGGCGATGACCTTGGGCTGGCTTCGGGTTTGTGTACCCTTGAGGTTCAATATGGCATCCAATAACGTTTCGGTAGCACAGCCTTTGATCAGAAAGTCGTCAACCCCGGCCGAGATAGCAAGGGTTTTATATCTGTTGTACATTGTCAAACCGATTACCTTTACCTCTGACCATTGTTTCTTAATGCGCCTCGTGGCCTCCAGTCCGTCCATTACCGGCATTTGCATGTCCATTAACACAACGTCTGGCCGATGTTCAGCTACCTTTTGCACTGCTTCCAGACCATCAACCGCTTCTCCAACCAACTCAACCTCTGGACAGAGAATCAATAGAGCGCACAGGCCCTGGCGAGTCGGCTGTTGGTCATCGGCGATCAAAACGCGTATACGTTGTTTCATTGACTATCATCCTTTAGTGTATGGTATATATGAACATCAGCCTTGCTTTCATTAACCTACACGGTTAGGGTTCGGGAGTCATCGGCAGGATGATGATTTTTGCTCAACAAAAGAAGACCGCCTCAAGGCGGTCTGGCTCCACACCTGTTGATAGTGCCTACTTCATTTGTATTACTTTGACATGCTCCCACCGCTAAAGTGGATGGGCTTTACAGGCTTTTCCTGTAACGGGGAACCGGAAAGAGAATTGAGTGTGCAGTTGCCCGTGCACCTCTGTTTTCTAGCTTGGTTTTGTTGTTACCCTTCTTTGGCGTCCAACTCATCGAGTTCTGCAAATCCCTCTCGGAGAGCATAGAGTGCTGCTTGAACCCGGTTAGCCAAGTGTAATTTGCTCAGGATGTTACTTACGTGAGTGCGTACCGTAACCTCGGCGATGGACAGTTGGCCTGCGATTTCTTGGTTGCTCAACCCTTTTGCCACCAAATTTAAGACCTCTATCTCCCGTCCGGTCAGTGGATCTGGTGTTGGCGTTTTCATGGTCGGCCGACGCATCTCTTGTAAGACCTTACGAGCAATGCTCGGATGCAATGAAGGTTCACCGTGATAGACTTTACGGATGGCATCAACCAACTCTTCAGGATCGGCATGCTTTAGTAGATAGCCTAGGGCGCCAGCCTTGATGGCGGGAAAGACCTTGTCATCGGCCGCGAAACTGGTCAACGCCAAAATCCGGGTCTCTGGTTGGTTACCCGTTATCTGGCGGGTAGCTTCAATGCCATCCATCACTGGCATCACCAGGTCCATCAGGATAACATCTGGTCGCAGTGTGTCAGCCTGATCCACCGCCTCGCGCCCATCCGCAGCCTCTCCGACGACCTGGATGTCCTCAACCTCAGCCAGCAGGGCACGGGTTCCCTTGCGGACGATGGTGTGGTCATCGACAATAAGAACTTGAATCGTTGTTTGTCCCGTCTGATTCACCTCATCCATTAGGTTTTACCTCAACCCTTAATGTTGTTCCTTCCCCCGGCCCACTATCTATTGTCATTTCCCCATTAATTCGCTGCACGCGTTCTTCAATACTGCGTAAACCTAGCCCACCACTCTGCTCGGCAGCAACCGGATCAAAGCCCCTACCATCATCTTGCACCTCCAGGCAAAAGTGATCATGGTCAGCGTACAGGCGAACGATCACCTTTTGCGCCCTGGCGTGTTTCACTGCATTGGTGAGAGCCTCCTGGGCAATCCGGTAAAGTTCTTCCTCAATTGAAAGCGGCAATCGCATTTCTCCCTTTATATGGAATTCGGACTGCAATCCCGAGCGAGCTTCCACTGCTTCTAAGCGGGCTTGTAGCGCACTCGCTAACCCCTCCTCCTCCAACGCTGGTGGGTGTAATTCAAAAATAAGCATACGCATGTCTAACATGGCTTCGCGGGCCATGTTGCGCAACTCTTGAAGGTTATCGGCTGCTATCTCCGCCTTACCGGCCGACAGCGCCATTCGTGCTGCCTCTGCATAAAGGTTAACACTGTAGAGCGCCTGGGTTACCGAATCGTGTAACTCGCGCGCCAGGCGTTGGCGTTCTTCGACGACGGCCAGCTGCTCAGCTCTCTCGTGTAGCTGGGCGTTTGTAATAGCAATGGCCGCCTGGTCGGCAAAGAGACTCATGATCCGGATGTCTTCCTTATTGAATCCGCCTGGCTTGTTGACGATATCCAGTGCACCGATGATAGTCTCATCTGCCCAAAGGGGAATAGAAAGAAGGGTTTTAAGGTGTGGGCTTCGGTAATACGCCTGAACCCGACTCTCCAGATCATTCAACAACAATGGCTTGCCCTGAGCCACTACCATTCCAGCGAATGATTCACTAATGGCCATACGGTCCAAGACGGGTGAAGGCGTACCGCTACTGCTAGTGACGCGCAACCAACCCTCGTCTTCCACCAGCAACACCGCACTCCCCGTAGCCCCTGTTAATCTCTGTGATTCAGCACAAACAAGTTCTAGCACCTCTTCAAGGGTTACAACCTTTTGTAGTAGAGCGCTTGTAACTCTCTGGAGGCTTTCGCTTGTTTCCAATAACAGCCTGGTTTGCTGCTGTTGTTCCTGAAGACGCTGCTCTATTCCTTTAGCATATAAGGTAGCTAAGCGAGCCGCCATGTATCGAAGACCAGTATCGAGCTGGGTACTTACATCCAATGCCTTCGTTGGCTCAGATGAATACGTACGCCACACAATGGGTATGGCAGCCTCCCGAAGCAAAAGTAGCGCCTCGAGCACCTCGGAAATCTCAAAGCCTGACGCCAGACGATCGAGTGATACTTCGCGCAGATACGCCTCCAAAGCAAGGGGCGACCCAGTCTTTAGGCTGTTTATGAAAGCAACGAGCCCGCGGGCTGCAGACGGTTTGAGCTCTACCAATGGAACCTGCCCGTAACGAGAACCGGGTTGATTGTGAGCCTTCTTAGCCCATGTTGCAGCAATTTCGTCCTGGTAAAGCTCCAGGAGCATGGCTAGGTCTTGAGCTGGTTCTACATTTTCTGTCATTTCTTTCCATAGATTCGTAGCTATTAAGAACGCCTATATGAGGCATTTTAACATACCTGTCTGTCGGTTTGAAGTGTAAGAAGCAAAGATGAGATATGGTCTCTCCGCCTCTTATGGTCAAGCTGTTGGAAGAAACTCTTAGTGATACTGATCGTCGATTGTAGGCGTGAAGCGTTAAAGTAGGAATGAGGAACTAATTGCCGATCACTTAGTGGCTACGAACCAATGGCTTGGTCATAGTATAAGAATTCTCATCCTTTCTTGGCTCAGATATTAATCGGCGGCGACAACAGGGGTCTACGATTCAGTGCAATATGGCCTTAATCGAAAACATATTTGAGGAATCCGATAATATGCTTGCCACGAGGCCATTTACCGCTGAAAGAAAGGAGCCACTTGTTGTTGAAGTTTACAAATTGGCCTATTAGTAGCTGGCCTCTTTCGTGGTAGGAATGTACTCGACCAGCTCGTCCAGTGGGACCATCAGGCGTTCGTCCGAACTACGACGTTTGACCTCGACAGCCCCTTGTGCTAACCCGCGAGCGCCAACAGTCACCCGCAATGGGATGCCGATCAGGTCCGCATCCTTAAATTTTACGCCAGCACTGGCATCACGATCGTCATAATAAACCGTAAAACCAGCTCCCATCAATTTTACATAAAGTTTATCAGCCGCCTCTTCTACCTCCTCGCCTTTGCCCAGCGACATCAGGTGAAGATCGAAAGGGGCCACGCTGTCGGGCCAGATGATGCCGTCCTGGTCGTGGTGCAACTCGACAATGACGGCCATCAACCTATCCAGGCCAATCCCATAGGAGCCCATGTAAATCAGTTGCGGTTCGTTGTTCTCATCCAGATAAGTGGCCCCGGTAGCTTCGCTGTAACGGGTGCCTAATTTGAAACAGTGGCCCACTTCGATGGCCCGGCGGGCCTCAATCCGGCCGCCGCAGTTGGGGCACTTGTGCCCGGTATCGGCCTGGGCGATGTCGGCCATCTGGCTGATGGCAAAATCTCTGGGATAGTTGGCACCCGTGTAGTGATAACCTTCGTCGTTGGCGCCGATGACGAAGTCACCGCCATTTTCAATCGACCTGTCGGCAATGACAATTATGCCCCCTCCATTTATGTCAGGGGCCACCTCTAAACCAACAGCCGAGGCATAACCGGGCACAGCGCCAATAGCCCGGATCTCGTCCTCGGTCGCTGGCCGTAACTCCCCGCCACCTAAGGCATTCACCAGCTTGGTCTCATTGACCTCCAAATCTCCCCGAACCAGCCCAAAGACAAAGCGGCCATCTTTCTCTAAACGGCCGGGTGGTGTGTTCCAGTAAAAGATCGCTTTGATGGTCTGGCTTACAGGCACGCCGACGAAATCGGCCACCTGAGCGATAGTAGTGCAATCCGGCGTGGCCATCTTTTTTAGCTCGGCCTGGTCGACCGGTGGCTGGCCTTCGCGGACAAACTCGGCCGTATCGACGTTAGCCGCATAGTTACATGAGGTACAGGCGATAAAGGTATCCTCTCCTTGCTCGTGCGGAACTGCAAACTCATGCGAGGATTTTCCGCCCATAGCGCCAACGTCGGCTAGAATTGGCACGGTTGGCACACCACAACGTTGGAAGATATTTAGATAAGCCTGGTACATAGACGGATAGAATTCGTCCAATGATTCCTCGCTGGGATCGAGGCTATAGGCATCTTTCATGATAAACTCGCGTAAGCGAATCAGGCCGCCTCGAGCGCGGGGTTCATCCCGAAACTTCTTGGACACATGATAGACAAGACGGGGCAAGTCGCGATAACTTTCAATATCGCTTAAGGTGATGTCGTTGACGACCTCCTCATGTGTTGGGGATAAGGCATACTCCCGGCCGCTCTCTGTCCGTAACTTGACCAGGGCTGGTCCAAATTCGGTCCAACGGCCGGTCGCCTGCCAGACTTTTGCCGGGTGCAGATTGGGCATCCACATTTCCTGGCCGTCGATAGCCTCCATCTCTTCGGCCATAATGTCCCAGATCTTGCGGATCACCCGGTAACCCAGGGGCATAAAGGTGTATAAACCGGCGCCAAGTGGCCGGATATAATTAGCCCGAATCAACAATTGGTGGCTGATCATCTCGGCATCGGCCGGTGCTTCCCGCAACGTCTTACCGAAGGCTTTTGTCATTCGCATAAGCTGGTATTCACATCCTTGTGTCGTTGATCCCTTTGCATAGAGCGGCTCAGGCTTATGCTGGGGTGGCACAGTATAACAGGCATCCCAGGGGGGGTCAAAAGCGCCAAATATGAGTAAATCGGCTGATTTTTATTAAAAAAGTGCCCAATCAGCACATATTTGGACCAATTTTGCTCCAATCCCTTGCCTACTCGGGCAACATGCTCTAAGATGGTGCCTGATTGTTGGTCAGTATCCATCATCAATACCATGATTACCAGAGTAATTCTGGAAAAAGGAAGGGAAAAATGGCATATGCATACACCAATTCTAAAGGGCGTACTTATTACCTGCATTCAAGGGAGACAACCTTGAAGAACGGCGGTACACAAACCATCTACTTTTTCGGCAAAGAAGCCAAAGAAGGCGCGATCGACGCGGTCCCGGCTGGCTATGTCGTAACGGAAAGCCGCAATGGCCTGCCCGTTTTGAAAAAAGGTTAAGCCCACATTCTACTACCTGGCGTTAAATACGCCAGCATTGAAACCACAAAGCTCCGCCTGCTTCGGTTAGGTTGGGGCTTTTTTTCATTCTAATGACTCTTCGCCAGCAAGGTGCTCAAAGCCCCTAGTAAGGCGTCAATATCCGCCTGTGTATTGTAACCCTGCACCGATACCCGGATGAGTTGCCTGTCATTCCACTCGATGCAGGGGATCTCGATTTTGAACTGCTCATAGAGCTGGGATTTTAACGATTTGATGTCTGGTATAGGTGGCAACTGGGCGACAGCCATTTGATGGTACCAGCCGGACTCATCTGGATATACAGAAGGCAGGCCGGTCAACTCGTCGATGCGTTGGATAGCCTGATGGACTAAATCGTGGCACCGTTTTCTCACGTTTGGCCAATTGTACTCAGCCTGGAACCGGATGGCGGCCGGGATAGACAAATACGGGGCGATATATATCGTTCCCCACCACTGCAAGTAATCCAGATAATCTGAACCAAAGGAAAGGGTTCGATCCTCTCCCCAACCCCAACCGACAACCAACGGCTCGATCAACTCCTGCCGGTCTATCCGCGTATACAGAAAGGCGGAGCCCTTCGGACCACAAAGCCATTTATGCCCGTTGCCCACATAGAAATCAGCCCCAATCACCTTAAGATCGAGCTTTATCTGCCCTGGGGCATGGGCACCGTCAATCACCGTCAGAATGCCTGCTTTTCTGGCTCTGGCACAGATTATTTCGACCGGCATCGTCACGGCTGTCGGCGAAGTGATATGGCTGATGAATATCACCTTTGTTTGCGTGGTTACGCCCTGCCAGAACTGATCGACTATCTGGTCAGAAGACGTCGCCGGAAGTGAAATGGGTTGCCGGATGTATGAAAAGCCGCGTTTTTGGCTAAAGTAGCCCCAGGCACGATCACAGGCGCCATACTCATGATCCGTAGCCAGAACCTCGTCGCCTGGTCCCAAAGACAAGGATTGGGCAATGACATTTACGCCAAAAGTAGCGTTCGGCACATACACAAGTTCTCCAGCGTCGGCATTCAGATAACCGCCAAGCGCTTGGCGAGCTGTTACCAGTAACTCGGATAATTCCTGATCCACAAAATAGACCGGTTGCCGCTCCATGCGCCGTAACCAATCCTGGTAAACTTCAAATACAGGTCGTGGGGTAGCTCCAAACGAACCGTGATTGAGGAATACGATGTCAGGATCGAGCAAGAATAGCTCTCTTAGTGATGTCATCTGCCCTCCATTGTTTTGCTGACAAGATCAAACTTGGCTTACGGCTTAGCCCAATCCGCTAGAGGCTACGCAAAGTTGGGTGAACACGCAAATTGGGTGACTAGCCGTTTTTCAAGGGGATGAGTGAGAACCTCTTTGTTCAGAGGCAAAACGGGGTAAAAGTTCCCTAAAAAGAAAGAGCCTAGCTTGCGCCAGGCCTTTCAAAGGGAAGAGGAGAAAGGGATGATTCTTGACTAGCAACATTATGTCATATCCCATATTTTGTGTAAATGGGACTATGGGACTAGTACTATGGTTATATCCTATGGCTTCCACCTTTGGCATTACAGGCTCTGCCTCCAATTGAGCCAGGATTTACAGTGTATCAATAGTGTTGAACATAATATCGAATGATAATTCAACACCTTTCTTTAGTGTATGTCCCGTAAATGAGAAGGGGGCAAAAAGGACTAAGGATTGAGACGAACCCGGTGCCACTGGGCTACCCCCATTGGCGTGGTAACGTAGTTCTGCACATGTGGTTTAACCAGTACAGCCGATAAACTGTGATTTAGAAAAATGGCTGGTGATTCGGCTACAATTTGTTGCTCGATATCATGGTATCGATCCAACCGGCGTTTGATATCTTGTTCAATGCGAGCACTCTCCAACAGACTATCGATCTCGGCGTTGCGATAGCCCATTAAATTTTGTTCCGAGTCACTGTGGAATAAAACGTCAAGAAAGTTTTCAGGATCCGGATAATCGGCACACCAGCCGGAATTGAAGATATTTCCCACGTTGCCGGCGTAGAGTTCGTCAAGGTAATTAAAGGGATCAAGCAAGAGCGGTTCTACGGTCACACCCAGATTATCCTGCCACATAGTTATGAGTGCAGTAACAAGGGGGCCAACGCTGCCATAGCCAGAGGTTGTGAAAGTGACCGCAGGAAAGGTGTTAGGATCGGCATAACCGGCCTGGGCTAGCAAGGCTCGGGCTTTTTCCGGATCGAAGCGTGGTCCATTGATATTTCCAGTGTATCCAGGAATACCAGGTGGCAACGGTCCAACGGCAGGAAGGACGTTGCCCCCATAAAGGCCATCGATCAACTTCTGCCCGTCCACTGCATAGCTAAAGGCCTGGCGAACCAGTAGATCATCGAAAGGAGCCAACCGATTGTTAAAACCCACATAACTGATACACATATTGGTTCCCATTTGCAGGTCAGATGATAAGGGGTTGTTGGGATCCTGGGCACGTTCCAGGTTGCTCCCCCCAATGCTAACCAAATCTATCTGGTCCTTTTCATACATAGCCATGGGGATACCAGCACCCATGTGGTAGACGACATGGCTGACGGCCGGAGGTGGCAAATAATAACGATCATTACCGGCAAGGATCAGTACCTCGTCATCTCGCCACTCCTGCAATAAAAATGGTCCCGTTCCATTGGGGGCATGTTCCCAATCGGGCTGGCTGACATTATGGCGATCGACCACATAAGCCACAGGATAAGTTAATTTCGAGAGGAAATAGGGTTTTGGCGCATCAATTCTCACCTCGAGCGTATGATCGTCGATGGCCCGGAGCCCGCTAATCTGTTCTGCTTGACCGGCAGTTACTTCATCCACACCGATAATGTCACCCAAATAGGTGACCACCGTATCGGATCCAGTGTCTGGGTGCGCAGCCCGCTGCCAGGAAAAGATCACGTCGTCGGCCGTCACCGGGCGACCATCATGAAAAACCGCATCGCGGCGTAAAAAGAAAGTGTAAACGGTGCCATCCTGGCTGACTTCCCAGCCGCTAGCGATCTCGGGATAAACCTGTAAGTTAGTATCCAGGCCGACCAGGCCACTGAAGATGCCCCCCACTGGGCCCGCTGCCCCGCTATGGGTGATGGCCGGGTCCAAAGTTCGTGGCTGGCCGGCCGTCAAAAAGAGGGTGTTCTCCTGGTCAATGTCATAACTAGCAACGAGATCGTCCTCGGCCGTGGTAGCCAAGTTACTGGCCGTGCTACAGGCCAGGGCGAAGAAGAGGATGGTGGAAAAAGCGATCAGAATCTGCCTTTTGGAGGTCATTCCAAGCCCTTTTTCGATTTATTTCTGGTAATTGCCATCGTCGACAGGCCAATAAACAACAGAAAGGGGGCTAGGCCGAGGCCACAAATCCCAGAATTTCGTCCCGGATCTGGAGCAGAATCCACTGGAGCCGAAGTGACCGGTATAGCGTCTGGAGCTGGCGGGGTTGGCCAACTTTGGGCTGCATTGAGCGGCACGGCCGTTGGCACATTCGCCGCCAGGATAGGGGTCGGCGTCGGCGGGATCTGGCGGAGTGGTGCGCCGATTTCCCTTCGCCAGGCCGTCTCCAGGCCATCGGCGTTAAAACCATAAACCTGTTCCAGAGCCGCATCATAGCCAGCGGCACCGGCCAGGGCTAACAACAACTCTTGCATCTTCTCTTGCCCATATGAATCCAGCAGATAATCAACCAGGCTATAACTCTGGCTGTAGGCGGCCGATGCCGCCTCACCTTGTGCAGGAAAGGAACCGTTTAGGGAACGCACGGGCTGAAATGAATCTTCCTCGACTCCCTCTTCGATATCCTTCAGGGTTTGCCCATCCGGTTCTCCTTCGGCGTAAACAGCCAGACCCTCGCTAAGCCAGTTGGGCAGGCTACCGCCGAGGCAGCTAAGAGAAAATTGATTGATGACCAGGTGAGCCAATTCATGGCGCACGGTGCTACTGCCCCAGGTCTCGGCCAGGTGTGGCGGTACTCCGATGAGGATGGTATTGTAATCAGTGAAGGCAATACCACCAGCCCAATCTTGCACGTATAGAAGAGCCTCTCGCATGTCTGCTGAATCGGCATAGATGAAGAACTCGACTTCCCCCTGTAGTTCAATGCCCGTATCCTGTTGCAGGCGCTCTAGTCCAGCCACGGCCGCCTCCAGCAAGATCGGCCCGACCTCTTCTCCTTCGTACCAATGCAGGCGGATGGGCGCCGAATGCCTGGGATCCTTCCCTTCAATCGTTCGCCACTCAAAGCGATCGTCGGCAAAGGTCAATTCTTTGCCTGGCGTCGTGATGGTATTCCCGGAGGCATCGGTGACCTCCCAATGCCAGGACATTTTCGCCCCTGGCGGGGGATTACCTGAGCGGCTCATCACCCAGGTCCATTCCAGGTTTGAACCTTTCACCTCAACCGGCACTTGGGTGCCGGCTGCCAGGCATCCTTCCCGGCCGAGGTGGTAAATCAAGGTGGCCTCAACGATCGGTTCCTCGACATCCAATTCAAGGCGGAAGGTAACCGTTTCTGGGAAGTCGACGATGGCTTCGTCCTTGATGATGACTAGTTCGCTCTGGGCAAGCCACGAGAAACTAAACAAAGGGGTAATCAAGCCGTTTAACAATAAGAATAATAATAGGGGGAGTTTCATTTCATTTGATTATACATTCGGTAATCTTTACTTAATATACTGACGATCTTATCGGGGATCTCAAGCATCTACGAAAATTGGGGGTTCCGATTCATCCTCCATTAAGCTGATCCCCTTTATCACCCCTGTGGCGAGTTAAAAACGCCTGCGGGTGGCGACGAAAATCGTGCCCAAAAGCATGATCACGATTACTCCGCCGGCGATCATCCAATAACCAGGTAGTTCAAGAGCTTGAATCTCCTGGTTTGGGGTTTCCGTGCCAGCTAAGGCTGGCCCTGCCGTTTCTTCCGGTAAAGAGGCCAATTCCGATGGACTAGTCACTTGGATGGCCGGCGTAGCCAATGGTGGATCTGTGGCCTTTGAGGTAGGCGCAAAGGTGGGTAGGATCGTCGGCGTCGGCGTCGGCGTGGCCGTCGCCATTGGTGTGGCAGTAGGTGGGGCCACGTCAGCCGATTGCACCAGATAGTATGTCGGTCCACCGATCATGCAGTAATCCCCAATTGACTGGCTACATCTGGCTGGGGGCAGGTCAATTGAGTAGATACCCATGGTTGGCGTGATAACCTCTTTTGTGCCCCACATATCCACCAATACGGCCGTATCGTCTGTGGCCGTTACCTGGGCTTGTTGCCACTGAGGTAGGCGCGCGAAGAGTACGGATGTTGTACGGTCGGGTTGGTCTACCCGGATTTGCCCAACTTCGTTCCAACGCTCCCGCTCTGCCCTGTAGGCTTCACTCAGGTAATCGATGGCAATGCGATAAGTGGCAAATGCCGGCCGCTCGCTGCCATCCTGCCGCACTAATCCAAAAGGCTCCGGGTTGGCCAACCGGTCCTGTTCGGTGTCGATCAGCTTATAAACGGCCACACGTTCGGCGCCTGCCGCCAGGGCAGCGGCCAAGGCTTGCGGTATAAAAGTAGCTTGTTCATTTTGGGTGACAGACAACGTCCAATTAGGAACAGGCCAAGCCGGATCGTCCTTCGGTGGCGCATTCGTTTCTACCAACCAAATAGGTTGACCTAAACCCCTCTCCCGCATGATACTGGTAAATAAATTTAGCAAGTCATGAATCTGATTTGGCTGGAAGTAAAGATGGGCGGTGGCCACGTCAAAGTAGAAATTATATTGAGCCGCCTGGGGATCTGTCCGAATATTATCTAACAATCTGGCCATGTACTGTTCGGTGCCGGCGTAATAATCGGCCCAGTAAGTGAAAGCCGCCAGGTGGAGCACAGCGTCGGGATTGGTTTCTTTCGCCACCCGGTATGCCGTACGCTGCAATTGGGCGAAATCAGCCACAGTGCCATCCCAGGTATGGGCGATTTCTGTATCGCCGATGTCTGGCTCGTTCCAGATGATCCAATGGTCGATATCACCCTGGTAGCGCGATACCCCTTCTCGAACGAAATTGGCCCACAGGTTATTTGGATTGTCATGAGACAACCACAGCCCAGCAGGCAACCGACTTTCATCTCGAGCCCATTCCGGTATGCCGATAAGTAACCCAACAGGCAGCCGGCCGGCCGCCTTCTCCGCCTTAATTTGCTCATCAGAAAGGCGTGCTGTCCAGGTTTGCGGGCCACCCTGCTGAATCTCAGCCCAGTTGAACGGTATCCTGGTCCAACCAACGTTAAGGCGGTCGGCGTGTTCCGGGGACTCGTAACTCTCTATGACCCCAAAGCGCCAGCTTGGACTGTTTTCCTCCTGGGCGCCTGCGGGTAACCAGGCCACAACGAATAGACCGGCCGATAATATAATGCAACAAAGGAAAAATAATAATTTGCGAGACATATTGACAAAGTTTGAGGCTATGATCCCACTAAATTCGCTTTCTCCTCTGATGGTGGGTCGTAATTTATGATTAACAGCTCTGTGATTGCTCCCCGCCGCTCTGCCTTGCTGTTGATATTCCGCCGAGCCTGGATGGATATAAACCGGTATCCTCGACTTCCATAAAGGTCATAGACAAAAGGTGTATTAGAGTTACTTAACATAACTTTACAGCCCCGGCTGGTCAATTGGTGGATCGTTTCAGCCAACCGGCGCTGGTCCTCAGGCCCAAAACCAAACCGGTTGTAGCTAGTGAAGTTACTGGTAGAGCTCAGCGGTACATATGGGGGATCGAAATAAACGAAATCTCCAGCTGAGGCCGGAGCAACGCTATAAGAGAAATCGGCGACTTGTAGCTCAACTCCTTGCAACCCGAGCGAGGCTTTACGCAACCGCCTCCTATCGCATATGGTCGGATTTTTATATCGGCCGAAAGGCACGTTGAACTCGCCCTTGCGATTCTCCCGGTAAAGTCCGTTATAACAGGTTCTATTTAGGAAAATGAGGCGGGCCGCTCTCTCAACCGGGCTTAATTTAGCTGGATTTTGTTCTCTTATTTGATAGAAGTATTCTCTATCATTCTTATGCCGCTCCAAGACCTTGATAAGTGCTTCCACATCCTTTTGGACAACTTGATAAACCTCGACCAGTTTTTCATTAGCATCCGACAGGCAGGCATTGGCCGGTTGGAGGTGGAAAAAAACGGCCGCACTGCCGATGAAAGGTTCATAATAACGACGAACCCGGTCTTGCGGAGGGAAATAGGGTGCGTACTGTTTCAATAGGCGGCTCTTGCCTCCTGCCCACTTGAGGAAGGGAGCAGCACCGACCCCTCGGCTATGAGGATGGGCTAGCATGCGCGCCATTATACGCTAATTCTCGGGTCCGTTTAAAAATGCGGTAATGGTTGTATAGCCCCCTTCCGACTCATATTCCAGATGCAAATCTGTTTTCGAAAGCAGATGAAAAATCGGCCGGTTATTTCGCTGGACAGTAGCCACCAATTTTTTTACACCAGCCAGTCGAGCGCGACTAACCAAAAAACCCATTAATTCGTATCCAATCCCCTTGTTTTGCATGTCATCCCGAACCGCCAGGGAGGCTTCGGCCGAATATTCGTCAATCCTCATATAACGGGCACCGCCCACGGGAACTTCCTCGTTATCGGAAAGCCTGGCGAATGCAAGCCAGGCTCCATCTCTTTCGGGATCTATTTCGGCTAATCGCCGGGCTTCCGACCAAACGATTTCGCGATCTGGATTGGGTAAGGCCAGATTGAAGCGCAAGAAACGGCTTTCCGGGCCCATATGATCGAAGAGGTCGACCAGATGATGGGCATCCTCAGGCTGAAGCGGGCGCAGTCTAAGCAGATCCCCATCTTTTGTACGAAAGGTATGTGTGTAAAGGTCGTCCATAGTCGCCCCCTAATTATGACGCACTGCATCATAATTAGCATAACATAGTCAGCCTATAGCGACAAGAATGGATTGTTTGTATAAGCTGGCTTTAGAGGGGATCCTTAAAATCGTAGATGCCATTCTTCACCTGCCAGCGCCGCTGGCAACCATGAAGAGCGCACTCAAAAATTCCCGCGTCCTCATCCCCCAACGGAGTTCCACACTCGGGGCAAGCGAAAAAGGTGCCAGGTTCGGCCGGTCTTCCCAGCCCGTTTGCCTGACTATATAAAAATACGGAGGGTGACAACTGCCACCACTCACCCGTCAATTGGGCCAGACCATCCAATTGGGCTAAAAGGGCGGCTGGGATGATCTTCTTAAGGAAAGGGATACGATAGTGGGAAACGGTCAGCATCCGGCCGGGGTTGAATCCAGCGGTTTGCAATTGCCGGCGAATCCATACCGGGTGGAAGTCGAAATTTAACTCGATAAATTCGACCGGCTGGTGCTGAAATGGAGACCAACGCTGGCGTCCCGTCCAGTAACGAAGGATGGCTTTTAGGTGGTGTTTGCTGGCGAATTCGAGGACATACACCCCTAAAGGGCAGGCGATGCGGGCCAATTGTCCAAAAAGTGCAGGAACGTCAGCGGCGTGATGGATGGTCCGTACCTGAACCATGGTTTCAAATAAGCCCGATACGAAAGGCATTTGATACCAATTGCCGGCAACATAGATAAACCGGGGATCAGAACCCAAATGGCTCTGAGCCTCTCGTAGAAGGGAGCGAGAGAAGTCGAAGAGAACAACACGCCGATAGCCATTATATTCATCAGCCAGACGGCCGAATCCAGCACCAATATCGATTAAGGTATCGCCAGCCGGGGGCATCAGCCGCCGCAAGGCCAGACGCTCAGAGAGATCTTCATAATCACGTCCCTGGCCCTGCCAAAATCGCTGGCGGTAATCAGAACCTTCATAATCGCAGACTGGCGGTCTATCCATTTGAGAGCCGGCGATTATCCTCTACGGTTGGCCTAATGGTGCGCTCGCCTGCTCGACAGCATCGGCCGCTTCTTGCTCTCCGACGCTATTGATTATCCTATCGTACATTTCGCTATTGGTCGAAGGCAAGTTGGTCAAAAAGGCGTCCAAAGGGGTGAACAAGGCTTGTAACTCCCCAAAGGGTCCTCCCAGCTCCGTCTCTTTGAGAGGAATGTCGACGGTAACATTCAGATTGACCGGCACGGTCTGGCTGACCGGCACCATCGTGCTGAAATGGACTGGCAGATCGGTCCCGGCCGGAAGTTCGAAGGAAACGTTGCCATTAATAAATCCCCCGCCACCTGGTAAGACAAAAGTGGTGGGGATGCTCATAGGCACAGGCTCCGTCAGCTTGGCTATAGTCGTCGTCTCAACAGGCAGGTCAAAGACCACTGGTATCGTATCTTCCACGGCAATCGTTCGGACAATGTGGGCTTCGCCCATATCCACGAAGCTTTGGTGCAACCCCCCGACGATGGGCTCGGCGATAGAATCCACCACGGGAATGATATAAAATGCAACCACGATCACGACGATCAAAAACACGATATTTAGCGTAAACGAGAGGATAATGGCCACATTTTTAAAGGCTTGCCAGGGCTTTCCGCTCCATAGCCACTCTTTCATTTCGTTCCTCCGGGCACAACTGTAATCGCTAGTCGAAGTTATGGTAACACGCTTTCCTTGGAGGACAAACCTGACTTCAGTAATCTTCGTTGAAATATGTTTCCCGGGAAACATTCGTGCGGCTTTCGAATATCCTGTCTCCAGTTCATTAAACCCATTATTCCAGCAAGCCATGTTCATCGTCAGGACGACGCCTAGCCAGCAAAACGTTGCTGTATAGAGCATTTTAAGTACAATGGGCACTTAGTGAAGCATTAAAGGCACCCGCGGGCGAGCTTGTGTGGCGGGAGCGAGCAGGTTCATGAGTGAAGATGTAGCCATTTATCTTGATTTAGACAATGTATTAATCGGTGCCCAAGAGGCCAACTTAACCTTTGACATCAACCTGATCCTGGAGCACGTCGAGGCATTAACCAATGGTCGGATCGTTTTACGGCGAGCCTATGGCGATTGGCGACAACGAGCCCAACAGACCAAGGAGATGGCGGCCGCCGGTTTTGAGCTGCAGTCCACCGTGCGCCTCGGTAATAACAGCAAGAACTTGGCCGATATGCAAATGGTCGTTGATGCCATGAGCACCTTGATCGACGGCCATGATTACGGCACCTACGTCCTCATCTCCGGAGACCGTGATTTTGCCCCATTAGTCCAGGCATTACGAAAGCGAGGTAAACAAGTCGTCGGTACTGGAGTAAAGCATACCACCAGCCAACGACTCGTCCAGTTATGCGATCATTTCATCTTCTATGATCAGTTGGCCGCAGCAGCAGACCAGTTCATGGATGACCAGATGACCGATCTCCTTCAAAGGGCATTGGATCAATTGCTGCAAGAGACGGTACGGGTCCCGGCTAGCTTGCTGAAACAACGGGTTCAATCCCTGAGCAAGGGGGCGTTCGGCCGTTCACCTCAGGGCAAAATGAACTTTTCCCGACTGCTGGGGCGCTATCCCCATATCGTCCAATTAGAACAAGAAGGCACCACCCTATTCGCTCGTCGGCCGGGCTCGCCCGCCCCGCAACAACTTGTTGTGACCGATAAAAGCGGCCAGCAACTTCCTGAATCCGAAGTTAAGGAGCTGTTGCAACAAGCTCTTGACCAATTGTTACAGGACCGCGACCATGTACGGGCGAGTATTCTGAAGCAGCGAATGCAGGATCTTAGCAATGGATCCTTTGACGAGACTTTGCAAGGTGATAAGAGCTATCGAAAATTCTTAGATCGCCATCAGGATTTGGTGGACATCGATCAAGAAGGCAGCACGATCTATGTCCTCAGAGCCGGTTCGGAGACCACATCGTTGCCTTCATCTGAATTGAAGCAGCTTACAAATACGGAAGCAAAAACGCTGTTGGAATCGGCGCTGGCTGATCTCCTGGTCGATCAAAACCGGGTTCGAGCAAGCTTGCTCAAACAGCGTATGCAAGAATTGAGCGATGGATCCTTTGACGAATCCTACTTGGGCGACGACAGCTTTCGTCAATTCCTCGAGCGCTACCCAACCCTGGTTCAGGCGCAACAAAAAGGCACGACTTTGCTGATTAGCCGGCCAGAAAATTATACTGAACCGGAAGAATTGCACCTTGTTTACCGTAGCAGCCTCAAAAAAAGAGGGCTAAGGGTGGTGCCATCGGATATTCGCTTGATGATTCTAAAGGATCTGGTCACGCTTTTACAGCACCGCCCCCACCTTGAGTGGCGCCAGATAGTCAACCACCTGGCAGCCTACTATCAACGTGCAGGCCAACATGAAATCTCTAAGAGCTACGTGAATGACATTTTACGCCTTGCTCGCCGGGCCGAGGTCATCGGCGTTCAGAATGGTGGGAGTTTAGCCACGGCCGCTGTGACCCTGCGACTTACCGGCGATCGTGTTTTTCAAGAAACAGTCGTTAAATGTGACCTGACCTGCCTTCATGAGCTCCAGAATCTGGATGAACCTTTCAACCTCGAACAAGCATCCATCGCCCTTTATGAAAACGCCAGCCACGCTCGTTACCTAAAAGTCATCCTTAATCGCTTTTCCAATAACGGGCAAAAAACCGTTTAGGGGATGGGGCCTATGCTCTCTTTGATCGACCGGGCCATAGGCTTTGCGGCCCGAGCTCACAATGGTCAAAAGCGCAAGACCGGCAATGTGCCCTATATTGCCCACCCGGTAGCCGTGGCCATGATCTTACAAGATATGGGCTGCAACGAGACGATCGTCGCCGCTGGACTCCTACATGATACCGTAGAGGATACCCGGGTAACTCTGGATGAGATCCGGCAGCAGTTTGGCAACGAAGTTGCCGACATCGTGGCTGGCTGCACGGAGCCCCCCAAAAGAAAAATGAAGTGGGAAACGCGAAAGCTGCACACCATTCGCATATTGCGGGACGCGCCGCTAGCCGTCAAATTGGTTGCTGCGTCGGACAAGTACCACAATTTGATCCACACCCGATATACCGAAAAACAGATTGGTGCCGGGGTATGGAAGCGCTTCGGACGAGGGAAGGAGCAGCAAGCCTGGTACTATCGCTCAGTTCTCGAAAGCCTTAAGGCTAATGTGGTTGATTTAGAAGATTATCCCGTCTTCGCCAGGCTTGAGGAGGTCGTGGACGAATTATTTGCCGGAGTCCATTCACAAAAACCTGGATAGTCCATTCCTTAAATAAAACCAGCCTAAATCGGGCCGCCACCTGGGACGAAAAACGTCCCTTACCCTGCCTTGCGGACAACTAACTCAGCCCTTACGTTACCCTCTAAATAATATAACACTTGCCAATCGGAAAATGCGGCCTTCAATTCTCCTAATTTCAACAGATAATCTTCGCTGGCTACTGGCCGTTCCTGTAATAGTCCAACGTGCCTTGTCCCATAAAACAGCAGGCCTTTTTCTCGCAGGCTGGAACGGATAACTGGAAAAAGGTCCCTATCAAGAAACCGAAATACGCAAACCAGGTCGTAGGCCTGGAGCGGAAACTGCCAAAAATCCAGGTCGACTTGTTCAAAACGAATAAGAGCTGATACGCCCTTCTTAGCGGCTTCGGTGCGACCTAAATCCAAACCAACCTCACTGATATCAAGCCCATGAACCCGATAACCTTGTTCGGCCAACCAGATGGCATTTTGGCCCCGGCCGCAGGCCAAATCAAGGGCATCGCCGCCTGTTAAGAGGTATTGAAATCGCAACAACAATGGATTAGGGTCGAAAGACTCTCCGGCCATTTCAGACCACTTTTTATCCCAACGACGCTGATCTCCGCGGCTCATTGGGATCCCACCCTACATCGCCGATAGCTCAAGCGCATCCCGATGCCCAAAACCTTTACTATTGTCGATGAAGTAAAATTGTTGTGGCGTTAAGCGGTACCAATTCACTTTTTTCAGGGCCGTCTGGATCACCGGACCGGCCGATTGTAGGAAAGGATATTTCTCCTGATACAAAGAAATTGCTGACTCCCGACTTTTCCCTCTCAATAATCGAACGGTGCCTGCCAATTGAATACCCTGGATTTGAAGCCAATCTTTATAATTTTCCTGGATGGTTGCCGCTGCCTGTGGGTTAGCAGCCAGGTTCTGACCATGTCGGGTATGCCCGGCCGACAGGAAAATCAGGTCAAAATTATCATTCGCATAAAAAACCGCCGCGGCCCACACCCCCTCCGGTCCATCGGTAGCCAGGGTCATAACCGTATGGCTTTCTAAATATACGAGCGCTTGGCCACGGATTACGTCCATATCTTGCTCACCCACGAGAAGTTTTGCCCCCCTGCCAACGCGAAAATAGATCATCGTTCAGGCTGATATCAAATAGATCTAGGACCCGGTTCACCGTTTGATCGACGATGTCGTCGATGGTTTTCGGATGATGATAAAAGGCGGGCATCGGGGGCACTAGCAATCCCCCCATTTCAACTACCTGGGTCATCAGGCGCAGATGGCCAAGATGAAGGGGTGTTTCCCGGGGAACAATCACCAGGCGGCGGCGATCCTTCAGCACCACATCGGCCGCTCGCAGAAGCAGGTTATCGCTGAAAGAATGGGCGATGCCAGCCAGGGTCTTCATCGAACAGGGTATTACTACCATGCCAACGGTCTTGAACGACCCAGACGAAATAGCGGCGGCAATGTCATTGAACCGATAGGTCACATCGGCCAGGGCCATCACGTCGGCCGCGCTGTAATTCGTCTCTAGACCAACTGTTTGGGCTCCAGCCGTGCTAATTACCAGGTGTGTTTCCACATCCGGAACGCCTGACAAAACTTCCAATAGCCGGATGCCATAAATAACGCCGCTTGCGCCGGTAATGCCCACAATGAGTCGTTTCATCCTTACCCCACTCGACCTATATCGAATATTTCTCCAAGGCAAGTTATAATTGACCTGATTGTAGAATAAGCTCCATGAATTCCAAAATCCACGATCCAAAATCACAAACCAAAAGGGGGTTTTTGTGAAATCTATATATATCGCCGAGTTAACCGATGGCGATGACCTAATGAATGAGCCATTTTTATTGCAAGAGGTCGTACGGCGAGAGACAAAAGACGGCCGTCCGTACCTGTTGAGCACCCTCCGAGATAATACAGGTCAGATCAACAGCGTGTTTTGGGACGTGCCCCCTGATATCGATGGTTGGATAAAGGCAGGTGTGGTCATCTTGGTCACCGGCCGGGTTAATAGCTACAAGAATGCTCTTCAAATCACCGTAACTGATTTCAATCCGGTGGAAACAGCCGATATGACTCATTATCTGCCCTCGAGCCCACGCACCTCCGAGGAAATGGTGGTTGAATTGCGCCAGTTTGTCCAAGATTTGAACCAACCCTGGTGCGATCTGGTTAGTAAGATCCTGCTCGACCCACCATTTTTACAGGAATTCGCCAATGCCCCAGCCGCTCGCACCATGCACCACGCTTATGTGGGCGGCTTGCTGGAACATACCTTGAGCATGGCTTCCATCGCCGTTTTCTTGGCCGGACACTATCCTTATGTCAATAAGGATTTGCTCTTGTCTGGTGTATTGTTACATGATCTTGGTAAGGCATTAGAGTACGATACAGGCTCCTCCTTTGAATTCACCGATGACGGCCGGTTAGTTGGCCACATCTTAAGGGCAACCATCATCGTCGAAAAAGCAGCCCATGAGATAGACGACTTCCCTGAAGATGACCTGCGCCAACTTGTGCATCTTGTCGGCTCCCATCACGGCACGATGGAATGGGGGGCACCGGTCGTGCCAAAGACCTTAGAGGCCATCTTACTCCATCAGATCGACCTACTAGATAGTCGTGTACAAGGCTACTTTGACCATTTGCGTAATGACGGTGGAGATGGATTGTGGACCTCAAAACCAAGCTACATGTTCAATACTGAATTGCGGCGGCCGCCTGATTTTGACTGATCTTCATTGGTTTACAAAATATCCACCTCATATACCAGAAAGAGTATACCACCATCCTCGTTCCTGACCTCCCGGTAGCTTCCAGTCGGATAGGTAGATCGCACGTAAGACATTTCATTTGCACGTTCGGGCAAAAAGATAAAAACCGTTGGCCTATCAAGCTTCCAGGTGGGGTTGGATGTTAGCGGTTCGAGGACGTCTTCCGCTTCTAAATCTGGAACAAGATAGGGAATCGTCGATAAACTTCGGTAACCCATGCGTGGGTGACCAAAAAAATATACGGCAGGATCGCGTTCCTGTGAATCAAGGTAATGGGCCACTTCTGTAGCTACCAAGGTGTTGACTCCACCCAAGATATAGTGATCGTACACTTCAAAAAAGTAGTATCGTAAGTCGTTTATCACCAACCAGGTCATAAAGACAATTAAGCTGGCTAAGACGATGTTCCGGTGTCGAGGCCAGTTTTCCCCAAGCCACCTTGTCGTCTGAGCCAGGGGCACAGCCACCAGGATGGCCACCATGGGTACGGCCAATACATAACGCTGCGAAGCAGGGGCATCCTGGCTAAATCCGCCGGCGATTATCACCGCCGCAATTGGCAAAACGACGAGCATCTGTCCCAGGCCAGGCCGTATGAGAAGCCATATGAGACCAAGGAGGAATAAGCCAGCTGCGGCCGCTAATAACAAGGGAGACCCAGGATTATACCAGTGGCGCAGTGGCAGATGGGTGAAACCCAGGGCGCTATTGATCATTTGATCCCAAATAATGTGTAACATTGATTTTCCCTGGATGCGCACCATCAAATCTAACCACCCGTCAAAGATGGTGACTCGTTGCAAAGGTGCATTGAACTCTTGAGGATGTCTAAGGAAAAAGAAAATTAGGGGTGAGACGACGACAATAGCAATATAAGCCGCCAGAATAAGATCGGCGAAACGTTGCTTAAACCTCTCCCGGTCAAAGAAATATGCCAGCACTGCCCAGATAAGTAATAGCAGAGGAAAAATACGGATGCTTACGTAGAAGTATTGGCCTAACCCCAGCGCCAGGCCACTGATTATGAAACTGGTCCGGCTCCCACTCTTCCACCCATGCCACAATCCGCCCATCACCATGACGGCAAAGAGGCCATCCCAAATATTATTCAAGCCGATGCGGCTGAAGTGGACGTGATAATGCAAGGCGGAGAGGAAAATGGCCGCCAGAATGGCTGTTGTTCTACCAAACAAAGTGCGAGCCAGGAAATACACGCCTACGACAGTGAATGCACCTCCGAAAGCAGAGAAAATTCGTAACCCAGCGGCCGTCTGACCCAAAGCGACTATACCAAAGCTCTGTAAGGCAAAAAAGAGCGTGGGGAAAGAAAACCAGCCAACTGTGAAGATGTTATCAGCCTCGCCATTCAAAAACTTTATCGCCATGAGCCCGGCCGATCCCTCGTCACCGGATAGAGTCGTCGGTATGGAACCAATAATCAATGCTCGCAAGACGAAAGCAAACAAAAAAATACCTGTGATGATGAACAGGTCTTGGCGATCAAAACCCAGCATCGGTTGACCGCCGGGTTTATAGCTCCCGGCTAAAACAAATATGATGGCCAGAAGCCATGCTACCAGCGAAACGGACAGATTGATAGCTTTGAGAGCATCGCCGGCCGCCAGGGCAGTGAGCAAACCAAAACAAGGCGCTAGCAGTAAAAGGATGAGCTGGTCCGTTGAAACATCCAGCATATGGCTTAGATAGCTTGCTATCCTCACCAGCAAGGGTGGTGGACGATGTTTGGCCATCATATAGGCTGCCAGGCCAAACGATAACATTCCCAAAAAGATCAAAATAAGGACCAACCAGCGATTCTGCGGGTACACATCTTGGTAGATGGTTTGCCCCATTACAACTAGAAACAAGCCACCAACGAGTAACGGGGCGATTGAAACGCGTCGATTAGAGGAAACCGGTTTCGTTTCTTCCACAATCAAAATTATCGTTCAATTGGATTGAAGGATCAATTCCCCTGCAGTACAGGTATTCTGATTAAAGAACTTTCGTTCATTCAATCGTTCATTATATCCACATGCTGGTTAGGGAGGTCAAGGATGTTACAATCACGATCATGGAGACTGAAGTTCGTCAACTCATCCAGGAGCTTCACGATAGCCCTGGCAGAGTGATGGTTGCGACCGCAGGGGCTGGGACACAGGCTTTGGCCTGGTTGCTAGGTGTTGCCGGTGCCAGCCGTACATTGTTAGAGGCACTCATTCCCTATGAAGAAACTTCATTCAACGCTTTCTTGGGACAGGCACCCAAGAAATATGTCTCCCCAAATACCGCCAGGCTGATGGCTGGTCGGGCTGTCACCCGGGCCCAGCAGCTTTGCCAGGGTGATGTCGAGGTCATTGGTTTAGCCTGCACAGCCACTATTATTACCGACCGGCCCAAAAGAGGTGAGCACCGGGCGCACGTGGCGTCCTGGACAAGAAACGGAGTTACCTGTTACAGCCTGCATCTGAGTAAAGGCGCTCGCGATCGTTATGGTGAAGAAGAAGTGGTTAGCCGGCTGATGTTGAACGCTTTAGCCAAAGCATACGGCATCGATACCCGGATTTCTTTGCCTCTCCTCGATTCAGATCGTTATAGTTACGTCGAGGACGATTTTGTTGGCGCCGTCGATCACTTATACCAGGAAAATGCCGAGGTATGCATCATCCGAGCTGATGGGAGTCTACAAAAAGGGATCAACCCTAAGGCGATGCTATCCGGCGCATTCAATCCTTTACATAGCGGTCATTTAAGGCTCGCCGAAACTGCCGCCGAGATTCTCGACCAGGAGGTTATCTTTGAACTCACGGCCGTGAATGCCGATAAACCATCGCTGGAAAAAACGGAGATCCTGCACCGTTTGCTCCAGTTTGCTGGCCGATACCTCGTCGTGGTGAGCAATGCCCCCACCTTTGTAGCCAAAGCTCGTCTCTTCCCTGGTACCACTTTTGTCACTGGCTACGACACGGCCGAACGCATATTACAGCCTCGCTTTTACGCCGACAGCCAGGACCAGATGTTGTCTGCTTTAGCTGAAATTCGGGAAAGGGGTTGTTGCTTTTTAGTCGCCAGTAGAAGGGACAGCCAGGGGATATTTCATGATGCAAGTGGCCTGTCCGTCCCGGAGGGGTATCGCGACCTATTCAAGATTATCCCGGCTGGACGCTTCAGGCATGATATATCCTCAACTGAACTGCGCACGGACGAATAAGGCCCAATTTTTGATATAAATGAGTTAACATAAATAAAATACGTTCATTAGTCAATTGCCAGTTGAGACACTTCCAAGGACTCCAATTGCCCAACTGCAGCCTGAAGCAAGTCAAAACCCCCTTGCCAGAACTCCCTGGAATAGATATCGATCCCAGCCCGCTCCAGAATTCGGACAGGCGAATCAGAGCCTCCAGCAGCCAGCAGAGCTAAATATCGGGGTTTGAAACCCTGCCCATCCTCCAGGTATTGCTGGTATAGCGAAAGAACCAACAACTGCCCAAAGGCATAGGCGTATACGTAAAAGGGCACGTGATAAATGTGTGGAATCACCAGCCACTCAAGATTAAATATCTCGGCGACCTCCACGGCATCGCCAAACTGCTCAGCCAAGTTTTGCGAGTAAACAGCCGATAGCTCATCGATCGTAGCGCCAGCTTTTATCTGCTCATGGGCGTCTTGCTCAAATATGGCAAAGTATGCCTGCCGCATGATTGTCGCGTAATTAGTGTCCATTTGCCGAAAGAGCAAATCGCGCCGGGTCTCGGGATCCGGATCCTCGTCGAGAAGTCGATCGATCACTAACATCTCGCCAAATGTGGATGCGGTTTCGGCCAGGGGCAATGATGGATTTTGAGTGAGAGTTAAGTGATGTGCCGCCATCATGGAATGGACAGCATGGCCTAACTCATGGGCGAGGGTGGCCACGTCGTCTGGCCGGCCGTTAAATGATTGCAACACCCAGGGTGTCAGGTGTGGTGTTACCGTCGCACAAAATGCACCACCTCTCTTCCCGGCACGAACTTCGCTGTCCAAATGGTGCTCTGCAAAAACTCGCTCGGCCATCTTAGCCACTTGTGGCTCAAACCGGCTAAAGCTGGTTAATACGAGCTGAACGGCTTGATCAAAATCGTACCGCTTCTCAGTCTTAACTACTGGGGCATAAATATCAAATCGGCGCAGCTTTTCCAAACCCAACCACTTTGCCTTTAACCGGAAATAGCGCTGAAATACTGCCGTATTGCTCCGGCAAACACTTAGTAACAGGTCCACAACTTCATCAGGCACATCATTGGCCAGGTTGCGAACTGAAACCGGCATTGAATAACCTCTCAGGTTAACATTTTCTGTCTTCCAGTCCCTGACCCGATATTGGTATATTTGCCCCAATACTGGTTTATCGGCTTCATAGACCCGGAACAATTCTTTGTAAGAGGCCTCGCGTATTTCAGGATCGGGGTGACGAAAAAAGACGCTCAATTCGTCTCGGGTTAACTGTTTTTCTTCGCCATCAATTTTTAGCGTAAAGGTATAGCGATCGGTAATCGTACTGAGCAATGTCATAAGAGCTGCTGGTCCATTAACGTTTTTCAGATTAATCACGCGCTCTTCCGCTTCCGACAAGGTAAAGGGGCGTTCCAGGCGAAGAGCCTCCAACCAATAGCTGAAATCGCCTGAAGCATCTTGCAGGCGACCAGCCAGCTCATCTTCTAAGCCTTTCCACCACAGTTCGAAGAAGAGGGTGCGATTGTGAGTCTCGGCCGCCAATTGCTGAATACGTGCCAGAGCTGTCTGAGCGGTTTGATCTTGTGTATCAGCGGCAAAACTAAGGCTGCTAAATGCGTAAAGTCGTGCGATTAATTGGGTTAACTCTTCGTATTCTTGGAGCAGTTCCAGAAATGTCTGAATGCTTAACTCAGGCAAGAGTTGCGGCCGGAATGCTTCAATTGCCTGCAATTTTGTCTCGACCTGATTAAGAGCTTCTTCGATCTCTGGACTGTTAAATCCTGGAAAAAGGTCATCTAGGCTCCACCGACCCTGCTTATATTTACCTGCTGCCACGTCTTGTCTCCTTTGATTAATATTCAATCGGCTCTTCAATAGACGAACGCCTCGTGACGCTTTCAATAGATTGGCGCAACTTAATGATGCTGTCAGGTGGATAATACCCTTTTCTCAAGCTGAGATTGGCATAGATTAGCGAATTCTTGCCGATCAGGCAGCCTGGATTCAACACAGCATTGCAGCCAGTCTGGACGCCATCCCCCAAAATAGCACCCAGCTTGGCCAGATTCGTGTCAAGCTCAACTCCATTTATCTGTAGTTTGATTGTCGGTCTCTTCTTCGTCTCCGGATCTTTTTCACTGACAATCGTTAAGTTGCTGAGTTTAGTGCCGGCGCCGAGATTAACCCGTCGCCCTAAAATGCTATCCCCGACATAGTTGAAGTGGGCGGCAACGGCCCGGGGGAGAAAGATGCTATGTTTTGTCTCACATGCATGTCCAAGAATGCTGCCCGGTAGCATAATTACATCATTTCGTACCAGGGCACCATGGCGAACCACAGCTCCTTCGCCAATGTACGCCGGCCCCAAGATGTAAGCACTGGGCTCTACCACAGCGCCTTTCGCCACAAAGATAGGGTTATCCCCGAGATAGGCTCCTGGCATCACGTTACCGAAAATCCGACGTTCACCCGCAAGAAGTTGGTTCAATCTATCTTTCAAACTCCATAAAGCCTGCCAGACATATTCGCAGTCATCAAATAACCCGGCTGTTAAACTATCACCTAAATCAAAAAAATCGTGTGGTCGAAGCATTATCGTCATCCTATCGATTCTAACCCTTGTTCAATGGCTGGGGTCAACTCCACTAAAAAGTCATGCATGGGTTCAAGCGCCAGACCGATAACGGCCCATACCAGGAAAAAATCCCAACGAATGTAGGGGTTTATGGCAAACTTTTTACCAGTATAATCCCAAGGACAGCGTCCGATTACTCTTGCAATCAGCCAGCCACTAATTAACTCAACGGTCGTAAATCCTAATGACCATATCAAAGCCCTGATCAAGATGGGAAAATCGCGGATAAGATCGTGAACCGGCTCATAGAAAATGACAAGCAATCCGTATATGGGAAACATCCACAAATATGTGGTGCCGACAAGGCGCCAATCCCGCTTTGGAAAACTTTCAGTAAGTGCCGTAAAGATGACCTCGCCGCACCACCCACCAAGGCCATAGAGCACAAATCTAATTAACATAACTGTGAAAGTGATAAGAAGCCGCGTTTAAGGCACTTAGCGTGGCTCCACCAGGATTTTGATCGCCGTTCTTTCCTGGTCGTCAATCATCACTTCGGAAAACGACGGCACACACACGATGTGCACATCCTCCTCAGCCAGATACCCCGTGGCTATGGCGATGGCCTTCACCGACTGATTTACAGCCCCCGCACCAATGGCTTGAACCTCGGCACGTCCAGATTCACGAACGACTCCTGCAATGGCACCAGCCACAGACGCCGTACGAGACCGGGCAGAAACCTTTATAATACTCATGTTTGCCTCCGTGTGATGTCAGGACTTAAGTGCCAGTTCGGAGGGAACTATGTCTTCCCGATGAAACGCATTCTAGTCTGATATAAACCTTATTGTCAAGAATATCTCTCGAGGAAATAAATTTTTAATCCATTTTTATGAAATATCCCAATACACGTAATTGCATTTAGATGAGTTTCAGGATCATTATCCTACCTCACTTTTTCGTCATCAGCGGGCACTAGCAAAGGTTTTTAACCAACCAGGTTACCCATATATGTGTACAAGTTAGATTTCTTGACCCCATATATACCGGTAAAAAGGTATCTAGCAAAATAATTCTTAAAAAATTCGTAATTTTAAGATTGTCCTATTCTAAAAAAAACAAACCTTTTAAGTTTGCTTACGTCAAGTTTCATTGCATTGGGCTGGGGGGTCTGTTAGAATGAATCACGGTTATAGGAGTGGTACCGTTGCACTACTTGCAACTGGCGGAATAAGGATGAATTGGGAAGTGGTTAACAACCGCCAGTTTTCGGAGAGATGCTTTGCATCTGTCTCAAATGCAGGTTCAAGCCAGATCGGTTGCCTTGCACCCTGATCGAATTCAATTCATGTGCCTGCGTTTGTCGTTAGAATATGCTTGCAAGTTCAGTCGCGGCCTCCGGGTTAGGGCGCAGGCGCTTGTTAGCAAATCCTAGGAGCCTCGCCGTAGTACGTCAACGGTAGTACCACAACTGCATACCAACGTGAAGGTCCGTTTTAGGTGGCTTATGCAAGCTGCCTGGTTAAAGCTGCCTGCATGCAGTTAGAGGGTGGAAATAGACCGATGATGAACGCTGAATCAGCCTGGAAAGCTACACTTGGGGAGCTAGAACTGCAGATGACGCGAGCAACCTTTAACACATGGTTGAAGGATGCGCGACTGTTAGCCAGTGATGAAGATGAATACGTTATTGGTGTGCGTAACGACTACGCCAAGGATTGGTTGGAAAATCGACTCAGTAATTCGATCTCTAGAACATTAACCACGATCGTTGGAAAGCCCATTTCTGTGCGCTTCGTGGTATGGTCTGACGAGTTAATTAATGCAGCACCACAAGTTCTAAATAATGGGGCCGTGAAGGATCTCAGAACCCCGATCCAATCAAGTAGTGTGAATAATGGGCACCTAAATAGCCGCTATACATTTGTGACCTTTGTGGTCGGCCAAAGCAACCGCCTGGCACATGCGGCTGCCCTTTCCGTAGCTGACCAACCCGGATCTGCCTACAATCCCCTCTTCATATATGGGGGTGTTGGTTTGGGAAAGACCCATTTGCTTCACGCAATCGGTCATCGATGCATGGAAATGGGATACAACGTTCGTTACGTTTCTTCAGAAACATTCACTAATGAGCTGATCCAATCAATTCGTAGCCAGAATATGGCGGAGTTTAGAACGCGATACCGGACCCTGGATGTATTACTCATAGACGATATCCAATTCATTGCCGGAAAAGAAAGCACACAGGAAGAACTCTTTCATACATTTAATGATTTACACAGCCGTGGCAAACAAGTTGTGTTATCTAGTGACCGGCCGCCCAAGGCAATGATGACTTTGGAAGAACGGCTGCAATCCCGTTTTGAATGGGGGTTGATGGCTGACATCCAAATGCCTGATACAGAGACTAGACTAGCAATTTTGCGAGCCAAGGCAGAGTCAAGTGGTGTCGAGGTTCCAGATGAGATTCTTAATACCATCGCCCGGCATGTTCGTAAGAATATCCGCGAATTGGAAGGGGCTTTGAATAAGGTCATCGCCTATGCTCAATTAACCGGTAGCCCCATCGACGAGCAAATGACCAACATGGCCCTGTCTGAACTCATGCATCGGCCAGAAAAGGTGACTATGGATCAGGTTATCGAAACAGTTTCGAAATACTATCGCATTACAGTCGAAGCGCTGTGTAGCAATAGCCGCAGCCGGACCGTCGCCTTTCCACGCCAGATGGCCATGTACATTGCCCGAACCGAGACTGGCCTGTCCTACCCACAAATCGGCGATCGTTTAGGTAAGCGCGATCATACGACCATACTATATGGATATGAAAAGATCGCCGAATTGTTGGAGACGGACGAGAGTGTTCGCCGGGCAACTTTAGAAATCAAGGCAGTTCTATACGATTCTGTCCCTGCATGACCTTATCCCATATATAAGTTCCACCTTACTGCAAAAACCAAATAGCCAGCTACGAATCGTAGCTGGCTATTTGGTTTTCTGTGGATAACTGTGAGAAAGTTGTGGAAAACATGCATTTTCAGTGGAAAACTTCAGCTATCTTTATTATTAATTAAGGAGTTGAAAACCCACATATGGGGGTTTGCTTGGTTTTTCCTTCCATATGTGGCACTAATAGGCTCAATAGTCAAAAGTGGATAACTGATATAAACATAAGTAATCATTCAGGTTAAGTCTCTTCTTCCACAGATCTACTTTTTTACTCTTGTCTACTAAACAGTAAATGTGGGTTTTTCCGGGGTCAAATCCCGCATGCGGGGGTTTTGGTTGGCTTATTCACATATTAACAGGGCCTACTACGACTACGATCCTTTATTTATAAAAGGGGACTGTTTTAAAGAATATCTGGGTATAACTACCAGATACAGAAAAATAGGGATGAGGACACTGCCCTGTCTATTTACACTCGGGCTATAATATCTCCATGGCTCTGGATGAGGTTTTAAATGGTTTACGGATGAACCGGGACTTCATGTCCCAAGTTGAGGCTTGGGAGCGTATGCCAGCTCGCCCGGCAGAAGTTGTCCCCTTTTCACCTCGAATCGCCCCAGAACTTATCTCAGCCCTCCAGCAACGAGGTATTCACCGATTATACGCCCATCAGACCGCAGCTATTGAAGCGGTCTGGCGTGGTGAGAATGTGGTCGTTTCTACTGCAACAGCTTCGGGTAAGTCGTTATGTTACACAATTCCCATCTTAAACCATCTGCTCTCTTTCCCAGGAACTTGTGCCCTTTATCTCTTTCCAACCAAAGCTTTAGCTCATGATCAGCAGGCTGAAACGACCAACCTGATCGATCTTGGGTCATTGTCGATCTCAGTGAATAGTTATGATGGGGATACACCCCAGAGTCAGCGCCGGACGATTCGGCAATCTGCCGGCATTCTTATCACCAACCCGGACATGCTCCATGCCGGCATACTGCCAAACCATACTGCCTGGCGAAACTTGTTTCGCAACCTTGAGTACATCGTCGTGGACGAGATCCACGCTTACCGTGGCGTTTTTGGCAGTCATGTAGCCAATGTGATTCGCCGCTTGCGCCGGATATGCCATTTCTATGGGAGCGAGCCGCGTTTTATTTGTTGTTCGGCTACCATAGCCAATCCTCGAGAACATGCAGAACGACTGACCGAAGTGTCCTTTACCTTAGTCGATGACGAACAAAACGGTGCGCCGTCCGGAGAGAAACACTTCATCCTTTACAATCCACCTGTAGTGGACGAAGAATTGGGCTTACGTCGCAGCTCAATCCTGGCAGCCAATGATGCGGCTTCGTCCTTCTTGGCCCAAGATTTACAGACCATTGTCTTTGCCCGGGCCAGGCAGACGGTTGAGTTATTATTGACTTATCTACAAGATGAGATAAACGCTAGAGGTGGCGATCACGGAACCGTTGTTGGCTACAGAGGCGGTTATCTCCCATTGGAGCGAAGATCCATTGAGCAGGGGTTGCGCAGTGGAGAAATCCTTGGCGTAGTGGCCACGAACGCCTTGGAATTGGGTATCGACATCGGCCGCTTATCGGCTGCCGTCCTCACCGGTTACCCAGGCTCAGTCGCCTCCACCTGGCAGCAGGCAGGGCGGGCAGGGAGGCGAAGCGAGAAATCAGCCGTCATTTTGGTGGCTGGGGGCAATCCCTTAGACCAATATATTTGCCAGCACCCACGATACCTCTTTGGCCGTTCGCCGGAAAACGCATTGTGCAATCCGAACAACCTGCGCATCATGTTGAAACACCTGGGATGTGCAACTTATGAGTTGCCATTCCGGCGGGGAGAAAGCTATGGTGATTTCGGGCCGATTGACGAGCTGTTAGAAGCATTGGCCGAAGATGGGGCGGTTTATTCTACTAACGAACAATATCATTGGTTGAATGAAGGGGTGCCGGCCCATGGATTCTCTCTCCGAACGAGTGGGGACGATACGGTAGTCATTCAGGATGCTAGCCGTGAAATGCCCGAAGTCATTGGGGAAATTGACCTGGAAAGCGTGCCATTATTGGCCTACGAGGGCGCAATTTATATGCATCAAGCCCGGACATATCTGGTGGAAGATTTAGACTGGGAAGGTCGGCTCGCCAATGTAAGGCCGCTTGAAGTGGATTATTACACGCGTTCCAGCGTCGGCAGCAGCATACGGCGCCTGGAGCCTGTAAATGAATTGGTGGATGGGGATCTGTACCATGCACATGGTGAAGTATTGGTGATTACCAAGGCCACCGGTTATCGTAAGATCAAGCGTTACACTCATGAAACTTTGGGATTCGGAGAGATAGATTTACCAGAAATGGAACTTGACACCGATGGCTACTGGCTAATCTTTGGAGAGGCTTTAACCGAAAAATTGGTTGCCGACGGAATATTAATTCAGCCCAATAACTACGGACCGAACTGGCAGGAGCAGCGGCAGAGAGTTCTCGAAAGGGATGAATATCGTTGCCGAACCTGTGGCACGGAGGGGAGGTCGGGTCAGGGGCTACATGTCCATCACGTCAGGCCGTTTCGGGAATATGGCTATGTACCCGGCCACAATGATACATACCTCTTGGCCAATGCTCTCGACAACTTGGTAACCTTGTGTCCCAGTTGCCATCGTCGGGCAGAACAAGGCCAGCAAGCCCGATCTGCCTTGGGAGGCTTGGCTTATGTTTTGGGCAATCTGGCTCCGCTATACTTGATGTGCGACCAAGGAGATATCCAGGTTAGTGCCGAAAGCAAAAACCCCATCACCCAAGCACCAACCATTGTCGTCTACGAACGTATCGCGGCGGGAGTTGGGTTTAGCCAGCGTTTGTTTGAACTTCACGATCGTCTATTGGGTTCGGCCGCCGAACTAGTTACCGATTGCCGGTGTCGAGATGGTTGTCCTGCCTGTGTCGGCCCGCCAGGGGAGATTGGTCCGGAAACCAAAACTGCTACCAGCCTTCTATTAAAGGTGTTGTTAGAAAATCTCGAACGCATCACCGGCAATCAAAATGACCAGGATCCCTTTTGACGACTATGGTGGGCATGGACAAGCGCTTCACTTTGCCCATGCCAATGCCTATCCCCCAGGTTGTTATCGCCAATTGCTTGAAACCCTGGCTGTCAAGTATCGGGTGACTGCGATCCATCATCGTCCATTATGGCCAGGCAGCAGGCCAGAAGAGATAAGCAATTGGCAGGCTATCGCGGAGGATTTGATCCGATTTTTTGACCAGGAAGGGATGCAAGACGTTATCGGGGTGGGTCATTCCCTCGGTGCTGTGGCTACTAGCACGGCTGCCGTTATGCAACCAAAACTATTTCGAGCCCTTATCTTAATTGAGCCCGTATTTTTATCCCCAGCCGCGTTGCAGAAGATAGCATCGATATTTGGTGACAACAAAGTTTTGGAGCTCCCTATTGTAAAAACTGCTCTACGACGTCGGGATCATTGGGAAAGCCACCAAGAAGCCTTTGATCACTTCCGGCAAAAAAGCGTATTTGCCCGGTTGACTGATGAAAACCTCTGGGATTACGTCATGTACGGCCTCACGAAAGATAACGGGACACTACATTTGACGTATCGACCAGCCTGGGAAGCGCGCATTTACGGGTTACATGCAAACAACGTTTGGAAAACCATTCCCCATATCTCCCAGCCTACCCTGGCCTTACGTGGTAAGGAGAGCGATACATTATTACCAGATGCTTGGGAGTTATGGCAACAAAAACAACCGGGGGCTGAATTTACAGAGGTCGAAGGGGCTGGTCACTTGCTTCCTTTAGAACTACCGGCCGCGGTGGCTAGGGCTATCGACTCGTTTATCGAAGGGTTGACACAGAGATCGTCGTGATAAAAATCTATCAAAGCTGACAAAAGGTAGCTTGGTCTAAGCTTTTGTGGATCCCTGGGTTATTGCCTCTCGTTGGGGTTTGTTTTCTGTTGTTGGTTTCCAGAAACGGCAACTCAACAATTTACCCAGAGTCGGCACACCATCCCATGGTGTGAGTTTCTTACCTTCTTCCCGATGTTCGTACTGGATAGGAGCTTCATAAATCCTTACGCCAGATCGAAGTAGTTTGGCAGTAATTTCTGCTTCGATCTCAAAACGTCTGCTTTGCAAGTTAAGGGATTGGAACAGCTCCCGATCGATCATCTTATAACAGGTTTCCATATCTTGAAGGCGATAACCGTATAGAATATTGGTGGCTAAGGTCATGGCCTGGTTACCCCACCGCATGAG
>Ga0209536_100001461_pt1 | contig 39153 bp, 41 predicted proteins | sample DeeMarSeWOR28_12_FD_187461 | JGI IMG/M metagenome (GOLD analysis project Ga0209536, IMG submission 187461) | Marine sediment microbial communities from White Oak River estuary, North Carolina - WOR-2-8_12 (SPAdes) (version 2) | ecosystem: Environmental > Aquatic > Marine > Intertidal zone >... | reverse complement strand
GCAGGCGCCGGGTCATAGCCAGAACCTGGGGCAGGTTCACCCGGTGGGCCAGCGCTCTGGCGGATGACCGCTGGATGGCCGGGCCGTCTGCGGTGGGATCCGAAAACGGGATCCCGAGCTCCAGAATGTCCAGCCCGGCCGCGCACATGGCGGACATGATCCCAAAAGACCGCTCCACGTCCGGGTCGCCGGCCGTGACAAAGCCCACCAGGGCCTTTTCATTATTGCGCTTCAATTCCTGAAATTTTTGTTCGATTCGATTCATGGGGTGTCTCCTTGGTCAGTATGGGCAGGACCATATCCAGGTCCTTGTCGCCGCGGCCCGAGAGATTGACGAGAATGTTGCGGTCCCGGCCGAGTTTGGGGGCAACCTGCATGGCATAGGCCAGGGCATGGGCGCTTTCCAGTGCCGGGATGATACCTTCCAGGCGGCACAGCGCCTGAAAAGCTTCCAGGGCCTGATGGTCCGTGATGGAAACATAGGTCGCCCGCTCGACATCCTTGAACAGGGCATGTTCGGGGCCGACCCCGGGGTAGTCGAGTCCGGCCGAAATCGAATGGGCCTCCAGAATCTGCCCGTTGTCGTCCTGCAGGACATAGGATTTAGACCCGTGCAGCACGCCGACCGATCCCCGGCCGAGGGTGGCGGCATGCTTGCCGCTGTCAAGGCCCAGGCCTTCGGCTTCCACGCCGATCATCTCCACCGGGTCATCCTTGAACGGATAAAACAAACCCATGGCATTGCTGCCCCCGCCGACGCAGGCCACCAGCATGTCCGGCAGCCGCCCGGTCTGCTGCCGCATTTGGGCGCGGGCCTCGGTGCCGATGACTTTCTGAAACTCACGCACCATCAAAGGGTAGGGGTGGGGTCCGGCCACCGATCCAATCACGTAAAAGGTGTCGGCGACTTCGGTGGCCCAGCAGCGCATGGCCTCGTTCATGGCATCTTTCAGGGTGCCGGTGCCGCTGCTCACCGCTGTGACCTCCGCCCCCAGAAGCTGCATCCGCCGGACATTGGGCGCCTGGCGGCGAATATCCTCCACCCCCATGAAAATACGGCACGGCATGTTAAACAGCGCTGCCACGGTGGCGGTGGCCACCCCGTGCTGCCCGGCCCCGGTTTCGGCAATCAGCCTGGTTTTGCCCATTTTGCCGGCCAGCAGCGCCTGGCCGACGGTGTTGTTGATTTTGTGAGCACCTGTGTGGGTGAGGTCCTCGCGTTTGAGGTAAATCGAGGCGCCGCCCAATTGGTCTGTCAAGCGCCGGGCTAAAAAGACTGATGTGGGCCGGCCCGCATATTGTTGCAGCAGATACTCGAATTCGCTTTGAAAATCTGCAGCGGGCACAATGCGCTGAAAGGCCTCTTCCAGTTCGAGGATCGCCGGCATGAGAATCTCCGCTACATAGCGGCCGCCATAGGGCCCGAAATGACCGCTTTGATCCGGTTGGGGAGTTGTAAGACCCATTAAAAAACCCTCCTGGTTGCTGCCGGGTTGTCGCCGGCGGCAACGGCTTGTATGAATGCGTTGATTTGGGTTTGATTTTTACGACCCGGCACGGACTCCACGCCCGAGCTGACATCCACGGCATCCGGTAACCCGAGACGAATGGCCGTGGATACATTCGCCGGGGTCAATCCACCGGCCAGGATGATCGGCTTGTCCCGGCCAACGGTGCCAGCGTCTTGCCACGGCCAGGCGGCGGCATTGCCCCCCGGCAGACGGCCGCGACCGCATTCCAACAAAAATGCCGATGCGTCATAGTCGGCCGCCGCTTTAAAGAACGGTTTGCGGCTGTGAAACAGGGTTTTAATCACGGTCAGGTTGTGACGCCTGAGACGCCGGACCAGGGCCGGCGATTCCTGACCGTGCAGCTGGACGGCCTGAAGCCGGCAATCCTCGGCGCACCGTATGATCGTTTCATAGGTTTCATCGACAAACACGCCCACCGTGACCGCCCGCTCGCTGACAGCAGCCGCGATCTCGGCCGCCTGCAGCGTCAGGACAGATCGCGGACTGGGCGGATAAAAGACCAGGCCGATGGCATCGACGCCGGCCTCGATACACCGCCGGGCTTCGGCTGCCCGGGTCAATCCGCAAACTTTTATCTGCACCCGGTTCGATGCGCTGGTTGACGGTTGGTCATTGGGTGCCATGGGATACCTTCCGGTTCAGCCGGCGCTCCGTCTTTTCGGCGCCCAGGGGGCTGGTCAGCAATTGCAGCAGCCGACGGGGGCTGTCGGCCCGCACCAGGCTTTCACCGATTAAAAAGTTAAAGATGCCGGCGCTCCGGACGGCATCAATGTCCGCCGATGTGCGCATGCCGCTTTCAGCCACCCCCACCTGATCCTCGGACAGCTTTGATGCCAGGGATATGGAGGTAGCGATGTCCGTATGAAAGGTTTTCAGGTTACGGTTGTTGATGCCGATCAAATTGGCACCCGCCCGCGTGGCTTTCTGATATTCATCCTCGGTATGAATTTCCACCAGGGCATCCAGGCTCAACTCCCGGCCAAGGGCCAGGTAGTCTTGCAGCTGCTGCCGGGAGAGAATAGCGACAATCAACAGCATGGCGTCGGCACCGATGACGGCGGTCTCATAAATCTGGTAAGCGGAAACAATAAAATCCTTGCGCAGCACCGGCAGGGCGGTTGCCCGGCGGGCTGTTTGCAGGTCCTCCGCACTGCCTTTGAAAAAATGCCGATCCGTTAAAACGGACAGGGCCGCCGCACCGCCCCTTTCATATTCACGGGCATATTCGGCCGGGTCCAGGTCCGGGCGGATCAGGCCCTTGGAGGGCGAAGCCCGTTTGATTTCGGCGATGATATTGACGCCCCGGGGAGGACAGTTCGACAGCCGGCCGAAAAAAGACCGCTTTTCCGGCGTGGGGTCAATTTCTTCCCGCAGGCTGGCTTCCGGGCGCCGCCCTCTGGCCGCCTCGATCTCCTGCTTTTTGTGAGCGACGATTTGATGTAAAATATCTGCTGGCATTGTCATCATCCGTTGTGTTGGGTATATTCGACGAGCTGCGCCAGTTTGCCGGCCGCCGCCCCCGAGTCGATGGCGGCTTCGGCCTGCTGGATGCCGGTCCGGATGTCGGCGGCTTGACCGGCGGCCACCAGGGCGGCCGCCGCATTGAGAACCACCACATTGCGGCGGGGCCCTTTTTCGCCGGCCAGTATGCGGCGGGTGATGTCCGCGTTTTCCGCCGGATCGCCGCCCTGCAGGCTGGCGGGCTCAGCCGGTTCCCCGAAATACTGCTCGGGCAAAAGGTCATAGGTATCGATACGGCCGTCCTTGAGCTCCGCTACCCGGGTGGGCGCACACACTGAAATCTCATCCAGGCCATCGTGCCCGTGCACCACAAAGGCCCGCCGGCTGCCCAGCAGTTTTAAAGCGTCGGCAAACATCTCGGTGAGCTCGGGCGCATAAACGCCCAGCAGCTGGCAGTTGGCACCCGCCGGGTTGGTGAGCGGCCCCAGCATATTGAAGATACTGCGCAGGCCGATTTCCTTGCGCGGCCCGGCCGCATGCCGCATGGCACTGTGGTAAAGCGGTGCAAACAAAAAGCCGATACCGATGGCGTCGATGGCCTCCTCGACAATCTCCGGCGCTGTTTCCAGACGCACCCCGAGGTTTTCCAGCAGGTCGGCGCTGCCGCAGCGGCTTGAAACCGAGCGGTTGCCGTGTTTGGCAACCGTCACGCCGCAGCCCGCCACCACAAAGGCCGTCGTGGTGGAAATATTGAAAGAATGGGTGCCGTCACCGCCGGTGCCGCAGGTATCCACCACGGTCGGGGCCGTGGTTTGAATCCGCAAGGCTTTTTTGCGCATGGCCTGGGCCGCCCCGGCCAGTTCGGCAAAGGTCTCCCCTTTGGCCGCCAGGGCTGCCATGAAGGCACCGATCTGGGCGTCGGTTACCTCGCCGCTAAGGATGGTATCCACCATCTGGTACATCCCGGATTGATTTAAATCGTCACCCGCAATGATGGCCGACAATTGGTCGCGAAAGTTTCCGTTGGTATTCATTTTGCTCCTCACTTCTTTAAAGGTTGACCGTATACCGCCTGTTCGACAAGTCGTTTCCCCTCCCATGACGGGAGGGGACTAAGGGGAGGGTGAAAAAACAACAAGCTGATGACATTGCGAATTTTTCACCCCCAGCCAGACCCTCCCCCGTCAAGGGGGAGGGCGTTATGGAATAGCAGAGGTTGTCGGACAGCCTGTTTATCGCCTCCCGGCGCTTAAGCGCTCATCCGATGCGGCATCGCTTCGATCCCGCCGGGATCTTCCGTCAACGTCAGGTTTAAAAAATTTCTCAACAGGCGCTTGCCCACCGGGGTCATAATGGATTCGGGGTGAAACTGGATCCCTTCGGTGGGGTGGTCCAGGTGCCGGATGCCCATGATTTCGTTGTCTTCCGATTCGGCACTGACGTGAAGACAAGACGGTAAATCATCGGCGCAAACCGCCAGGGAGTGGTAGCGCATGGCCGCAAAGGGACTGCTGACGCCGCCGAACAGGCCGCGGCCGTCGGTGGTGATCGCAGAGGTTTTGCCGTGCATCAACCGCCGGGCCGATGTAATGCTGCCCCCGAAGGCCACCGCAATGGCCTGGTGCCCCAGGCAGACGCCGAGAATCGGTTTGCGGCCTGAGAAATGCCGGATCAATTCAACGGAAATGCCGGCCGATTCCGGTCGCCCGGGTCCCGGCGAGATGACAAACCCGGCCGGGTTCAGATCCACGAGCTCCGGGATGGACACGGCATCATTGCGAAACACGCGCACCCGGGCCCCGAGAATTTTCAAATACTGCACCAGGTTGTAGGTAAACGAATCATAGTTATCGATCATCACAATCATCGGGCATGTCCTCCTTCATCGCTGTCGCGCAACAGTTGTAAGGCCTTTTCGATGGCCCTGGCCTTGTTGACGGTTTCAAGCCGCTCTTTTTCCGGATCCGAATCCGCCACGATGCCGGCACCGGCCCGAACGGTCAGCCGGTCGTCTTCAACGCAGGCCGTGCGGATGGTGATGGCCATGTCCAGGTTGCCGCTAAAGGAAATATAGCCGACTGCACCGCCGTAAGGGCCCCGCGGGACCTTTTCCATTTGGGCAATAATCTCCATGGCCCTGACTTTGGGCGCACCGGACAGGGTGCCGGCCGGAAAGGTGGCCGCCAGAAGATCCCAGGCATCAACCCCGGGGCGCAGATCACAGGTGATATTGGACACCAGATGCATGACATGGGAATAGCGCTCCACCAGCATCAGATCCGTCACCTGAACGGTTCCGGTTTCCGCCACCCGGCCCAGATCGTTGCGGCCCAGATCCACCAGCATGAGGTGCTCGGCGCGCTCTTTTTCATCTTTGAGCAGCTCATCGGCCAGCTGGCGATCCTCCTGCTCGGTTTTGCCCCGCGGGCGGGTGCCGGCGATCGGGCGCAGGCAGGCCTGGCCGTTTTCCAGACGCACCATGGTTTCCGGGGATGAGCCGATCAGGGCCATGCCGTCCAGATGCACGAAATACAGATAAGGCGATGGGTTGATGAAGCGCTGGGCGCGGTAAAGCGCAATCAGATCCGGTGAGGGCTCGCAGACGAAGGGCTGGGAGATAACCGCCTGAATAATATCGCCGGCTTCAATGTGTTTTTTAACTTGCGCTACCTCCTGCCGAAAATCCCGAGCATCAATCAAAGGCTGCATAGCGTTTACGGCTCGACGCTGGCGGGGTTCGGATTGGCACGGGGAATAGGCCAAGGTTTCCTGTAGGGAGCAAATCCGCTCTTTGGCTAGTTCATATTCAGCCGCCGCCGCATGATCGCCATCCAAAAAGGCAATGGCCACCAGTGACAGGGTATGGGTGACGTTATCGAAAATAAGCAGATTATCGGGTATCATGAAATGGGCCAGGGGTTTGTCTTCCGGCAAACGGTTGGGAACGCTTTCAAAAAAAGACACCATCTCATAGGTGAAATAACCGACCATGCCTCCCCAGAAGCGGGGCAGGCCGGCCACGGTCGCCGGCCGAAAATCCTGCATGTATTCCCGTAAGATGCCCAGCGGATCGCCCTCATGGGGTATGGACCGGCTCGGGCCAAATTCACTGATCTCAACCGTGCTGCGAAATACGCGTATCTGGCTTCGGGCCGATATGCCCAGGAAACTGTACCGCCCCCACCGTTCACCCCCCTCAACGCTTTCAAGCAAAAAAAAGGGTCCGCTGTTTTGATAGACTTTTTTCATCAAAGACACCGGGGTTTCGGTGTCCGCCAAAATTTCGCGCACCACCGGTATGACGTTGTGGTTTTCAGCCAGTTTTACAAAGCTTGCCCGGTCCGGAAATTGACTGACTTGCATACGGTTCACCTTGAGGACTGCTACTTTTTTTGATTCTGGAACCGATATCAAAATACAAAAGGGCCGTGGATTTTTCCCACGACCCTTATAAATAAAATAAAAAAGACCGTGGGCTGAGGTTGGCCCACGGTCTTTTTAAAGCGTTATGTTTCTCAGGCTTGGCGTTTTATTCGCAGGCGCACCTCTCTATGATGACCTGCCACCACCAGCCATTGGTTTTTGAATTCAAGAAATTTGCAACCGGTCTGAAATGCATGTTATTTTTTCTCCAGCACCTTTATGATAGGCACATATCTGACAATTTCAATTCATTGTCAAGAATTTTTTTTGAAAATCGCCGCCGACGGCTGGCTGGCGGCCTGAATTCAGCCGCCTTGTGGAGCGGTTTCGAATTGTATTTCCAACGGTTTGACAGTCCGGGTTGGAATTATTACCTTGGAGGTAATTTTTGGCAAAAACCGATGAAGAGAGGTCTAAATGCTGTCGTTGGAAGAATTAAAAAACCGAAATGATCTGATCAATGAAATCAACTGGGAGCTGGGACCGGAAGAAGCCGTCAAGTTGTACCTGGAGTGGGGCAACACCGATTGGGGCAGCGGCAAATATACCATCCGCTCCAGGGATGACTATTCAACCTATTTCGTGGTCAACTGCTGGCGCAAGCCCTACTGGATATATTTGATCCGGCGCAATTCCGAAGAGGCCGAGGAACTGGCCCGCTTCGAACTGCCGGAACGGTTCGAAAAAGACGTCTGCGAACTCAAAGGCGTCTATGCCCTGGAGCCCGATGTCAGGGAGTGGCTACAGGCAGAGCTGGGTGTCTAAAAGCAGCTTTTCACTTTAGTTAAAGTGTTTGTGAGATGCCACGAATAGCCATATTAGCCGCCTCTTGCTGGTGGTCGATATAGAGCACCCCGTTGAGGTGGTCGAGTTCGTGGGCCAGCAGGGCCGCGTAGCCTTTCTCCGCCACCAGCAGGTCTTCGCGGTTGTCCAGCCGCCGGTACTTCACTTTGACGAATCCGGGCCGCTTGATGACCAGCTGCTCCTGGTCCGGCAGGGACAGGCAGTTTTCGTAACCGGAAAACGCTCCGCCGGACTCAACGATCTCGGGATTGACAAGCACCCTGATTTGCCCGTATATACCGCAGGCGATCAGTCGCTGGGAAACTCCCAGCTGGGGAGCGGCCAGCCCCCGGCTCATAAACGCTCTGGAAAAAAACCCGATCAGAGAATGGTATTGCAGCGTGGCGATCATCCGCCGGCTGAGGGATACAACTGAGTTGTCTATCACGTTGACCGGCGCGGCAATACGGCGCAAAACCGGGTGTGGGTATTGTAAGATCTCACCGGCGCCGGAAGTGTGCTTATAGATCTTCAAAAAGCCGGCACCGCCTGCCGCCGCCAGGGTCGTGAACAAGCCGAGTTTAAGAAGATCTCTGCGTTTCATCCATGAATCCCAGCTGGATTATGGTTTTCACCCTGAGCTGGAAGGAGCAATTAAATTGTGTGCGACCGGCCGGGTGTGTGAAGGTTCGCGTTCATTGTGAGCCTTTATCCGTTTAAAATCAAGGCACAATTGTCAGATTACCGTTGCGACCGGCTATATTCGGCGATTTCTTTGTAAGGCAGATAACGTATCCATGAAGACAAAATCCTCAACTTTGCATAACAGCCTTGCCCTCCTGGCGCACATTTTGTTTTCTCTGATCCTCAGCAGCTGTGCAAGCTACCATCCTGTTGCCGTTGACGAGGTTTCGTTCAAGCAGCATTCCCAGACCCAAATTGACGGAAATGTGAGGGTAACAGCGTCGGTTTTGACCCAGCAGGAGGGTGCGCAAATCTTCGGGGTTGATCTGGCCCGGCGATGGGTTCAGGCGGTGTGGGTCGAGATTGAAAATGGGGACAGCCACAATTACTGGATGCTGTCATCCGCACTGGATCCGGATTATTATTCTCCCAACGAGATCGCATACAGCAGTCACCGCTGGTATGCGCCGGGTGTCAACGACCGTATCGACGCGCGTTTCAAGCAACTTGCGTTCAGAAACCCCATAAAGCCCGGCAGCGTTGTTTCGGGATTTTTTTTTGTAAACCTGGATCAGGATTTAAAAGAAGTTGATATCGATCTCATTTCGAGGGAGGAGTTGAAATATTTCACTTTCTTCTTTCGACTGCACGAGCTGCGCACCAAAACAATGTTTGATGTCGAGCATCAGCATTTGCAGAATGAAGTTGTCGAACTGGACGAAAAGGGTCTGCGCCGGGCCCTGGAAAACCTGCCGTGCTGTACGACGAGCCGGGAGGGTCTGGAAAACGGGGATCCGTTGAACCTTGTTGTCATCGGCAAAGCCAATGAATTGATGCCGGCTTTTGTGCGCCGCGGATGGCATTTGGCCGAGGAAACCTACTGGAGCTCGATCTGGAAGACGATGGGGTCATTTTTATTCGGCAAGCGCTATCGCTACTCGCCGGTCAGCGATTTATACCTGTTCGGGCGCAAACAGGACGTCGCCCTTCAAAAGGCCCGGGGTACCATCCACCAGCGCAACCACCTGCGGTTGTGGCTGACATCCCTGCGGTTTTCAGGCCGGGAAGTCTGGGTGGGTTCGATCAGCCGTGACATCGGGGTCCATTTTACTGTTAAACCAGGTCATTTTGTCACCCACAAAATCGATGAAGACATCGATGAAGTGCGCAACAGCTTTGGTGAGGACATGCTGTTTTCCCAGGGATTGGAAAAATTGGGATGGGCCCGCGGCATGCCGGCAGTGTCCGCTGAGGAGCCCCGCCTTAATCTGGGTGGAGACCCCTTTTACACGGATGGGCTTTTGCTGGTACTGCTATTTAACCGCCGCCCGATAGCGGTGAAAGAAGTTACGTTTTTTGACTGGGAAAGGCCTTCCGGTCGGCGTATGTAAACCCGATTCGAGGCTCTGTGCGCAGCATGGGCCGCATTGAAAAGGGGCGGGATCTTCCGCCCCTCCCCTCTTCGGCCACATCCGTTGCTTTTGCAAACCGTCATTTTTCAAGCACTTTGAAACTTTCAACCATGATAATTTTGTTGCCACCGCCGTCTTCTGCCACCATGCCTTTCACCTCAATCTTGACATCGACATGCTCGGTGACGGCTTCGAAGTTGTCATTTTCCCCGATTTCATAGATCGTACCGCTTTTATCCACGATTAGCCCATCTTCGGTGACCACGCCAACAATGGTCATTTCCTCACCGGCCAGAAGGCTTCCGGCGAATGCCGCCAACAGGAACGCGAGCAAAATGCTCAGAGACAGGCGTTTTCCTTTGGTCATCTCAATTCCTCCGCAAGTTAAATGATTTCTATTCTTTGCAATAGACTCAGGCTGCCTTCGCGGATTCACGGACTGAAAACGCAACAGCATGGGTGTCCCTGTCAAAATTACCCTCGTAAAGAATTAATTCAGGATATTCATCCAGGGTATGATAGTCGATGATTTTGACCCACTGTCTGGCAGCTTGGACCGGATCGTAGACACGAAAATGACGTGCCGATTTTTTGTCCCCTTCAATCGGCTTTACGACAGCTTTCAGTTCCCACACCCAATCAGGATCTTTGCCCAGGTTAACGACCAAGTACTGCCCGACCGGCTGGGGCAGTTCGGCCGGTGCTTTGAGTTTCGGTCTTTGAGGCGTGCTGGGGCGATTTTTTTTAATCCATTTATTCCAGAACATGGTGATCTCCTTTTAGTACATGTCCTCATCCATATCCGGCATGGCCGGGGCCTTGAATTTTTTCTGTGGTTTTTCGGTAATCGCGGCTTCGGTGGTTATCATCAGTCCCGCCACCGAGGCGGCATTTTGCAATGCATAGCGCACCACCTTGGTCGGGTCGATGACGCCCGATGCCACCAAATTTTCATATGCTTCGGTTTCGGCGTTGAACCCAAAATCATCTTTGCCCTCGAGCACTTTGCGGTAAACCACCGACCCCTCAAATCCGGCATTTTTAGCAATCATCCGCAGCGGTTCTCCCAGGACCTTTTTCAGAATCTCGACGCCGTTTTTTTCTTCTCCGGTCGTGGCGACATTTTCCAGCGCCTTCAAGCAGCGCACCAGCGCAACACCGCCGCCGGCGACAATCCCTTCTTCAACCGCAGCACGGGTGGCGTTGAGGGCATCTTCCACCCGGGCCTTTTTCTCTTTCATCTCGGTTTCGGTGGCTGCACCGATGCTGATGACCGCCACCCCGCCGACCAGCTTCGCCAGTCTTTCCTGGAGCTTTTCCCGATCGTAATCCGATTTGGTTTCCTCGATCTGGCTGCGAAGCTGCTTGACCCGGCCTTCGATATCGGCACGTTTGCCGGCGCCCTGGACGATCGTGGTCTTGTCCTTGTCAATCGACACCTTTTTGCATCGACCCAGGTCGCTGGTGGTCACATTTTCCAGCTTAATGCCCATGTCTTCCGATATCACCTGACCGCCGCACAGCACCGCGATATCCCCCAGCATGGCCTTGCGCCGATCGCCGAACCCGGGGGCCTTGACCGCCGCTATTTGCAAGGTCCCGCGCAGTTTGTTGACCACAAGGGTTGCCAGGGCTTCACCTTCCACATCTTCGGCGATAATCAGCAGGGGTCTTCCCTTTTTGGCCACTTCCTCCAGCAGGGGCAACAGATCCTTCATGCTGGAAATCTTCTTCTCGTTTAGCAGAATGTACGGATCTTCCAGCGTGGCGGTCATCTTTTCCGGATCGGTGACAAAGTACGGTGACAGGTAGCCGCGGTCGAACTGCATGCCTTCCACAATCTCCAGGGAAGTTTCCATTCCCTTGGCTTCTTCAACGGTAATCACGCCTTCCTTGCCGACTTTCTCCATGGCCTCGGAAATCAGGTTGCCCACCATGGGATCGTTATTGGCCGAAATCGTACCGACCTGGGCGATCTCAGTCTTGTTCTGGGTCGGTTTCGACAGCTTTTTAAGCTCCTCAACCACGGCCGTGACGCCCTTGTCGATCCCACGCTTGATACCCATCGGACTGATGCCGGCGGTCACCATTTTCTGACCTTCACGGTAAATGGCTCGCGCCAGGACGGTGGCCGTGGTGGTGCCGTCACCGGCCATATCGCTGGTTTTACTGGCCACTTCGCGCACCATGCGGGCACCCATGTTTTCGAAGTTGTCGCTCAGATCAATCTCCTTGGCCACCGTAACGCCGTCTTTCGTAATAACGGGCGAGCCAAAGGATTTTTCCAGGACCACATTGCGGCCTTTGGGTCCGAGGGTCACCTCCACCGCATCGGCCAGGGCATTGACCCCTCTTAAAAGGTTGTTTCTCGCCCTGGAACTATACGCAATCATTTTGGCAGTCATGTTTTGCTCCTCCTACTTCTCTATAACCGATAAAATATCGTCTTCACGCATGAACACATGTTCAATATCGTCAATTTTGATATCATTGCCGGCATACTTCGAGAACAAAACCCGGTCGCCGACTTTGACTCCCATGGCAGTACGTTTTCCGTTATCTCCCATTTTGCCGGGCCCCACGGCGACAACTTTACCCCGCTGGGGCTTTTCCTTGGCCGTATCGGGGATGATAATCCCACCGGCACTCTTTTGCTCTTCTTCTTCTCTGATCACCAATACCCTGTCATTTAACGGTTTGATCTTCATTGGATCCGGTCCTCCTTGCCATCAGATTTGAAAAAAAAGAATCAATCGGAAATTTCTGTTTCAACCGACTTATTCTCTGGCAGTTCCCCGAAGGCAAAAAAGCTGCGAACGTTGATGTATAGCCGTCCGTCCAGCCGCTCACGTATCTTACCGGTTGCTTCCACCCTGGAATGGATATGGGCCAACAATTGCCGGCCGACCCCCCCGTACTCAACGCAATATTCCTTCTCATCGGAGGTATGCAGGGATACTTGTTTGATATTGCCATTTTCATCCCAGTTGGAGGGAATAACAATGCCCTGAATTCTCGGCAAGCGCTTTCCTATCGTCATCTAATCATCTCCTGTCACGGCAGCTTTTGCACCACGTTCTTGTCTTGAAGGTCAGTCAAGACATAATTGTTATCGATCACATTCCTATGAGCAATCAGCGTGCCAATTTTACAACTAACTGTATTCACTTATAAAATGAAATCTGACGGGCGAAAAAGGTGAACCGGAAATTCTCAGGATAAACGCTGGTCGGAATCGAAACCGCCAAATCCCGGCGGAAAAATGTTTAAGCGCATGAAAACATTTAAGATTTTTTTTCAGAATTTTGAATTCCGATTTGATCTAAATCGGAACTCCAGGTTCTAGTCTGCTAACCATCGGTACCAAAAAATTAATCCGAACTGTTTTCAGTGGGTCACGGGTTGTCTGGCGGGTAACGGTCGGTGGGTTGTTGAAATGCGGTGCATTTGATTGGAATTTAAAAAGCCAACCCTTAACGTAAACCGCTGTTATCAGGTTCCGGTCGGTGAGGATATCGACCCTTTGATTTCTTCCCTGAAATCGTCCAGAGATTCGCTGACCGCCACCGAATCGTCAAATCCGGCGATGTGAAAAAGGGCATCACCTTTGTGAACCAGGGGTAAATTCGTCCGCCCGATGACGATACCGGCAACAGGAGAAATAAGGGCGGTTTCATGTTCATCAAAGGGATCGGCAATCTCACCGATTCTCTGATTTATCGTAATTTTACCTCCCAGAGGAATCTGGGTTCGCAATATACCGCTTGAAGGCGCCCTTACCCAGCTGGTGGAGCTGGCCACCATCGGTAGAATGCGGGATGTTTTGACGCCCCTGGTGGACAGCATGCCGATGGAACGCATGACCGCCAGAATGCCCCTGACGCCGGCACGCACGGCGAATTCGTCAAAGCGCAACGCTTCCCCGGCCTCATAGAGCAACATGGGGATGCCCGCTTCTTCCACGGCCTGGCGCAGGGATCCGTCTCGCAAGTCGGCATTCAGGATCACCGGGGCGCCGAAGGCAAATGCCAGCTTTTCGGTTTCGGGCTTGTCCAAACAGGCCCGAATGTGGGGCAGGTTTATGCGATGATGGGACCCTGCATGCAGGTCGATGCCGTGGGTGCAGTTTGTCACGATTTCTTCCATGAAGATGTTGGCCAGCCGCGAGGTCAATGACCCTTTTTCGGATCCGGGGAAAAAGCGGTTCAGGTCGCGCCGATCGGGCAGGTATCGGGTGTGATTGATGAAACCATAGACATTAACGACCGGAACCGCAATCAGGGTTCCCCGCATCCGCCCCAGGGCTTTCAGTTTCAATAATCGGCGGATGATTTCGACGCCGATGATCTCATCGCCGTGGATGGCCGCGCTCACAAAAAGATGTGGTCCGTCCTTTTTGGCCCGCAGCACATGCACCGGCATGGTCATTTCGGTGTGTGTATAAAGGCGCGCCACCGGAATGTTGATGGATAATCGCTGTCCCCTGGCGATCTGTTTACCGGCTATCTTGAGAGCGCTGGACATGACGCTTTATTCAACCTTTTCCCCTGGTACGGGTCTTGCCCGGTTTGGCATTTTTCTCGATGAATTCAAATATCAGTCCGGCCACGTCTTTGCCGGTGGTCTTTTCGATGCCTTCAAGGCCAGGGGAGGAGTTGACCTCCATAACCACCGGGCCGTGGTTTGAGCGCAGCATGTCGACGCCGGCCACATTGAGACCCATGATTTTAGCCGCGCGAACCGCAGTGGAGCGTTCTTCCGGTGTTATCCGAATCATGGTAGCTTTCCCGCCGCGGTGGATGTTGGATCGAAATTCTCCCTCTCCGCCCGTGCGCATCATGCTGGCCACTACCTTGCCGCCAATCACGAAGCAGCGGATGTCGCTGCCCCTGGCCTCCCGAATGTATTCCTGGACCAGAATATTGGCTTTGAGGCCGCGAAAGGCTTCGATGACGCTCTGGGCGGCCTTGCGTGTTTCAGCCAGAACGACACCGATGCCCTGGGTGCCTTCCAGCATCTTGACAACCAGGGGAGTGCCGCCGACCAGGTTGATCAAATCGGAGGTGAATTTGGTGGCGTGGGCAAAACCGGTAACCGGCAAGCCGATACCCCTGCGGGCCAGCAACTGCATGCTGCGCAGTTTGTCCCTGGATCGGCTGATGGCGACCGATTCATTAACGCTGTAAACATCCATCATCTCAAACTGGCGCACGACCGCCGTTCCGTAAAATGTGATCGAGGCACCGATTCTGGGAATAATGGCGTCAAATCCTAACAGCTCCTCTCCCTTGTAGTGAATGGCAGGATGGTGTGAAGTTATGTTCATATAGCAGCGCAGGGGGTTGATAATGCGGACGTCGTGTCCGCGTTTGATACCGGCCTCTTTCAGACGCGTTGTTGAATACAAGCTTTCCTTGCGGGAGAGTATTCCGATTTTCATGGTTAGCCCTTTAACTTCTTTTTACGGAGTTTGGGATACTGCTTCGCCGGCCTGCGACCGCTCATATAGGATTTGGCCGGATCGATCATCAGATGATGACTGATGGCCGCACGGCCCAGCAGCATACGAAACCGCATCGCCTTGCGGCTCGTCAAGGTCAGCTCAATGGGCCAGCGAAATTTCCCCAGCTCCACCGATGTCCGGATGACAAAACGGTTCTCGCTCTTACCATCCGAGCTGGTTACGCGGCGTCGATCGACCACGTCCGCGACACAATGAATCTCGATATCCTTCCGTCTTTGCAACGGATGGACACCAAATTTGACTTTCAAAATCCCGCCGCGCTCGAACGGCTCGAGATCAAAAGCGTGCAGTGCCGAGGTGCGGGCACCGGTGTCGATCTTGGCTTTGATGGCTTTGATCCCAAGGTCCGGTAGCGTCAGCCATTCCCGCCAGCCGATGATGGTTTTATTCGGATACGGCACGTTTGTGCTTCCTTGTATCGGAAATAGGGGTTGCGATGGTTACCGTTAACGACTTGTCAGGATATGCATACAGCTATAAAATAGCAAGGCTTGAGTTCAGACGAAACGCACGCATAAAATAATTTTTTGTTGTTGCAACTAAAGAATGGCGCTCATCCGTTTGAGGTGCTCCTTCTCACCGATGACAACGATGACATCGCCGGCTTCCAGGGTTTCGGCCGCCGCCGGGTTGAAAATCATCTGGCCGGCAGCTTTTTTGATCGCCACAATAATGACGCCGAATTCCTGCCGCAGGCGGTTCTCGATCAGGTTTTTCCCGATCAGGCCCGATGAAGGCCCAACCTTGGCTTCCTCCATGATCAGCCCGAGCTGGTTGCCCATCGTGGCAATATCCAGAAAATCCACCACCGTCGGCCGCTTGAGCACATGCGCCATTCGGCGGGCACCGATCAGGTAAGGTGAGACAACCCTCGTGGCCCCGGCCTTGATCAGTTTTTCTTCATTCTTTTCTTCCGAGGCCCTGGCCAGAACAAAGATATCCGGTCGCAATCCCTTGGCCGTCAGGGTTATAAAAACATTGTTGGCATCGGAATTGACAGCCGTTACCAGCCCTTTGGCCCTCATGATGCCGGCCGCCTGCAAGGCTTCTTCTGAAGTTGCGTCCATCTCGAGACATAGATATTTCAGGGACACAAGCTCTTCAATCACTGCGGGGTTCTGCTCGATTACGACAAAATTGATGTGATCCTCAAACAGCTCCTTGCAGATAATGTGGCCGATGCGGCCGAAACCGCAAATAATGAAGTGATTTTTTAAATCGGTAATTTGTTTGTGCAATTTTCTTCTCCCGAAAATTTTCTGAAGCTCACCACCCACAAGCCACTGAACAATAATGCCGACCGTGTAAGTCCCGACACTGATGCCCAGGATAATGATCACCACCGTAATCGTCCTTCCGACCCTGGTCAGCGGGACGATCTCGGAAAATCCAACCGTTGAAATAGTGATGATGGTCATATAGAAGGCATCAAAAATCGGCATGTGTTCAAAAATATAGTATCCGAAGGTACCGAAAGCGATGAGTGCCACCAGCATCATGAGTGAATAACGCAGCTTTCTGCTGTCCATTTCTGATCCCTTGACAGTGTACGGATATAATAATCAAACGGCAGAATCCAGTGAAGGATTCTGCCGTTCAAGGTTATCATTTTTGTTAGGAAAACTCTAATAGAACGTCTAAAAAAGCATACTTTATCTGACGGCTTCCTTTAAAGCCTTACCGGGCGTAAACTTGGGCGCTTTGGTAGCCTTTATTTTGATCTCTTCACCGGTATAGGGGTTGCGTCCCTTGCGTGCTTTTCGTTTGACAACCTTAAAGGTTCCAAAACCGGTAAGGACGACATCCTCACCTTTTTTCATGGCTTTCGTAATGGTGGATAGCATACAGTCCACGGCACTTTGGGCCTCTTTTTTGGTGCTGACAACATTTGCGACCTCATTGATCAATTCACTTTTATTCATCCAGTTTCTCCTTTACGGCTTTAATTAAAGTTATCCTTTGGTGTTTAATCTGCATAGCTTCCTTTGCAGGACTGACAGTATTTTCGCGGCGTGCCCCGGCCTATCCAGTGAAAGGACATCACATGTTTACGGCCACATTTCGGGCAAAGGCACTCGATCTTCATCTTATCATTGTAGGGGATGGCTTCGACATCACTTTCATCTCCTTTATCCGGAGAAGCAATCAACGCATCATCCCAGGGGGCATCTGATTTCATAGTTCCGTATTATTCTATCCAGGCCAATAAGGGGTATAGCGTAAAATGGATCACTTTGGCTCCGGCGTCACGAAATACCGGTCAGCCTTTCTCTTTGCTCCTGGCGCGTTTTGCACCGAATGCAGTGCCTTGCGACCGGCCGCGCTTTGAGTCTTTCGATGGCAATGTCCCGACCGCAGGTATCACAGATCCCGTAGAGGCCATCTTCGATGTCTTCCAGCGAAGCCTGAATCTTTTTGATGAGCACGCTTTCCCTATCACGGATTCGAAGGGTGTAACCACGCTCAGTATCTAGAACCGCACGATCCAGCGGATCCGACAAATGGTCTGTCGAGTCCAGCAGACCAACCACCGTGCTTCCGGCCCTGCCCAGGAGCTCATCGAGCCACTGGGTGAGCAGGTCCTTAAAATAGTCGAGATCTTTCTGATCCATCTTTTTGCTCCGAACACAAACAGCGTAAACGGTTTATTATTCTGGTTTTAACGATCTATCAGACTAAACCATATCCCAGGCTAAATCATCCGGATCATCACTGCCGGAATCTTCCTCGAAACGCCCGGGGTTTTCTTCGAAATCCAATTCGTAAAGATCTTCATATTCGTAGAGCGTCTCGAATTCCGGATCCACATCAAAATCGGAAAAATATATCCTTTCTGAATTAGTCATAATTTATTCTCCCTGCCAATTGTATTTGAGTCGATGTTGAATCTTTTTATCGTTTCGTCTGGTTTTGGATTTCACCCCGTCTTCCTGCCGCCATTTATCTTTTCTGCGGATAGGCGATCGCTTGGGTTGGTCAACCTGACGCCCGGCATATCGCCGGTTGTCCGGTTCAAAACTCTGATCATCTTCCTCGACTTCTTGGTTATCGTACCGGCCCATTTACACCTCCCAGCGTTACACAGGCTATTCCTCGACAACTTCAAAGGATTCCACTTTGATTACTTGATAGGCGTCAGATTCGCCTGATTCCCTGACAGATTTTATCTGACCGACAACTTTTACCCGCTGGGCGATGTGATTGAACACCAGATCGTCGCCCACCGCATTGTTATCGATTTCATATATCTGGCCGTCGGCGACAAACTGCTGGTTGTCGTTAACTTCACCGACCAGGGTTACCCTCACGGCCGCCGCCGGCGAAGCCAGCAAACCAAAAATGATCAATATAACGACACCATATGGGATTGATTTTCTCATCATCTTGCTCCTTTATGGCAAAGGCCCAAACGAATTGACAGCTCCAGCCACGTGTTGGCCCTCGGCTGAACCCAAGATGACCATTCGCCCGGTTGATCCCACTTCACTGCTTCAATTTTGACCTATCCTCCTTCGCAACTGCCATGCCAAATATATAACATACCGATATTATAGAATAAATATGCCTGGTTGGTTTAAAGATAGGAACCGCAAATTCTGAACCAAAGATTGGAGGACACATCCAGAAAACACCAGGTGCCATGAATTGAAATAACATTCTGATATTATTTAAATATTTGAATCGGAAATCATACTTCCGATTTTTACTCCTATCGGAATCGGCAGTTCCTGTATACTCGCCGGGGGGCGGCCGTGATGGCACGGTCGGATTGTTTTTCGACGGCAATGGGCTTTATCAGCGATTTAAAGGATAATAAAAATGTTGTGATTTCAAGTTATTACGAAAAAATGACCGAAATTTGATTTGAGCGCTTTTTCTTACGGCTGAATTGATATGCTGGCATGCAGATTGCTCTACTTTCCGGGGATAAACTGCCGATCACCTAATTGAGCGGCCCGCTGAGATGGCGCCATGAAAACACTACTGAATGGAGATATATAGATGGATGTCGCCAAAGAAAATATCCTATCTTCCAGACCCCTTAGCGGGATAATCTATCTTCGTAAAATCCGCCTGGTATTGTGGAACCTGTTTCTCATCACTTCCGGGAGCGTTATTTGCGCCCTGGCGATCAACGGGATATTGATCCCCCATAAATTTTTAAGCGGCGGCTTTGTCGGAACGACCCTGATCCTTCATTACCTGTTTCCGTTTCTCCCGGTTGCGGGACTTTATTTTGTCCTCAATATCCCGGTTTATTTTCTGGGGTGGAAGTATATCGGCCGACGCTTTTTTCTGTACAGCGTCGCCGGAATGGTCATCTTCTCCCTGGCTGTCCTCTGGAAACCGTTTATCATCCCCGTGCAGGATAAGATGCTGGCTGCCATTTTTGCGGGTATCCTTTCAGGTGCCGGCGGGGGCATTATCTTGAAGTCTTTTGGGTCGGCCGGCGGCATGGACATCCTTTCGATCATTTTATTCAAACGCTTTTCCATCCGCCTGGGAACCAGCATCCTGGTTCTGAATGTCCTGATTTTGTCCTTTGCCGCCTATGTATTCTCGATGGAAGAGGCATTGTACACCCTGATCTTTTTATTTGTTTCAACCCAGATGCTCAACGTGGTGGTGTATGGACTGAGCCAGCGCAAGGCGGTCCATATTATATCCCCGCATTGGGAGAAAATTCACCGGGGCATCATGGAGACGATTCAGCGGGGGGTGACCATTATCGATGGCCGGGGGGGCTATACGGGACAGGAAATCCAAATGGTGTTCACGGTCATCTCACACCAGGAACTGCCCCGGCTTAAAAAGCTGATTAACGACATCGATCCCCGGGCCTTTGTAGTCGTCAACGACACGTTGGAAGTCATGGGCCGGGGTATCGGCAATCAGCCGCGCTGGTAAACCAGACAGGGGGCAGCTACTGGGCGGTTTTAAATTCCTCTTTGCGAAGGCCGTATCGATTCATCAATTTGTTGAGCTGGCGGCAGCTGATGCCGGCATCACGGGCGGAATCATTGATCTTACCGCAGTTACGGGCCAGTACATCTTGCAGATATTTTCTTTCAATTTCTTCAACTCCCTTCTGTCTGATTTCCGCTAAGGTAAGTTGCTGGCCTGTGGGAATAACGACCGAGGTTGACTCCGTCTCGAAAAGTTCGCTGGGGAAACTTTCCGGTGTCAATATCGAGGAAGCTTCCAGGATGTAGGCCCTCTCGACCAGATTCTCCAACTCCCTTATGTTGCCGGGCCAGCTATATTCCTCGAATGCCGCCAGGACCATGGGGTGAACACCTTTTACTTCCTTTAAAGAAAATTGATTCAAACTGCTCAAAAAGGTTTCAACGAAGAGGGGGATATCTTCCAATCTCTCTCTTAAAGGCGGAATTTCAATCGGAAACACGTTCAGGCGATAAAAAAGATCCTTCCTGAAGGTTCCCTCGTCGCACATCGTTTTCAGATCGGCATTGCTGGCCGTAATCACCCTGACGTCCGTCTTCAGCGTTTCGTCACCCCCCACCCGCTGATAGGTGCCGTCCTGCAAAACCTGCAGCAGCTTGATCTGAGCGGCAGGCGTGATGGTGCCGATCTCATCCAAAAAAATGGTGCCGCCGGTGGCGAACTCAAACTTGCCGAGCTTGCGGCGCACGGCACCCGTGAAGGCCCCCTTTTCATGGCCGAACATCTCGCTTTCAACCAGGGTGTCGGGTATGGCCCCGCAATGGACGCTGATAAATTGGGCATCTTTGCGATTGCTGTGCTTGTGGATCACTTGCGCCAGGACACTTTTACCGGTCCCGGTTTCACCGATCAACAACACCGTGCTTTTGGTCGGTGAAACGGTGCGAATCTGCTGAAACACCTTTTGCATGCGTTCACTGTCGGTGCGCACCAGCTCGAAGGTGTCCACCTGCCAGAATTGATCCCGCAGGTAGTCGATCTCTGATTGCATGATTCGCGTTTTTTTCAAATTCTCCGAAACCAGCTTCAATTCCTCGGCATCAAGGGGATAGGTCAGGTAGTCATCGGCACCGGCCTTGACCGCATCAACGGCCTTGCGAATTTTATCCTGGCGCGCCATGACGATAATTTCCACGGACGGGTATAACTGCCAGAAGGGCTTGAGGGCGTCTTTGTAGCTTTGCCCCGCGTCCCAGTTGTTGAGAACATCCAGATCGATGAAAATCAGGTCGCACCGTTTTTTTCCAAGCAGCTCCAGCGCCGCAGCCTTGCTGGCTGTTTTCTCAACAGTGAAGCCAGACTGATAAGTCGCTGCAATTAGACGATAGGTCTTGGCTTCGCTGCTGACCACTAAAATCGATTTCATTCTGCAATCCTAACTATCTGTTTCCATTGCGATCCTGCGATCTATCCGGATCGCACGGTCAAGTATATCAAGAGACAATTTGAATCACAATTAAAAAGTCATGACCGGGGTTGAAGGTGATCGGATGCTTTTTAATTCATGCATCTTAGAATTCGGATGTCCGCTTGGTGATGGGCTTTGTATTGGAATTGTCAGCGCGTTTCGCGCATCTGCCCGCTGCGAAAGCTTTACCTATCCGTGATAATTTATTATAATATTAATTTGAGGCAATTTGATTACGTTACGTCTGGAGCAGGGTATGATTTATCAGCGCTGGTCGGCAAGGATCGTGTTCGCTATCATTTTTTCGGCGGTATTCTGGCAGTCTGTGCAGTGTGCCAATGGTGAACCCAATGCGGATTATTCGCGTTTGGTGGATTATATTAAAATTGAGGATAAACAGCGGCCGCTTCATGTTTTTCATGATTTTGAGGATGATTTTGATCCCGAGGTTCACAAGGCCGCCTTAGATCATCTAAACAGCCATCCGGATTTGATCCAGAACATCAAAACGGATCTGGGCGCAACGTCATTGCGATGGCGCCTAACAGATCTCGAATACCGGCTGTTGTTCGTCCCCGAAAAAAGGGCAGAATATGCCGTCTTGTATGAAAGTTACTGCCAGGATGTGGTCCGTGATCTGCTGGAGATCACCCATTTGGAAAACCCTTTTAACGACATTCGTACCTTGAAAGGGGAAAAGCCGGGCCTGTCCGATGGCACTGGTGTAAATGCATTTTTGGTTCACAATCTTGTAAAGGAATTTAGCGGCACCTACCTGTTTTTCAACCAAGGGCAAAAAAAGGTAGAGATCAAGCTGGAGGGGAAAATAGTTACAGGCGAGGTGGGTTTTTATTCAACGGATTTATATATCAGGGATGATGGATCTTTTGAGTTTGTAAACGACACCTATACCATCTGGCAAAACAGCGCCAAGAACCCCTATACCGCCCTGATGGTGCCCGCGGAGGAGACGCTGCACATTGCCCTCAGGGGATATACGCAGCAGGCCATTTTAGAAAGTCTTGAAAAGCAGTGCATTCGGGGTATAGAAGACGCCCGCAAAATCGTTGATGCCTGGGTTTCCGTGGAAGAAGGGATTGTCGGCGGTTTGGTTTACTCCCTGATGCCTCGGATATTAGATCATTATTTGGGCCCCATTCCATCGCGTCTGATTGAAAAGGATCTGGCAACTAAAAGTCAATTGGCAAAATACAGATACCTGAAACGGGGCATCGAGATTGTGGAAGATATGGGTTACCAAAGAGCGCTCCAATTGTATAAAACAGATCCGGAAAGGTTCCGGGATATGCTGATTTAATTCATATCCCCCCATTTTTCGCCAATAAAAAGGGGGGAAATTATCCCCCCCCTTTATTAAGCATCGATCGCCTTGGTTGTGATTATTCCTCGACAACCTTATAAGAGGTGATCGTAATCATTTTCCCATCGCCACTTTCCATTACGGTTCCTTTTACCTCTAATTTTTGGCCCACATGCTCTGCCAGCTCTTCACTCATCTCGTTGTCTGCCACTTCATAAACAACGCCGGCATTGTCTACAATCTGGTTATCGTCGTTGATGGTGCCGATGATGGTGACATCCCCACCGCCTACCGCCAATCCCGCAAACATGGGAATAAGACCAAAAATCAACAACCCCGTTAAAAGCCTTTTTGTTGTTCTACGCATTTTGACACCTCCATTGTTTTATCTTGATAATGTTTTTTCCTTGTGCCTTCTCAACAACGCCGCGGACCTGGACGACCTGCCTCAACCGGCTCTTCAACTTTTCAGCCAGCTCCTGATCCTCTATCAGGTATTCGCTTTCATCATCCGTGGCAATTGCCACTGACACCACATTGCCCTTTTTGTCCCAATTCACTGGAATGAGAATGCCTTTAACACTGATCATGACAACGCTGCCCATAGGATTTATGTGATTGGTAGCAATGCTCCGCGGTCAAAGATACAGCAATACGCATGCCAAACCATCAAAAGGCTTCTTATCAAATAATTTTTCAATCAGGGTCCGCCGGGATGCAGAACTTAAAGTTCTTGTACAAAAAAACCAGAGTCGGTCAACATGCGGGCGGAAATTGATTAATGTGCTGATTATAAATAAAAAAAATTAAACAGGAAATATCAATTCCGAAATACAGCCGTACCGGAATTAAAAATTCTGTATTGGCGTTGAATTGCGGACGCCAGTTTTGATTGGTTGTTTTCAAACCGGGTGCTGCGCACCCGGTTACAACCGCAACCATTAAAGCACTGACATGCTTTTGTCTTCCCGGACTCTGGCCGAAAATTCAAGCCACCCGCTTTGCGGGTGATCGTTGACTCGATCACGATTCTTATTCTCCGCCGGCAGTCAACCGGCGTAAATCTGGATATGGCGGGTGTCCTCAAAACGGGAAAAGTGAATTCAGAATTCTTGGCAGCGTGTTTTCGGAAGTTTGATTTCCCGATTCAAAAGACCTATGATTTCAAATTCTTATAGTGAAACCGATGGAATTCAAAGCTGAATAATAAGGAACCCGGTGATAAAACCGGAACTCTAAATTCCTGAAAATTCTGTGGTCATATAAAAATAATATAAATTTCAATGGGTTATTAAATTGGCACACGGGTTGCTTAACATCAATAACTGAGTTAAACCATATTCAATAGAGCCGGATTCTATTGAAATCATAAAGTAGCTGATATCTTTTTTAACTGTGGCTTGCGTGACGTGGGCCACTCTTTTTATTGGAATGTTCCGCCATCGGTTTGGTAGAAGAAATTATGGCGTCATTGCGCTTCAGGTTCATGTGGAATAGAAAAATTCAGTCGGGGGAAATTTTGTGGACGACAGGCTAATCAAAACCGTGGCGCTTAAAAATGGTCTCTGCCTTCAACTCTTGGACAGTTCACGAACAGTGGCCGGAGACCGCTGGCAGGTTGTTTTAACGATCCGGATTAACATACCCGTTAATTTTCTATCTTGCTATCAAGATATCCAAACGGCCTTGAAATCCGGTGATATTCTGTCATCAATGGGTGAGAGTGTTTGTTATGAACAGAAAAGAGTACGAAATTTCGTCGATGCAGGGGATAAAGAAACGATTCTGAATAATTTGATCGAAAGTTTTTTTTCCAGCTCTTTTGATTATGTCTCCAGTCCGGATTTCCCCAAAAGATACCTTTTGATGCAAAACAGGATGTATCTGAAAAGGAAATCGTGGTATCCCGATGATCAAAAGACATGAAAAAGACCATTGTCAGGAAATAAATTAATGCGCTCAAGTTTGCTGATGCCAAATCTTTCGCCGAAAGGATGCCGGGTGAGTCATCCCTTAAGGGCACAGAAGAAATACTGCGGCAATCGGCAAATATATAATTTTGATACGAAAGGAAAATGATTTGAGTCAGGTCAATGATGATAAACCCTATAATTTGATCGATGGTGCCACCGGTGAATCGATCGAAATTTTTCGGGAAGTCGATCGCCAGTGCAAAATTGCTTCGGACCTTTCATTGCCGATAGACGAGCGCCTGGAAGCCTATGAGGATGTCTTCGACTCGGAAGTCGGGGACACGTCTCTGGTGCGCGCACGCAACATCGAGCGGGAGGTCGGTCTGCGGCAGATATATCTCAAGTTTGAAGGCGGCAATCCCACCGGGACCCAGAAAGACCGCATCGCCTTTGCCCAGGCCATGGATGCCATGCGGCGCGGGTTTGATACCATCAGCGTTGCAACCTGCGGCAATTACGGGGTCGCCACCGCCCTGGCGGCCAGTTTTGCCGGGCTGCAATGCCGAATATTCATCCCGGAAAACTTTCACACCAAACGCACCATAGAGATGGTGGAACTGGGAGCGCAAATCATCCGCGTGCCTGGAGATTATGAAAACGCGGTGGTCGTATCAAGCGCTATCGCCCGGGAAAAAGAATATTATGATGCCAACCCCGGTGGCAACAACGCCCTGACCCAGATGCGCGCCTACGGTCAAATCGCCTATGAAATCTACGATGAATTGCGGGATGCCCCTTTTGCGGTGGCGGCACCGGTCTCCAACGGCACCACCCTGGCCGGAATTTACCGGGGGTTTTTAAGCCTTTACCGGCGGGGCAAAATTTCGCGGATGCCCCATATGGTGGCAGGCTCCTCCTTTCGCAAGAATCCCATCGTGCATGCTTTTTTAAGAAACATGGGATCCTGCGAGAACCTGAATCCCGCCAAAATTCACGAAACTCAAATCAATGAACCGCTGATCAACTGGCACTCCATTGACGGCGACCATGCCCTGGACAGCATCCGCCAGACAAAAGGCTGGGCGGCCGATGCGTCCGACAGGGCCATGCTGACCTATTCCAGCTTGATTCGCCACAAAGAAGGCTTGCAGGTTCTGCCGGCGTCCACGGCCGGCCTAATTGCCCTGATGAACCAACACCAAAAGGAACCGCTGCCCAACGACCGCTATGTCGTTGTACTAACCGGGAGGAAATCATGACTGAATTACCGGAGGGAAATGCCATCATTTACTGCGATGGCGCTTTTAACACAACCAATGGCAAGACCGCTCACGGATTGGTGCGTTTCACGGATCGCTACCGGGTACTTGCGGTTATCGATTCACGCTATGCCGGCCAGGATGCCGGCGAAATACTGGACGGCAAGGCGAACCAGATTCCTATATTCAAAACGCTGGATGAGGCGTTGCAAAGCAACGGCAGCCGTGCACTGCCGGCCACTCATTTTGTGGTGGGCCTGGCACCCGACGGTGGCCGCCTGTCCCCGGCTGCGTATAAGGACATATGCACGGCGCTTTCTTTGGGTTTGAACGTGGATTGCGGACTGCATGATTATCTGTCTGAAGACCCGGAGTTGATGAAACTTGCCGTCAATACCGGCGTTAAAATCCGCGACGTACGCAAGCCGCCGCCCATCAACGAGCTGCATTTTTTTAGCGGCTGCATTGAAGAAGTTAAATCTTTGAAAATCGCCGTACTGGGAACCGATTCGGCTATCGGGAAACGCACCACGGCCTGGCTGATAATAAAAGGCCTAAGGCAGGAAGGTGTTGCAGCGGAGATAATCGGCACCGGCCAGACGGCCTGGATGCAGGGTGCCAGGTACGGGATCATCATGGATTCACTGGTCAACGATTTTGTAGCCGGGGAAATCGAATACGCCGTCTGGCGGGCATGGACAGAAAATAGGCCCGAAGTAATCGTCATCGAGGGTCAGGGCAGCCTGATGAATCCGGCTTATCCCGGCGGATTCGAGATTCTGGCGGCCGGACGGCCCGACATCATCGTGCTTCAGCACGCACCGGCCCGCAGAGAATACGACGGCTTTGAGGGTTATCCCATCCAGCCGCTGGCACAACAGATCGAAGTCATCGAGTTGCTGTCCGGGAAGCCCGTTGTGGCCGTAACCATCAATCATGAGAATCTGTCGAATGATCAGATCCCACTGGTCTGCAGCGCCATAGAGCAGGTCGTCGGATGCCCGGCATTTGATGTGCTCAGAGATGGGCCCGAAAAATTGATCGCGTTTATTATACCGTTTTTAACGACAAAGGTACCATGAGAATGTCCGCGATGGATCGTCACAAACACAATAAAAAAAGAAATGTCTCCCCGGCCTCGAAAGATCCACTCTCTATTCTGACCGTTTTCGATCGGCTCGAAGTCGGTCCGGTCAAGCTTGAATCCAAACGGCTGCTGGCGCCTTACCGCTTGTATTCAAACGGCCAGGAGCACCGCACCGAACTCATCTATCGCTATGAGGAGCCCTTGTTTGAGCCGAGCGAGCCCGAATCGCAGAACCTGGCGGACATGATTGCGGCCCAGGTGGCACTTAACTACGGTCTTTTTTGCCGTTCGATCGTTCTTCACGGCCGCTTCGACCACATCGACCGGCGCTTTTTAAGGGATATGGCGGAAAACACCGCCCGGGAAATCTATGTTAAAAAATTTCTAGAACCCAATCCGTTTCTGGTCGACAGGGTTGCCTCCTTGCCGCCGGTTAAGGTGGCGAAATACCTTCAGGCCAAAATTGTGTTTGCAGGCAGCCACAGTGACAAATCAGGCTTGCAGTGGAAACTGTGGGGCTCCGATAAAAACCGCCACTGCGTGCTTTCCAGCGGTGGGAAGGACAGCCTTTTGAGTTACGGGCTGCTGAACGAGATCGGTCGCGAGGTTCATCCGATTTTTGTCAATGAATCCGGGCGTCACTGGTTTACGGCCCTGAATGCCTACCGGCATTTTAAACACAACGATACCAACACGGCCAGGGTGTGGACCAACTCCGACCGGCTGTTTGCCTGGATGCTGCGCCGGATGCCCTTTATTCGAACGGACTTTGCCGATATCCGCTCCGATCAATATCCAATCCGTCTGTGGACGGTAGCGGTTTTTCTGTTCGGGGCGCTGCCCTTGCTGCGCAAACGGGGGATCGGTCGTCTGGTTATCGGAGATGAGTATGACACCACCGTTCGCAAAACCGCTCACGGCATATCCCACTACGACGGTTTATACGATCAGAGCATTTTTTTCGACCATGCCCTGTCGCGTTATTTCATGCGCAAGGGTTGGGCCGTGAGCCAGTTTTCCCTGCTGCGGCCGCTGTCGGAGCTGATGATCCAAAAAATCCTGGCACACCGTTATCCCCAGTTGCTGCAACATCAGATATCCTGCCATGCCGCCCACCAGGAAGGAGAACGAATTTACCCCTGCGGCAAATGTGAAAAATGCCGCCGGATCGTCAATATGTTAATGGCGCTGGACCATGACCCGCAACTATGCGGCTACCGGGAGACCCAGATCGGGGCCTGCCTGAAAGATTTCACCTCCCGGGGGGTTTCCCAGGAAACCCCTGCACTGCAGCATCTCGGCTTCGTCCTCGGCAAAAAAGGACTGATCGAGATTTTGCCGGATAAGCAAAGATTCTACCGGGAGCAGCCGGAAATTCTCAAGGCCCGCTTTGACGCCGGCAATTCGCCTTTAAACGCCATCCCGGTGGATTTGCGGCAGCCGATCCTGCGTATTTTTCAGGAATATTCCCGGGGGGCGATCCGGCGCACCGGACGCCGTTGGACCGAATTCGATCCGCTTAAGCATCCGGCCCTCCATCAACCTTACCCCTTTGAACTCGATACCGCTAATGGTGATCAGACCGACGCCGATCCGTCCCAGCGGTTCTCGCCATCGGGTTATCTGTGGGGCGAGTTGACCTGGCCGGAGGCCACCAGCCGCCTTGAGGAGATCGATGTGGCCCTGCTGCCGGTGGGCGCGATCGAACAGCATGGCCCTCATCTGCCGCTGGATACCGATGCTTTCGATGCCGACTATCTGGCGCGCCGGGTGGCCGACGCCTGCAGCGACCCCAAACCGCTGGTGCTGCCGCCGGTATCTTACGGTGTGTCCTATCACCACGAGAGCTTTCAGGGAACCATCAGCATCTCCAATGACACGCTGGCCCGGTTGATTTATGAGATCGGCATCAGCGTCGCTCGCAACGGCATCAAGAAGCTGGTGGTTCTGAACGGGCACGGCGGCAACAGTCCGGCCCTGAATCATGCCGCCCAGATGATCAACCGCGATGCCCATATTTTTGTCTGTGTCGACACCGGCGAAACCAGCGATATCGATATTTACAATTTGATTGAAACTCCCAACGATGTCCACGCCGGTGAAATCGAGACAAGCACCAGCCTGGCAGTGCGTCCTCATCTGGTGAAGATGGACCAGGCACCCAAATCGATTCCGAAATTCTCCAGCCGCTATCTGGACTTTACCTCCAAACGCGGTGTCCTGTGGTATGCCCACACGCAGCGGATATCCAACACCGGTGTGATGGGAAATCCCACTATCGCCAGCGCTGAAAAGGGTCAAAAGATCTGGGAGCTGATGATTGCCCACCTGGTTGCCCTGGTGGAAGATTTAAAGCATATGTCCCTGGCGGAAATCCACCATCGAAAGTACTGACCATGAAAATCACTGCCCTTGAAGCCTGGCCGGTTACGATGCGGCTGGCTGAGCCATATACCATTGCCTATGAGACGATCGATTCGTGTACCAACGTCTTTTTACGGATCGAGACCGATGGCGGCCCGGTGGGCTATGGGTGCAGTGCCCCCGATGCCCAGGTCACCGGGGAGACGGCCGAGACGGTCATGCAGGTCTGTGAGGACGTCATCACGCCCCTGCTGCTTAAATCCGATCCCCTCCGCATTGCATTGCTGACCGAAAAATTAGGCCCGTTGAAGGCCGATCATCCTTCGGCTGTGGCCATGGCCGACATGGCCCTCTATGACATCCTTGGTAAAGCCACGCACATGCCCCTTTACAGGCTGCTGGGCGGGTTTCGTACCCGCATCAAAACCAGTGTCACGATCGGCATCATGCCGCTGGAGCAGACCCTTGCAATGGCCCGGGGCCTGATCGCCCAGGGGTTCAAGGCTCTGAAGATAAAAGGCGGAACGAGTGTTGAACTTGATATCGAGCGTGTGCTGAGACTCAGGGAAATCCTTGGCAGCAAAATCGAATTGCGCTTTGATGCCAACCAGGGCTACACTGAACCGGAGGCTTTGCAATTTATCGAAGGTGTCCGCAAAGCCCGGCTTGAGCTCATCGAGCAGCCGACCCCCAAAAAGGATCTGGATCTGCTTGGCCGGATTACCGCCCAGGCCCCCCTGCCGGTGATGGCCGATGAAAGCCTGATGAGTTTCCGAGACGCCTTTCGCCTGGCACGCCGGGAGCTGGCGGACATGGTCAATATTAAATTGATGAAAGTGGGCGGAATTACAGAAGCCCTCAGAATCAATGTTGTTGCCCGGGCTGCCAATCTGGAAACCATGGTCGGCTGCATGGATGAGGCGGCCCTGGGAATCGCCGCCGGGTTGCATTTTGCCCTGGCTCGGCCGAATGTCGCCTATGCCGATCTGGACGGACACCTGGATTTAATCGCTGACCCCTCGGCCGGCGCCGTGATACTGAAAAACGGCATCTTATACCCCACCGGAAAACCCGGTCTGGGGTTTGATATGGAGACAAAGGCATAATGAAAGCTAAATCGACCGTTTTGACGATTACCTGGAACCTGACGCTCATCGCCGCGGGCTGCCTTCTGTGTGCAGTGGCCATCAAAGGCATTTTGATTCCCAAGGAATTTCTGGCCGGTGGTGTGACCGGGCTGTCGCTATTGATACACTACATGATGCCGGTGCTGCCGGTGGGTGTGATCTATTTTATCCTGAACATACCGCTGTTTGTTGTCGGCTGGATGTTTGTCGGGCAACGTTTTTTCTGGTACAGCATAACCGGGGTGATCATCTTTTCAGCCGTCATGTTGTTGCCTTACCCTGCGATCCCGATAAGCGATATGATTCTGGCGGCCCTGGCGGCAGGCATTATAACGGGTGTGGGCTCGGGGATCATTCTGCGATCGCTGGGTTCGGCGGGCGGCCTTGATATCCTCTCGGTGATTTTATTCAAAAAATTCTCCATCCGCCCGGGCACGTTTGTTCTGGCTTTTAACGCCCTGCTGATGATCGCGGCGGCCATGCGCATCCCGCTGGAAATGATCCTGTATACGCTTATTTTTATGTATGTGACCTCCTACTTCGTCAACCTGATCGTCACCGGGTTGAGTCAGCGCAAGGCGGTAATGATCATTTCGCCGCAATGGCAGAAAATTTCGAATGAAATCAGAGAGGGCCTGCAGCGCGGCGTTACGGTGGTAAGGGGCGAGGGCGGCTACTCCGGAAACGAATTGCATATTCTTTATTCGGTGATCACCTTTTCGGAGCTTTCCCGTTTTAAAGACATGATTCGCAGAATTGACCCGGAAGCCTTTGTGGTGGTGACAGAAACGCTCGAGGTGATGGGCAAACGCATCGGCAACCAGCCGCACTGGTAGTCCTGATTCAGCAGCAGTCTGGTAAAAAGCATCCGGTCAACGCAATTATAACATGCAAAAACCCGCCAGGATTTTTACCGTTAAAACCGGTTGTGAAAAGGTCGCGCAGGATGAATAAGCGACACCTCTGCCGGCTTGACGGCCGCCTGGCCGCCAGCGGTATGCTTCTGTTTTTGTATATAGGGCTGGCGATGGACTCCCGCTGAGACCCGCAACAAAATCCCAGGTCTGGGACATCGAAGCCCACCTTAACTTTGAAAAATGAAAGCGTCCATCCAGGGGAATGCCGCCGGATTCTCGGTGCGGCAAATGGTCAAAGAATATGTCCGGAAGTTCTATACGGCCGCTTTTATTCCTCCCACCGTGATCGGACGATAAAAAGCGGCCGATCCACCCGGTTTAATATACCGGCCGCCACACTGCCGTAGAAAATGCGGGATAGCCCCCCCCGACCATGACTCGTCATGGCGATGAGGTCCACCTCTTCGTTCTTGGCAGTCTCAATGATGCTCTCTACAACCGATCCATGAACGATCAGGGTTTTGCAGGCAATGCCTTTATCCCGGAACTTGGATGCAATCTTATCCAGGTATGACTCGCCATCTTTAATTTTTGCTTTGAAGACTTTTTCACTCAGACTGATCTGGGTTTCGGCAATGCCATCGGCGTAAGTATGTTCAATCACCATGATAAGGATGACCGTTGACTGAAACCGGCTCGCCAACTTTCTCACATGGGGGCGTATCATTTCCGCCCGTTTAGATCCGTCCAGAGGAACCAGGATTTTTTGATACATGCGGGCCTCCTTTTCCTTTATTATAAGATCATGTGACGTATTCGTTTCGACGCTGACGGTTATATATAGCAAAACATATGCCATGGGCCCCTGGACAGGCAGTGAGGCCAGGCCGCCCGGGGGCGACTTCCCAGCGGGAAGTAAATTTAGAAACAATATCAGCATCTAATTTGAAATAGATTTTGAGAACCAACTGTTAAGGTTATCGCGTTCAAATAAGTCACCGCCCCTGGCTCGAATACAAATTTTCTAACGAGAAAATGAAGTTCCTGTTTTTCACCGGCATCGGAACCGGCAGTTCCAGATTTGGTTCGATGTTAACGGTATCCGGTGGTTCCGGCGGGTTATTGATCCAGCTTCAAATCGAGAAGAATAATGGGTTTTCGAAAAAGAACGGGGACATAGCCCAGTGTTATTAAATTATCAGGCGGCCAACTCCTGTCTGGCATGTCTGTTGCTTGGAGAAACCAGGCGGCGCTTCATGCTGTCTTTGAAATAACCGAGCAGATGCAGAAAGCAGGCAGGTCCGGCTGTGGGCGCCGCTTTCTTTTTGCAAGTCGACTGAAATTGGAACTGAAATTAATTTGAAGGGTTCAAATGATGACAAAAAATAAGACGTTAAAAAAATGGGTTGATGAAATGGCCCATATGACAAAACCCGACCAGGTTGTTTGGATTGACGGATCGCAGGAAGAAAACGACCGCCTGTTGCGCCAAATGGTTGATGCGGGAATGGCGACACCTTTGAATTCTGAGAAACGCCCGGGGTGCTATCTTTTCCGCAGTGATGCATCCGATGTCGCTCGCGTAGAAAATCGGACTTTTATTGCGTCAAAAAAAAAGGAAGGCGCAGGCCCTACGAACAACTGGATTAATCCTGAAGACCTGAAAACAACCCTGAAAAAATTATATGACGGCAGCATGAGAGGCCGTACGATGTACATCATTCCCTTTTCAATGGGCCCCATCGGATCCAGGATCTCTAAAATTGGTATCGAAATTACCGATAGTCCTTACGTCGTGGTAAATATGCGCATTATGACGCGCATCGGCAAAACTGTTCTTGATGCGCTGGGAGAAGATGGAGAATTTGTACCCTCTCTGCATTCGGTCGGCGCGCCTCTGGCAGAAGATCAAAAAGATGCTATCTGGCCCTGTGCGCCAATGGAAAAAAAATATATCAGCCATTTTCCGGAAGATAGACTAATCTGGTCCTATGGGTCGGGTTATGGTGGCAATGCCCTTTTAGGAAAAAAATGTTTTGCCCTTCGCATCGCCTCCGTTCTGGCGAGAGATGAAGGCTGGCTGGCGGAACATATGCTGATCCTGAGCCTGAGGAACCCCGCCGGTGAAAAGAAATATATTGCCGGTGCTTTCCCCAGTGCCTGCGGCAAAACTAATTTGGCCATGCTGGTGTCCACCGTGCCGGGCTGGAAAGTTGAGACCATCGGGGATGATATTGCCTGGATGAAATTCGGCGCCGACGGGAGGTTGTACGCCATTAACCCTGAAGCCGGATTTTTCGGTGTTGCCCCCGGGACTTCCATGAATTCAAATCCAAATGCGATGGCAACCATACGAAGCAATACCATCTTCACCAATGTGGCGTTGACCGATGATGGTGACGTCTGGTGGGAAGGCATCGGCTCGGATCCACCTGGACATCTTGTCGATTGGCGGGGAAACGACTGGCGGCCGGGATCAGATGGGCCTTCAGCACATCCCAATGCCCGTTTCACGGCACCGGCCAGCCAATGCCCGGTTATGGCGCCCGAGTGGGAAAATCCCGTCGGTGTTCCCATTTCTGCGATCTTAATTGGTGGTCGCCGTCCCAGCACCATTCCGCTGGTACATGAAAGCTTTGACTGGAACCATGGTGTCTTCATGGGCTCTATCATGGGCTCCGAGATCACGGCCGCAGCAATTTCAGACAACATCGGTCAGGTCCGCCGCGACCCATTTGCAATGCTGCCTTTTTGCGGTTATCATATCTGCGACTACCTGCAACACTGGCTGAACATGGGTGCCAGAACAGATGCCGGCAAACTGCCGAAGATATTCTATGTGAACTGGTTTCGCAGAGATAAAAACGGTAAATGGCTGTGGCCGGGGTTTGGTGAAAACAGCCGGGTTCTTAAATGGATTTTTGAAAGGGTATCGGGCAGCGGCAACGCCATGCAAACCCCCATCGGCTTTATGCCCACTCCGGACGCCATTGATTTAAAGGGACTTAATGTTCCGGCGGCGGTTATGCGGCAACTCCTGACAATCGATATTGAAGCATGGCGCCGGGAAATCGCCTCCGTAAAAGAATACTATGCCGGATTTGGCGATAAATTACCTCAAGAATTATCCGCACAGCTTGAAGCCCTGGAAAACCGCATGAATGGACAGACAAACGTCCGCTGAAACTGAAACAACCATACGCCATGGCCGACAAGCGTCACTTAAATTTTAGAAATACTCGTAAATGCAGGGACCAGGCGCGCAAAGCGAACGACCATAAAGAGAGGGTATAAGTAAAAGCATGACAGTTCATTTGGATTTATGGAAATTGCTGGCCGGACTCGGTATTTTCCTGTTCGGGATGTTTCTGATGGAAGAATCGGTCAGAACCTTATCCGGAAGAGCTTTCAGGCGCATCATCCGCGTGTATACCAACGGCAGGCTGCGCTCAATCGGCAGCGGTGCGCTGGTCACCGCCCTGCTACAAAGCAGCTCGGCAGTTTCGCTCATGGTTCTGGCCTTTGTGGGTGCCGGTGTCATGAACATGCAAAATGCCATCGGCGTGATCATGGGCTCTAATATCGGTACCACCCTGACCGCCTGGATCATTGCCACCATCGGGTTTAAGATCAAAATTGAGAGTCTGGCCTTGCCGTTTATCGGATTGAGCGCCATCGGTCTTATTTTTTTTAGACCCGGCTTCAAGCCGTTCCAGGTCACGCGTCTGCTCATCGGGTTTGGGTTTTTGTTTCTGGGCCTTGATTTCATGAAGGTCAGCGTCGAAAGTTTCGCCCAAACCTTCAGCCTGGAACAAGTTCCCGATTACGGGCTGTGGTTTTACCTGCTGGTCGGCACGTTTATCACCGCGCTGATGCACTCCAGTGCGGCCACCATTGCCATCGTGCTGACGGCGCTCAACAGCGGACTGATTACCTTCGACATTGGGGCGGCAATGGTCATCGGTGCCAATATCGGGACGACCATCACCGTTTTGCTGGGCGCCATCGGGGGGGCGCAGGTCAAGAAAAGGGTTAGCCTGAGTCACTTGACTTTCAATGTTGTCACCGGTGTGGCGGCGTTTTCGGTGCTTCCGGCGATGGTAGGGCTTGTCTCGTTTTTAGTGGATATCCGTGACGACAGCCTGGTGGGGCTGGCCCTGTTTCACACGGTTTTCAATATCCTGGGAGTCATCATCTTTTTTCCGTTCCTCGGTCCCCTGTCGCGCTTGCTCACTAAAATCTACCCGGATTATAAAGTGATTCTAACCGTCTATCTGGAGCAGACCCCCTCGGAAGTCACGGATGCCGCCACCGCAGCCCTCAGAAAGGAAATCGGCCATCTGCTGGCCGAATGCCAGCTTTACTGCCTGCGGCTGCTGCGAATCGATGAAAAGCTGGTATTCGATACGGATCTGCCGATTGAAATCAACCGCAGGCGCAAGTACACCCTCGATGAGCTATACGAGAATATCAAGCTGCTGCATGCCGAAATTTTCACCTTTTATTCCAAGGTCCAGATGCAAAAGCTGACCGAAGCAGAGGTCAAGGAGCTGGAGCGATTGATCTATGCCTCGCGCAATATGATAAACTCGTTGAAAAACTTCAAAGGCATTCGACACAATCTGGATGAGTTCGATGGTTCGGACAATCAATATTTAAATGCCCAGTATGTGCTGTTTCGCAAGCGCCTGGTGGAGCTTTACCACGATATGAGTCGAATTCTTACCCTGGAAGAAAAGGAGGCCCAGTACCGCAGCCTGCTGGCCGCCTTCGCCCAGATCGAAGAGGCCGACAACCGGTTTATCAGAAACACCCTGAAGGCGGTGACCGAAAAGAAAATACAGGAAATGGAAATCGCCTCGCTGCTGCTGGTCAACCGGTTGTTTACCCAGTCATGCCGGATGCAGATATACGGCCTGAAGGATTTGCTGCTGCCCCAGGAACAAATCAACAATTTCGATTCTGCCATCGATGCCAGGGCAGGCATGGCTGGCGTGGAATCCCAAAAAACAAAGAACAGGAATGAAGACCGAACCGCAGACAAAGCCGCAAGATAACCACCATGGACAATGAATCGCGTCGTTCTTATCAGCACCGGCATAAAATCCCTGGCAGGGCCGAAGGACGGGCCACGGATCTGCTCGAATTTGTCCCCTATCCCATTGTTGTCCTGAGACTGGATGGCACGGTACATTACGTCAATGATGCCTTTACCGATCTGTTCGGCTGGACCCTTGACGAACTGGCCGGCAAACAGATCCCCTATGTACCGCCGAATCTGAGTGAGGACGCCGGGCAGGTAATCAAGGGACCGAACCGGGAAAAGTTTGTCCGGCGTCTCGAAACCCGGCGATTGACCAAAGACGGCCGGGTGCTGGATGTGGCCGTCCGGATGGCAGCTCTTTCAGCGGACAACGAAGGCGATGCTGCTGAATTGATTATTCTCAGAGACCTTACCCGGGAAAGAAGATCGGCCCGCAACAAAGAGGTTCTTCTGCGCATCAGTACCGCCCTGCCGGCCTACCCCGAATTGGAAAAGCTTTTGGACTACATCAGCGATGAGATCAGGGGCGTCATGAACACGGAGGTGGCCCTGGTCATCTTACTGGATACGGAAAAAAACGAATTCTCCTATGTCGGTGTTGCCCATGACAGCGCCGCCACCGAGAAGCGGATTAAGGAGTTTCGCTTTCCGGCGGACAAAAGCATTGCAGGTAAAGTTGTCCGTACCGGACAACCGATCATTGTTTCCGACCCTTCCCGCGAGCCTGATTTCTATCCGGGAGTGGATCAAAAAATCGGGTACGTCACACACAATATGCTGGAAGTACCTTTACGGGGGCGGAATCAAATCATCGGGGTTTTGTGCGCCCGCAACAAGATCGAAGGGCAGTTTGACCAGACGGATGTCGAGCTTTTAACACTGATCGCAGGGACCGTGGCCCTTTTTGTTGAAAACGCAAGGGTGTCGGAAAAGCTTGCGCACGCTTACCGGGAAGTCAGCCGATCGAACAAGGCCAGGGAAAAGGCCATCAACCACCTGTCCCATGAATTGAAAACGCCGCTCTCCGTTCTCAAGGCATCTTTGAGTTTCCTGGAAAAAAAATTAATGCCGCTTCCGGAGGAGGACTGGAAAGCCGCCATGGAGAGGGCGCGAAGGAATCTGAACCGGGTGCTGGATATCCAGCAGCAGGTTGAAGACATCATGCAGACCAGACCCCACCGGAATCAAGGTCTGCTTTCTCTGCTGCTCGGCGAGTGCAGCGATCTGCTCGAAGCCCTTGTTGCTGATGAGACGGAAGATGCGTCCGCAGCCGTTCGGATCCGCAAACGGGTTCAGGCGTTATTCGACGGCCGGGAGGAGGTAATATCGGAAATCGATCTGGCCGGCTGTGTCCGGGAAAGGCTAACCGTGCTGAAGCCCCGGTTTGCGCACCGGGAGGTGGAAATCATAGCCGATTTGAAAGCGGAAACGCCTGGCATTCACCTCCCCGCGGACGTAATCCAAAAAATTGTTGACGGACTGATACGGAACGCGATTGAAAACACCCCCGATGAAGGCAAGGTCGTCATCAGCGTCCGTATGAAAGAAAATGGGGTCGAGTTGGCAGTTCACGACTATGGGATCGGCATCACCGCTGAGAGTCAAAAGCACATATTTGAAGGTTTTATCGTGGCCCGGGACACCACGGCCTACTCATCCCTGAGACCTTTTGACTTTAATGCCGGCGGCAAGGGGGCGGATCTCCTGCGCATGAAAATCTTCTCCGAGCAGCACAATTTCAAAATAAATATGACTTCTTCGCGATGCCAATTCATACCAGCAGAAAGCGACACCTGCCCTGGAAAAATCAGCCGTTGCCCCCATTGCGCCGATGAGGAAGACTGTTTTCATTCGGGCGCCAGCGTTTTCACCCTTTTATTCACTCAGAGGAATTTCTGACGGACACTGCCTTCTTTATGGTCTTGCTTACCTGGATCGGAATTTTAGTCTGCATCTCCCAGTCGGCCGTTTTTTCGGGTATGAATCTGGCCCTTTTCAGCATCAGCCGGCTCAGGTTGGAGGTGGAAGCCGACCCCGGACCCCTGGGCAACATCTGGATATTGATAAAATTTTTCCTGGCCCTGATTGTGATGGTGACGGTATAGAGCGTCCTGTTTCACTACCAGTGATGATCCGATCGCCTCAGCGAACATAATGAGGTAATATTGACCGGGAGTAGCGAGGCCGAAAGTCGATTCTTCAAAATGCATTCGAAAATGAAAAAGATCAAAGATCTTTAGGCTGAGCCCCTGGCGTTGATCATTGCCCTGGCGCTCTTTAGATCCTTTCGATTTCGAAGAACAGGTCCTGCTGCCTGATGATGCCGATTACCTTATCGGTATCCCCAACCGCCCGTCGCTGTTTATTTTCGCAAATCAGCTTTTGCGTGATGTCTGGGTCTGAAACGATGTAATCTGCTGTTTGACGCTGCGGCTATTGCACTTCGGGCAGGCATATTTTTTCTTTTCGTAGTCCGCCAGGCTCAAGTAGACTGAAAACTGCTTTTGACATTTTTTACAAACAAATTCATAGGTGGGCATGCGGTCCTCCTTTCCGGTTGTTATCGACAATCGGTGCTTGGCGCAATGGTTGTCGGCTGCGGAGTTTAATCAGCGCTATCCACTCCCCGACTCAGCTGTCCGGATCAAAGTAATTGCCAGGATGGTCGCCGTAATCTTCCAGATCGTCTTCATCCATTTCAAAAACTTCATACCCGGTGACATTAATTTGCAGGCGGCCGTCTTTGGTCCTGGAGATAATTCCGGTGGCTTCGACCTTGTTGCCGACTTCATACAGCAGATTATTCCCCTCCTCATTCGCTTTGACCGCAAAAAATTCGTTTTCGGCCGAGATGACGATGCGTCCAGACTTCCAGTTGTTACCAATTTCTTTAACAAATCCGATAATCGTTATTTCTTTCTTTTCTTCAATCGCGTTATGGTGCATATTAAATACTCCGATATTGACGGTTCGGCTTGAAGTATATCAA
>Ga0209536_100001460_pt1 | contig 39230 bp, 33 predicted proteins | sample DeeMarSeWOR28_12_FD_187461 | JGI IMG/M metagenome (GOLD analysis project Ga0209536, IMG submission 187461) | Marine sediment microbial communities from White Oak River estuary, North Carolina - WOR-2-8_12 (SPAdes) (version 2) | ecosystem: Environmental > Aquatic > Marine > Intertidal zone >... | reverse complement strand
ACTGTGCCTGCAGGTACCGAGTCTTCGAAAGTGACCTGAATGCCTTGGGCTCTCGCTGGCGAAACCAGGCTGAAAATACCCCCCAACAGCAGAACGATTACTAATGCACCTCTTGTCCAACGATTACTCGAATAATTCATTGTCCTCTCTCCTTTTGTCTAAATTACGATAGAGACATCCATCTTCCTCGATCCGTAAGATAGTTGGACCTGCACCAACCACCTATTGTCAATTCTTAGCATTAATTGTAGGCGACATTTCGTGGATTGACAATAAATAATTCTGATTATTCTCGCAATAATAACGCGAACAGCATGGTAATAGCAGATCTCAAACCAATCTTAGAGATTTTATACCGGAATTGACATAATGTGGTATAAGATATCTATACCACTGGGACGGACAAAAGTATCATGGATCTCACCCTGAATCAAGCCAATTCTTACCCTGTATCCATCCCCCTGTATATCCAAATCGCAGAGGGGTTGATCGCCCAGATCGCATCCGGCGAATTGACGCCGCAAGATCGCTTACCCTCGGAACGTGAGTTGAGCGAAGAACTTGGCGTCACTCGCATGACTCTCCGCCGTGCGCTGGGTGTACTGGAGTCGCAAGGATTGATTATTCGGGTTCACGGTGTTGGGACCTACATCGCCGAGCCAAAGATCGAACGACAAATGGAAAAAGTATTCCGTTTCAGCAGCAAAATGCAGGAAAGGGGATTTAACCCTGGAGCAAAGATCATCTCAAGCGAACGTATCGTGGCGGATAGAGCCCTATCCATGAAACTTGCTCTTCTGGATTCATCGCCAGTCTACAGTATTCTTCGCTTACGATCGATCAATAAGGAACCAGTTATGCTTGAAAGCTATGCGATCCCTGAAGAACGCTTTCCAGGGCTCGATCGGTATGATCTCGAAGGCAGGTCGATTTATGAAGTTATGGAAATTGAATACAATGTCTCCATCCTTAGAGCGAGACAAAGTTTCGAACCGGTGATTGCTACAACTTTTGAAGCAGAGCTGTTAAACATTCCTGTGGGCGATGCATTAATGTTAGAAAAACGACTTTCCTACGATGAAGACAACATCCCAATCGAATATGGGGTAGATCGGTATCGTGGAGATCGATTCAGATTTGTTACGGAGGCAGAACCTCTTGATCTTTAAACAATTACAGACCGCAATATCTCTCTCTAATCTGTCGCATTTCAATTGGAATAAGCGTGCCGCTGAATTAACCACGCTTGGAGATTCAAGATGATCGAGACCCTAGCTACGCTGTTAACCCAGGAACAGATCGAACGCATTCATAATGCCTCGCTGGAGATCCTTGAGCAGGTTGGTATTTTGGTCCGCAATCAAGCTGCGCTTGATATTTTCTCAAAGCATGGTGGCTTGGTAGATACGGATACCCAGATAGTTCAATTGCCAAGAGAAATTGTTGAACGTTATCGCTCGGCTTTTCCACCGTCCTTTACCTTTCGCGGACGAGATCCAAGATATGATCGCACCATTCCCCAGGATAGCCCCTTGATCTTAACGGGCAGCTCTGCACCGAATATTATTGACCCGCTTACAGGCTACGAGCGACGGGCGAATTCGTCAGACCTGGCTCGCATAGCTCATCTGATCAACGAGCTCCCCGGATATGATGTCTTCTCAGTCTCGACCCTGGCAGACGATGCACCACCAGAACAATTCAGTCTCTCCCGCTTTTACCCCTCCATCAAGAACACAGTGAAACCTGTTCGTGCCAACACCCCTCCTGACGAAGCAGAGGATATGCTTCGCCTGGTTTTCATGATTGCCGGTGGTGAGGGGGCATTTCGGGAACGTCCATTTGTCACCTTCCACTATTGCCCGGTTGTATCTCCATTGACTATGGACTTTGACTCCACCCAAGATTTAATCTTCTTCAAGGAAAGAAATTTACCCAGCTACTTCTCAATTGTTCCCAATGCGGGGCTCACTTCTCCGTTAACCTTGGTCGGCACTTTGGCGCAAAACAACGCTGAGTTCCTTGCTGCCGCCGTTCTCAGCCAGATGATCCAACCAGAAAGTGAGCTGATCTACAATACTTTACCAACAGTTGCCGATATGCGTACTGGAGCATACTCCCCTGGAGCGATAGAAACTGGCATCCTGCACATGGGATGTGCTCAAATGGCGCGCTTCTACAATATCCCTTCGGGAGGCTATATTGGCTTGACAAACTCAAAGATCAACGATGCCCAGGCAGGCTATGAAACAGGCATGTCTGTCGTAGCCGGATTTCTTGGTGGCGTAGACATCTTCAACATGGGTGGTTTATTAGACGCCCTGATGGCTTTCGACTTCGCGAAAGCGGTCATCGATAACGACATCGCCATGATGTTGAAACGCATCGCTCGTGGTTTTGAGTTCAGCGAGCAGGATCTTTCATTGGACCTCATCGCTGAAGTTGGCCCTGGGGGCATGTTCGCCGATACCGAACATACCCTGGAACGTATGCGTACGACAATGTACCTGACGCAAATTGCGGACCGTAATCCCCGGCAGCAATGGCAGGAAGAAGGGGCATTGGATGTCCAGGCGCGTGCGATGCTCAGGGTAAAGGATATACTAACCCATGACAATCCTGCAGTCTTTTCGAAAGATGTCGATCAACAACTCCGGTCGGAATTCGTTGGAATGGTCGCTGGTGATTCTCTGCCTCCTGAAGGTTGGAAATCAGTTTCTCCTCAGGAGGGTGACAAGCCACAAAGGAGAAGACGTCGTCGCCAACGGGTATTGTCCAATTAATATCATTTTCCACTTGCATCTCGATCAATTGTTTATTAGATAATAATCACGGTCATCTATCAAAATCTGCTCATGCCAAAAACACCAGCTCACGCTGAAGATCTATGCCGGATTGCCCTTATGCCTTCGGGAAGGAAAGGGAGTGTGCCCAGAGGGTCCAATTTACTTCAAGCCGCCCAAGAGCTTGGGGTTGAATTGGAATCGATTTGTGGTGGACGACAAACTTGCGGCAAATGCCAGGTCATCATTGAATCAGGTCATTTCCCGAAACATGGTCTCACTTCCCATCCTGATCATCTCTCACCTCCTTCTCCACTCGAATCAGAATATGACCAGGAACATAACCTCAATGGTCGCAGATTGGCTTGTGCAGCTGAAATCCTGGCAGATGTACTGATCACAGTTCCCGAAGAGAGTCAGGCCCACAAACAGATCATAGCCAAAGAAGCTACACAGCGATTCATAGAGATCGATCCCGCAATTCGGCAGGTATATGTCGAAGTTGAGCCCCCTGAACTCGGTGATCCTCGCGGGGAGTGGGAAAGAATAGCCCTGGCACTGGAAAAGCAGTGGAGTCTTCAAGAGTTGACCATCGACAGTAAACTCTTGCCGGATCTGCAATCCAGCCTGCGCGCTGGTGATTACAAGGTGACCGTAACTCTCTGGCAGGATAAAGAGGTAGTCCGGATACAGCCTGGTTATAGTGAAGGCAGTTATGGCGTGGCGATTGATATCGGTTCAACCACGGTCGTGGCTCATCTTTGTGATCTGCGCACCGGTGATGTTTTAGCAACGCAGGCTACCATGAACCCTCAAGTTCGCTTTGGCGAAGATTTGATGAGCAGGATCAGCTATATCAACTCTGAACCTCAGGGTTTTGTTCGTATGAACCGCATGATCATCAAATCCATAAACGAACTGATTGAAAAAGCCACTGCCAAGGCGGATCTAACGCCCCAGGATATCACAGATGTGGTCGCTGTTGGCAATACAGTCATGCATCACATATTTCTTGGCATAAATCCCACACAATTAGGCGTAGCACCATTCGCCTTGGCCATCGATTCCCCAATAGATCTAAAAGCTCGTGATCTGGGTTTATCCATCCATCTCTCTGGCAGGGTACACCTCCTGCCCATTATCGCTGGTCATGTAGGAGCAGACAATGTCGGGGTTATGCTGGCCGAATCCCCGCAAGAGCAAGACGAAATCACCCTTATCGTAGACGTTGGAACGAACGCTGAGATCATACTTGGAGATAAAAACAAGGTATATGTCGCCTCCAGCCCTACCGGGCCCGCATTCGAGGGTGCCCAGATCACTCACGGACAACGTGCTGCCCCGGGCGCGATCGAGCGAATCCGTATCGACCCTAAAACTCTGGAGCCTCGCTTTAAGGTGATTGGTTATCCACAATGGATCGCCTCCGGGTCAAATGGATTGATTCCCTCCGAGGTGAAAGCCACCGGGATTTGCGGAAGTGGCATCATTGAAGCCATCGCAGAATTATTCCTGGCAGGGATAATTGACTCAAAAGGTCATTTCCTGTCTACATCGGCTGATCGTTCATCAAGGGTCCATTATGATGTTGGTGAAGCTTATTATGTCTTAGTCGATGAACAACTTTCTTCAACTGGTTCACCGATCGTGATCACCCAGGAAGATGTGCGCGCCATACAGTTAGCCAAAGCTGCCCTTTATGCCGGTACGAAGTTGTTAATGGACCACCGCAGTATCACCAAGATCGATCGCGTGATCCTGGCCGGCGCTTTTGGTACATTTATCAGTCCGTATCATGCAATGGTACTTGGATTGATCCCTGATTGTGATCTTGACAAAGTAAACGCGGTGGGTAACGCAGCCGGGGATGGTGCCCGTCTTGCTCTGCTCAATAAGCAGCTGCGTTTGAAAGCCGCCAGGATAGCCCGGACCGTCGAGTATGTGGAAACGCCTTTGGCGACCAATTTCCAAGATGAATTTGTAGCTGCCTTGAATCTTCCCCATGCCAGTGATCCTTTTCCTCACTTGGATGGGGTCCTCCCATTACCAACCGTTGAAGTGCAAAAGAAACGTAAAAACCGCATCAGATCGAAATACCGATCACGCAGTTAAAATAATGTTTGTATCCACAACTGTTAATTAGTGATAAAATCCCATTTTATGGAGCCTGGATTTGAATGAACGATGAAATTGACATTTCCCAACTAGAAACTGCTGAAATTTTGGAGCTGATTCAAGACGACCTCTATGATGGATTGGCAGATGAGGTCGTAGTTAGCGTTAAAGAGTTGCTGAACCGGGATATGACTCCCTATGATGTACTCACCCAGGGATTAGTCGCCGGAATGGCCGTCGTCGGTAATGATTTTCGCGATGGTATCCTCTTTGTCCCTGAGGTATTAATGGCTGCCAAAGCGATGAAAGCTGGTATGGAAATATTACGCCCACTTTTGGTTGAGACGGGGGCTCCCCAAGTCGGCTCGATGGTCATTGGCACAGTTAAAGGTGATATTCACGATATCGGTAAAAATCTGGTTGCCATGATGATGGAAGGTGCTGGGTTCAATGTGATTAATCTCGGAATCAATACCGATGCAGATGCCTTCATTGATGCCATCCGAGAACACAATGTTGATATTTTAGGAATGAGCGCCTTGCTCACAACCACGATGCCTTATATGCAGGTTGTAATCGATGCTCTTAAAGATCAGGGTCTTCGTGAACAGATCATCGTTCTCGTCGGCGGTGCCCCACTGAATGAAGCATTTGCAGAAGAGATCGGCGCTGATGCGTATTGCCGAGATGCAGCAGTTGCGGTTGAAACCGCTAAGAAACTTATCGCCATCAAACGCGGACAGCTGACCTAGGAGGCATTATGACAACCATCCAGTCAATCTTAGAAAAATCTGGGTATGTGATCACTGATGGCGCCATGGGAACTGTTCTGTTTTCATCTGGATTGGATCAAGGTGATCCTCCGGAACTATGGAATGTCGATTATCCAGATCGAGTGGCTGCAGTTCACCAGGCGTATTATGATGCCGGGGCACAGGTCATGCTGACCAATACTTTCGGCGGTAACCGATATCGTTTAATGTTGCACAATGCACAAGATCGAGTCGCGGAGGTCAATCAAGCTGCAGCTGCTATTCTGCGGGAGGTCGTTTCGAAAAACGACAACCAAGCTGTTGTCGCCGGGGATATTGGACCCTCCGGACAGGTCTTAACGCCTTATGGTGAACTTTCTTTCCAGGAAGCCAAAGAAGGCTTCGCACAGCAGGCTGAGGCATTAATCAGCGCAGGTGTGGATGTGATCTGGATTGAAACCATGTCTGATTTGGAGGAAGTGCGCGCGGCTGTAGAAGGTGCTCGGCAGGTTTCCGCTGATATTCCTGTTGTTACCACGATGACCTTCGATACACACGGTCATACCATGATGGGAGTTTCTCCAGAGCAAGCCCTGGAAACGCTCACACCTCTTAGGCCGTTGGCTCTGGGGGGTAATTGTGGTAACGGTCCCGAAGAGATTATCGAAGTGATCCAAAAAATGCATGCTGTCGATCCGGATATGACTTTGGTTGCTAAAGCCAATGCCGGTATTCCTGAGCTCGTAAAAGGAAGACCTGTCTATCGAGCTTCACCTGCAACGATGGCAGATTATGCCGTGAAATCATATCAGGCTGGAGCTCGCATCATAGGCGCATGCTGTGGGAGTACGCCAGACCATGTCAAAGCAATTTCACAGGCTTTAGCTGCCCATACCCAGAGATGAAAGAGATCGCATTCATAGTATGCGGCGCTCTTGCCCGAGAAGTGCTGGAAATTAATCAAAAACACGGTTGGGAAGCGGATGTCTTGGGTGTGCCGAGTCTCCTGCATAACAATCCTGAAAATATCACCCCCGCAGTCCTCCAGCGCATCCAACAGTCGAAGAAAGAATACAAACGTATTATTGTTGTCTACGGAGATTGTGGGACCTCCGGGGAATTGGATAGATTGCTCGAGCGAGAAGGTGTAAAAAGGGTCTCCGGTCCGCACTGCTACGAAATGTATGCGAATGGAAAATTCGAAGAGCTGATGGATGGAAACCCAGGCACATTCTTTTTCACCGATTACTTAGTTCGTTCATTTGACCATCTTGTGTTGGAAGGTTTGGGCATCGACAAACATCCCCAGCTGAGAGATGATTATTTCAAGAACTATTCACAGATCGTTTACCTTGCCCAACATGACGATCCAGACCTAAGAGAACGGGCTCGTTGGGCTGCTGACCAGCTTGATCTCCCCCTCGAGATCAAGCAGACCGGTTATGGTCTACTTGAGAAGCGTTTAGTGGAGCTCGTTGAATTATGAACACGGCCTTCCTAAGTTGATAAACCAATTTTCCATTGATGCGCTGGCTTCAAAATCACCCCCATTTTCTTGAACTAAACTACAGCATTGTTAACCGTATACTAGCATTATTTGATCGCTGGTTGGTCCCGGGTGGAATAACTGAACAGATCTTGATCAACCTTGAATTAATGATCAAAGGACCGATCTTCGATTGCCGCATGTGCGGGCAGTGCGTACTGCATGACACCGGTATGACCTGTCCTATGACCTGCCCAAAAAACATGCGTAATGGTCCCTGTGGTGGGGTGCTATTGGATGGAAATTGCGAGATCTTTCCTGAGAAACCTTGCATATGGGTGCAAGCCTGGCAGCGTTCAGCTCGAATGGTGGATTATAAAGAGCACATCCTTCAAATCCGGCCACCTTTAAACAACCAGCTTCAGGGCACATCAGCTTGGATCAACGATCTGAACCAGGATATCCCCTTACGTCCCAGAGGGTGGCAATCTTGAAATCCGGTTCTCGTTTGGAGCGGGTATTGCGTTCAGGAAGGTTTGCCGTCACTGCGGAACTCAACCCTCCCGACAGCGCCGATCCCCAAGCTGTTTACGACCGGGCTTTGGTCCTGGCTGAAGTGTGCGACGCGATCAACGCTACAGACGCCTCTGGGGCGAATGTACACATGTCAAGTGTAGGAATGTGCGCCCTGCTCACTCGTGCAGGTTATGAACCGATCATGCAGGTTTCATGTCGTGACCGCAACCGCATCGCCATTCAAGGGGATCTGCTGGGTGCCGCAGCAATGGGCGTACGAAATGTACTCTGTCTCACTGGAGATGGTGTTCAAACTGGCGATCAACCAGAGGCAAAAGGTGTATTTGATCTCGACTCGATCAGCTTATTACGCACCGCGCGCACATTAACCGACCAGGGTCGCTTCCTGAGCGGGAGAAAATTAGATGTCAAACCACGCTTCTTCCTGGGTGGGGCATCCAATCCATTTGTACCACCTTTCGATTTTCGTCCACAGCGCTTGATCATGAAAGTAAAGGCGGGTGCAGATTTTATCCAAACCCAATATTGTTTCGATGTACCCCGCTTGCAGAATTTCATCGACGCCTTCCGGCAGCTCGATTTGGATGAAACAGTATACATACTGGTTGGCGTTGGTCCCCTCCGCTCAGCCAGAGCGGCGCTGTGGATGCGAGCAAACATTCCGGGGGTGGTCATTCCCGATGGAATTATCGATCGTTTGAGCGGAGTTCCCCCATCCAAGCAACAGGCGGAAGGAAAGCAAATATGCGTGGAGATCATCGAACAGGTACGTGAAATTGAAGGAGTATGCGGTGTACATGTTATGGCATACCGGCAGGAGGAATTGGTAGCTGAAATAATTGAAGAAGCCGGTCTGCTTCCCCGTCGCTGGCAGTACCGGCGTGATAAATCAAAACCCAGTCAGGAGAAGGCTAAATAATGGAAACAATCATCACATCACCCACTCAAGAGGTACGTATCGGACCGGATCATCCATTCGTGATCATCGGAGAACGGATCAATCCCACCGGACGCAAAAAGCTGGCCGCCGAGATGGCCGCCTGGGATTTCGAACGCGTCAAATCAGATGCCGTTGCCCAGGTAGAGGCCGGTGCACAAATGCTGGATGTAAACGCTGGCATTCCCATGGCAGATGAACCTGCTATCCTGGCCGAAGCAATCCGCATCCTTCAAGACCTGGTCGAAGTGCCGCTCTCCATTGATTCATCCATCGTCGCCGCGCTCGAGTCCGGGTTAGCCGCTTACCAGGGTAAGCCATTGGTCAACTCAGTAACCGGCGAAGAAGATCGTTTGGAGACTATCCTGCCATTGGTGGCGGAACACCACGCAGCTGTGATCGGCATCACGAACGATGAGAGCGGCATTTCTGAAGATCCAGGGGTTCGCTTCGAGGTGGCCAAAAAGATCGTCGAACGCGCCGAGTCATACGGTATTCCCCGCGAAGATGTCATCATCGACCCGCTCGCCATGCCGGTTGGTGCAGTCAATTCCGCCGGGGTGTCGCTCTTCACCATCACCCGTAAGGTTAGAGAAGAGCTTGGCTGCAACACAGTCTGCGGGGCTTCGAACGTCTCTTTTGGATTGCCCGACAGGGAAACGCTGAATGCCACATTCGTTGCTATGGCCATCGCCGCCGGGATGACCTGCGCCATTACCAATCCCCTTGTCGAAGACCTTCGCAAGACTGTTCTGGCAGCAAATGTCTTCATGGGTCTGGATGAAAATTGCTTGGCCTGGCTCAAGTATCAAAGGAAGTCGAAGAAGAGTGATGATGGCTCCCGTCGGCGCAGACGGACACGGACTTAGGATTTATTTCAGACGATTCGATTAATAATCTACGATTGCTACTTTACCGATTATTGTCATTCTGAGCGAGGTACAAGCGAAGAATCTCCGCATTGTTTCCTAATTCATGGTCACTCATTGGAGATTCTTCGTCACTGCGCTCATCAGAATGACACAACGTCAAATGGGTAGCAATTCAGGTACTTTAAAACCATATGACAGAAAGCAAAAACATCCCGGATGTATCAATTTTTCGACCGGTGCTGATCGTTTCCGGTCTCATCATCATCATGGCTGCCATGCGCGCTGCCTCAACTGTGGTGGCCACCTTATTCTTCATCTTCTTCATCGCTTTATTCTTTCTTCCCTTCAAGGGCTGGTTGATTCGTAAGCGCGTTCCATCCTGGCTGGCTGTTCTGATCATCATCACCATTTTGATATTCGTGATCGCTGGAATACTTGGATTGCTTTACATCTCCTCGAATCAGCTGTATCAAAACATCTTCGCCGAGCAGGCTGATCTCGAAGCTTACCTTGAGGGTCTCCAGGATGAGCTGGCCCAATTTGGTATCTCTCCAGCTGATCTCGGTCTTAGCGGAGACGGCATCGGAGAACAGCTCTCGGCAGCGGCAAGCGGAATCCTTCCGGGTATTCTCGGCTCCGGATTCACCTGGTTTACAATCGCCATTGTCATCTTTGTGGCAGTGATCATGCTGCTCGCAGAGGCTGAGGGCTACATCCAGCGCCTGCGCGATTCTGTAGGCGAAAATAATCCTGCATTTGCCGCACTCAGAGGCTTCGCCCGCGATTTGATGGGCTGGTTGATAGCCAGAGGTCAGGTCAATGTCATCGTCACCATAGCTGTGGTGATCTTGTTGTTGGCGTTAAATGTGAATGGTGCCTTAATTTGGGCGGTGATGACTTTCTTCTTGGGCTTCATCCCGTTCCTCGGATTGGCCATAGCTGCTCTCCTGCCCGCATTGCTGACTTTCGTCCAGCAGGGACTGACCAGTGCCTTGCTGCTCGGATTGGGATATTTTGTCATCAGTACGATCTCAGAGAACATCCTCTGGCCGAAATTTTTAGGGCGCGGGTTGAATATGTCCGCCGCTTATATTTTGGTATCTGCTTTTGTGTTTGGCTGGCTGATGGGGATTCCGGGGATTCTTTTGTCCGGGCCGCTGTCCGTTTTCCTTCTGCTGGTCCTCTCCCTGTTCAAAGAGACCAGCTGGATCACAAATATGATCGTCACTCGTCAGCAACCTGAGATTCCAGAAGAAAATTAATTTTGGCGCCCGGGGTAGTACCACCCTGATCTTCTCCCTAAAATCGACAAACTTTATACGTGCTGCTGGACACCACAGTTAATCGCTTGATCCCCTCAGTGTATAATTACTTCATGGCGTCCAAGAACTTCCCACCAACCAGGTGAGGATTATGGTCACCCAAGCTTGTTTTCAGCGTGTTTCCAACCTCATTATTAGCTCTGCTCTGATCACTCTGACCCTGATTTTCTCTCCGATCAAGGTTTCTGCAGTAGAGCAAACACAAGAATTAGATCAGGGCGCAGTTTTTCTTTCATCGCAAACCAACAAACGATCTCCACATCCCATCCATCCCCAAAAAACCTCAAACAATCCCCCTGATTTTGAGGATCTGCGCTTCGAGCGAATTTCTATTCCAGAGGGTTTGAATTCCAACTATGTTAATTCTATCACTCAAGATGGGAACGGATTCCTTTGGATTGGTACTTTTGCTGGACTGAACAAATACGACGGTTACGTTTTCACCGAATATGCTCACAGAAAAGAAGAACCAAAACCCGACATCGAAGAACAAATTGTAACCCTCTTCCCCGATCAAAATGGGCACCTGTGGATTGGAACAAGCGTCGGGGTAATACGTCTCCATCTTGACAGCGGAGAGTTAATTTCCTTCGCGAATAAACCAAGCGATCCATCCACGCTAATCTCTGGATCAGTAAATACAATTATGCAGGATAGCAGAGGTAATCTCTGGATCGGCACGGGTGGTGGATTGAACCGTTTCAATCCCGAATTGCAAACCTTCTCTCGCTTTCTCTACAATACACCCATCCTGGACATCATTGAAGACCAATCGGGTGATCTCTGGATCGCTACTTTTCAAGGACTTGTTAGTTTAGACCTTGATACCGAGAAATTTACCTATTACCGAAATGATTCGCAGGATCCAAGAAGCCTCAGCAGCAATTTCCTCTCTACTTTATTCGAGGATTCGCAGGGAAATCTCTGGATCGCAGCTGCGAATGGGCTCAATCGTATGGATCTGGCTTCAGATAATTTCATTCTCTTTCAGCACGATCCCACTGTCCCTTCCAGCCTCAGTGATAACGAGGTGACAGACATCCTCGAAGACAGCCATGGTCGATTATGGATTGGAACAATTAAAGGGTTAAACCTGTATGATCCTTTAACAGAGGGTTTTTTCCATATCCAGCATGACCCCGCCAATCCATTCAGTTTGAGTGACAATCTCATTACAACCCTATTCGAAGATCAGTCTGGTGTTTTATGGGTTGGGACTATCAGTGGGGGCTTGAATAAACTAAGCATCTCATCTAATCGCTTTCAGGATTTTCCTCAGGCAATTGATTTTCTTGATACTAGCGATGATTCGGATCAGGTATCACTAGCAGAAGCCCTAAGAAGCGCTGTGATATTGGACGTATATGTAGATTCCTTGGGAAATGTCTGGATTGGGACAGTCTTGCAGGGTTTATTTAATCTCGATCGTACTTCCGGAGAAATTCATCACTTCCAAAATGATCCCGATGGTATTCGCAGCAACCAGGTAACTGCCATCTACGAAGACAGTTCTGGTGACATTTGGATCGGTTCAAGTGGCGGGCTCGATCTTTTTGATCCCCAATCAGCAACTTTCGAATACCAGCCTATATCTCGAAATTACAGTGTTGAATTCATCACGGAGAATGCTAATGGTGACCTTCTGTTAGGCACCTCACAAGGCTTGTACCGCTTGTTTCGTTCTCTGAATGGGACACTGCAAAGTGAATACTTACGTCTTGATCAATCAAATCCTGGCAAGCAAAGTATTACTGCAATCTATACAGACTCTACTGGTTCACTTTGGGTAAGCACATTATCAGATGGGATCTTTATTCGTCACCCTGGAGATACTCAATTTACGCATTTTGTCCACAATCCTGAAGATCCAGCCAGTCTGAGTATCGATAGTCCATTCTTTATATACGAAGACCATCAAGGGGTGATCTGGATCGGGACATTTCTGGGTGGTTTGGATCGTTTTGATCGCGATTCAGGCACCTTTACCCACTTCTCTGAAACCGAAGGATTAGCTGGCAATTGGATCACCTGCATCCTGGCAGATGACCAAGAAGTTTTATGGCTCGCAACAAACCGCGGGATAACAAAGTTCGATCCACAAACTGGAGACATTTATAACTTTGACAGTCGGGATGGCCTTCAAGGCGGCGAGTTTCTCACCTGCGCACAAGACGATCGAGGGCAGATGTATTTTGGTGGCTTGCAGGGCTTGAATGCCTTCGATCCATCGCAAATCGAGATCAATCCTGAACCTCCGCCCACGGTGATTAGCGCAGTGAACCTTTTCAACCAGACTATCCGCGCAGATCTCCCAGATGATGAACGCATTCAGCTACCTTATAACGAGAATTTCCTCTCTTTCGATTATACGGCACTGGATTATAACGCCCCGGAGAAAAACCAGTATGCTTACTTGATGGAAGGTCTTGACCAGGAGTGGGTTTACGCTGGCTCGCGGCGTCATGCCGAATACCCAGATCTGAAACCTGGAGAGTATACCTTTCGAGTAAAAGGTTCGAACAACGATGGAATCTGGAATGAGATCGGGGCTGCAGTTAAAATCTCTATCCAACCGCCATTTTGGAGCACCTTGTGGTTTCGGGGATTGGTATTCACTGTAGTTATCGGCGCAGCTATAGGAATCTATCAACTTCGCGTCAGGAATCTCCAGGCTCGCAGTAGAGAATTGGAAAACCAGGTTGAAGAACGTACTGCTGAATTAGAAGAACGGACACTCGAAGCAGAACAGCAGCGTACGGAAATTGAAGCACTTTATCTTGCCGACGAAGAACTCCATCGTTATCTGCACATGGATCAGGTGCTGGATGCGTTACTGGGAACAGCAGTCGAAATATTGCAAGCAGACAAAGGTGTGCTAATGGTTTGGGCTCCGGAACATGAGCAGCTGGTCACCCAAGCGACAGTTGGCTTTTCGCCAGAAACAGTATCGAGAATGAGCTTTGTCCCTCTCGAGGGTTTGGGGGGATACGTGGTTGATACTGGGGAGCCAGTTATTATCGAAGATTCTGCCTCAGATTCACCCACCGATCTTCACATCTATGAAGCGGAAGGTATCCACTCCTTTATGATGGTGCCCATAAAAATCAGCGGTGAGATCTTTGGCTTATTCAGTGCAGCCTACCTCAAAACTCATCGTTTTACTGATCAAGAACAGCGGCTGTTGATCGCCCTCGCCCAGCGTGCCGCTCTGGCTATTGAAAATGCGCGTTTGTACGAACAGTCTCAGGAGCTGGCCTCGATTCAAGAGCGCAACCGTATTGCTCGCGACCTGCATGATTCGGTCACCCAGTCGCTATTTGGCGTCAATATGTACGCAGACGCAGCCGAGCATTTTCTTGCCTCGGAAGAAGTTGATGCGGCGGCAGATAATCTCACCAAATTGCGCAGAACCGCCAGAGATGCCCTGGGTCAGATGCGCTTATTGATCTACAGGCTCCGCCCTCCGATACTGGAAGAAGAGGGGCTTGCCGCTGCTCTGGAAGCGCGTCTAGAAACTGTGGAAACTCGCGCCGGATTAAAGACAAAACTCGAATTAACTGGCATGGAGGAATTACCGAAAGATGTTGAAAACGAGCTTTACTCAATCGCTATCGAGGCGCTAAATAATACCCTCAAACATGCCAATGCCGAACGGGTCTCAGTGAGTTTAAGCCAAAAAGATGGCACTTTTAACATGGAGATCGCCGATGACGGAAGTGGATTCGATCTCGATTCAGCTCAAGAGAGTGGTGGATTGGGTTTACGTGGGATGCAAGAACGCGTTGCTCAATTAGGTGGACACTTCAAGATTGAAAGCCAGCCTGGTCAGGGAACCAGAATTTATGTTACAGTAGATATTAACCAATGACGGAAGTAAATCCTACGGCTGTAATTAAGGTGTTGATCGTTGACGACCATGCCATCGTTCGTGATGGCATCCGTTCACTTTTATCCACCATCCCCGATATTGATGTTATTGGCGAGGCTTCCGATGGAACCAAAGCAGTAACCTCCGCTTATCGCCTCCAGCCGGATATCATTCTCATGGATTTGGTCATGCCAGAAATGGATGGCATCGAAGCGACTCGCCAGATCATCGACCATAATCCAGATGCTCGCATATTGGTTTTGACCAGTTTTTCTACCGATGACAAGATTTATCCAGCCATAAAAGCTGGAGCGCTTGGCTACATCTTAAAGGATTCCGATTCCGAGGAACTGGTGCGCTCGATTCGCGAGGTAGAGCGCGGCGAATCTTCCATCGATCCCAAGATCGCCCGCAAACTACTAAAAGAAATGTCGGAACCCCCTCCCCAACCCAAGCAAACCTCGCTTGTGGAACCGCTCACTGAACGGGAAGAAGAAGTCTTAAAGCTCGTCGCTCAAGGAAAGAGCAATCAGGAGATCGCTGAGCAGCTGGTCATCAGCGAAGGAACAGTTCGCGCCCATGTCAGCAATATATTAGGCAAGCTGCATCTGGCCAGCCGTACTCAGGCAACCCTTTACGCACTCCGTAAGGGGTTGGCTTCATTAGATGAAGGAGATGACGAGATAATCCCACCCCTCTAGATGCATACAAGATAATACTATTTAGCTATATCCAATAGATTTATATAAAACTTTTGATATAGCCAACCTCACCTTATGCTTAAAAAGCCCGTCGTGAAGACGGGCTTTTTGCGTACTAAAGTTCAGCCTTCTTCCGATGTTTTCTTACCCCAATTTTTCTACACTGGAAACATGATTACCTCATTTTCCAGTCATCCAAGCTTTCTCACAAAATTATTCCTCGATGTGAGCTCCTTATCAAAGAAGATCCTTTATGGGATGGTCATCCTAGTGATGCTGTTCCAGGTTACCAATGTAAGGGCAGATTCGTCCTTTCATAGTATGCCAGCTCTGAATGTCCATCTTCGAGCCGCAACCAATCGTACCATCAAGTTTAAAGCCCACAATGGAGCCGATGAATACACTGAAAAGATCGATCTACCCCACCTGGTTCTCTATCGCAATGGTATCTTGACTGAACCAGGTGAGCGAACGCTGATCGTTGAGATTAATAATATAAAGATTCCACCCTCTGGAGTGACTGTTCTGCTCGAAATCACCACCCAACACACTGTTTTTACCTCCGATGAGGGTAATGAAAAGCCTTTCCTGGTCTGGCGGGATGAAAGGAATATCCCCAATAATTCTGGAAGAATACAGAATAAAGAATCTATTGTTTTCCGACATGTATTTGATGATTTGATACATATCAATGATGAAATCACAGAAACTCCGACGGATTATTTCAAGATAGATATTCGTATTACAGACTATGAACATCCTATCACCAACCCCTTAAATGAATTCAGCCAGGATTATGCTTTCTTAATGGAGCGCCAATGGTTAGTACCCTTACCTGAAGTTTTGGAGGAGAGCCCAGGTGCCGCTCCGGACGAGATGATAGTTTATTATTGCGACATGTTCCCATTCCAGGTAAACAAGGAGGATTTCCACTCTCGGATCCCACGAGAGAAAATACCAGCATATCTGGAATCAGAGCTCATTCCAGCGATGGTTGAGGCCTTTCAATCTGAAACCGATCAGTGGGGTTTCCCCTGGTACGGGGAGTGGACCAGCTTCCGTCCTGATGAACCACCTAAGCGTTTGAGTGTTGCCCTTACACAGGATGACACCTGGTTCCATGGAACAGCTCCTTCCAGAGGACTGGCCAGAATCTCTATCAATGTTGAGAGCGAGAATAACTCAAACTATCCAACCCTGACGGATAGTTTGATGAGCAACTTCTACCACGAGCTGTTTCATAATTTGCAGCGCAACATCCACCAGCATCTTGGGGGTAACGGTGATGTCGATGGGATTGCAGATGCCTGGCAATTCTTCTCCGAAGGGACTGCTGTCCTGGCATCCTCAGTTGGTCAGCCCGAAGTGCAGTTCACCAGGAGTACAGGTTTGCGGTCATATTTCACCAATGCTAATAGTTTCCTGGCTGGGGGCGGAATCGTCGAACGCGATCTCAATCGGAGCTATTTGGATATCAGCCCCTATCACGCCGCTATTTATTGGCGTTTTTTGTATGAGCAATGCGGAGGCATGAGCGGCAGCCGTGAAGATCCTGGGGCTGGTATGCAGATCATCCGGAACACGCTATCGGCTCTCTACACAAAAACCATAGTTGACATTAGTACATCTACCGATCTTGTCGAACATCTGCCCTCTATCATGGATGAGGCCCTCAAAAGGACACCATCATGCCCATTCGATAATTACCTGGATAGCTTGAATAAGTTTGCTTGGGCGGTTTATGCCCTGAATTTAGATAATGGGCGTTGTTCTGAGCCGGGTTTTCCAGCTGGTTGCGAATTACATGACCCCGCTGAGATCTATCTTGATCTCATTATCCCAACCATTCGCTATTGTCAAGAAGAAGTTATTTACGATAAATCAGCTCAACCTTTTCCAGCAGGGATAAAAAGCAGCTTCGGTATGGATTTTATTGATATATCTCTTGGGCCCTCTGCACAAGGAAAATCATTAACCCTGGATTTCAATACTGCCCCAGAGAAAAAAGGCGTCTATAATGTGCAGGTTTGGAAGCTCATGGTTCCTGGTCAGGGTCAGAAACCCCGCAGAATTCACCAGCAGCCTGCTGCTTCTTTCGTTATCAGTTCTGATCACAGGGATAAGCATTACCTTCTTTCAATCATCGAAATTGATCTTGAACAATGGGATCGTTTAGGTTTGATCATCACCCGTATCGATCCGAATGAAAAGCTGGATCCAACCGGCGAGTATACATTCAAAGTGAGATCGGGACTGGTCGAATGATGAAATCTGGATCTAGACTTTCTTTGACAACAAAATGTTAGGTTTTTTGGGGGGATCAAAGGGAGATTCAATACCATGAAGGATTAGCCACGACGAATCGGTTACCGAAGTTTCAAGCCAATCCTCCGCCATCTACTACTAAGATTGTTCCAGTGACATAACTCGCCGCTTCGCTTGCCAGGAATAACACCGCCTGTGCCACTTCCATAGGTTTTCCGTATCGTCCCATAGGTCTTTCGGCAGCCTCTGCCAAGAAGCTCTCTTTGTTCAACCCAAGTTGTACAGCTTCTCCATGCAGCATTGGTGTGTCGGTATCGCCGGGGCAGATGCAGTTAACCCGGATGTTATCGGGACCGTGATCGATCGCCATCGCCCGGGTCAAATTCACCACTGCACCTTTCGAAGCGCAGTATGAAACGGCATTCCTTCCCCCTCTCAATCCCCAACCCGAACCATTGTTGATGATCGCCCCGCCTCCCGCTTTAACCATCACAGGTAGGGTGAATTTGCTCATCAGATATATCGACTTAACATTGACCTCCATCACCCGGTCCCATTCAGATTCACTTATCTCCAAGATGTTTTTACGACGGATAACTCCTGCATTATTAAATAGAATATCCAGCCCTCCAAGCTGGCCCACTGTAAGTTCAACAGCTCTTTGGCAATCTTCTGCACGAGTCACATCGCCATGTATATATATCGCCTCACTACCAGAGTCTTGGATATCCTTAGCCAAATCCTTTCCCGCAGCATCATTAACATCTACGATCGCCACCGCTGCGCCCTCTTTCGCAAACAGCTGTGCAGTTGCCCTTCCAATGCCCGAAGCCCCGCCGGTGATCAAGGTGCATTTTCCTTGCAATGTGTTCATTTTCTCTCCTTAAGTCGAAATCCTGTACACTGCTTCTTCCCGGTATCCAGTCGTGACAGTGATATATCCCCTGAGCAAATCGTCCATGCTTTCGTCTCCAGTGTCCACAAGTAGAGGTCTACCTTTCAGTGCATGCAGCTTTTCTGGTGTGCATACTACCCAGATATTCTCCTTTCCGGTGCGCTGGATCACCCTGGGACTGATCGGTTGGTTACCGCGGCCAAATATGAATCCCTGACCCCCGATCGGAGTCACGATGATCTTTGTTGACTTGCTTTCTATCAACCTTAGCAGCTGCTTTTCGGTCACATCTTCTGCCACCACACCTTCAGAAGAGACCACGTCCACCCCTACCAAGGTCTTCCTGACCCCAAGCATGTCTGCAATCGCCCGGATCGTGGTCCCAGGACCCAAAATATATAAGGTATCGGGGCATATTTTTTCTGCCACATCGCACGCGATGGCTTCCATTTGGACGGCTTCGCTCTTGGGCGTCGGTGTTTTCTGGTTTTGCACCAATCGTCTCTGGTAAGGCACCCTCAGATAACCGTACAAGCGTGTGCTGACAATACCTCGCCGGTATGCCTCTTCATCGAGATCAACTACCTCTGCTTCTCGCAGTGTCATGGAAGGGTTGCCCAGGAAAGCGCCAGCCAATTCACCGGCCGCGCGGGGATGATTTGCAAAGACCGCCGAATGTATTTTGACCCCGGCTGGAATTCCAATCACTGGTAGTTGCTCGCCGACCGACTGATAAATGTCTCGTGCCGTTCCATCACCTCCTGCAAATAAAAGCACCTCCACCTGAGAAGCGAGCATTGCCTGAGCGGCTTGTTGAGTATCTTGAGGTGTGGTTGCACTCGGATTGATCTCCCCGATGATCAATGGCACAAATCCGCAATTACTGGCAGCCGTTGCACCCATTTCACTAGGTGGGGTAAGTACTTCCAGGTCTGGTTGTAAAACTTTGAGCGTCTGAAGCGCTCGCTCAGCTCGCTGCTCAGCTTGTGGGATGGCGCCTAACTCAATGGCTCGCAGCTGAATAGCTTTCCCGTCACTGCCTTTCAACCCCACCAGACCGCCGATCCCGGCCATCGGATTGATGATCAACCCCAATCGCTTGACTTCATTATCCTCCCTGGGATCTGGTGACCACATACCTCAGGGCGTCTCCTGTCCAGTTTTGCGCAAATATGCCCGCCAGGTAACCGCCCAGGTTTCAGGATCATCGAGCGACTCATGTTTCGTTTTATGGACTGTACTGTTGTGGGGCGCATTTTTCACGATCTCAGGACTTTCGTAAGCTTCCTCTGCAATGTGCGCCAGGATGGCGGCGTACTCATCCAAATCAGCTTTTGAATACGACTCTGTGGGCTCCAGAGTCATCGGCTCTGGGACGATATAGGGATGGTGACTGGTCCAGTAGTGAGTCCCGAAATCAGCCACCCTGAGTCCTATCTCTTCAGAATGCACGCCCGTGTCATCAGCTAATTTCTCCCAGCTGTAGCGCACCTGCTCTATACGTCGCTTACCCTCGGCATAGGGCGCGCTGGTGCCTCTTATTTCCAGGACTTTTTGCAGCAGGTAATTATTATTGAGCACCGCCACTTCAGCCACTTCCCGTAAACCCTCCGCACCCAGACTCATTATCCAGGCATATGCCCGCAGCATATTCTGTGCTACACCGTAAAAAGGACCAATTTTGCCGATTGAGTCGGGTAGATCATGGTTAAGAAAAAATCTGTCCCCATCGAAGTCAATTATCGGCACTGGCATAAAGGGTGCTAGTTCATTCGTCACGCCGCTTGCACCTGCAGCGGGACCTCCACAACCATGCGGCGTGGAGAAGGTCTTGTGCAGATTAAAATGACAGAGATCAAAACCTGCCTCTTTTGCACGAGTGATCCCTAAAATCCCGTTGGCATTGGCCTGGTCATAGGCACACAATCCGCCCGCATCGTGCACCGTCCTGACGAATTCCTCAATTCTTGGATTAAAGATTCCCGTATCCTCCGGATTGGTCACCAATAACCCGGCCGTCCGTTCGGACACCGCGGCTTTCAAAGCCTCCAGAGATGGGTAGCCATCCTCATCCGGATAAAGTGTGATCACCTTATACCCGGCCGTCTTGGCGCAGGCTGCATTGGAGGGATGGGAGAAGATCGTCGTGATCATCTCATCTCTATGTTCAGATTCGCCTCTACTCTCATGATAGGCGCGCATCATAGATACATTGGCATAAATCGCAGCCGAACCAGCCGCCGGCTGGAACGTGAAGCGATCCAGACCGGATATCTCTTTAAGAAATCCTTCCAATCGGTAGATGACTTCCAGGATCCCCTGCACAGTTGCCTCATCCTGATATGGATGCAGGTCGATCATTTTTGGTGAGCGGGCAAATTTTTCATTCACCTTTGGGCTGTATTTCATCGTGCAGGTCCCTTGTCCGATGTCGGTGTTGAGATCGACACCCAGGTTTTCTTGAGAAAGACGGCTGTAATGCCTTAACACGTGCAATTGGGACATCTCTGGCAGTTTGGGAGGCGTTGTTCGACGCATATTCTTCGGCAGTTTCGCGGCTGCATCTCCAACCTGTGCCTGGATTTCTTTTTCCACTTCTGGAACCAGGATCCCCCGCTGCCCTGATTGGGAGAGTTCGAAGATGATCGCTTCATCCCACCTGGCCTGGTGGAATCGTCGTACAGTCGGTTTCTTGCTGATCGCCGTACTCATTTTGTCACCTCCTCTAAAGTATCTACCAGCCGGTCGATATCTGCCTTCGTGTGTACTTCGGTCACACAATAGAGGCAGCTTTGACCCAGCTCTGGAAACTCAAGGCTGATATCTTTCCCTCCAAAAATACCCCTTGCTAATAAATCCTGGTTGACCTCTCGAACTGTCTTACTCGTGCCATCAAAATTCACTACGAATTCTTTGAAGTGGTGGGACCCGAAGAATAAAACCCCGATCCCATCGATTTGAGTGATCTCTTCCATTGCATATTGCGTGCGCTGCATAATCCCTTCCCCGATCTCCCGCATTCCCTGTGGTCCCATTAACGCCAGGTAAACTCCGGCCGTGATACCCCAGAGAGCGGAAGCGGTCCCAACCCACTCCACACCTCCTTCTCGTTTCGCAAAAGAAGTACGCTCGTATGCCACATCGCCAAATCCGTATTCTCCCTCAACGATAGTGGGCGCCACACCAAATAGGCGCGAAGGGTATTCCATCACAAAAGACTCCTCATCCCTTGTAGCGATGAATCCAGCCTGTCCACCCCCAAATTGCATGTGCATCCCCAAAGATTGGATGTCTCCACACACAATATCTGCGCCATATTCACTTGGCGGGTTGAGTACTCCCAACGAGATCGGGTCAACACTTACCACGCACAAAGCACCGCTTTGGTGGGCAAGTTCAACGATCTGTTCTGCTTGGGTATCAATGCAACCCAAATATGAGGGCACCTCAAAATAAACTGCGGCAATCTCATCGCCGATCTTCTCCTTCAGCACCTCTAGATCAAGCATGCCGGTTTCCATTCCATAATCCACCAAATTGATCTCGATTTCTGGTTTCAAGTAATCCTTGAATTTCGAAAGTTTATTCGAGCTTGTCGTTCGGCATATTAATACCCGCTTGCGACCCGTGATGCGTGCCGCCATTCTAAGCGATGTCGCTGAAGCTTGAAAACCATCATATGTAGGCACGTTAACCACATCCATATTGAGCAGTTCACCCATCATGCTCTGGTATTCGAAAAGGGCTTGAAAACGCCCATGATCATCATAAGGTTCCCCGGCATAAGCAGTCAAAAACTCGCCTCTCGAATTGATCTCATCGCATACAGCCGGTACGTGATGCTGGTAACATCCTGCTCCCAGGAAGCTCAAATTCTCCCTCGCAGTCCGATTCTTCGCCAATAATCCTTCGACATGCTGGACCAGTTGATGTTCCGAGAGCAGCGGCTCTGGCAAATCAAGATACCCCTTCAAGCGCAGTTTCTCTGGGATGTCTTCGTAAAACTCCTCGATGCTGGCTGCACCAACCTCCCGCAGCATCTCTGCCTTCACTGATGGCTCAGAGTTAGGAATATATGGATGGATAATCGGGTTCTCTTCAGACATAGATCACTCCTTTTATTGGGTAGCGAAACTTCCTCTCATATTTGGATTATTGGAATGTGGATCGAATTGATTCTACCAGTTGGCGTTGAAGTAGGTCTCTGAATATTTGTCGTGTGAGATCAAAATATTGCAAGGTTAGCTGCCAGTTGGAACGAACCACTCCTTGAGCTGATTCAGATTTACAGCAGTTTCTTGAAACGCGATCTGGGCCAATCATGAATATATGCCATAATATGGCATATATCCGATCTATCCTTTGACAGAGAATGATCTATGACCACACCTGCCACCCGCCTGATTACGCTGATCATGCTGCTGCAGCCCAGTATGAAAATGATGAAAAAATGCAATAACATTTTTCTAGAAACTATAGATCACCAACTTCGTGATGCTCAAGCAAAATTTGAAAACGGTTTTGTCGGGGGTTGATATTCTGCCTAATCAACGAGAATAACACTTAGGAACAGATGGATAATAATTAAGGAGACAACAATGAAAAAGCTCGATCTGAAAAAGGACTTAAAAGCTTACTACCTGCCCTCGGCAAAGAAAATCGAACTAATTGACGTGCCGCGCTTTAAATTTGTGATCATCGATGGAGCCATCGAACCCGGCCTGGCCCCGGGTACATCTCCCCTATTCCAGGAGAATGTGGAAGCCATGTATGGCGCCGCGTATACATTAAAGTTCATGCTCAAGAAACGTGAAAACGATCCGGTCGATTATCCCGTAATGGCTTTGGAGGGTTTGTGGGATGTCCTTGACGGGAAGTTTGACATCAACATCAAGGATAATTGGATTTACACGCTGATGATCCTGGTGCCAGACCTGATCACCCAGGATATATTTGCCGAAGCTCTATCCCAGCTGCGCGAGAAAAAAGGTGATCAACCCGGATTCGCTCGTTTACGTTTAGATACTTTTGAAGAAGGTCTTTGTGTGCAAACAATGCACATCGGTCCTTATGCGACGGAACCGGAAACAATTGAGAGGATGGAGGCCTTCATGCAGGAGCATGGTTATCGCGATCTCTTGGGTCAGGGAGGTAAACATCACGAGATCTACCTGGGTGACCCGCGCAGAGCCGCTCCAGAAAAGCTCAAGACGGTATTGCGCCACCCGGTTGAAAAAATCAAACCATGAGCTGATGTTCATAATCATCAGCTCTAAGGATAATCAACCTGCCCTTGCATATAATGCTGCTATTGTCGAGCGTATACCACTATTTGCCAGAAAAAGGACCGGCGATGGAATTGGAGTTCCAGCCCCTGGTTTCTGACAATTCGATCAACATCATCTGTTTGGTGTATATAAATTCGAAAAGGAGATTTGGTCAGCCTGATAAAGAAATTTACAATTGGAAGTAAAAGCCGAAATAACCAGCGATCACGTGGAAAAACCATGCCGTATAGCTTACCTGCTCTCGCTGCTGAGAGGTTTATCAAGGCAGGCATATCGTCATAACAGCATACTACTCGATCCAGGGTGACGATATCGACAACAGGAATTTCAGGTGCCAAACTGACGAAATCTCCGTACATAAACGAAATCTGCTCTTCGATGTTGCGCCATTGGGATTCTTTTCGCGCAGCATCCAGGTATGCCGAAGAGGCTTCTACATGTGTCGCCTGCCTTGCACCCGCGGCAAGTAATTCATGCTGGATCGCACCCAGGCCGCCACCTATATCAAGCAGAGTCATCTCGTTTACCCCTGCAGTTAAGAGGGCATCGATTAGTTCACGGGTTGTTTTTGCCACCCCTGCATCACGATAGCGGGTTAATTGTTTGCTGACTCTCTGTGTGTTGAATTCACGTTCAATCCCAGCGCATTGATCTCAAGTCATTCTTACACCTCAGACAATTATTAAGACTTATCTCGTCTGAATTATAGCCTTTTCTCATCTTGCGTCAATAGACGACCCAGGCTAAAAGGATGAAAAAATTCAGGAATTGGAGATACAATTACGTAATTAATCTGAATTACCAGTTCTTGAATTGAGAATACTATTTAATGCTGAGGTAAGGCGGCTGCTATGTACGTGGATATACAGTGTAGTGAGCTATGTACTCCTGAATGCCGCCTCTACAATTGGAGCGAGGCAATTTGAGCCAAAAAATTCCCTTAGGTGCTACAGATATTATGATCCCCAAGATGGGCATCGGAGCTTGGGCGTGGGGGGATAACTATTGGGGCAATATAGAACATGACAGCCTTGAGGATTACCAGAGTGTTTTCGACAAGAGTCTGGAGGCAGGAGTCAATTTCTTCGATACAGCAGAATCCTATGGAAAAGGCCAGTCGGAAAAATACCTGGGTCTCTTCAATCGCCACGAGAATCAGAAAATAGTAATTGCGACCAAATTTATGCCATACCCTTGGCGGTTATCCAAGCAGGATCTGATTTCTGCGCTTAAATCAAGCCTGAAGCGCCTTGAAGTCGACCAGATTGACCTGTATCAAATGCATTGGCCGATCCCCCCGGTGCCGATAAAGACCTGGATGGATGCCATGGCACATGCTTACCAGCAGGGCTTGATACGTGGCATTGGCGTCTCTAACTACAGTCGGCGGCAGATGCTCAAAGCGCACGAAAGGCTCGCTGACTACGATCTCCCTCTGGCCGCGAACCAGGTAAATTACAGCCTTCTCAACCGTAAAGTTGAAATGAATGGTTTGCTGGACGTGTGCAAAGAGTTGAATATAAGCCTGATCTCATACAGTCCCCTTGCTCAAGGTCTGTTAACTGGCAAATACAATCCTGATAATCCCCCACCTGGGATGAGGAGATTTCGATACCGGAGGGGCCTATTAGGAAAAATTCAGAGGTTGATCGATCTTCTCAATGAAATCGGGAGTGGACACGGAGGCAAAACTTCATCACAGGTAGCATTGAATTGGGTGATCTCAAAAGGTGCTGTGCCCATACCTGGTGCTCGGAATGTGGGTCAGGTTATGGAGAACATCGGTGCCTTGGGTTGGAACCTCGCTCCGGATGAGGTTGCTGCCTTGGACGAGGCCAGTCAAAATTTCACTGGCTCATAAACCCCTTCAAAAGTAGAAAGATTATGTAGCACAGGCATTCTTATCACGCTCTCACCCCAACTCGGGTAAAACTTCAGCTACAATGACCAGGCAAGGCTTTCCCCGGGGATGACTATCTGATCTTTAGCGGCCAAAGAGTCGCTACCTGGGTAAACAAAGTCACCGATCAGGTCATCAGTCGTGTGAAAATTCGCTCCAGTCATCCAAATATCCATTGTTAATTAACTGTCTAAAGGAGGAGATTTTTGTAAAATGATGATCTCCTTATGAGATGAAGATTGATATCATCAGCACCTTCAGGAACTCATCACCTCTCTTGTTGTACTCCTTCAGCTAGGTATGCCCTCAGTATTCCTAATCATTAAACTCAGCTGATTTTCAGTGGCAGACGGCGCAAACGCTGCCCAGTGGCTGCAAATATGGCATTCGCCACTGCGGCTGCTATCGGGCCTATTGGCGGCTCACCCATACCAGAAGGCGTTTCGCGGCTGTTGAGCACCACCACGTTGATATCCGGAGCATCAGCATTTCGAAGAAGTGGATACTGGTTGAAGTTACTCGCCTGGAATGCCCCATCTTTGATCAATACTTCCTCAAGCAGCGTCGCGCTCAAGCCCATCGTGATCGCCCCTTGCGTCTGGGCCATGACACCATCCGGATTTATAACCAGGCCGGGATCGGCAACAGCAGTCACTTTGTGGACTTGAATTTTGTCGTTCTCCACCGAGACTTCTGCAATTTCGACCATGATAGTCTCATAATCAAAGCTCATTGCCAACCCTTGGGCATGACCATTTGGTAAGGGAGCACCCCAGTTCGCCTCTTTGGCAGCTGCCTGGAGTGCATTTCGGATTCGTTGCCCCCTCTCATCATCGGGCAAATGCATTAGTCGAAATTCAATCGGATCTAGATTAGCTGCACTGGCCAGCTCATCAATGAAGCTTTCAATGGCAAATACATTGGGCATCAATCCCAGACCACGCCACCAACCGGTGGAGACTGGCAGATCTACCAGCCAGGCCGTGGTCTGCTTATTCGGTACTGCATAAAACAGGATAGCACCACGATATGAACCAAAATCAGCCCCAAGTACTCTGCTCATAATAGCTGGCAGAAAAGGGAACGCGACCGCCCCGCTGGATGCCTGATGATCGATCGCCAGCATCTGACCGTTTTCATCCAGGCTAGCCCTAAGAATATTATGCGTGGGTGGGCGTACAAAACCGGTTATAAAATCTTCCGGGCGAGTAAACGCCACCTGAACTGGCCGGCCTGTTGCTTGTGAAAGGTGCGCGGCCTCTACCGCAGCCAGCTCATCAATCTTCCGTCCGAATCCACCTCCCAGATACACTGGATGGATATTAACCTCTTCTTCCTTGCGCTGGACAGCTTCAGCCACCGCGCCCCGTAGGCGATTGGCTGACTGGGTAGAAGCCCAGACCTCCACGCCTTCGGAGCCAACATCGGCTAAGGCTGCCAGTGGCTCTAAGTGGGCATGGTAAGCCATCGGAGTGCGGTATTCAGCTTCAATCAAAGTCCCTAATTCCAGCGCTTGCTTAACATTACCTTCTCTTTGGATAACCACATCTCGCCCTTCGCCCACTGTGACCAGTGCTTCAATTTCCTCCTGCTGCCACAGCCTGCCTGCATCCCATTCTAGCTGCAAATGTGTCAAAGCCTGATAGGCCTGCTCGCGAGACTCTGCCACTACTCCAGCGAAATCACTTTCAGTAACAACCTTTATAACGCCGGGTTGACTGGCAGCTTGACCTGCGCTGGAACTTATCAAGCGACCCTCGATGGTCTCGGGTCGTGCTACAGCACCGTAGAGCATATCCGGAACCCGCACATCAAAACCATAAATTGCCTCTCCCGTAATCTTTTTAGGCAAATCCAAACGTGGTAATGGCCGTCCAATATGACGATATTCACTCGGTGTTTTGAGGGCCGGTGGACTTTCGGGTAGTTCCCATTCATCCAATGATTGAAACAACTCTCCATATGTGCGCTGTTGACTGGGATCAGAACTCAATCTGAACACACCTTCTTCCAAATCCAGCTCCTGTGGTTCTACATCTAATTGTTTCGCTGCTTCCGCTCGTAGAAGTTCTCGCAATGTGGCTGACAATTCCAGAAGCGGAGTATACAAACTTGAGATGGTGTTGCTCGCAGATGTACCAACCGGATCTACCAGCCTATCGGTCGGTGCATGATATACCTTCATTTGATCTAATCCAATCTCAAGCTCCTCTGCTGCAATCTGTGCTAGACCTGTATGCACTCCCTGACCCATCTCTGATTTCGGTAGAAAAAGATTCACTGTATTGTCTGGCAGGATTTCAAACCAGGCATCCGGTGGCGCATCGATATTCGAAGGTGGACCGCCTGATTCTTCCAAAAAATCAACCAGGCGCAGGCGTAAGTACGGTGTGCCAAACCTGACACCAGCATACAAGCCAGCAGCTCCTACACCAAGCACGATCAGGAAATCACGCCGGCTCAGACGTCTTCGTTTCCCGGATTCAGCTGGTTCGCTCATATCATGGACCTTTCAGAGAGTGCATTAATTTCTGCCGCCCGCTCTACTGCTTTTCGAATTCGGTAATATGTTCCACATCGGCAGTAAACATTGTTCATCGCCTGCCGGATTTCCTCTGCATTCGGATTGGGATTCTCTTCCAGCAGCGCGGCAGCGGTCATCATCTGGCCGGACATGCACCAGGAACACTGCGGTGCCTGCTCTTCCAGAAAAGCCTGTTGCACCGGATGCAGCATTTTCTTACCATTGACATCGCTCACCGCCAACCCCTCAATCGTGCGCACCCCCACACCATTTGCAGAGGATAGCATGGTGATACAAGACCGCGTGGGATTACCATCTAAATGTACTACACATGAGCCACAGATGCCTATTCCACAGCCAAATTTTGTGCCAGTTAGGCCAAGCTCATCCCGTAATACCCACAATAATAATCTGTCAGGCGTATCAGCAACCTGATAAACCTCTTCATTAATCATTAGTTGCATTTTGTCCTCTCAAATCGAATATCTATCCGCTAAAGCTGAACGTTACAGGAAGCTTATAGTATTCTAACTTGATTATCGAAGCACAACAAGAAATTAGTTTTGGACCCAAAAACAAGTATATATTGAAGCACTGCTTTGGAGCACTCGATTCCGGAACATCTGACAGCCAGGTTGTCTCATATTCGATTTGCGTCAAATACTCACATCTTGAATGGAATAAGTTGGGCTTAAATATATTGGGATCAGTTTTCCTAAAATCTTGCACTCTTTTATCCGGATTGGAAGCGATTGTGATGAGTCCCTTTTTTCGCTTGTTTTGACTTGAAAGGGATTGGAATTCTACGATTGCTTCATTTTTATTTCGCTTGTTTAGATACGAATTAAATTCACAAGCTCTGAAAAAACTAGAATATCTGATATAAAATAAACAATAACAGTTATATAATTGTCTATTAACAGCCCAATTCTTGGTCAATAACTTGAGCATCGATAACATCCTTGTCCTGATCATACTTGCTGTAGCGGTCATCCTGTTCGTAAGCGAAAAGCTGCGCGTGGATGTGGTCGCCATGATCGTGTTAGTCGCCCTTGTGCTGACCGGTTTAGTAAGTATTGAGGAGGCATTTTCAGGGTTTGCCAGCCCAGCTGTGATCACAGTGTGGGCGGTATTCATCGTCAGTGGGGGATTGACACGCAGCGGAGTAGCGGACTCTATCGCCCGGCAGGTGGTCCGCTTTGCGGGAAACAACACCACCCGGTTAACTGTATTAATTATGGTAGGGGTTGGCTTGATGTCAGCCTTTATGAACAATATTGGTGCGGTGGCAATTTTATTGCCAGCAGTTGTTAGCGTGGCGCGGGAAACAAAAACCCCACCTTCTAAATTATTAATCCCGCTTGCTTGGGCTTCCCTGATGGGTGGAAATATGACCATGATTGGGACGCCTCCTAATATCCTGGCATCTGGTATTCTGGAGTCCTATGGTGGTTTAGAACCTTTCCAGTTCTTTGATTTCTTGCCTATGGGTGCGGTCGTTCTAACCGCTGGAATCGTCTATATGCTCTTAGTTGGTCGCCGGTTATTACCAGAACGCACTTCTCCTGGGGAGCTTTCCCAAACCTACCAGATCCAGGATTACCTGACTGAAGTACGTGTCATGGAAGGATCGCCCCTGATTGGAAGAACAGTACAAGAGGCCGACCTTGATAATCGCTATGGATTGAATGTCATTCATATCCATGTGTGTTGCCAAGATAATGTGACTGCCACACCAGAAAGTGACCACTGGTTGGAAGTCGGTGATGAGCTGCATATTGAAGCCAAACCAGATGCTATTTTGGAAGCAGAACAAGTGCTTAAACTGCAACCTGTACCAGACCGGGGGATCCAATCCTGGGAGCCAGAGCCATCCCGCTACGCCTTTGAACTGGCTGAAGCAGTACTGGCGCCAAACTCTACCCTTAGTGGAAAAACCTTCAGCGAGATCGATTTTCGCTCGCGGTTTGGTTTGTCAATATTGGCAATACGCCATCAAAATCGAACCTTGTTTTCCAGGCTGGGGGATGTGCCGCTCACTTTCGGTGACTCTCTATTGGTTCAAGGACCAGTTGAGAATATAAACAAACTACGTTCAGATCGAAATCTATTGCTCTTGGATCTGCCGAAACAAGAGAAACGGCGCATGAAAAAAGCGCCCATTGCAATCATGATTTTATTGGGAGTACTGTTTCTAATCAGTACCAGCCTCCTGCACGTCTCCATTGCCATGTTCATCGGGGCACTTTTGATGGTGCTTTCTGGAACACTTACAATGGATGAAGCTTACCAATCCATTGAGTGGAAATCAGTTTTCCTGATTGCCGGAATGCTGCCTCTTGGTTTGGCAATGGAAAATTCGGGCACCGCCCAATTATTAGCCGACCAGATCATAAACCTTATAGGCAATTGGGGTGTACTTGCGGTGATGATGGGTATCTTTATTATGACCGGGTTACTGACTGAAGTGATGTCTAATGCTGCTGCCACAGTTTTGGCGGTTCCGATTGCTATAGACGCCGCAATCAGCCTGGGAGCTAACCCACATACTTTCGTGATGGCAATTGTGATTGCCGCTTCAACTTCATTCCTGATGCCCATTGGTCACCAGGTTAATGTACTTATATACGGTCCCGGTGGCTATAAATTCTTTGACTACACCAAGGTAGGAGTGTGGCTGAACCTTGTATTGTTGATCTTAACTGCCTTGGTGTTACCTATCATCTGGCCACTATATTAATTGGATTTACTTAGCATGACAGAAACTGACGAATCCGAGCAAAGATTTTTAGGCGACCTCAATTCAAATGACTCTTTAATAAACCAGGTATTATTCAAGATGGACTAGTGGGTATTCAAGTTTCATCGAAGCCTCGAAATTATTCTATTTACAACAAATTAATGTTGAGTCTATACTTAGGTGCAAAAAAATAATTTTGACAAAGGGAAATCAATTATCGGCATTTGAACATTTTGTAATCTTTCCACTCTTCACCAAGTAATTGCACAATAAATCAACTGTTCATGTCCACATTAATCAACTCCAACATCTCGACCCAAAAATGCGATTAAGGTTGGGTTTACTCTTATGAGCTACCCACTATTTCTACCCTTAATTTTTATCCTGGCAGGATTGCTGATCGCGCTCGTTTATCGTTTTCCATCCCTTAACAAACGCATTCCTATTTTACTGGTCACCTGGTTGCTGTCCATATTTCCACTGGCAGCTTTCATCACCCTTCTGCACGCCTTGTCCATGATACAGGATGGATCAGGAATCAGCTGGCAGATCGAGTGGCTGCAGGTGGCCGGATTCAAGGGCAGCCTATACTATGACAGCCTGAGCGCAGTGTTTGCATTGTTGGTGACCGGAATTGGAACATTGGTAGTGATCTACAGCGGTTATTACTTCAAAGGTGAACGAAGCTCATGGCGGTTTTTAAGCTACCTGATGCTATTTATGTTTGCCATGTTAGGTTTATTACTAGCTGGCAACTTGATCTCCTTGTTTATTTTTTGGGAGATCACCAGCGTGGTCTCTTTTCTACTGGTAGCCTACAAAACTGAATCTGAACAGGCTAGAAAAAGTGCTTTTAAAGCGCTGCTGATCACTGGAAGCGGTGGGGTGGCATTGCTTTTGGGCGTCATTTTGATTTTCTCCATCACGGGCACGATGGAAATTGCTGCTCTATTGTCCAGCGGAGATATGCTCAGAGACAGTAGCCTTTATCCTGCAGCGTTGATCCTGATTGCTTTAGCCTGTTTCACCAAAAGTGCGCAGACTCCTTTTCATATCTGGTTGCCGGACGCAATGAGCGCTCCCACTCCTGCCAGCGCTTACTTGCATTCAGCAACCATGGTCAAGGCTGGTATTTACCTGATCGCACGTCTCAATCCCATTCTGGGCCAAACAGAAATGTGGTTCTGGATCTTCAGCGTTATTGGATTCATCACTATGCTGGTTGGTGCATATCTTGGACTTAAGCAGAATGATTTGAAAGCGTTGTTGGCTTATTCCACCATCAGTCAGCTTGGTGTGATGGTTTTACTGATCGGCCAGGATACTGATATCGCTTTCAAAGCATTGGTGATCAGCGTGATCGCTCATGCTCTTTATAAGAGCGCCCTTTTCTTGGTGGCAGGGATTGTCGATCACGAAACAGGGACGCGTGATCTGCGCCGGTTGGGTGGTCTTCGCAAGTGGATGCCTTACAGCATGGCGATCGCTAGTCTGGCAGCGTTATCAATGGCTGGTTTACCCCCTATGTTCGGGTTCCTGGCCAAAGAAACCCTGCTTGCCACAGCTATCCATCCTTCTCTCCCTGGGACCATCGCGGCGATTTTTCCAGTTGCCAGCGTAATAGCAGGTGCCCTGATTCTGGCCCAAGCAGGATTATTTGTGTGGGATACGTTCTTAGGTCAGCAGCGCGATAAAACGATTAAACCTCATGAAGCACCATGGGGTATGCTGATTCCGCCCCTGATCCCGGCCTTTCTCTCGATCTTACTCGGTCTACTACCAGAACCGGAGAGATTGGCCGCATTTGTGGCAAATGCAGCAGGTGCAGCCTATGGTGGGGAGGTTAAAGTCTCATTGGCATTGTGGGCTGGCCTCACCATTCCTTTGCTCTTGTCAATCGTTGCGGTCGCCGGTGGTATCTTGATTTTCGTATTTCGATCCCGAGTACGAGAGATCCAAAAACGGATTGCTCCTAATCTAACGATCAACAACCTCTATACCAGCACTCTGAAGGCGATCGATTCTGGCGCAAACCTGGTTATCCAATTACAGAGCGGCCAACTTCGCTTTTACATCACAGTTATGCTGTTCAGTTTGATCGCTTTGATCCTCATCTTTGTCGGGATACCAGATATTGATACCAGCCTGCTGGTTCGGCAGCCACTCTTCAATCTCGATTTAGCCTTTTCAATCTTGCGCATATTTGCCCTGGTTGTGGTGATAGGTGCAGCTTTAGCAAGTGTATTGATCCAGCGCGATTTCTCTGCAATTTTAACTTTGGGCGCGATGGGATTGGGAGTTACAGTCCTTATTGTGCTCGAACCTGCTCCAGATGTAGCTCTAGTTCAAATGATCGTGGACCTTTTGGCAGTTGTGATTTTGGTGCTTGCATTGACCAGGCTGCCTCGCACGCAACGTGAACAAGCAAGAAAGCTGACCTTCAAGCAAAGCCCACCCGGGCTTCTGCGTGATGTTTTGGTATCTGCTGGTGTTGGTGGAATCGTGGCTTGGATAACCCTGATCGCCTTGATCACTCGTCCCCGGGAAAGTATCGTTACTTCATTCTATGAAGCCAATGCCAAGATTTTAACTGGCGCGAAAGATATCGTTGGCGCTATCGTGGTAGATTTCCGGGCTTTTGATACCTTGATTGAGATTACTGTATTCAGCATTGCTGGTCTTGGTATCTACACATTATTGCTTTATGCCTCCCGCTGGGCAGGTGACCAAGTGAGTGATGAAGCAATGCCAACCACCAACATTTTGGATACCACCGGGATTGGTGGACCCATCACTTCACCTTTTATCCATGCCCTGGCGTATGTTTCTCTTCCATTTTCATTGGTTATAGCAGTGATCCATATCCTTTATGGCCATGATCAACCCGGTGATGGATTTACCGCGGGAGTTATTGTGGGATTGGCAATTGCATTCTGGTATGTTGTCTTCGGTTACGCTGAAGTAAAGAAGAAGTTGAGATGGCTAAATCCCATGGTATTCATAAGCAGCGGTATTTTGCTGGCCATTCTTAGCGGTATCCTTTCTGCTTCTATCAAAGGCAATTTCCTTTCCAATGTTGATTTTGGAACGCAGCAAAACATCCCCTTACCTGCGGGTATAAATCTAAGCACTTCATTATTGTTTGAAGTCGCAATTTTTCTAAGCGTACTGGGAAGCATATCCTACATCCTGAGCGCTTTAGGGCACCCAAGGATCAGCGAGGCAAGTAATGTGCCAGGGGTAAAGGACCAGGAACATAGAAGTGGATCAAATATTAGTCCAGCCTCTGGTGAACAAATATCAAAAAGCGATATTCATACTTAATCTACCCGGAAAGAATCCGACATTCGGGTTTAGGAGGATAATGTGGAAGTATTGACAGCCATCGCGATCGGCATCTTGTTTGCCATTGGAATTTTCCAAATGCTTCGCCGTAATGTTATCCGGTCTGCAATTGGTTTGATCATTTTATCGAATGCCATCAACTTGTTCTTATTGAGCACAGGTGATTTCCAAGGCATTCAGCCAGCATACGTGGATACTCCAGCCGCATTACGCAGCGATGCTCTTCCGCAGGCATTGGTCCTCACGGCGATTGTGATTAGCATGGGAGGCATTGCATTTGTGCTTTCGCTCCTCTATGTGATCTCTTCGCGATACAAGACCAGTGACTTAGATGAAATCCAGGGATTGAAGAATTGAACGAGAATAGATGGGTAGGTAGGAAACCAAAATGAATTCCAACCAGATCGTTCTTCTACCGATATTGATCCCATTAGCGGGCGCGTTCATAATTTTACTTCTCCGTTCCTGGAAAAGATGGCAGGCTCGCATGGCATTTATGATTATGCTTTTGTCTCTGGCAAGCAGCGGCTGGCTAGTTTACCAAGTTTGGCTCAATGATGAAGCTGTAATCTTTCAGCTTGGTGGTTGGATCGCCCCATTTGGCATATCTTTGGTGGCAGATTACTTATCTGTCTTTATGGTATTGATGAGCCAGCTGGTTCTGCTCTTAGGAGTGGCTTATGCTATGGGGGCAAAGGATAATAACATCAAGTACCCTACCTTCTATCCCTTGTTCTTAACCCTTGGCGTGGGGCTGACAGGTGCGCTACTAAGTGGAGATTTCTTTAATTTATTTGTCTTTGCAGAACTTTTAGTGATTTCTGGAACCATCCTGACCGCCATCTCAGATGACCGTTTGGGCGCCGAAGCGGCTTACAAATATTTTTATATCAGCTTACTTGCTTCAGCATTTTTACTTTTAGCGATCGGCAGCCTGTATATCTCTTATGGATCGCTGAACATGGCAGATTTAGCAGTGCGCATTCAATCAAACCCCAGTCAACCTCTTCTGCCTTTCGCTATCGCTCTCCTGACAGCAACCTTTATGGTAAAGAGTGCGGTTTTTCCATTTCATTTTTGGCAACCGGATTTCCATACAGCAGCACCGACTGCAGTTAGCGCCATGCTCTCTTCAGTTGTCGTCAAGTTGGGCGTATATGGATTCTTACGTATGACGACCCTGGTATTCGTGAACCAATCTGAAGAATTGAAGCTGCTTCTAATTGGTTTGGGTGTCGTTGGTGTGATTATTGGTGGCCTTTCAGCAATTGGCACACAAAACGCAAAGCGCATGCTGGCTTATTCAACCCTGGCACAGGTCGGATTTATTCTGATTGGGATTGGTTGGGGCACGCCACTTTCCATTGCAGCGGCTCTGGTTTTCACTTTCAACCACAGCCTGATCAAAGCTGCTATGTTAATGCTGGCTGGTTCGGTTGCCAGCCGGAGCAAGGCCAAGTCTGCAGCCTTTGAGGTGGTAACCGGGGTAGGCAAGAGTATGCCGTATGCAGGAGTATTGTTTTTTATTGGCAGCTTGGCATTGGCCGGAATCCCGCCGACCAATGGCTTTATCAATAAATATTTGATCTTTGAAAGCGGCCTAAATAGTGATGCATTCCTGGTAGTTATCCTTCTCGCACTCGGAGGTATCCTGACCCTCATCTATACCATGCGTGCATTCCAAAAAATCTGGTGGCATCCACTCCCGGATGCAGATCGGTTAAAAGCATATGGAGACCGATTAGTTGCACCGAGTTTATTGATCATCTTTGTTGTTGCACTTGGATTGTGGGCGCAGCCTCTAATACAATTTAGCCAGGTCACAAGTGCCTGGTTGCTCGATCCACAAAATTACATCCAATCTGTTCTGGACACAATAATCGCACTAGGATGGTAAAGAAAATCATGCGCTATTTACCTTTCGTTCTCTTCTTGACTTTGATTTATCTCTTGTTGACATCCAACCTGGAATGGTTAAATATTATTGCCGGAGTGGTGATAGCCATAGGAATCACCTTGTTGTTAAGACCTCAGATAAAGCCTGTTTCGTGGCATAGAGTACCCCGGGCTATCCTGGCAATGATTCAATACCTAGGCATCCTGATCTACGATATCTTCAAGGGTGGGATCATGGTAGCCAGGTCAGTATGGAGCCGAAACTTAAAAATCCAACCTTCAATCATCGCTATCCCCTCTGGTTGTGAATCTGAGTTGGCAACTGCGCTAAGTGCACATGCCATTAGTATCGCGCCGGGAGAGTTAGTGGTGGAAATCGATGCCGATGGAACCATGTATACGCATGTTCTCGATGTCACCCATAGCGCTGAGTATCAGGAGCAGGCTCAAAATATGCGCAGTGAATTGTTAAGCAAGATTATTGAATAATCCGTTCTTTCAAGAGTAGATGACCATGGAATCTGTTTTGTTTATCGTCTTGTATTTCTCCTTAATCGTTCATCTTGTGTTGATTGGTATAAGTGTTTGGCGAGTCTGGCGAGGTGAGAATGTAATTGACCGTTTAATGGGCGCAGATTTGATCAGCACTTTAACAGTATGCATTCTATTGCTGATCGCCCTCTTTGAGAAGAACAGCATCTTTATCGATGTGGCAATTGGACTAGTTGCACTGAGCTTCGTTTCAACGATTGCCCTGGCGAAATATGTTGCCGATGAACAGATGTTTTAGATAGTTTTCATAATCTTGGAGTTTGTGTATGGAAAACATTTTGACCTTTATTGCAATTCTCGCTGTCTGCATCGGAACATTCTTTTCGCTTACCGGGGTACTTGGTTATATACGCTTTCCAGATGTTTACACCGGGTTGCATGCATCAGCAAAGGTAAGCGTATTTGGGGCCGTGTTCCTAATGGTTGCAGCGATCTCCTGGACTCCGCTAAGCTTTGGAAAAGGTCTGGTCTTAATCAGTTTGTTGTTGATTAGCGGACCTGTGATCAGTCATGCTTTGGCTTCTGCAGCTTACCGGATAAAGGTCCCTCTCAAACAAGCAGTACGCGACGATCTCAATCATGTTGAAAACGATAATACTTAAAGAGATCAGAGCAAGTTGAAATTCGATCATCAGGAATAATGCAAGTATTGCGGGCAGTTAAAAATAGTTTATCAAAAACTTGGAATCCCAGGAACGAATACAAAGGAAAAGATTATTGCCTTAGTGAAATTTGAGGTAATTGAGCATTTCAAATGATTGGCAAATATCTAAAGGAGTAATTAGATATGTACAGACGGATCTTGCTAACACTAGATGGTTCTGCAATGGCTGAGCAGGCATTAGCGGTCGCAGTCAACCATGCAAAAAAATTCCAATCGGAGTTGTACCTTTTAAGGGTGGTTGGCCCCCTAATTAAATCCTATCGAACTGGCATGGCAACCATGTCAGCCATCGAAAAGGCCGAAGAGCAATTACGGGTCATTGCTGAGGATTACCTCGAAGGTATTGCAAAAGAACTTCGAGAGGAAAATATGGATGTAAATATTGCTACTCGAATTGGAATACCCTATAAGGAGATCATCCTTTTTTCGGATCAGAATAAAATCGATTTGATTGTGATGTGCACGCGCGGTGAGAGCGGGTTCACTCGCTGGATGTTAGGGAGTAACACGGACTATGTGATTCGTGGTAGCAATGTTCCGGTGTTAGCAGTTCCTGCAATCGACGCGCAAATGGAAAACAAATAACACGCTAGGGATTAAGATTCCTTAATTTGACTTTTTTGACTAATTTCTATGCCCAATGCACCACGGTTGCACCGAACTGCACCTAAAGGGCAACTAGCATAAAGAAGGAATGGCGATTTCCAAACTCTCTGCTAACTGCCTCTGAGCCTCCTGAGCCAGTTCTAGATCGGTTGAGATGGGGTCAACTATACCGGCTGGGGCGTGTATGCTGAGCGTTATGCCGAGATCACGGGCCTGATGGGCAAGGGAAGCTGGCTCTTCATCCCATTGTTTATAGTCCCATAGCCATATCTCCGCTGACTGGTACCCAACGCAAGCGATCTCTTCCAGCGCGTAGGAAACCGGGTGTTCGCGCAGGACTGTGGTGTAGATGCTGATTTGTAATTTGCTGTGCATGGCCCATTCCAATGTATAATTGTGACCCGAGACGAATCCGGCAATTACGGTAAAAAATCGAATTTTTGGCATTTACCGTGATAAGGCAATCGTGGATGAAAAAGTATTATAGAAAAATCTGGCGGAGTGTGGTTTGGCTGGCGGCACTCCTCCTGGCGGCAGGTGGTTGCCTTCTCTCCGGATCGGAATCTGGGTCTGGTTTGATCGTTTACATTGGTACGGATGATAACATCTATACGATCGACAAATTCGGCGAGTATATGCAGGCGGTGACAAGCGATTCCCAGTCTATCCCTGATGCAGGAGAGAGCCGTGTTTACCAACAGCCTACCTGGTCTCCAGATAGTAAACGAGTTGCTTTCATCCAGACTGGCAGGAGAGGTGATGGTACCCAAACCGCAGCCCTCTTCACTTCGCAACCGGATGGGGGTGATTTGGTGGAGGTCTTCAGTAGTGAGGACCAATTCCCGTTTTACCTTTACTGGTCACCAGACAGCCAGCAATTGAGTTTCCTGACCACTGGGGGATCTGAATCAGGATTGGTTTTGTATATGGTTCCACCTCAAGGTGGTGAGACGCAGGTCTTGGGCATTGACCAACCATTCTATTGGGATTGGTCGCCCGACAGCCATTCAATCCTCATCCACACCGGTGGAACGACCCGTTTCAATCCCGATGCGCGTCTCGCTTTGCTGGGTCTGGATGGCGAGCTAACGGAAATTGAACTGCCTCTGCAGCCCGTAACCTTCCAGGCTCCGGCATGGTCGCCAGATGGTGAGAAATTTCTCCTGGCTGCGGAATCAGGCA
>Ga0209536_100001459_pt1 | contig 39254 bp, 31 predicted proteins | sample DeeMarSeWOR28_12_FD_187461 | JGI IMG/M metagenome (GOLD analysis project Ga0209536, IMG submission 187461) | Marine sediment microbial communities from White Oak River estuary, North Carolina - WOR-2-8_12 (SPAdes) (version 2) | ecosystem: Environmental > Aquatic > Marine > Intertidal zone >... | reverse complement strand
AATCTACCAGCATGTCTGAAATATTCAGATACCTTTCATTGGGATCTTTTTTAAGCAATTTGTCAATAATCAATTGTAATTGCTCAGGGAAATCAGTCAAATATTGGGAGAGCGGCGCCGGTTCTTCATTCACGATCGAGAACATCATTGGTTCGGGATATTCACCCCTGAACGGAAGGTGACCGGTTAGCATTTCATAGAAGACCACGCCTAATGCCCAAATATCGCTGCGGTGGTCAACTTTCTCGCCGCGAATCTGTTCAGGACACATATAGGCAACCGTGCCCTTGCTGCTAGTGGATTGAGTGAGATGCACACCGGCTAATTTTGCCAATCCAAAATCGACAATCTTAACTTCTCCTTTTTCGGTGATGAGGATATTGCCGGGTTTAATATCGCGGTGAATGATCTTTTCTTCATGGGCAGCTTTTAACCCGTGGGCAATTTGAAAAATGATATTCACCGCTTCATTAAGCGGAATGGGACCTTTTTTGATTTTCTGGCGAAGGGACTCACCCCTATAATATCCCATGCAAATATAGAGTTGCTCGTCCGGCGTTTTATTAATTTCATGGATGTTGCAGATATTGGGATGATCCAAAGACGACGCTGCCTGTGCTTCTACAATAAAACGTTTCCGGGTCGGTTCATCCTTTGTGAGGTGGGAAGGAAGAAATTTTAAGGCGACATTTCGGTTAAGATTGGCATCGTGGGCTTTGTATACCACACCCATTCCACCCTCTCCGAGTTTCTCCAGAATCTTATAATGTGAAATGGTTTTGCCGATCATAATTATTATTCTTTCTTATTTATCTACCGATAACTCGGCCATCCATAAGTCACCCACCCGCTCCCAGAGCGGGAAATAGATCCGTTCGCCGTCGCTCGACAACCAATGGCCGGGCTCCTTTAAGCTGCCCCTGAAGTCCATCAAGGCTTTCGCAACACCATTTGATACCGAGATTGCCCACAGGTTGGCGCCCTCATTGCCCGGTCCACCCTGCCCATAAGCATAGATCGTCTGCCCATCTGGTGACCAGAAACGTGGAGAAATTTCTGTCCATGCTCCATGAGTAAGTTGCACCGGATTTCCTCCTTCTGCCGGAATAAGGAATAGCTCACATTGGCCAGTGCGCTTAGAACCGAAAGCGAGTCGTTTTCCATCAGGAGACCAAAGCGTTAGGAAATCCTGTGCTTCATGAAAGGTTAGTTGGACCGGATCACCCCCACTCCACGGCATTATCCACACGTCCATATTGCCACTGCGATTTGACGCAAAGGCGATCTTTTCTCCATCGGGTGACCAACGCGGAATAAAGTCCTCCGCAGGATGGTTCGTCAATGGTGTTACTGCTCCACCCGAAACCGGCATCACATACAGATCACGATTGCCACTCCGCAAAGATTGGAATGCGATTTGATTGCCATCGGGTGACCATGATCCAACCCAGTCGTGTGCAGCATTGGTTGTTAGCTGTCTCAATTCACCACCATCCTTGCGCATAATCCAGATATCCTGATTCCCGCTTCGGTTTGAGTCGAAGGCGATCCACTTCCCATCCGGCGAGACGGATAATAGTTCGATATAGTTATTCTCCGATGTGACAGCTAGGGCGTCGTCTAACGTTAGTACTCGATTCGGAACTATCGGGATCGACCAGATGTTCGAGCGTTCAACAGCTTTGGTATAAGCGAGGGTTGTTCCGTCCCTTGAGAAGGCGATAGCTCCGACACCAACACCCACAGTTAAGGGTTGCGCCCGATTAATGGGCTTTCCCCGAGCATCGACCGTTATCCACCACACATCCTGCGTACCTCCTCGGTCAGAAAGGAAGAAGAGTTGTCTCCCATCGGGTGACCAGATCGGATTGCTATTGAAAGCTTCTCCTCGGGTTATCGGAAGCAGGTCGGTCCCGTCGGGCTTTACTGACCAAATCTGTGATGTGGATACTCCTACTGCTACGAAGCCTGTGCAGGCAATGCGTTCTCCATCAGGTGACCAGACCGGTTCGGAATACCCTACTACAAGTCCTGTGGGTGGTAAGGGAATAGAGTCAGGGGCACCACCACTGGCTGGGACAGTGTATAGAGTCCCTTTTGTAGCATATGCAAGCTTTGTTCCATCGGGCGACCAACAGATAGTTGGTATGGCACCAATATAGGATAAAGATGGTGCAAAGGATAGCAATAGAGCGCGTTTTGGTATCCCACCCAATGCAGGTATCACAAATATCCCACCATCATTACGGTCAGAAACGAAGGCAATCCATTCTCCGTTCGGTGACCAGGCAGGTTTTCCGTCGTAACCCGTGTAGTCTTTGGTTAAATTGAGTCTCTGCCCGGCAGCAATCTGCCGCACCCAGATGTCCATGTTTCCGCTCTCGTCTGAAGCGTAGGCAATCCGAGTACCTTCCGGAGACCAGGTAGGATCTTGCTCAAGTCCAGGAGCCGTCGTTAGAGGAGAGGTGTGTTTGATTTGAAATCCCTTGCCATCACGTGAGCGCGTTAATAGATAACCTAGGCTTAGAAGTACTAATAAAAAAATTACAGCCAAGATGCCCTGCCACGCTTTGAGTATAGTTTTTGAGACCTTCTTTTCGCCATGTCGTGGAAGATGCGTTTTTTTGATTGCCTTCAAATCTGACAGTAATTCCTTTGCGCTCTGACATCGTTTATCCGAATTTTTAGCGAGGGTTTTGTGGACAATTATTTCCAGTTCTTTAGATAAACCGGGTCTTAGTTCCGATACCCGCACTGGTTTTTCGTTCAATATGGAGTAAATGACTGCCTGTTCATAATCTCCCTTAAAAGGTAGTTTCCCGGTCAACATTTCATAAAGAACCACACCAAGTGACCAAATATCTGTTCGCTGATCCACCTCACCGCCACTGCACTGTTCGGGTGACATATAAGCAACTGTGCCCAAAGTAGAAGAATCTTTGGTGAGTTGGGCTTGTCCGGCTAACTTTGCCAGTCCGAAGTCAAGAATCTTAATTTCATTTCGATCGGTAACAAAAATATTGGCCGGTTTTATATCACGGTGGACAATACCTTCTTCATGAGCTCTTAATAATCCCTGGCATATTTGAATGGCAATATTTATGGCCTGATCAACAGGAAGTGGTCCACCAGCAAGTTGCTGTTTCAGCGTTTGCCCTTCATAGCAGGCCATAGCAATAAATAGCTGTCCATCTTCTGCTTCATCGATTTCGTGAATGTTGCAGATGTTATTATGTTCCAAGGCTGAAGTAGCTTGTGCCTCGCGGATGAAGCGTGCCTTGGCTTCCGAATCGCGGGTCAGTTCCGGTGGCAGGAATTTGAGGGCAACAGTGCGCTTGAGTTTGGTGTCTTCGGCTGTATAGATGACTCCCATGCCCCCCTCGCCGAGTTTCTCTAAGATCTTATAATGTGAAATGGTTTTACCAATCATGGCATATCATGCATTGTTCACTATTATTGGTTGTTGCAAGAAGAAAATGTCTAGTTGTGAAGTCTCGAGTTCGGGAGAGTACCTTGGATCAATTTTGTTTGAATTATCCCGATATCCAGCGCTTAATTCAGTGAGGATTTGGAGAGAAGAATTAAACTTACTAATTGAAATCAACATGATTGAACCAAATTGTGGTTCGATCAATTTTTAATCCGGCTCCGATACTGTAGGATCTGATCAATCTAAAAACTAATTCACATTAATAGCAGTAGAGTGAATCTTGGGTCCGGAATAACAATATACTATGTTGGCAAAGTTACGAAAATAAAAAAATAATTTCTTCACAAAGAAGGGGCGGGAAAGAAATCGCAGGAACGAATGGAATACATTCGGAAAACAGCGAAACCATTGCGGAATTGAGTGCATTTTTCACTCATCCCCTCTCCCGGAGGCAAGGGGTGGTCACGATACGACCTTTAATGAAAACTTTTTCCCGTCACCACAGAATAACGGCTGATTTCTATATCTTCACTGGTTTTAGCTTTCTTTCCGGTTTCTTTCTCAAGCGCCATTTTCCACTGGTATAGTTCAGAGAGGGTATGCTTAACTTTATCTACCAGTTCCGCAAAACGGCCGGTTTGCTCGTATCGTTCCGCATCTTCTTTCCTATCCCAGATAGTAAGCGAAATGATCTGGTTGTCTTCCTGCATGCTTTCGGTCAAATAAGCGTACTGGCAGCCCTTGGTATTCTTCAGAGCGGGAATAATAATATCGGCGTACAACTTTTTGAATTCGTCCATTTTACCATCTTTAATCTTGGCTGATACAATCCGCACATACATACGCGGATTCTGCTCCTCATCCGGCGCCTCTTCCTCGCTCTGCGCGGCTACTGAATATTCTCTCAGTATGGGCTCTTCTGCAACCGGTTCATATTTAAGTTCAAAGTCGTCAGAGAGCTTTATTTTCCATTCGGAGGATTCTGCCAGAAACGGCTTAACCTGATTTAACAAACTCTGATAAACACCGCTTTTCTCGTACGCCTCAGCTTCATTTTTCGTGCTCCAAAAGGTCATCGATACAAATTCGTCGGCGCTATTTCCGCTTTGAATTAGGCATGCGTATTGACATCCCGGTGTCTTTTGTAGCTCCGGGATCACAATTTTATCATAAAATCCCTGCAGCGTTTTCAAATACTCGGTACTGACTTTGACCTGAAGGAAACGGACAAACATGACTGCCCTCCTTTTGTAAAGTTCTTATTGACCTCTTAACAAAAAACTCTAATCAGCTTTGCAAGCCAGGATTAAGCGGGGTAGTATGCTCAATTTGACCAAATACCTCCTTAAGAGGTAGATTTTTCTTTCAATGCTTTAATCGTTTCTTTGCGTCTATTAAATCACGGTAAAATTCTATTGGTTAATATAGGTTCAATCTGTGTTTAGAGCTACTTCGCACTTGAGTTTAGAGTCTTCAGCTTTGTAAACCACACCCATGCCACCCTGGCCGAGTTTTTCAATTATTTTATGGTGTTCAATATTCTTATTAGCCATAAACGATTCCTGTAGCAATTTTCTATTGCTCCGGTTCCTTCAAATCGTCTGCTCATTCTCTGTCGCATTTTTTCCACTTTGATCTTCTTGTAATTCTTCAATCATATCCTGCATCTGCTGAACCCAACCAACATTCTCGCTTTTAAAAATATTTTCAGTCATTCCTACAAGCTTATCTATCATACCGCTGTCAGATTGTTCCAATGGAGTAAGGGCAATCCACCAATCCCTTATATTTGATAAATCCGCAGCAGACTGATTGTATTCCATAAGTGTTTTTTCGATTTGTTTATATTGCATATAAGTTGTTATGGAGCCTGCCGCGGCGATAGTTACGGCTACCCAAATTTCCCACTCGACCGCGGCCAGAAGCGTTCCAAGACCGCCGGCAATATAAATGCCCCATTGGCATTTTTTCAGTTTTTTCTCGAGAGAGACCGTTTCCCTTTTATAATATGCAAGTTGATCATCCAAGCGAAATCTTATATACTGCTCCGGATTAATAAAACTTATACCGTCATCTTCAGATACTGTGCTGAATAATTTGGGTTGTATTTCTTCTTCAACTGTTTTTATCCCGGATGAGTTGACCTCTGTATTCATGACTTTGCGTCGAATCGATGCCAGTTTATCAGCAAGTTTTACATCACGCCAGACTTTTTTTGTTCTTTTGTCGCTGTAAATTCCGGCACGTGTCCTATATTTATAAATTTCCTGTTTAATTTCTTCAGCAGCAGACCTTAAGAATATCCACTTTTTTCCATATTGAAACCGATTTGAAGCAGCAATAAAAATCGAAACCAAAATAGGTATCAGGATAATTGAATAATGAAGGAAATTGTGCCAAAAGTTTGCCTGTTCTGGTTGTTTCTGAAAAAATTGTTGCTGAACAACTGCAAGTATGGTCGCTAAAACTGCAAAAATAAGAATCGAGGATTGTATACGATAAAATAAATTTTTCTGTCGCTTTGCATTGTCATTAAATATAGCAAATTGTTCCCAAGCCTGTCTTAACATTGAATTGCCGGAAAGCAAACGTTGAAGAAGTCTTTTAAAGCGTGAAATTTCTTCATCTATTTTCATAAGATGAACATTACCATCATCAATAATTTCAGCCATAATAGGATCTTCAATAAAACGTGGTTTTTTCTTTTTCAACTCAGCTATGTTATCTGCCAACCTTCCGCTTCCTTCCACAACTATTATAGGGATTCTCATACGAACACTATTTAATACTTCAAACTTGCTTAAAGTACCACCATTTACCAAAATCATTACTATTTGTTTATTCACAGAGAAGTGTTGTAGTATCTTAAATAAGGTGTCCTTTTCGCCGCCGAAATTTTCTGCTTTAAGCAGAATAAAATGACTATGATTCGGTTCAAGTGGATAACCTCTGGTTGCATTATTATTTTCAGGTTTCCCCGGATAATGAACCATGTTTTCGGGCGCAACACCCAACAGATTGGTTTTCCAATCTCTGTCCGCAATCGCCATACCAGCCAGAGACATTACGCCTGTATCTGTGCCGCCATCGATAATCAGAGATTTGCTTTCAATGGCTAATTGGGCAATTCCCCTGCTAAAAAACTGAATTAACCTGGGCTGGTTTTCTTCATCTAAATTTTCCGCACCACCTGCAACAAATATCACACTTTGGGGTATTTCAAGTTCCAGAGAATGAATGATGTCTTCGGCGGTAGTCTCTTCTTCAACATGAACTACTCGCGCTGAACGGCCATTGATAAACTTAATTTCATCCACAGATATTTTTTTGTTTTTGTCCGGCATTACTAATGCTCCTGCTTTTGCATTGTCATTTTGACTCTGTGATTATTTTCCTGACTCTTTCGTCGACATCCAATCAAAAACTTCATTACCTTGCGGTCGTGGTTTTAACATCCATTTACTATATTGTCTCTCTGGAAACGGATCATTTTCTGAAAGCGGACTGAGAAAATAGTTGGTCTCTGAATCTTTCAATTCATCACCTTCTAATCTGAAGGGAAGCATAAATTGAAAGGCATTATAATAATATGCATATTGTTCAATCGTGTGGGTGTTTTGCTGAGCTGAATCAGGATTAATCTCATGAAAACGGAGACTTTTATCAGCGGATCCGGACACTAAAAAACGACCAGTAGGATCAATTGCCATGCTGTACACGGTGCCGCTATGAGCATTTATAACATCCAGCTCGTTGCCTGTTGCCCGATCCCACAGCCTGATAGTATGATCCAATGATCCTGAGGCCAAAGTGGTACTATCAACGAAAACTAAGCTGGTTACAGGGCCCTGATGTCCCCTTAAGGTCAACAATTTCTCTTTATTAACCAGATCCCATATTCGAATTGTGTTATCCCATGATGCAGATGCCAGGTATTTTTCATCCGGGCTAAATGCTACACTCCAGACACCATCGGAATGATGCCCCAAATTAACTTTTTTAAAATGCTGCCAATCATGACCCATTTTCTCCCATAAATATATGCTTTTATTACTGCTGCTGAATCCCACAACAAGATAATTATCAAGGGGACTAAATTTAACACACCGTGCTTTGCTATTTTCTTTTATCAGAATCGTATCAAGACTAACGGTATCTTTTTCATTAACATTCCCAACATTCCAAAGTGAAATCTCTCCACTACTGGTGGCAGATGCTAAAGATGTACCTGTATTATTAAATGACAAAGACAAAACATCACCATCTACCTTAACAGGATCAATCTTTCTCTTTTTTTCTTTCGTACCGTAAAATTTTATTTCATTGTTGGTTGTGCCATAAGCAAGTATCCCACCCTGTTTATTAAAATCCATACACAAAACATCATAGCCTTCTTCCCAATTATCATAATTTGTTCTTTTTATCCCGCTTTCTTCGCTATGGATCGAATCAATATATACATGCTGGTCATGCCCGCCATAAGCCAAATATTTTTTATCTTTGGAAACAGTAACGGCACGTACTGTGTCTTCAAAAGTTTTGATATAGTTAGAATCGTAGGCACTGGAAAGATCCCATAATCTAATACTATGGTCAGAAGAACCGGATGCTATTAAATTGCTGTTTTTATGGGGGCTAAACTTTACACTGAAGACATCTCCGTTGTGTCCGTCCAATCTTGCAAGCTCTAGTCCTGTATCAACATGCCACAAGCGAACGCCAAAGTCTCCTGATCCTGAAACCAGCAACTCGCCGTCAGGACTAAAATCCACATCCCACACTTCATCCAGATGCCCTTTAAGTATTTTTGCTTTATCCAATTTAATATAATTGATTGTAGAATCATTGACACGTTTATAAGCTAGCGCGTTGTTTTTTTCATTAAAAACTACAGTCCAAAGTGTATCCACGCTTTGATTGTCTTTGGGACTTGGAATATACCAGATATCATTCTCTATACGTATTTCCAGTTTATCGCTAAATGGCACTCCTTTTATTGAGGAGTCATTTCTTGAAGAGTTAAGACCTAATTTTTCTTCTATTTCGTTTACTTCCCATAAGCGCACAGTTTCATCGGTTGCAGCAGTTGCTATGTATTCCCCATTGGGACTCCAGGCCACACCATAAATTTTATCGTTGTGTCCTTTCCACTGCAGCACTTTTTTGGCTGAATCTGCACTCCAAATGCAGATTGTTTTATCATCAGAAACCGATGCAAGCAAACTATCATTTGGATTGAAAGCCACTTTTCTTACCCCGCTTGTGTGGCCTACTAGAGTTTTTACCGTCCCGGATTTATAATCCCATATTTTCAAATTGTTGTTTGCATGATTTAATGCGATAGCAATCTTTTTCGCTCTTGAGACTTGGCTTTTTGTATGTGCAACAGCCACATCCCAAACATCCTCAAGTCCTTCGAGTTTTAAAGGATAGTTATCGTTCTTTATGTCCCAGATATATACAAATGCAGAATCATATATTTTATTTCCCTTTTTATCCTTACCGATCAGTCTCTTTTTTACACCAACAACCAAGGAATCACCATTGGAGAGAAAATCAAGACTCAAAACAACTCTGTTATAAGGCCTGATTCTTTTTTTCTCTCTGCCTTCCTTATAGTCCCATAATATAATAGTGCCATCATTTGCTCCGGTCGCCAGAATTGAAGACCCTGGATTTGGCTGAAAAGCTACTGTATTTACATCGGAATTATGTCCAAGAGTACTGGCTATTTTTACGCCATTGGTATCCCATACAGCCAGCCTGCCTTCATCCGTAGCAGCGATAATTCTGTCTTGAGTTATGAAAGAGGTTAGTGTCGTATCGATAGGCGGTTTCCGATCATTTGTTTGAGGAATGACGAGTAGTGTCGTATCGATAGGCGGTTTCCGATCATTTGTTTGAGGAATTCCATAAATCTCCACTTTTCCGGGAAAGCCTAAAGCCAGTTTATCTGCGGTTCTGTTGAAAGCCAAACGCTCAATTGCAGCTTTTTCAAGAGTACCCACTGTATCTTTTGTATCTTTATCAAAATCCCAAACAATTATGACATTATTTTTATCGACGTAGCCAATCCGATCTTTTTTCGAAGCAACTGCAATTTTAATATTTGTATTTACATCTCCTCTAGACTTGTTTTCCGATTCAATTTTGATAGAACCTGACTGCCCGTCTACATAGATAATTTTACCTTCTGGAGTGAAAGCCAGTTGTTTTATGTCGCTAGCTTTAGTATTGTTGATTTTAATTGTATCCAGAAAGATACTTGTAAACCAATTCAGATCAAATAGCCAGGTTTTAATTGTATCTGCGATGTAAAAAGCCGCTTCTACTGATCTCGGATTTATTGAAGCAAAACGAATTCCTTTCTCTCTATGAGATTTTATTTTATTCACTTTTAATTTATGATCAATCGACCAAAGTGTTAAAACTGAATCCGACCAAGTTAGCAACAACGAGTCATTCGGACTAAAACACAATGAGTTTATCGCGCCTGGTAACCATGAATATATCTGCTCCCCACGGTTATTATCCCATAAATATATCTTGCCATTTTCACTGATTGTTGCTGTGTATTTTCCTGAGGGGCTTACTATCAGTTGCCTGGTTTTTGAAGGAGATATTGGAGACATCCAAAGCTGTTGTTCAATACCTGCGCCGTTTGACAAAACCTTGCGTTGCAGGCGGGCTTTTGATTCTTCAAGGTCATTTTTAACATCCGTTGTGTCAATCTCTTGCTTAAGCGCTGCGAGGGTATATAACCAGGCTTTCTGGTAACCCGTTACAGATTGTTGTTGCGCGGCGCGTCCGGCTTTTTCCTCAAATATTTTCGCTTGGGTATAACTTTTTTTGAAATTCGAAATCTTTATATTATCTAGCGCATTTATCCAGCCCCATATAAGTGACCCGATAATAAATATCATTGCAAGACCTAAAAGCCCTACCTGTTGATTGCGTTTATGTTTTCTTTTTAAAATATCACGGCGTTCAATTTTATCCCGACTTATACCATAAATTTTTGCGAGGATGGAGTACCATGCGCCCCGCAAAATATCTTTTGTAAATGAGTTCTTACGCCAGTCTATACCTTCAAAGCTGACCGCCAATGGCATTTCCAACGCTTCGACGAGTGCTTCCGGGAAAGCTTTGAGATGTTCATTTTTGGGGGTCGCTTCATTGTTTGGAATTCCGTCGATTAAGATCGGCAATATATTAACTGCCTTATGTCTAATAACAAATTTCTTAATTTCATCATTTACGAATTTGCTTTGGCGGGATTTTGGAGAGCAAATAACTATCAGCTTGTTTGATTTCGCTAATTTGTTATCTATCGTCTTATAATAATCTCCGCCACCTTCCAGATCTTCAGAATCAAGAAATATATTTAATTTCTTTAATTTCTTGTTATCAATTTCCGGTGGATCAAAATCTTCCAATTCCTTCGCTAACTTTTTCGCAAAATCAGAATCATGCCTGCTGTAGCTAATAAATGCGTCAAACTGTTCTTTTATGACAATTTCTTCTGACATATGCCCTCCGAATGAAAATAAATGAATTTTGATATGATACGTTAACTGTCTATAGTCGAATTTCTAAACTCGTTAAAATCTTATGGCTTTTACATTATTGTCTGGAATCTGTGTCCAACTAAAACATCGCTATACTACTGTTACCTTGTTTTTAGAGAATTTTGTAATATAGAATTGCCTCGCCAATCATTGGATCAGATAGTTTGTTAAGAAATTTAAATTGAAGAATTGTTGGCTAAATAATGAGTCAAATTAACATTAATACAACTGATAAACAAACTATTTCCGGCATATTATTTTTTTGATAGACCGGGTAGAATACATATATTCTATGGTTCAGGAACTTTCATTTTGCTTGAACAGTAGACCAAAAAATTGATTTGGGTGGTTAATATGATTTATCAAAAGTGGTTTTCTCAAAGTGGATCAATTGTTCTTTTAAGTTTAATAATATTTGGGTGCAACATGAGTAAAGAAGACAAAATGGAAAAGCAAATGGATTTGAATAACTCTAATTACCAAAAAGCAACTTTTGCTGGCGGCTGTTTCTGGTGTATGGAACCGCCCTACGATGGGTTGGAGGGAATCATTTCCACAACCGTTGGCTACACCGGCGGGGAAAAGCCAAATCCAACCTATGAAGAAGTCTGCACGGGCAAAACCGGGCATGCCGAAACCGTGCAAATTGTTTTCGATTCAACCAAAATCAGTTATTGGGAATTGCTGCAGGTGTTCTGGCGGAATATTAATCCCACTGATCCCTATGGGCAATTTGCCGACAAGGGTTCGCAATACCGGACAGCCATTTTTTACCACGACGAGAAACAAAAAGAATTGGCGGAAAAATCCAAAAAAGAATTGGAAGCCTCCGGCAAATTCGATAATCCAATTGTAACCGAGATCGTTCCTGCTCCAGAATTCTATGCCGCGGAAGATTACCACCAGGAATTTTACAAAAATCATCCTCTGCGATATAACAGCTATAAAATGGGCTCAGGCAGAGCGGGTTATTTGAAGAAGGTGTGGGGGGATGAGAAGGACTGAAAGTAAAAAGGCAAAAGGCAAAGGTAAAAACTTCAAGGCAGACGTTCTTTTCACTTTTTCCTTTTGACTTTTCACTTATTGTTCTCCTCAACTTTTGGTCGCATCATCGAGAATATTTTTCCGAGGGTCGCATATTCCGTCCCGCCCAGACGGGCTACCGGCTTAAGCAAGTTCGGATCTACCGATCCGTTTTCCAGCAGCAAATCCTGTCGTACGTGAAAGCAGACAATATGTCCCAGAACCATGGTCGAGACAGTTCCTTTCACCGGTATGATTTGGGTTGCTTTTACCTCCATGGCAACCGGGGCGTCCTTTACACGCGGCGGTTTAACCAGAATGGATGGAATTCTCTCTAACCCTGTTTGTTCGAATTCACTCGCACCATAAGGCCAGTCGCCGGAGGTATGCACCATCTTTTCACTGAGTGTCTCATCGGCAATGTGAACCACAAATTCCTTCGTTTCAGTTATGTTGCGGAGGGTGTCTTTAATGTTTCCCTTTCTTTCTCCAATAGAAATCATTATGGTTGGGGGCGCATTTCCAACCGCATTAAAAAATGAATATGGCGCCAAATTCATTGAGCCATCCAAACCCATTGACGAAACCCATGCAATAGGTCGTGGAACGACAATGCTGGTCAGCAATCGATAACCCTCCCGGGCGTCTAGTGTTTTTGTTTTAAATGATTTGATAGTGTTCATGTTAATTCCTTTGTGGAGTACATTAATAATTGTTATGTCTTATTGTATTGTTGTCCTCTCAAAATTCGAAATCCTGATTCCGAAATGCTAAACAATGACAAAATATTAAGATTCAAAATCCAAAATGAAAAGCCAGATGCAATCGTTTCGGAAATTTCGGTTTTGGATTTGTTTAGGATTTCGATATTCGGAATTCGAACTTATTTCTACTATAGTCTCAGTTCTTATTCTACATAATAGTTCTCGTCAAGTTTTTCACCTGCTCAATTTCATCCTGATTAATAGTATGCCCCATATTGGGATAAAGTTGAAGGTTAACCTTTCCATTTAATTTTTGAAAAACTTCAGCGGTTTCTTTCAGTCTTTCTTTTGGGATATGGGGATCGATGTCGCTGCAGCCTAAAAACACCGGCGTGCCATTTAATGAGCCGGCATAATCTCGCGGCGTTCCATCCGGTCCGATCAATCCGCCGCTGAGTCCAATAACGGCTCCGTACCGTTTCGCATTTCGCGCAGCATATTCAGTCGCCAGACAGGCGCCCTGTGAGAATCCGAGCAAGAATATTTTTTCAGCGGGAATTCCCTTTGATTCTAAATTCTGAAAAATATTTGCAATTACCTGAAGACCCGCTGAAATCCCCGGTTCATTATCTTCCATTGGCGCCATGAAACTGTAAGGATACCAGGTGTAATTTGCCGCTTGAGGCGCAAGATAAATAAACCTGGACTGATTTAGCTCGTCAGACAGCAAAAGAATATTTTCTGCCGTAGCGCCGCGCCCGTGGATCATGATCATGGCGGCCGAGGCGTTTTCAAATCTTTCACCCGCTGCAAATAGGGATTGCTTCTGATGTGGGTTTTTAAGCGCGCTAGTTTTTATGATACCCATTATATTTCTCCGCTATGCTTGGAATTTTTATGGGTGGCAAATTTTTTTCAATAACCTCTCGGTTCTTTTCCAGCCAGGGGGGCAGTACCAATTTGTTGCCAAGTTGATCTTCGCGTTCATCCACCGCAAAGCCGGGTCCGTCGGTGGCAAGTTCAAACAGAACGCCGCCGCGCTCTCGGAAATAAACTGATTGAAAATAGAAGCGGTTAATTATCGGTGTTACCTGGAACCCCAAGCCTGCAATTTCCTGCCGCCACTTTTCCTGCTCTTCCACGTTGGGTACACGCCAGGCGATATGGTGAACGGAACCAACTGCCACGTGTCCAAAAGGCGGATCAGGAAGCTCGATCAAATCGACCGTGGCAGCGGAACTGCCTGAATCAGCTTTAAAACGGTATCTATTGCCCTCCGAACCGATATACTTAAATCCGAACACGTCCCGGATCAGATTTTCCGTGGGAGTCTTATCTTTCAAACAGATGGTTGCACCATAAAAACCCTGAATGGCGTATTCGGGGGGGACAATACTATTTTTCCACACTTCAAAATCACGGATATTGGGATTGGTGACCAGCTCCAGTTCCAACCCATCCGGATCTCTCAGAGAGATGAGGGCTTCATCGAACCGCCTGGTTGGGCCTGAAAAATCAATTGCCAGTTCGGCAAACCGCTCCATCCAATAATCCACTGAATTTTCTGGGATAGAAAAGGGGATTGCTGTTACTTGCCCCACGCCGCGCTTACCTCTTCTGGCACTTGGCCAGGGGAAGAATGTCATCACGCTGCCGGCGCGACCAATGGAATCTCCATAATAAAGATGATAGGTAAACGGATCATCCTGGTTGACGGTCTGCTTAATGAATCGCATCCCCAGCACACCGGAATAAAAATCAATGTTAGGTTGCGGGTCACCCGAAATGGCAGTGATGTGATGAACGCCTTCAATTTTATTTATCATGATATTATTCCTCGATTATTATTATCCTAAATCCTAAATATCAAAATCCGAAATCCGAAACAACTTCAAATCACTAAAATCCAAAACTCAAAGAAAGAATAAATAGACATTTCGAAAATTTGTGCTTTGAATTTGTTTTGAATTTAGAGATTCGAAATTCGTATTTGATTCAACCTAAAATCCTTAATTCAAAATCTTCTCAGCCTTCTTTTTCCTGCAATCCCAATTTGCGGCATAACCTGCCTAATTCTTCCTGTTCTTCTTTATTCAGGATATTCATTTCTTTAACAATTCCATCCACATGCCTCGGGAAAATTTCATAGATCATTTTTTCACCCTTTTTGGTTAACCGAATATTCACGTACCTTCGGTCTTTTCCTTCGCGATCTCTTTTGACCAGTCCGCGCTTTTCCAAATTATCAATGATCATTACAACATTCCCGCCGGTTTTGAGCATCTTGCTGCCCAGGTCACGCTGGCATTGCGGACCAAGGTGCTGCAGGATTTCCATAACTGCAAACTGGCTGGAGCTTATGCCATAATCGGCTAAATGGCGGTGGACCCTCGCATTGAGCGATTCACTTGCCCGCATTAACTTAATGTAAGCATTTAGTGCGTTGACTTCCTTTTCGGTACCTTTGTAATGCGTTCCCATATTGATTCTTAATTAAATAGTTTAATGTTAAACTATTATTATGGGGCTGAGTTCCCGATTGGCAAAATAAATGGAATGAAATTAATTAATGATCCTTATAGCGGTTGGTAATGGGGAAGCGCCGGTCTTTGCCAAAAGCCCGATGAGTAATTTTGATGCCCGGAGCCCCTTGTCTCCTCTTGTATTCGTTACCATCAACCAACTGAATGGTCTTTTTAACATCGTCGGGCTTAAATCCCTGGCTGACTATCTCTTCATAGGATCGGTCCTCTTCAACATAGGCTTTCAGAATCGGATCCAAAACTTCGTATGGAGGCAATGAATCAGAATCTTTTTGATTGTGTTTTAGCTCCGCCGATGGCTCTTTTGTCAATATCGATTTGGGGATGATTTCCTTGCCGCTGATCTCATTACGGAAACCACACAATTCATAAACCAGTTGTTTCCCCACATCTTTGATGACCGAGAAACCACCTACCATATCGCCGTACAATGTGCAGTATCCGACACTCACTTCACTTTTGTTGCCGGTTGCCAGCACTAACCAACCAAATTTGTTGGATAATGCCATTAGTAGATTCCCGCGAATTCGGGCTTGCAGATTTTCTTCGGTGGTATCCTTCCGTTCCTTTTCAAAAATGGGATTCAATTCCTGCAGATAAATATTTAGAATTTTATCAATCCAGACTTCATGAAGAGTGATTTTAAGATTTTCGGCAAGCTGATGCGCATCCTTTATACTTTGTCTGCTGGTGAACTCGCTGGGCATGATAATTCCTATCACATTCTTGTTGCAAAGGGCGTCTACTGCAATTGCGGCAACCAAAGCTGAGTCGATTCCCCCGGAAAGGCCTAAGACGACTTTTTCAAAATGGTTTTTGTTCACATAATCTTTTAGCCCTAATTTCAGCGCCTCATATATTTCTTCATTGCTGTTTTGAGATTTAAAAATTTCCTGCTTAATTGATGGTTTTCTCTTATTTGGCGTTGTTTTAGATAATTGGACTAATTGAACAACCTTTTCTTTTGGAACAAACAACTTTTCCTTTCTTCGCCTTGGATCATGCAACCTCCGGGTAAAAACATTATCAGGATGTAAATCAGCCAACAGTAAATGCTCCTGAAACGCAGGGGATTTCGCAATCAAAGCGCCGTCTTCAGAAATGATAACGCTGTTCCCGTCGAAAATCAGTTCATCCTGCCCGCCGACCGTGCCCACGTAAGCTACGATAACGGTATTATCAAGTGCTCTTTGTTTTAGCATTTGAAAGCGCTGTCGGGTTTTGCCAATGGAAAAAGGGGATGCGGAAAGATTGATAAGGATTTCTGCATTGCCGTAGAGCGCCTGGTCACGTGGCGCCCCATAAGGATACCAGATGTCCTCGCAGATATTAATGCCAATATTGATGTCATTTAAAACATAAACCGGCGTCTCTTTTCCGTTTTGAAAATAACGGTCTTCATCAAATACTCCGTAATTGGGCAAGAAATGCTTATGGTAGATTCCGGCAAGTTTTTGATTATTCAGAATTGCTGCCGCATTAAAGATATCATCCTGTTTATCAACAAAGCCTAAAATGATTGTGATGTCTTTGCTATGGGGAATGAGCTTGTTCAGGTAGTCCAGGTTGTCTTCTATAAAACCGGGTTTCAATAACAGATCTTCCGGTGGATATCCGGTGAGGGTTAGTTCTGGGAATGCAATAATTTCCGCCCCCTTGTTTACGGCCGTTCCAACGTATTCCACGATTTTTCGGAAATTCCCTTTTATATCGCCAACGGTTGAATTTATTTGCGCTAGTGCCACCCTGATTGATCGCATGGATTTCGCCTCAAATCTTATTGGTTTTACAGAAGTTAGTTAAAAATAACAAATATTTGCTGAAAAACAAAAATCTTCATGGAAGAGGGTCTGCGTTCGCATCTCTTTGGGAAAAAGAAAAAAAGGGACTTGGTTTTAGTGATGAGAAAAACTAAATTTTTAGACTATTTTGGGGCCCATAGCTCAGTTGGTTAGAGCAGTCGACTCATAATCGACTGGTCCCAGGTTCGAGTCCTGGTGGGCCCACAAATAAAAGAGGAGAATTGTTTTGCAATATGATTTGAAAATCAGATTCAGAACACATAGAAGTTAAAACATTTAAAAGTGTCCGCCGATTGACGGACACTTTTTTTTTGACATCGGTACACTTGTCAGGAGGATAAATTTTGAAAGAGGTTGTAAATAACTTAATTAAGTTGCAGGATATCGACCACCGGCTAAATGAGCTAAAGATGCAGAAAGGTGATTTGCCACAATTAATCGAGACTGTCGGAGAAGACATAGAAGAGAAAAAATCGGAATCTGAGCGGTTAAAGGAACAAAGAGAAAGGATGCAGAGCGACAGGAAACTATACGAAAAGGAGATTGAGGCAAGCAAAGCGCTATTTAAAAAATACGAGAATCAACTTTATCAGGTTAAGACCAATAAAGAATACGATGCTATCTCCCTGGAGATGGATACCAAAAAAATGGAAATTGAAGGACTGGAAGAAAAGATTCTGAAAACGATGGAAGATGATCAGGAGACTGAGAAAGAAGTGCAGACCTTGTCCGAGGAGATTTCAACCTTAGAATCTCAGTACAAAGAATATGAAAAGGAATTGGAAGAGATTTCCCAAATCACCGAAAAAGAAGAAAACAAATTATCAAAAGAACGCGAGAAAATTTCCAAGAACATTGAACCGCGTTTGTTCAAGCAGTATGAACGCATTGCCAAGGCGAAAGAAGGAATTGCCGTAGCTCCAATCAAAAAATCCTCATGCGGTGGATGTTTCTCTGCCATTCCCCCGCAGAAAATCGTGGAAATCAGGGAGTTGAACCGATTGCATACCTGCGAATACTGCGGCAGAATTTTAGTTTGGACGGGATAAACAAATCTTTTAAAGCGTAAACATAAATAGAGTATCTTGAACAGATCAGGCGATCGCTCTCTGCCATATTTGGTGAGGAGAGGAAAGTCCGAACTTCACACAGCAAGGTGCCTGAAGAGAATTCAGGGCTCGTGGCCGGCAACTGTCATGAGACGGAAGGTGTCACAGAAACTATACCGTCCCGACTTGTCGGGATAAGGGTGAAACGGCGGGGTAAGAGCCCACCAGTCCTGATGGCGACACGGGAGCTGGATAAACCCCACCTGAAGCAAGGTCAAATAGAGAAGGAATTCCCGCAAGGGAATGCGAGTTAGCTGGACTCGCTTGACTTCCGGGTAGACCGCTGAGATAAATGATCGCTGTTCTCCCGATCAGTCGGGAGGATACAGAATTCGGCTTATCGATCTGTTCAAGATATTTTGTTATTGCATCCAATTCCCGATAGTCTTTTTCTTCCCTTTAATATGTCATTAGAAATTCTTAGACTATTGAAAAGGTAACTCAAATGCAACCAACAATTATTACCTGGATAATTATCATCTTCGGATTCATTACCTGTATACCACTTTTTTATGCTCAACTCGTATTGCTCATGCAACCAAATAGTGAGAAAGCTAAGGATCTTATGATTGGAAAGGGAGAGAACTGGAGGGACAAAACCCACTTCCGCTCCGCATTAGGTGCAGCTTGGGCTGATTGGGTAGTGGAGTTTCCTCTGCTGATTTCAGGGACAATCGGCATCCTTTTCGGTTACGCATGGGGTTATATGCTTTATGGAGCAGCGGGCGCCATACAGGTTTACATTAATACTATTCTATGGTTCCAGGAAAAGGAATATGTCCATCCCTCCTATGGACCGCTAGTTTACTATACTTATTATTGGGGCAACTTTATGTATTGGGGAACGGCTTCGGTCATTTATGTTTTACTTCGTCTGAATGGTATCAATATTTAAGAGATCCACAAAATAAATAGTCATAAATTGATGAGGATAAAGTAATGGATCAAATTTTTCCCTATGCAAACATCATAGTTGGTGTATTAGTTATCATCATTGGCTTCATTTTTCACTGGATTGGTCAACTTATCTCTTTATTAGATTGGGATTATGCTACAAAAATAGGTCTCCAAGAAAAAGGTCTGCCGCCTGAGTATAAAACTTACGAGCATGGTATTGCGGTAGCCGATGTTGCCATCGGATGGATTTACGGTATTGCCGGTGCCGGACTTATTTTTAACACTCATTGGGGACACCAACTGGTATGGATTCCCGGAGTGGTATTACTCTATCACAGCATTAGTTTCTGGTTTTGGACCGGAAATCAAAAAAAGTCCGGGCACCAACTCAGACCTGACTCTTTGAGAGTCGTATGGTTTGTAGCCAACTTAGTAACGGGTGTTCTGGCGATTTTGGTCGCCTGGAATGCGGGTTAACATTAATATTTAAATGGAACATGAAATGAAGCCTTTAGATGTGGCTCTCAAATATATGGAAATATTCTTCGGCGGAAAAAATATGGAGGACTTACGTTCTTTATTAACAGACGACTGTAAATTTGAGGGACCGTTCTACCAATTTGAAACTGCGGCAGATTATGTTCGATCGTTAAGAGAAGATCCACCTCAAGATTTCAAATATGAAATCCTGCAGAGGTTTGAAAATGAATCCAGTGTTTGTCTGGTGTACCAATTCTCCAAACCGGGAATCTCCACTCCTATGGTGCAAGTATTTGAATTTCGGGAAAATAAAATTTGTAAGATTTTGCTAATATTTGATTCAGGAGTATTTTCATAGGGGATTAACAAATAGCTGATCATCCGTCAAAAGCAGAATTGCGGAAAGCCTTGAGTGCGGCCGGTTCCGCTCATCACGAGTTTGAGCAAAATTTTTTGAAAGGGAACAGGGATGAATATTGGGCGGGATGGTACGCCGCTTATGTTCTCGGACGATTGGGAGAATTTACTACGCCGACACAACTAACGAAATGGCTGGAGGAAGCTCAGGGTGAAGGGGAATGGGATGATTTTGCTGCGGATTATGTGATCGAGAAATTAGTTAATCTGTGATTACTTAATTGGTTTATTCCACAACCAACTCAAAATCCACCGTGTTATGCTCGCGGTTTACTTTGGTTACTTTTACTTTTGCCTCATCGCCTAAACGGTACACCCTGCCCAAATCTTTACCAATCAGAGAGTAGGTTTTTTCTTCGTAGATATAAAAATCATCCGCCATATTATCAATGTGCACCAATCCTTCAATCAACTGCGGGGTAATTTCCACAAACAATCCGTAGGAGGTAACGCCGGAAATCAAGCCCTCAAACTCCTCGCCCTGATGCTGCTCAATCCATTCCACCTGTTTCACTTTCACACTTTCCCGCTCCGCTTCCAATGCCAGCCGCTCCCGTTCGGAGGATATCTTGCAGACCTTTTTTAAAATATTCTCCAGCTCACTCTCGCGCTTTTTGCTGATGGGCTGTTCATATTCTTTCAGCAGGCGGTGCACCATTAGATCGGGATAGCGGCGGATAGGGGAGGTAAAGTGAGTGTAAAAATCAAAAGCTAATCCAAAATGTCCCACGTTTTTCTCCGAGTAGGAGGCTTTCATCATGGTGCGCAGGGCTACTTCCTTCACCAGAATTTCATCCTTGCTGCCCTCGATGTGATTCAGAATCTCCTGAAAATCGCCCGGAGAGAGATTTTTCTTTATCTGGATTTTGTAGCCCAATGCTTTCAAAAAAGTGTCAAAGTTTTGAATCTTGTCTTTGTCCGGTTTCTCATGCACTCGGTAAATAAATGGATAGGGTTTCCCATTATGCTGCTTTTTTTGCACGTGAATAGTCACGGTCTGGTTTGCCAGCAGCATAAACTCCTCAATCATCTCCATGCTTTGCAGCCGCTTCACCGGGATGATCTCAACCGGCTTGCCTTTCTCATCCAGCTTGAAGCGCACTTCAGGAGTATCAAAGTCGATGCTGCCCTTTGCAAAACGGTTTTTGCGCAAATTACGGCTGAGGCTGTGCATTTCTTTCAGAAGTTTAGAATACTCATCAGCAGAATTTTTATCATCAATAATTCCCTGAACTTCCTCATAATTAAAACGCCGTTTGTTGGTGATGATTGAGGGCTGTAAATGATAATTCACAACTTGGCCTTGGGGAGTTAATTCCATTATACAACTGAAAGTCAGACGCTGCCGGTCAGGCTGTAAACTGCACAGCCCATTGGATAGGTGCTCAGGCAGCATGGGAATTACACGGTCAACCAAATAAATGCTGGTTCCCCGCTCCAATCCCTCCTGATCGATCCGTGAGCCTTGCTGCACAAAATGACTGACGTCGGCAATATGAACGCCCAATTGATAATTGCCGTTTTCCAACTTAGTTAATGATACTGCATCATCAAAATCTTTGGCATCCTCCGGATCGATAGTTATTGTTATCCACTGCCGCAGATCCAGCCGATCCTTCAATAAATTCTCAACTCCGTCCAATTGAATCTTCGAGGCTTCTTGCTCAATCTGTTTATCAAATTTGAGCGGCAAGCCGAATCCTTTCACGACTGATGAAATATCCACTCCCGGTTCATCGGGATAGCCCAGAATCTCCATCACGCTCCCCTCAGGATTCAATTGATTACCTTCCCATTTATCCAGCTTCACTACAACTTTTTGTCCGTTTTTCGCTTCCATGGAATTCGCGTCGGCAACATAGAAATCGCGGTATATCTTGGGATCATCCGGAGTTACGAAGCCATAATATTCGCTTTTGTGATAAGTGCCCACGAAGGTTTTCCGGCTGCGGGAAAGCACTTTTACTACATGCCCTTCCTTGTTCCGGCCCTTGGAAAAGGCATACAATTGAACTTCCACCTGGTCCTGATCCAGCGCGGTGTTCAAATTTTGAGCGGCAATAAAAATATCTTCGCCATTTCGTTCATCGGTAACAAACGCAAAACCCTTGCGGGTCATTTGTATCGTTCCCTGCACTTTTTTAAGCGCTGCTCCCCCGCCTATCTGGAACTTGCCGCCCTTGAGCGATGTAATTTGGTGGGAACGCGCGAGGTCTTTCAGGGCATCCCGGTAGAGTTGATAATTGGATTTTTTAACCCGCAATGCTTTTGAAATTTCTTTGCGTGAAAAAGACTTGCCTTTTCGATTTCTGAGAAAATTAACAATCTCTTTCTTGAAGTTATTATTTGCTTTTGATTTTCCGTTTCGTGCCACAGTTAATTGTTCCTTTCCAATTTGAGAATGCGGTCGATCTGGTTATAGTCTTTTTTGAATTGCACCTTAAAATTAGCTTTTGAAAAAAGCTCCTCTAATCGGGCTACCTGATCATAGCCAATTTCCATAAATATTTTGCCATTCTTGTTAAGTAATCTAGGAATCACATTCACAAATTTTTTGTAAAATTCTAATCCATCCTCCCCGGCAAATAGAGCGTCTTTGGGCTCAAATTCCAAAACCTCCGGCTCCAATTTATCAATATCACGCAAAGCCACATAGGGTGGGTTTGAAACCACAATATCAAATTTTGTCAGCAAGGATGGGGTATCTTTAAAAATATCACCTTCGATGAATTGAACGCCCACTTTGTTCATATCAGCATTTGCCCTGGCGACCTGCAGCGCTGCGGCGCTCATTTCGATTGCCCAGATGCTACAATCGGGAAGCAGTCTAGCCAGGGAGACGGCAATGCAGCCGCTTCCGGTGCCGACATCCAAAATTTTTGGCGACTTATTTTGCGAAGCCTTGACGGCTTCCAAGACCGCATCAACGATTAACTCGGTTTCCGGTCGGGGCACGATGACATCGGAGCTGACTTTGAAAGTGAATCCGTAAAATTCGGTTTCTCCTAAAATATACTGCACCGGCTCCCGCTTTACCCGCCTTTTTACGTAATCCCGATAACGGTCGCGCTCTTTCGCAGAGAGTATTCGCTCAAACTGCAGGTAGAGATCGATGCGCTTCATATTCAACACTTTTGCCAGAAGCAGTTCAGCGCTGAGACGGGGTTCGGGAATTTTATTGGCACTAAAATGATTGATTGTCCAACTCAAAATTTTATCAACTGTCCAGAGGTCAGGCATTGACTTGCTGCAATTCCGATTCTTTCAATCGTTCTGCCTGATCGGCAAGTTTTACTTCATTGATCAATGTATCCAGATCGCCTTCCAAGATCTCTTCCAAGCGGTAGAGGGTCAGGTTAATGCGATGATCGGTCACCCTTCCCTGCGGATAATTATATGTCCTGATTTTGTCACTTCGGTCACCTTTGCGGATCATACTGCGTCTTTGGGAAGTAATTGCTTCCTGGCGCTTGCGCATTTCAAAATCATACAACCGCGCCTTCAGCACCTTCATCGCTTTGTTCTTATTCTTTAACTGAGATTTCTCATCCTGGCAGGATGCAGTTATTCCGGTCGGGAGGTGCACAATCCTTACTGCCGAGTCGGTGGTATTGACATGCTGTCCGCCATGGCCGGAAGCGCGAAAAACGTCAACCCGCAAATCGTTGGGATTGAGATCGATATCCTCTAAATCTTCAACTTCCGGCAACACAACCACCGAAGCCGCCGAAGTGTGAATTCGTCCCTGCGTTTCGGTCTCGGGAACTCGCTGCACCCGATGCACACCGCTTTCGTACTTCAATTGCCCGTAAGCGCCTTTTCCAGCAACCGAAACGATAATCTCCTTAAAGCCGCCACGCTCAGATGGATTGCTGCCCATTATTTCGATCTTCCAACCCTGTTCCTCACAATATTTGGAATACATCCGGTAAAGGTCGCCGGCAAATATTCCGGCTTCATCCCCGCCAGTACCAGCCCTAATTTCCAGAATGGCATTATTCTCGTCGTGAGGATCGGGTGGTATCAGCAGCATTTGAAGCTCCCTGGTCAGTTTTTCCTCTTCTTCAGTCAAGGTCTCTAATTCTTCTTCCGCTAATTGAGTTAATTCCTCATCATCGGAGCTTTCAATAATACTCCTGGAACCTTCAATTTGCGCCAGCACTTTTTTGTACTGCTGATATTTCTTAACCACTTCTTCCAGCTCAGCATACTCCCGGGCTAATTTTGAGTACTTAGAATGATCAGATGTGACTTGCTGGTCGGCCATCTGTTCCGAAATTGTCTGAAATCTCTTTTCTATTTTCTCTAATTTTTCAAGCATATGAATGCTCAATACAATTTTGGTTTATCAATGATAGTCAAGCTGCGGATTGTGATGAGACATCTGCTTCGCCAGCAGGTTGGGGCATTAAATGTTCGTACTCCTCATTTCGGGCAGCTTTTAATGCGATAATCGCCACTTCTAACATGGAATCGTCAGGTTCCTGTGTTGTGATCCGCTGTAATGCCAGTCCCGGAGCGATGAAAAATCTAACCACAGGGTGATCTGGATTTTTTGCCGACGCCTTGATGGCCTCATAGGATATCCCCGCAACAATCGGCACCAGAGGAATATGAGTTAACAATCGAATAAGCAGATTAATATTTCCGTGAAACATGATAATGAAAGAATCCAAAATGCTGAAAAATATCAGTGACACCAGCATTACCATAACCAAAAAACTGGTGCCGCAGCGGGGATGCAGCCTTCCCTGCGCTCTGGCATTATCAACATTCATGGGTAAAGCCGCTTCAAAAACAAAAATTGTTTTGTGTTCAGCCCCATGATAACGAAACAAACGTTTGATATCTTTCATCAACGAAATCAAATAGATATATACTAAAAATAAAATAATCCTGATTGACCCCGCAACAAGATTAAAAGCAAAGGCATCCTTTTCAATATTGAATAGTTTTGTTGTTACAAATAATGGAAACGCAAAGAACAAGCCGATTCCAATTGCCAGGGCAACTGTCACCGTCAGGAAGGTTGAAAGTGGGCTCATGCCTTCTTTCTTTTTGCTCTTCTTCTTGGATTTTTTTTCTTTCTTCTTTTGTTGATCGATTATTTCGGCATCCTTCATGGCAATATCTGCGGAAAAGTTCAAATGCCTGATACCCAATATCATTACTTCAATCAGTGTAACAGCCCCGCGGATAATCGGAATATTGAGCCATTTCCTTCGCTGGATCAGGGATTGATATTCCTGAATTTTCAATACCACTTCACCGCTCATTCTCCGAACTGCCGTTGCGATTCTGTCCGGGGAGCGCATCATCACTCCTTCAATAACCGCCTGTCCGCCAATAGGCATTATTTTTTCTTCCTGAAGATCCTGATTCTCTTTATTTTTGCTCATTCAGTTTTCCTTAATTTCAATCAATAAAAAACGGAATACCCCACTAACTTGAGTATTCCGTTGCAAAAGTTTTATGATCAAAAGCTAACGCCGATCCCCATACTTTTTCAGGAACTTCTCAACACGACCGGCTGAGTCAACCAATTTTTGTTTTCCGGTGAAAAATGGGTGGCAGGCCGAGCAAATTTCAACACGCATATCCCCAACAGTGGAACGGGTTTGAAATGTATTGCCGCATGCGCAGGTTACGGTTCCCATCTTGTATTCCGGATGAATACCTTTCTTCACTTCTCTTCCTCCTGGTTTCAAATATAAAAACTAAATAATATATGTATGCAAATATGCAAAAGCAAGCTAAGCAATTCTTTAATTGCTCATACTGTCCAAAAACTCATCGTTGTTTTTGGATCCGCGCATCTTGTCTAATAGAAATTCCATCGCCTCAATGGGATTCATTTCATTAAGGAATTTCCTCAATATCCAAACTCTGGACAATTCTTTCTTGGATAACAACAATTCTTCTTTACGGGTTCCGGAACGATTGATATCGATAGCCGGAAAGATTCTTCGATCTGCTAATCTTCGATCCAGGACAATTTCCATATTTCCGGTTCCTTTAAATTCTTCAAAAATAACTTCATCCATTCTGGAACCGGTTTCCACAAGTGCGGTTGCTATAATGGTTAAACTTCCGCCCTCTTCAATATTTCGTGCGGCGCCGAAAAATCGTTTCGGTCGTTGTAATGCATTGGAATCCACACCACCAGAAAGTATTTTACCGCTGTGCGGAACGACAGTATTATGCGCTCTGGCTAACCGGGTAATACTATCCAACAGAATAACCACTTCCTTTTTATACTCTACCAGTCGTTTGGCTTTTTCCAGCACCATATCAGCCACCTGAACGTGCCGTTCGGCAGGTTCGTCAAAGGTTGAAGATACAACCTCCGCTTTAACATGGCGTTCCATATCTGTTACTTCTTCAGGGCGTTCATCAATCAGCAATACAATTAAGATTATTTCAGGATGATTTTCAGTAATGGAATTGGCAATTTTCTGAAGGATCACCGTTTTACCGGCGCGGGGTGGAGAAACGATCAAGCCACGTTGCCCCATGCCAATTGGGGTAAGTAAGTTCATGATCCGCATGGTATTTTCTTTGGCGTTTACTTCGAGATCGATTCGATCAACGGGGTAGTAGGGCGTCAGGTTATCGAAAAGGACGTTGTCGCGTTTCTTTTCCGGGCTTTCAAAATTCACGGCTTCCACGCGCAGCAATGCGAAGAATCGCTCATTGTCTTTCGGGGGTCGGATTTGACCGGAGATGGTATCGCCGGTACGGAGATCAAATCTTTTTATTTGCGATGGGGATACGTAAATATCATCGGGTCCCGGTAAGTAATTGAATTTTGCCGATCGGAGAAATCCGTAGCCGTCAGGTAGAACTTCCAGAACGCCTTTGGAGAAGATTAAGCCTTCCTGGGCGGTCTGTTCCTCAAGTATTTTAAAGATCAGTTCCTGTTTTTTTAGTCCAGAAGTCGCTTGAATATTTAATTCGTGGGCTATCTGGTTTAACTCCGAAATCTTGAGCGTTTTTAGTGATTCTAAATCTAACATGATGTTAATACCTCGCAATTATGTTTTTTATTGTCATTAATTTGGAATCCACCGGTGGGTAATTATTATGGAAAACTTGAAGTCAAAGTCAGCACAGAGAATTTAAATTTATTATTTATAAAAATCAAGAAGTTTGATTTACCGTCACATCGGGAAGTTCCTGATACGCCATCCCCGCAAGGTAATGTGAACCGATGATTAGCCACAAATGATCGTTCCCGGTTGATTTAAAAATTTTCTCCTGAATCTCCTCGAAGGAATTAACAATAGTTGTCTTTACGCCATTATGTTCTAAAACATTTGACAATTTTGATGGATTTAGCGGTTTCCCCAATTTCAGATCAACGACATAGACTTCGTTTGAATAGTATGATAATAAGCCGCCAATTTTCTCAAAATCTTTATCATCCTGTAAAGCGGTAACTATTTTCAATCTCTCCTTTGGAAAATAGTCACTTAAAAAGGAAAGCGTTCGTTCAAATCCTGAAGCATTATGGGATACGTCAATTATTGCGAATGGTTCCCTTGTGATCAAATTTATTCTCCCCTTCCAGCAGACATTATTCAATCCATCCACAAAATTCTCTTTAGATATTTTTAGTTTATCCTTCAGCTTGAGAAGCGTTCCCACTGCTAAAATGGCATTTTCAATTTGATGGTGGCCAGGTAAATTCAAACAAAGATCTTTGAATGTGAGGTCGCTGATTTCCAAATCAACGGCTGTGCCCTCCAGGCTCATCGACGAGATTCTATATTCGCTTATGTCGTTAATGTTGGTCAATTCCGAATTTTGAGAAATGCATTTTTTTGTTAATACATCTAACACGTTGCTGTTTCTGTTGTTGGTAATACATGGAACGCTCGGTTTAATGATCCCTGCTTTTTCCAAAGCTATTTCCTCAAGGGTCTCCCCCAAATATTTTTGATGGTCCATGTCGACGCTGGTTATTACAGAGATTAACGGATTCACCACATTTGTTGAGTCGAGTCTCCCACCCAATCCAACCTCGATGATGGCGATATCGATTTTCTCTTTACTAAAATACCAGAAAGCCAGCGCTGTTGTTGCTTCGAAAAATGACGGAGTTATTTCCTCAATCAAGGGCTTCATCCTAATAGTAAAATCGATAACATCTTTTTCCGGGATGAGAGTCCGATTAATTCGGATTCTCTCCCGAAAATCAACCAGATGAGGGGAGGTATAAAGCCCAACCTTATAACCGGCCTTCATTAATATTGATTCGATCATTGCTGCGGTGGAACCTTTGCCATTGGTTCCTGCAATATGAATACACGGCCAATCCTTTTCGGGATTGTTCAAAGGCTTTAACAATGTATTAATATTATCAAGGGTTAATTTGATGCCGTGCCTTTGAAGCGCAAACAGATAATTAATGATCTGCGGATAATTGTTCATGAAAAGGGCGGTGTGAATGAATGTCTAAATAAGCCTTCCTATGATAAAACCCACTGCTATTCCAATAAGAAAAACTATGGTTAAGATACGATAATCAAGAACTGATTTTGAGTAACCCCGTTTAATTGCAACGATTGACAAGAAATACCCGATTGCGTTCAAAATCCAGAAAAAGGGCAGTGCTAGAACCTTTGCCAAAATGGGACCGACAACCGGGACGAGACCGATCAATCCGATTATTCCAATGAAAGCCTGTGAAATTAATCCAAAAATGAATACCAGGAAAGCGACTGCTTTCTTATCCAGCCCTAAGGCGATTCCTGCGACAGCGAATATAACAATACCCAGCCAAATTATCGCTCTGTTTCGATATTTGTAAAGATAATTCCATACGGAATTTAGAAAGGAATGAAGTTTTTTGAAAAAATCGCCAAGGAATTTCATCTCTGAATTTGTTGGCTGATCCTGCCGAACCTTCTTTCTCTCTTCATATACCAGACCAGGGCATCGTAAAATTCTTTCTTCCCGAAATCCGGCCATAGCGTTGAGGTTAAATATATTTCGGCATATGCCAGTTGCCAAAGCAAAAAATTACTAATTCGTTGCTCGCCGCTGGTTCGAATCAGCAAATCAGGATCCGGCAAATTCTTTGAATATAGAAAATCAGAGAAGATTTCCTCGTCAACATCTCCAAGGTATAATTCACCATCCCGGACTTTTTCAGCAATTTCCTTAACGGCCTTCATAATCTCGGATCGGCCGCCATAGCTTAAGGCAAGGTTTAATATCAAACCTGTGTTATGTTTAGTTTTCTCAATTCCCTCGACAACTTGTTCATAAACAAATTGGGGTAGATCATCCAAATCGCCAAGTGTCCGAATCTGCACATTCTTTTGATGCAATTCGTGAATTTCTTTCTTCAGGGTGCTTGCCAATAACTTCATTAGAGTTGATACTTCGTTAACGGGACGCTGCCAATTTTCCTTCGAGAAAGTATATAAGGTCAATACTCCAATTCCGAGTTCACCCGCTGCTTCCACGACTGCCCGCACAGATTTCACGCCGGCATGATGTCCTGCGACCCTTGGTAAACCTCGTTGAGTCGCCCAGCGACCATTCCCATCCATTATAACCGCTACATGATGTGGCAGCTCAGGATCTTGATTTAGCATTTTCTTTAAATGAGTTAAATTATTTAATGATTTTCCGTTATGCTGCATTATCCGGACCTCTTTGGTTTTTCTAAAAATTTCAAAATCGTTAAATTTAATGAATCAACCATAATCTTAAAGAAGAAAAATATTTATTTTGATTTATACCCCGATCGGTTTTAACCACGAAAAAGGCAGTGATAAATCCTTGTTTTCAGCCACTATGGCTTCGGCTGCATTTCTGAGCACTCCTTCCAGGGCTTTTAAATAATCGATAAAGCTCTCACGACCGCCTTCGGTAAGTGATATTTCCGTGCGTGGTTTTGAATTTGCGGAAGATTTATTTATTGCCACAACACCGGCATCTTCCAGCATTTTTAGGTGACTGCTTAAGTTACCATCGGTTAGTTCACATTCCTCTTTAAGCTGGCTAAAAGAAAGGGGATCGATGGAGCGACAAAGCGCAGACATAATCGCTAATCGGCTGGGCTCATGGAAAATCTTATTCAAACCTAAATACAAATTATTTTGTTTGATGGACATGACCGTTCTCCTTTACTCTTAAGAAATCTGCTGCAAAACTTCTTAGGGATAAAATGGAAGCATCTCCTAAATGCAGTACAATGCCGCCGGCCCATTCACCAATAAAAAAGACAATTCCAACCGGCCAGGGATTTGTAAATGGGATCTCAGGGGTTAATAAGAAAATCACCCCGCAGGCAATATAAAACACACCAACCATCCAGATTTTTTTGGGCAAGACGTGTCGGGTGGAAAGATTGGCAAGGCCGAAGATTGACATCCAGGTACCAAACAGAAACCGGTGTTCCTCTGCGGCTACCATGGCTAATGTAAGTATGGTACCCACAAACAGGGGAGGCAATGCATCCATTAATGGCTTAAGCCGACGGATGTTTCTCTGGACTTTCGGATCAAAAAGAAACCAATGAACCAAGACCCCAAAATTCAATAATAAACCGATTAAGAAAATGACTCCCCACCCTGCGATATGCGCAGTAACTTTTTCCGGAAAACTTGGCAGCGACATGGTGAATGCCGCTAACAGGGCCAACGTCCCGCAAATAGCCCTTGCCCGGCCGGAATATCCTTTAAACCGCTGCTTTTCGATAATGGCATGTTGTAACTCACGGACCTGAATGATCGCATGTTGAATTTGATTAGAAATCATTAATACCTCCGAAAAAAAATCAGCGTAAAATAAGCATTCATATTATACTTTGCAACACAAAGTATTCCTAATGGTATTTAACATTCGTGTTTTGCCGCAAATTCTTTAATTTAAAATATTAAAAAAGACCTAATCATAATGACCTTGAATATTTTAGCCGCTCCGGCTATATTCCATACAAAATGACTGAATTAGTTTAATAAAGGCAATTTTTCACATTTTTGATCTTAATGTTAAGTTCTGCCGGAATTAAGAAGATTTGTCTGTTTTCTTTTTTTCTGATGTGCTCAAAGCTTTTTTTTGTGCAATCGTTCGCTCAGTCCGCTGAAGAGTGGGTCGAACAAATGTTCGAATCACATATCACAACTGACCTTTTGCCTGAATTTGATGATAGTTATGGCGTTGTTTTCCGAGATTTGAATAATGACCAGTTGGCTGATTTATATGTCGTTAGATTTCGCAACTTGAACCGCTTGTTTATTAATCAGGGAGCCGGAAAATCATTCCGAGACCTGACAATTGAATCGGGTTTGGGAGGCAATTTAATGCCTCGCGGAAAGCAAAATTTGGAACTGGGCGCCTCAGCGGCAGATTGCGATAACAATGGCTGGCCGGATGTTCTAATAACGGGCTGGGGCGTGGCATCCTGCTTATTCTATCAGAACAAGAACCTGCAATTCGAGGCCAAGTTATTAAACTCCATCCTGAAATTTCCCATAGATGCGAATGCGGGGCTATGGTCGGATGTTAATAAGGATGGCAACCTAGATTTGTTACTAACCGATGAACATAATTTTAATCACGTGCTTCTTAACAGCGGGTCCGGGGAGTTCTTGGCAGCTGGGAACAATTTCGGTATCGACAGCAGTCAGGCCACAAGCCAGGGTGCGGCTTTTGCCGACGTTGACGGAGATGGTCATCTGGACCTTTACGTCTGTAATTGGTTCGCCCCGGACATGTTTTACAAGAACATAAATGGAAGACAATTTCAAAAAGTGGAAATTCCGATAAGCCATTTAACTGGTTCGTTAAATAGTAATGGCGCCACTTTTGGCGACATTGATAACGACGGTGATTTGGATTTACTCGTTACCGACCGCGATGGCAATTCACGCCTCTATCGAAACGATATCCACCCAGGTGACACATTATGGCATTTTTCGGATATCACCCAGGAATCGGGAATCGATAATTCGCTTCCGGCTTATGGAAGCATTATTGCGGATTTGAATAATGACGGTTGGCAGGATATCTTTTTTACCAACATAGGACCGAACCTCCTCTATATAGGTAAAGGAGATGGAAAGTTTTATTTGGCATATAAAGAGCCTTTTCCTTTTATTTCCATGAAGAAGAAATACAGCACCGGTTCTGCAGTGGCGGATTTTGATAACGACGGTGATCTTGATTTATTTGTCGCAAACAAAGATACCCATTCTGTCTTCTATAAGAACCCATTAAATAACCATAACTACCTTCGATTCAAGCTGCGCGGAGTCACTAGTAATTGGGATGCAATCGGAAGCAAAATCTGGCTCTATGAGCAAATAAACAAGGATTCTTTGTTATTGCGAGGCTATCGCGAAATATCAGGCGGATCGAGTTATCTCTCTTTCAGCGAGCCCGTTGCTCATTTTGGAGTCAGAACAAATGCTTTATACCAGGCAGTGGTAGAGTTTCCCTCCGGCAAAAGAATTGTTAAAAAAAATCTAAACGGAGGCAACATTTATTTTATTGAAGAATTAGGCGGATTTCAAAAGACACTCATTCTCACTTACCGCTGGATGGCATTCACCAGCGCAAGCGAAGATTTTTGGACGAATGTTTCCCTGTTTTTTTTGATGGTCGCCGTAGTCATCGGATTTATTTACTTTTCAATTATCCGCTACGGGTGGAAAAATAAACAAACCGCGTTGTTTTCGATTACCATACTAGTGGTCTTGTATCTATTATTCGTCGTCCAGTCCGGGGAAGATTTTTTAATCATAATTCTATACCAGCTTAGCGCCCTGTTAATTTTGATAATGATCTCGGGAGTTTTTATGGAAAAAATTCGCCGGCTGGAGATGCAGAGATCAGGCGCACGAGAGCTTATCCGCAATTTTACCCGGCAGCTTATTTTCATAAAAAATAACAAAGAGCTGTACAACCAGCTGGTTAAGACAATTCATAAGGCGATGAATGCCCGCTTTTGCTTATTAATGGGAATAAGGGGTTCGGAAATATATACTGAAACATATTCCGGGAAAATTCCAGCCGAAATTGACAAATTGAAGTTAAAGGATGATTTGAGAGAGCGGTTGCTTCAACATCCCATAACAGAAGCAGATAACCTGGCGGATTCAATTCCCGCGCTGCATGTTGCCGAAATCCATCTCATAATTCCCTTAACCCGAAACGATAGATTGTATGCTTTTTTGCTGTTGGGAAGACCACAAGCCGGGAAAGAATATCTGTCGGATGATCTGAGCATGCTGCAGATTCTTGCCAACCAGGCTGCCATCGCAATTGAAAATAATATCTATATTGAAGAAGCCAAAGAGCTCATTAGAAAAGTAACCGAGGCGGAAGTCCAAAAAAAATACGTGAAAGAATTGGAAGAAAAAAATAAGAGCCTGCAAAATCTATATCGGACGCTTCAGCAAACCCAATCCCAGCTTATTCAAAGTGAAAAGATGGCAAGTCTGGGGCAACTGGTCGCCGGCGTTGCCCATGAGCTGAACAATCCTATTAGTTTTATTTATGCAAACATGAAGGAATTGGAAAGTTACATCACCGCAATTGAAGAAGTGTTGCAGGTGCTTTTGGCTAACCTGAACAATGCCGACCTGCAGGAGAAATTGCAAGACAAAGTCAGGCAATTGCAGCGAAGACATGATCTTCAATTTATCCAAGAGGATATTCATTCCTTAATTAATGAAAGCGCTGAAGGAGGACGACGGGTAAAAGAAGTGGTACAGAACTTACGAAATTTTTCACGCTTAGACGAAGGAGATGTCAAATCGGTTGATTTACATGAAGGATTAAATTCCACCTTGCTGCTTCTGAACAATGAAATTAAAAACCGGATCGAAGTCATCAAAGATTACGGAGAGCTTCCTAAAGTGGAATGCCATCCCGGCCACATAAACCAGGTATTCATGAATCTTCTCCTGAATGCTATTCAGGCGATAGAAGGAGAGGGAAAGATTTGGATTAGCACCAAAGCTGTGGATGGGGAGGTCGTAATCACTATTAAAGACAGCGGGAAGGGTATTCCTGAAGATATCAAAAATAAAGTCTTCGATCCTTTTTTTACTACCAAGCAGGTTGGAAAGGGCACCGGTCTTGGATTAAGCATCAGTTATAATATTATTAAAAATCATAACGGTGAAATTAATGTGGAAAGCGAGCAGGGGAAAGGGACCGCATTTCATATTAGATTACCTATAAAGATCTCGACCATCGAACCCGTCGGGAAGAAAAAGAAAGCTTAGAGCTAATGGGCGAACTTCTGAAAATATTAGCCGTGGATGACGAGCAGAGCAGCCTAAATGCCATTTATCGCACCCTCCGAAGAGAATATGATGTGATTCTCTCACTCAACGGGCAATCGGCTCTGGAAGTTTTAAAGGGTCAGAAGATCGCCGTCATTTTAGGCGATCAACGGATGCCGGAAATGACCGGCGTCGAATTCTTCAAAAAATCCTTAGGTGTTCAGCCGGGCGCCGTTCGAATTCTCATCACGGGCTATTCGGACATTGAAGCAATTATTCAAGCCATAAATGAAGGACAGATTTTTTATTATATCAATAAACCGTGGGAGCCGGATGATTTACGAATCATTATCAGTAGGGCTGCGGAACAATACCGTCTCGTTCAGGAGAATCAGCGGTTGATGAAGGAATTGGAAGCAGCAAACCAAAGGTTGGAGGCAGAAAATGTTTCTCTGCACGAGCAAGTGCAAAAGCAATATGTTTTTGATAACATTGTAGGACAAAGCGCAGCAATAGAGAATGTATTTAAGCTCATGCGAAAAGTTATTCCGACCGACACAACTGTCCTTTTGGTGGGAGAGACCGGTACAGGGAAAGAGTTAATTGCAAAGGCAATTCACTATAATGGCCCCCGAAGAGAAAAAATGTTCCTGGCCCAGAATTGTGCGGCGCTTCCGGATACTTTGTTGGAGAGCGAATTATTTGGTCACAATAGGGGCGCATTCACCGGTGCTGTCTCCGATAAAAAAGGACTGTTCGAGCTTGCCGATGAAGGAACGCTTTTTCTAGATGAAATCAATGATACTTCACCGGCTATGCAGCAGCGTTTGCTGCGGGTATTGCAGGAAGGAGAAATTCTTCCCTTGGGTTCTGAAAAAACCATCAAAGTGGACGTTCGCGTCATTTCCGCAACTAATGTGGATCTTCATAAATCCATTCAGGAGGGTAAATTCAGAGAGGATTTGTATTACCGGTTAAATGTGTTTCCGATTCGGATTCCCCCTTTGCGGGAAAGACCGGAGGATATCCCGGCGCTGGCTCAACATTTCATGGAAAGATATTCTTTAAAAATGGGCAAAAAAATTTCGGGTCTATCCGCCGATGCTGTATCATATTTAACAAATATGAATTTCCCCGGTAATGTTCGCGAGTTGGAAAATTTGATTGAAAGGTCAGTAACACTTGCAGAAGATAATTCTATAATAACCTTAGATCAGCTAACCCTTGAACCGTCTCATCACATTGCTGCTCCGCCAATCATTGCCAATCATTCTGGCACTTTAAAAGAAATGACTGAATCGCTGGAAAAATTTCATATCGCCGAAGCTCTTAAAAAGCATAATGGCAATATCAGCAAAACCGCGCGGGAGTTGGGGTTAAGTCGACTTGGGCTGCACAAGAAAATGCAGCGTTACACGATTGATTCGTCAACATATAAACAACGTTAACAGCAACAATGGTAACAAAGTTAACATTTCATCATATATGTAATCTTCTTCACCTTACCAAAAAAGCTCCTTAAGTCCCTTATCGTTATTGGTTTATAATCTCTGAAACTTTGCCGCTGTTCTTTTGGTATTATATTTGAGTGTTTCTTCTACGGAAACATGATAGAAGGAGAATCGACATGAAACGAATAAATTGGTTTTTGAGTATCGCACTTATCTCTATTCTGATGACATCCTTTAATGGATGCTATACCACGTTCAGTTCCGCAAAACAAGACACCGGATACACTCAGGATGAATACTATTATGATGAGTATGAATCCGATGGCTATGATGGGGAGCAAGTCTACGTTGATGAGGATCCTATCCGGTTTAACCCTGATAGAGTCGTGGTAACCAGATATCAATACGCTCCCCGCTACGTCAGGGAGTATTACTATTATGATGACGATCCTTACTACGATGCCTATTACGATCCTTATTATTATGACTCGGATCTCTATTTCAGCATTAACATTTCCTTTGGCAGACCCTACTGGCATCGTCCTTATTGGTGGCGACCGTATCACTCATGGTATATTTCATATAATCCTTATTGGTGGGATTATGGCTGGTACGATCCATATTGGTATTTACCTCCTCCACCACCCTATTGCTGGTATCCTCCGATAAGATATTATCTGTCGTACGATCCTTACTGGCACAACTATGCGGTTTATGAAAATCCGCTTTCAAATGAAAAGCGGGATTGGAACAGACGTGAACCCGTAACGCGTCCGCCGGTTGGACGAGGTGATTCAGGTCGCATTGTCAGAAACGATAATAACACCGGCGGGGGTACTTCATTGCGAACAAGTAACGGAAATACAACGTTAAGACAGGATACTAAAACAACTTCGTCAAGAACGATTGTCCGGGATAATGATACATCCAAGCGCACCACGGTGAAAAGAGAGACGCCGAACACGAAAACCCGGACAACTACGACGCGGCAAACTAACCCGCGGGACAACAACGCATCAACCAGTTCAAGAGAAACAAGATCCAATAGTAACAGCAGCACAAGTATTCGAGGAAGTTCAACTCAAAATAATAGCGTTGTCAATACCCGAACTAGCAATAATTCGACGAGGAATACCAGTACCACAAACAGTCGCAATAATTCGAGCAATACCAGCCGTACACAAGTAAACCGGACTTCAACCAGCCAGACCCAATCGCAGATTCAATCCAGCTCAAACAGAACCGTTGCGACAAGAAATACCAATACTGTAAATAATGGCAATTATTCCAGCAATACCAGCCGTACACAAGTAAACCGGACTCCAACCAGGCCGACCCAATCGCGAGTACAATCCAGTTCGAACAGAACCGCTTCAACGAGAAGCAATTCGAGTATTAGCCGGAGTACCAGCAGCAACCAATCAAATAAGAGTTCCGTAAACCGTTCATCTTCCCGTCAAGTCAGTTCGAGTTCAGGCTCGCGGACATCAGCTAATAAATCTTCGAGCAGCAACACCAGCAGGTCTTCAAGCTCAAGCAGCCGCGGCAAACGATAAGAAGAAAATTGGTAAAGGAGAAAATCATGAAATCGGCAAAGTATTTAATCGTAGTTATCGTATTAGGGATGATGAATTCGGGATTTTCACAAAGCGCATTTGATGCCGTTCGAATTGTCCAGGACGAAATTGGGTTTGGCGCCCGTGCGTTAGGAATGGGTGGTGCATACACCGCAGTGGCAAATGACTATAGCGCAATTTACTGGAATCCCGCCGGATTAGCTGATGTAAAATATTCGGAGTTCTTTGGAGAGTTATCTCATTTGAACTTCAAGAATGAAGCAACCTTTGCCAATCAACTGACCAACGATAGTGAGAATTACACACGATTGCGATCTTTGGGATTGGCTATTCCGCTTCCAACCCGCCAGGGTAGCTTTGTTTTGGCACTGGGATACAATCGGGTGCGGGATTACGACCAGAACTTGCTTTTTTCTGGATTTAATTCCCAAAGCAACAATCTTGGTTTTGAGATTGATGATACTTTGCGGAACTTTGATCGCAATGTCCAACAAACCGAACAGGTTCTCGATGAAGGAGGTTTGAAACAGTGGAGTTTTGCTGCGGCGGTCGCACTTTCACCTAATTTCACAGCCGGAGTCAGCGCAAATATCTACCGTGGCAATGACGAATATCTGTTCACATTTATTCAGGAAGATGTGGATAATCTTTATAACGTTTTTCCGGCTGATTTCGATACCTACCAATTGAACCAAAAACTAATTACAGACTATAGTGCATTTAATCTAAAACTTGGAGGAATGTTCAAAGTCAATCGATCCATCAAGGTGGGCGCAACAATTGGACTTCCCACTACTTTTAGTGTTCATGAAACCTATAGCAGCGATGACTTGCTTGTATTTGACGATGAATTTGAAGATGCTTTTGATTACGGTGCTGCTGAGTTTGAATATAAGGTTAAGACCCCCATGCATTTTGATGCCGGTGTTTCCTTTTCCAACAGCAATGTAACGTTAGCTGCCAGCATGAGGTACCGGGATTGGTCGCAAACCAAGTTTGATATTCCTGATAATCAACTCAATGACCCTGACTATCGTGCATTGTTAGATTTGAATCCAATACTCCGGCAGGACTTTAAGGCCACACTGCAATACAACCTGGGCGGAGAGATTTATCTTCAAGGATTAAACACCAAACTTCGCGCCGGATATTCTGTGTATCCGTCTCCACTCGAAAATGCCTTAAGCGATATGGATAAGAAATTCATCTCCGCCGGAGTCGGATTTAAGATCGATCGGAATGTCAATTTAGATATTGCCTATCTCCGAGGCACGTGGAAACAGGAATCGGAAGATATCTACACGCCGGGAGGCACTCTGGAAGATATTACTTTAAATAGATTATTCGTTGGATTATCCTACAATTTCTAAGTGACAACGATTTCCGGTATCGAAAGGTGCCGGGAATTTGTTTTTTGCATTCAGCCTTCCCTCCACCAATTGTTAAATAAATTCTATTACACGAACAGTCTATTCTACCGTTTGCAACTCTTCCTTTTTCCTTGATTTTAAACATCCATAATTGTATTATAATCAATTCTTAAAATGAAAAATGATTCCATTTTGAATTGCGTGAATACATGAAACCGGCTAATCTCTAAGCTTTCATGGAAACCTCGAAAATTAATGTGCGGGTTGCCATTGGGTCCGATCATGGCGGATTTGAATATAAAGAGGAATTAAAGAAATATTTAGAAACCCAGGGTTATGTTGTTGAAGATGTTGGAACGTTTAGTAAAGAATCAGTAGACTATCCTGTTTTTGCATATAAAGTAGCTCAAAAGGTTGCTGGTGGCGAATGTCAGAAGGGAATCATGATTGACGCCGCCGGAATCGGTTCCTGTATGGCGGCAAATAAGGTGCAAGGAATACTGGCAGCGAATTGTTATGATAAGACAACAGCACGAAATAGCAGAGAGCATAACAATGCCAATGTGCTGACCTTGGGCGCTCGTCTGTTAAGTATTGATCAAGCAAGGGAAATATTAGATGAATGGCTGCATAC